>Ga0209536_100000501_pt1 | contig 63033 bp, 54 predicted proteins | sample DeeMarSeWOR28_12_FD_187461 | JGI IMG/M metagenome (GOLD analysis project Ga0209536, IMG submission 187461) | Marine sediment microbial communities from White Oak River estuary, North Carolina - WOR-2-8_12 (SPAdes) (version 2) | ecosystem: Environmental > Aquatic > Marine > Intertidal zone >...
ATGCTGCAGCGGGGTCCCGGGGCGACCGCCGTCAGGCGAGTGCTATCATTTCGCCACCAAATGACCACACTGCTGATTGATGATCGACGAGCTGAATGCAATTCACCCGCTGTTGCCGCCACTCGCAGGCGCACTCGTCCTCCTGATTGCGGCCGTGATCGCCGACCTCGTTGCCAAACGGATCATCGTCAGGACGGTGCAGACCGTGGCGAAGCGCTCCAGCGTAACGTGGGACGATGCGCTCATCGAACACAACGTCATCGGCCGGCTGGTTCAGCTCCTGCCCGGCCTCATCGTGTTCGTGGGCGTGCCGTTTGTGCCCGGCCTGCCGGAACAGCTGGTGCAGCTCACACGCAACGTCGCGACCGGTTACATGGTGCTGGTCGCGACGATGGCGCTGACGGCGCTGCTGAGCGCGGGCAACACGATCTACTCGAGCCTGCCGGTCGCAAGGTCGCGACCGCTGAAGGGCTTCGTGCAGCTGCTGCAGATCGTGGTCTGGATACTCGGTGCGGTACTGATCGTGTCGGCGATCCTCGACCGCTCGCCACTGCTGCTGTTGAGCGGCTTTGGCGCGATGACGGCCATCCTGTTGCTGGTCTTCAAGGACACGATCCTGTCGCTGGTCGCAAGCGTGCAGCTCACCGCGCAAGACATGGTGCGGGTCGGCGACTGGATCGAGATGCCGCAGTTCGGCGCTGACGGGGACGTCGTCGATGTGCAGCTGCACACCGTCAAGGTGCAGAACTGGGACAAGACGATCACGACAATCCCGACACACCGCCTCATCTCGGACTCGTTCAGGAACTGGCGCGGCATGTCGCAGGCCGGGGCGCGGCGCATCAAGCGGGCGATTTACCTGGACGTCAATTCGATCCGCTTCCAGAGCGCGGACGAGGTCGAACATTTCAAGCGCTTTGCGCTGCTCAAGGACTACATCGCCGACAAGGAACAGGAGCTGGCGGACTACAACGCATCACTCGCGGAAGCCGTTGACGAGGCCGTCAACAAGCGCCGCCTGACCAACGTCGGCTCGTTCCGGGCCTACGCCTGGAACTATTTGAAAAATCGCCCGGACATCCACAAGGGCATGACGCTGATGGTGCGGCAGCTGGCCCCGGGCCCCGAGGGCCTGCCGCTCGAAATCTATTGCTTCACGAATACCACCGTGTGGACCGAATACGAGGGTATACAGGCCGACATCTTCGATCACCTGCTGGCGATCGTGCCGGAGTTCGGTCTGCGCCTTTACCAGAAGCCGGCGGGCTCCGACCTGGCGAACCTGGCTGCAATGCCCGCGATGTCATCGAGATCGGTGGCTGACACCCGGCCGCCGTCGCCGCCTTAACAAGGAGAAGGGGAAGCAATTCAAATGAGCAGCCGCGACGAGATCCGGAGAGGCGAGCGCACCGTCGATGCGGGCGTAGCCGACGACGCACGGGTTCGCTTCATCGGCGAGATTCGAACCCCCTGGCCCGACCGGGACGCGTGCCCGCGGCAGGGCAGTTACGATGGGCCCGAGTGCCGCCTGGTGGTCGCGCCAATATGGCACCCTGCGCTCGAAGGGCTGGAAGCCAGCGAGAAGATCGAGGTGCTCTACTGGCTCGACCGCAGCCGGCGCGATCTCGTTGCGCAAAGTCCCGGCAACGACGGCCGGACCGTCGGCACCTTTGCGCTGCGCTCACCGAACCGGCCCAATCCCATCGGCACGTCGCTGGTACGGCTGGTCGGGATCGAGGACGGGGTGGTCACGGTGCGCGGCCTCGACTGCGTCGACCGCACGCCGCTACTCGATATCAAGCCCCACCGCTGTCCGCACGGCGGCAAGGCAGGATGAGGGGGAAGGATAGCGAAGCATTATCGCAGTCCGGAGGTTGCGCACGTATCCTCGCGCTATTGCTGCTGAAACCTGCCAAATGAGTAAATCGACAGACTGCCGAAAGATACAGGTTGCGCCGATGATGGATTGGACGGACCGGCACTGCCGTTACTTCATGCGGTTGCTGACGCCCAGCGCCCTCCTGTATACGGAGATGGTGACGGCGGCGGCCATTCATCACGGCGACTACTCCGCACTTCTCGAATTCAACGCAGCTGAGCATCCGGTCGCGTTGCAGGTCGGCGGCAGCAATCCGGCCCTGATGGCCGAGGCAGCGCAGCGGGGCGCAAAATTCGGCTACGACGAGATCAACATCAATGTCGGCTGCCCCAGCGATCGAGTGCAGAGCGGCCAGTTCGGCGCTTGCCTCATGGCGCATCCGGAGCTGGTGGGCAACTGTTTGCGGGCGATGCGGGCAGAAGTGGGCGTGCCAGTGACGGTCAAGACACGAATTGGGATCGACGACGAAGACAGTTACGAGTTCCTCAGGCGTTTCGTCGACATCGTGGCCGAGGCGGGTTGCCGCAAGTTCGTCGTGCACGCACGAGTCGCGATCCTGGAAGGCCTGAGTCCGAAGCAAAACCGTTCGGTGCCGCCGCTGAAGTACGAGCGGGTTTTTCGGCTCAAGCAGGAACTGCCGGAACTCGAAATCGTCGTTAACGGCGGAATTTCGACGCTCGAACAGGTCGACGAGGTGCTCGAGCACGTCGACGGCGCAATGATCGGCCGGCAGGCCTATCACGATCCGTACTTTCTCGCGGTTCTTGAACAACATTTTAATCCGGGCTGGCAACCGCCAGACCGGCAAGCCGTGGTTTGTGCCATGCTGCCCTATATCGAAAAGGAACTCGCACGCGGCGAGCGGCTCGGCCGGATAACCCGGCACATGCTCGGGCTGTTTACCGGTCAGCCCGGCGCACGCGCGTGGCGTCGACATATCAGTGAGAACGCATTTCGGGAAGGTGCCGGACCCGAGGTGTTGATCGATGCGCTCGATAAGATGCCGGCCGCTGCGTAACTCCGTTACAATAACCAACCATTCCAACCTGCGAGCGTATTAATCCCAATGAGCGTCAAGCCCAAGAAGAATCGATCCACGATGGCCGAGCAGGCCGATATCCACGAGCTTTATGAAGAGTCGGTGCAGAATGTCGAGAACGAGGTCGAGTTCATGCAGGCGACTTTTAAAGAGCTCAGCGGCCGCACTGCCTACCTGTTTCGCGAGGACTTTTGCGGCACGGCGAGCGCCTGTTGTGAATGGGTCCGGCAGGGCAAGGAGTACCAGGCTATCGGCGTTGACATCGATCCGTCCGTGCTCGAATGGGGCCGCAAGAATCGGCTGGCGCGTTTGCCGGTCGAGGACCAGGCCCGCGTCAGCCTGATCGAATCCAACGTGCTGGACGTGGAAACGCCGAAAGTCGACGCACTGGCGGCCTTCAATTTCAGCTACTGGATCTTCGAAGAGCGGGCGACGATGGTTCGCTACATGCGGCGCTGTTACGAAGCGCTGAAAGACGATGGCGTGCTGTTCATGGACATGTTCGGCGGTCCGGAGTCCTTCGAAGAGACGAAGGAAAAAACCAAGATGGACGGCTTCACCTACATCTGGGACCAGGCCGAGTTTCATCCCGTGACAAACCACATGCAGTGCTACATTCACTTCAAGTTCCCGGATGGCTCGAAGATCAAGCGAGCATTCAGCTATTCGTGGCGGATGTACACGGCGCCGGAGCTCCGCGACATGCTCCTGGAAGCGGGCTTTCGCAAGGCGACGGTCTACTGGGAGGGCGAAGACGAAGACGGCGAAGGCAACGGTGAGTTCACGCCCGCGGACAAGGGCGAGGCGGACCTTGCGTGGATCGCTTATATCGTTGCTGAAAAATAACTTGTATATTCGATGGTTGTCGGTAAAGGTCATAAATCGCTTTAAAGTCTGAGATGGCACAGGACCTGGAAGTCGCAATACTCTTTGCTGACGTCGTCGGCAGCACCCAGCTGTATGACAAGTTCGGCGATACCAAGGCGAGCGAGACCGTCGCGCTGTGCCTGGATGTCATGAAGGACGCCACGCACAACTACAACGGCACCGTGATCAAGACAATTGGCGATGAGGTCATGTCGACCTTTGCCACCGTCGATGACGCGATGGGCGCCGCCGTCATGATGCAGTCGCGGATTTCGGCCGAGAGCCGGCAGGGCGAGCGTATCCCTGTATCGATTCGCGTCGGCTGTCATTACGGGCCGGTCGTGCAGGAGCAGAACGACATTTTCGGCGCCGCCGTGCATACGGCCAATCGCATGACGTCACAGGCGAAGTCACGGCAGATCGTAATATCCGGCGAGACGGTCGAGAAGATGAGTCCGAAACTTCGGGAGCAGACCCGGCAGATCGATGTCGCGACCGTGCGCGGCAAAATGGACGAAGTCGCTCTCTACGAGCTGTTGTGGAATCCCGAAGAGGCGACCAGCATGCTGCCCACGATCGAGTGGGAAAACCGTGGCCGCAATGCCTCCCGAATGGTGCTCAGCATCCGCGACCAGACGGTCGAGGTCAGTGACACGCGCAAGAGCGTGAATATCGGCCGCGCCGACGACAACGATCTCGTCGTCAAGGGCAACCTGATCTCACGCATTCATGCCAAGGTGGAACTGCGCCGCGGCAAGTTCATTCTCATCGACCAGAGCACCAACGGCACCTTCCTGCAGAACGTTCAGGGTGAGGAGACATTCTTGCGCCGCGATTCGACGGAACTGAAGGACGAGGGCACCATCGGCCTCGGCCGCGCGGAAGAACCGGGCGGCAGCCTGGCGATCCATTACAAAGCGCTCGACTAGACAATCAGGGGGACAGTGACCTTAATTCCGCGGAATTGAGGTCACTGTCCCCTTAATTTTTTAGCGCGGCCAGTCGATGGCGTCGAGCTCCGCCTTGATGCGTCGCTGCTCCTCGAGCAGGACCTTCGGCGTGCGATCGCCGAACGTCTCGAGGTATTCGCCGATGGCGTCCATTTCCTGCGACCAGCTCACCGGATTGATCGTCGTGAGCTTGCGCATCGTTGCCGCGTCGATATCGAGTTCCGACGTATCGATATCCTCGGCGTTCGGCAGGTAGCCGATCGGCGTCTCGCGCGCGTCGATGCGGTCCTCGCAGCGATCGATGATCCAGCGCAGTACCCGCAGGTTTTCGCCGAAGCCGGGCCACATGAACTTGCCGTTCTCGTCCTGGCGGAACCAGTTGACGTGGAAGATCTTCGGCAGCTTGTCCGTGCGCTCCGGGAACGACAGCCAGTGTGACCAGTAGTCCCCGAAGTTGTAGCCACAGAACGGTTTCATCGCCATCGGGTCCCGTCGCACGACACCCACATCGCCGACCATCGCGGCGGTGGTCTCCGATGCGACGCCGGCGCCAACGAATACGCCGTGCTGCCAGTCCCTGGCCTCGAACACCAGCGGCGCCAGTTCCTTGCGCCGACCGCCGAATACGATCGCCGAGATCGGCACGCCTTCGGGCGCATCCGCGAGCTTCGAATAGCTCGGGTTGTTGGTCGCAGCTGCGGTGAATCGCGAATTCGGATGTGCGGCCGGACCGTTCGCCGGATCGTATTCGCGTCCCTGCCAGTCGAATGACGGTTCGCCCACGTTCTTGCCCTCCCACCAGGGCTTGTTGTCGGCGGTACGGGCCACGTTCGTGAAGATCGTGTTGTGGTGGATCATGTCGAACGCGTTCTTGTTCGTCTTCTCGTTGGTGCCGGGCACGACACCGAAATAGCCGGACTCCGGATTAATGGCGCGTAAAACGCCTTCTTCGTCGAGGTGCAGCCAGGCGATGTCGTCGCCCAGCGTCCAGACCTTCCAGCCCGGCAGCGAGTGCGGCGGTATGAGCATGGCCAGATTGGTCTTGCCACAGGCCGACGGGAAGGCGCAGGCGATGTAGTGGGTCTCGCCATCCGGGCTCTCGACGCCCATGAGCAGCATGTGTTCGGCCAGCCAGCCCTCGCTGCGGGCCTGGTGACTGGCGATCCTGAGCGCATGGCACTTCTTGCCGAGCAGGGCGTTGCCGCCGTAGCCGGAACCGAAACTCTGGATCGACAGTTCTTCCGGGAAATGCACGATGAAGCGCCGCTCGGGATCGAGATCGCCGACGGAATGCAGCCCCTTCACGAAGGTGCCCTCACGCTCGATTCTCGCGAGCGCGGCGTTGCCCATGCGCGTCATCATCTCCATATTGATCACGACGTAAGGGCTGTCGGTGATTTCGACGCCACAGCGTGAATAGGGCGAATCGATCGGCCCCATGCAGTACGGGATTACGTACATGGTCCGGCCACGCATCGCACCCTCGAACAGCGCATCCATCTTCGCGTGCGCCTCTTCCGGGCTCATCCAGTTGTTGTTCTGGCCGGCGTCTTCCTGCTTCGGCGTGCAGACATATGTCAAATGTTCGACACGGGCGACGTCATTCGGGTTCGACAGGTGCAGGTAGCAGTTCGGGTAGCCATTATCATTGAGCGCGGACAGCGTGCCGTCTTCGATCATCTCGGCAATGAGATGGTGGTACTCCGCAGATCCTCCGTTGCACCAGTGAACGGAATCGGGCTGCGTCAGTTTTGCGACCTGGTCGACCCATTCCTTGAGGGCCGGGAGCTTGGTTGTCATAATTTTGTACCGGGCGTCGGGAATCGAGGGGGCGGCATTATACCGGGAATGTATGCGATTGCAGCCCGTGATTTCCGAAGCCTGACCGCAGCCAAACCGGCGCATAAAGGCTGCTAAAGCGATACCCAAGGCGGGGCTGAAGCGTGTAACCTGTCGTTCGTGACCAGCCTGCCTGAATTTTTCGGCGACCATAGCCCCCTGAAGAAGATGCTGCCGGGATTCCAGCCCCGCGCCGGCCAGGCATGGATGGCCGAGGCCGTGGCTGAGGCCATCGCAGCATCGGACAAGCTCGTGATCGAGGCCGGCACGGGCACGGGCAAGACCTTTGCCTACCTGCTGCCCGCGCTGTTGAGCGGGCGCAAGACCATTATCAGTACCGGCACCAAGGCCCTGCAGGATCAGCTCTATCACCGGGATCTGCCGCTGGTCGGCAAGGCGGTCGGGCGGCCCGTCAGCACGGCGCTCTTGAAAGGTCGCGCCAACTACCTGTGCCTGCATCGGCTCGACCAGCTCGACGACATCGCGCCGTCGCTTGCTGGCGATTACGCCGAGGTTCGCGAATGGCGCCATCACACCGACAGCGGTGACCGCGCCGAGCTGACGGCCGTGGCCGAGGACTCCGCTATCTGGCCGCTCGTGACCTCGACGGCCGAAAACTGCCTGGGACAGCACTGTCCGCAGTATTCGGATTGTCACGTCGTCAAGGCCCGGCGCCGGGCGCAGGAAGCCGACCTCGTGGTGGTCAACCATCATCTGCTGCTCGCGGATCTCGCAATGAAGGAAAGCGGCTTCGTCGAGTTCCTGCCGGACGCGGAGGCCGTGATCCTCGATGAGGCGCACCAGGTCCCCGATCTCGCCGTGCAGTTTTTCGGTGTCGCGCTGGGCAGCCGCGAACTGCAGCGGGTCGTCGACGAAGTGCAGGTGGCCACGATGCCATTCGGGGATTCGGAACTGCAGCGGCGCGTGCATCGTCTCGACACCGCTATCAAGGCGTTGCGCCTTGCGGCACCGCGGCAGGAAGGCCGGCACCAGCTCGATGACCTGATGCCGGACATGCGCGCCGCATTCGACGAGTTGGGAGCCGCCATCGGCGACCTGGCGCGGGGCCTCGATGCGCTCAGCGACGGCTCGGCCGATATCGCGAAGCTGCACGAGCAGCTGCTCGGCATCGGCGAGCGCCTGGCGCTGCTCGCGAGCGACGACAGCTGGGACGGGTTGCGCTGGCTCGAGGTCAACCCGCGCAGCGTCCGCATCAACCTCACGCCGCTGGACGTATCCTCGACGCTGTCGGGGCTCATCGCCGGCGGCCACCAGGCATGGATATTCACGTCGGCGACGCTCGCCATCGGCGACGACTTTTCGCATTTCACGTCGCGCATGGGGCTCGGTGCGGTGACGGGCCTGACATTTCCGAGTCCCTATGCCCTGGCCGACAACGGGCTCGTCTATCTTCCGCCCGGATTGCCGCAGCCGTCCGACCCCGGTCACACGGATGCCGTGATGGAGGCCGTTACGCCGTTGCTGAAATTCACGCGCGGCGGCCTGTTCTGCCTGTTCACGAGCCACCGCGCGCTCAACGCGGCAAAGAAGTGGTTTCGCTCGCATAAGACCCGGCTTGGCGGACGCAAGCTGCTGGTGCAGGGCAGCGCGCCGCGCGATGATCTGCTGCGCCGCTTTCGCGACAGCGGCAACGCCGTCTTGCTCGGCACGGGCAGCTTTTGGGAAGGCGTCGACGTTCGCGGTACCGCGCTGACCGTCGTCGCGATCGACAAGCTGCCGTTCGCTTCGCCGGCGGACCCCCTGATGATGGCACGCCTCGAATTCATCCGCCGCGAGGGCGGCAACGGCTTTGCCGAACACCAGCTGCCGCAGGCGGCGCTCGCGATGAAACAGGGCGCGGGCCGGCTGTTGCGCGGTGAAAACGACTATGGCGTCATCGTGCTGTGCGACCCGCGCATCACGTCGCGCAACTACGGCAAGACGTTTCTCGATATTCTGGAGCCGATGGGATCGACGGACGACATCAGGGCAGTGGAGCGATTCCTGGCACGCCACGAACAGCCGGGGGCGGTCGCGTGAAGCTGCTCGCGCTCGATACCTCGTCGCTGGCCTGTTCGGTGGCTCTGCAGGTCGGCGAATCCGTCGTCTGGCGGCACGAAGAGCAGGCTCGCGAACACACGCGCCTGCTCGTGCCCATGATCGAGGAGGTCCTGGCGGAGGCCGGCCTTGCGGCCGCGGACCTGGACGGCGTCGTGCTCGGCAATGGTCCGGGTTCTTTTATCGGCATGCGCATCGCGACGTCCGTGGCGCAGGGACTCGCGCACGGGGCCGGCATCCGGATTGTGCCCGTGTCCTCGATGCTTGCCGTCGCCGCAGAGGTCATCGAGACCGAAGGCGCGAGGGCTGTCGCCGTGTGCCAGGACGCACACATGGACGAGGTCTACCTCGGTCTTTACGCGGCCGGTTCCGACGGCCTCGCAAAGGCGGTGGCTGACGAGCGACTTCACGACCTGTCCGTCATCAGCGAGCTGGAACTCGAATCCGGCCGCTTTACGGCGGCCGGATTCGGCTGGCAGCGCTACCCGCAGCTCCTCGAAACGAACCGGCGGTGGCTCGCGTCTGTAAGCTCCGTCAGCCATCCTTCGGCGCGGTACCTGCTGGCGACCGGCCGCGCGCTGGCGGCGTCCGGTGCCGCCGTCGACCCGCAGGACGTCGTGCCCGCCTACCTTCGGCAAACGGTGGCGCAGCCCTCGCGGCCCCTTGGTTCGTAACAGTTCTGTAATATAGTCCTGCTGTAATGCGTCGCGAACGGGCACAGGTCGCCCGGATGGGCGCGTACAGCGGGAACTGAGCATGACAGCGGGCAAGATCCTAATCGTGGAGGATGAAGTTCCTATCCGGGAGATGATCGCATTCCACCTGGTTCGGGCAGGTTTCGAGACCGTGGAAGCCGGCGACTGCCGCAGCGCGCGCGAGATGCTGGCGGACGAGCGTCCGGATCTCGCGTTGATCGACTGGATGCTGCCGGATATGAGCGGGCTCGAATTGACGCGCACTCTGAAGCGCGAACAGGGCTTTGAGGACCTCGGGATAATCATGCTGACCGCACGCGCCGACGAATACGACAAGGTGGCCGGTCTCGAGGGCGGCGCCGACGACTACATCACCAAGCCCTTCGCGCCGCGCGAGCTGATTGCGCGGATACAGGCCGTGTTGCGCCGTTCGCAATCGGTCAACGACGAGATCCTGCGGGCCGGCGTACTGGAGCTCGACGCGGCCGGACACCGCGTGGTCGCCGGGGGAGCGGAGATCCGGCTCGGGCCCACGGAATATCGACTGCTGCGTTTCCTGATGGCGCATCCCGACCGTGTCTACAGCCGCGCGCAGCTGCTCGATCGCGTTTGGGGCGCCAACGTTTACGTGGAAGAACGAACCGTCGACGTGCACGTCCGGCGGCTCCGCAAGGCACTCGAAGAGCAGGGAGCAGACGCCTATATCCAGACGGTGCGCGGCGCCGGCTATCGTTTCTCGGTGCGCGGTTCCTGACGCATGCCCGGATCTTCACGAAAATTCATTGCGGGACTCGTCGGCATCCTTGCGGCAGGCGGCCTGGTCGGCTGGATTTACGGTCATGTGGCCTGGGGTCTGCTGGTCGCGGCACTCGCCATCCTGGTCTGGCAAAGCCGGCAGTTGCTCAGTTTCAACCGCGCGGTGCACACGCGTGACTTCGAGCAGTTCCGATACGGCGAAGGCATCTGGCAGCAGATGTTCTCGCGTTACAACTACGAGCATGAACGCGCGCTTCGTGCCAAGCGGGAATACCGGCGCCTTCTCAAGGAGATTCGGCGTTCGACGGACGCCATGCCGGACGGCGCCGTTATCCTAAATTCGCACAACCAGATCGTGATGTGCAACAAGGCGGCGAAACACCTCGGCGGCCTCAAGCGCAAAAAGGATCGGGGCCAGCGCGTTGACAACATACTCCGCGATCCGAAACTCACGGAGCTGTTGCAATCGAACGAGTTCGCGCAGGAAATCGAGATTCCATCGCCGGTCAGGGACGAAGGCTGGCTGAACTGCCGGGTGGTTCCGTACGGCGCTGATCAGAAGCTCCTGATTCTCAGGGACATCACCGAGCGCATCAGGCTGACCCGGATGCGCCGGGACTTCGTGGCGAACGCGTCTCACGAACTGCGTTCGCCGCTGACCGTGATCAGCGGCTATCTCGACAGCCTGTCCGACGACCCGGAACTCGAAGAGAACTGGGGACAGCCTATCCGCCAGATGCAGCAGCAGGCCCGACGCATGAACACGGTCGTGAGCGAATTGCTGGAGTTGTCGCGTCTCGAAAGCGCGGGCCCTGCCACCAAGGATGAAGCGGTCGATGTCGGCGGGCTCCTGGCAGCAGCAAAGAAGTCCTACCTCGGCCACGACGGTATCGCCGCGATCGACGTCGATTCGCAGTCGACGGCCCAACTGCTGGCAGCCGGTTACGAAATCGAATCGCTGATCTCCAACCTGTTGTCGAACGCCATCCGGCATACGCCCGCGGACGGGCACATTACGCTCACCTGGCGGGTCGATGCGGACGGCGCGGAAATCATCGTAAAGGACACCGGCGAGGGCATTCCCGCCGAGCAGATACCGCGGCTCACGGAACGCTTCTTTCGCGTGCACCGCGGCCGTGCCCGAGAAGACGGCGGCGTGGGCCTGGGCCTTGCGATTGTCAAGCACGTGCTCGGCCGGCACGACGGCGAACTCGCGGTAAAGAGCGAGATCGGCAAGGGCAGCGAATTTCGCTGCCGGTTCCCGGCCGAGCGCGTCGTGCTGGAGCCTCCCGTTCCGATCGCGAGCGGCGATAAACGCGGCTGATAGTCCTCGCCCTCTCCTCGGGCAAAGAAACCTCGACGGAACACGGCCATCACAATCAGGCGGCTGTACAGCGCCTGATGGCAGCGTGCTGCGCGTGCCTGGCCGCACTGTGATTACGAGAAGATGACGATTTCGTAACAATACTGTAAAGAACCGGCGTCAGAATTCCCGACCAGCAGGCCCGTACCGCCCGCGACATTGCCTGGAGTAGCAAATGAACAGACTAGTATTCCCGACCCTGGCCTTCAGCCTGTTGGTCTCTGCCACCGCGTTCGGCGCCGCCAGCGACGAGGAGATCGAGGCTTTGCGCCAGCAACTCGCACTGGTTTCGGAGCGCCTGGATGCGCTCGCCGTCGAAAACGCAGAGCTCAGGCGTGCGCAGCAGGAGTCGGCCGTCGCGAAGCCTGTCGCGAGTGACTCGTGGCCGGACCGGGTGAGACTGGACGGCGATTTCCGTTACCGCTACGAGCGAATCGATCCGGAAGGCAGCGACACCCGGAAGCGCAACCGGATTCGTGCTCGCTTCAACGTCAAAGCCGATGTGTCCGACGACGTCGAGGTCGGCTTCGGGCTCGCGACCGGCGGCGACGACCCGGTATCGACCAACCAGACACTCGGCGGCGGCGGGTCGTCGAAGGACGTGGCGCTGAACCTCGCGTATGCGAACTGGGAAGCGCTGGACGGACTGCATCTTATCGGCGGCAAGTTCAAGAACCCGCTGTATCGCGTCGGCAAGCAGGCGCTGCTGTGGGACGGCGACTGGACGCCCGAAGGTTTCGCCCTCACGTATGAGCGCGACTGGTATTTCGTAAACGCAATCGGCACATTTCTCGAAAGCGACACCCGCAGCGGCAACGATTCCTTCAGCTGGGGGGCGCAATTCGGTGCAACGGGCGAATTCGCCGGCGTCCGCATCAAGGGGGGGCTCGCTTACTACTCGATCCCGACGCGGGGGGAAACCACCACGTTCGGCGATCCCTCGGACCCTGGCGACTATTTCGGCAACACGGCCGTGCAGGCCGACGGCCAGCCTTGCGGCACCGTCGCCGGAGAATCCTGTGTCTACCTCTACGACTACCTGCTAACGCAGATATTTGCCGAAGCCGCTTTCGACCTGGGCGGGTGGCCGGCAACGGTGTTTGCCGACTACGTGAACAACGGCGACGCCTCAGAGAACGATACGGGCTGGACGCTGGGCACGCGGCTGGGCCAGGCAAAGGACAGGGGCCAGTTCCAGTTTTCCTACCTGTACGCGGAAAAGCAAGCCGATGCCATGCTGGGCCTGCTCACCGATTCGGATTTTGCAGGCGGCGGCTCGGACAATAGCGGGCATTTCTTCAAGGTCGACTACGGGGTGAGCAAGAACTGGACGATCGGCGCGCAGTACTTCATCAACGAGACCGGCGTCAGTTCAGGTCAGAAGCGCGATTACAACCGCCTGATGCTCGATGCGCAATGGAAGTGGAAGTAACGGTATTGTCATTGTTTCGGCTGTCACCTTGACGTACCGTTCGATTTAAAGTGACATAGGGGCCGCTTGGGCGGGCGTGGAAGTCTCATGGAACCATCCAAATTTACCGATCATATTTCTCGGCGTTTCAACCAGGACATCGAGGACCTGCGCAACAGGGTCCTCAGCATGGGTGGACTGGTCGAAACCCAGCTTTCGCGGGCGATCGCGGCCATCGTTAGTGGCGATAGCGATCTCGGCCTGAAAGTCGCGAACGACGATTACAAGGTCAACAATCTCGAGGTCGATATCGACGAGGAGTGCAGCCGGATCCTGGCGACGCGCGCCCCGACGGCTGGCGACCTGCGGCTGATCGTGGCCATCATCAAGACCATTACGGACCTCGAGCGAATCGGCGACGAAGCCGAGAAGATCGGCTTTCTTGCGTCGAAGCTCGCGGGCATGGACCGCCCATCCGATTCCTACCGCGAACTGAAGAACCTGGGCAGCCACGTTTCGCACATGCTGCGCGACGCCATGAACGCGTTTGCACGACTCGACGTTGCCGAGGCGCTGGACGTGGTCAAGGAAGACGAACTCGTCGACGAGGAATACGACGCGATCACGCGGCAGTGCATCACGTTCATGATGGAAGACCCGCGCAGCATCAAGCGCGTCATGAACGTTACCTGGGCCGCCCGCTCGCTCGAACGGATCGGCGATCACGCGAAGAATATCTGCGAGTACGTCATCTACATGGTCGAGGGGCGTGACATCCGCCACACCGACATCGTCGACGAGGTCGTCGAGGAGTAAGCCTGCATGACCCTGGACCGGTTGCCGTCGAGGCGCGTCGTCAATTTTGCGGGTTTCGCGGTGTGTTGCGGGCTGATGGGCTTCGCGCTGTTCGCGCAGCACGTATTGCTGCTCGACCCGTGCCCACTGTGCGTCTTTCAGCGCGTCGCCGTCATTTCGATCGGTATCATCTTCCTGGTGGCCGCGCTGCACAATCCTCACGGTGCGGGACGCTTCGTCTACGGTGTGTTGCTGGCCCTCGCCGCTGGCGGCGGAGCCGCGGTGGCGGGCCGGCACGCCTGGCTGCAACAGTTACCGCCCGACCAGGTGCCATCCTGCGGGCCCGGCCTCGACTACATGCTCGACACGCTGCCGTTCACCGAGGTGCTGAGCAACGTGTTCAGGGGTTCCGGTGAATGCGCCGAGATCGTCTGGCAATTTCTCGGCCTGTCCATGCCCGGCTGGGTGCTTGTCTGGATGATCGCGCTGGGCGGCGCAGGCCTCTGGAACAATTTCAGGCGCGGCTAGCAGCGGCGTCCAGCAGCAACTCCAGGATACGCTGGTACATCGATGTCAGCGTAGCAACATCCGCCAGGCGGACATGCTCGTCGATCTTGTGGATCGATGCGCTGACCGGCCCCAGCTCGACCACGTCCACGCCTGCCGGCGATATGAAACGCCCGTCCGAGGTGCCGCCGCCCGTGGACAGTTCCGGGGCATGGCCCCTGTGCTCCTCGACCGCCTGGCTGACCGCGTCGATCAGGCGCCCGGGCTCGGTGAGGAAAGGCTCGCCGGAGAGGTGCCAGCGGAGTTGGTAGTCGATGTCATGGGCGTCCAGGATCGCGTGCACACGCTCCTTGAGCCCGTGGTGGTCCCATTCGGTCGAGTAGCGGAAATTGAAGCGGGCCGACAGCTGGGCGGGCGTCACGTTCGGGGCGCCGACACCGCTCTGGATGTTGACGACCTGGAAGCTCGTGGGCGGGAAGAAATCGTTGCCCTCGTCCCAGACGATGCCGTGGAGTTCCGCCAGCACGGGCGCGAAGCGCCGAATCGGGTTATCGGCAAGCTGCGGATAGGCGACGTGCCCCTGTATGCCGCGTACTTCGAGCATTCCGCTCAGCGATCCGCGCCGGCCGATACGAACGACGTCACCCAGTTCCGCATGACTCGACGGCTCGCCGATCACGCACCAGTCGATTTCCTCGCCCCGCTCTGCGAGTGCCTCCATGACCTTCAGCGTGCCGTCGCGGGCGCGGCCTTCCTCGTCGCTGGTGATCAGGAACGCGATGCTTCCCGGGTGCTGCGGGTGGTCTTCGAGGAATTTCTCCACGGCCACGACCATGGCAGCGAGCCCGCTTTTCATGTCGGCGGAGCCGCGGCCGTAAACATGCTCGCCACGGATGTCGGGTTCGAACGGATCCGACTGCCAGTCGCCGACGTCGCCGGGCGGCACGACGTCCGTGTGACCGGCAAAACAGAATACGGGTGAGCCCGTGCCGCGGCGTGCCCACAGGTTCGTGACCTCGCCGAAGCGCATGGTTTCGCAGTCGAATCCCAGCTTTCTGAGCCGCGAGGCGATGAGGTCCTGGCAGCCGGCATCCTCCGGTGTAATCGACCGGCGCCGGATCAGGTCGAACAGGAGATTCAGTGCGGGATCGTGCAATTCGTTTGTCCCGGGGCCTGAGAGCCAGTCAAGAAGCTAATCGTAATCAATTGAAATATAACTAAAAACACTTATTTCGGCTGCCGCTTGCCAATCGCCATCAGGCGTCGTGTTGCAACAATTCGGTAACAATTCGCCGCTAAGCTTTGCGCCACGATGCCCAGGGAAACCGGAGGATTTATTGTGGCAAAGAGAAGCACAGCAAAGGTAGTGCTGGCAAGCGTATTGATTTCAGCGGGGATCGGCGGTACCGCCTTTGCCCAGTCAGGGCGCGACTACGTTTACGTGGTCGGCTCGTCCACGGTTTATCCCTTCTCGACCGTCGTCGCCGAGCGCTTCGGCCGCAGCACCGAGTTCAAGACGCCGAAAGTCGAGTCCACGGGTTCGGGCGGTGGGCTGAAGCTGTTCTGCGATGGCGTCGGCGTCGATTATCCCGACGTCGCGAATTCCTCGCGTGCAATCAAGTCGTCGGAAGTAGAGACGTGCGCGGCAAACGGTGTAACCGAGATCGTGGAGGTCAAGATCGGCTATGACGGTATCGTTCTCGCGAACGCGATCGGGGGGGCCGCCGTGTCGCTGTCCCGCGCCGATATATTCCAGGCGCTTGCCAAAGAGGTTCCGGGCGAACGTGAAGGCGAACTCATCGAGAATCCCCACGAGACCTGGGCAGACGTCAACCCGGAATTGCCGGCAACCCGCATCGAGGTGCTCGGCCCGCCGCCGACGTCGGGCACGCGCGACGCGTTCGTCGAACTGGCGATGGAAGGCGGCTGCAATACCGTGCCCTGGATCAAGGCGCTCAAGGACACCGACAAGAATCGTTACAAGACGATCTGCCACACGATCCGGGAAGACGGCGCCTACGTCGAAGCGGGTGAGAACGACAACCTGATCGTGCAGAAGCTGGAGGCCAATCCCGATGCATTCGGCATTTTCGGGTTCAGTTTCCTGGACCAGAATGCGGAAAAGGTGAAGGGTGCTGCCATCGATGGCGTCAAGCCGACCTTCGATGCGATCGCAGACGGCGACTACCCGGTTTCGCGTCCCCTGTATTTCTATGCGAAAAAAGCGCACGTGGACGTGATTCCCGGGCTGCGCGGCTTTTTGCGTGAATTTACGAGCGAGCGGGCCTGGGGCGAAGAGGGCTACCTGTCGGATCGCGGCCTGATACCCATGCCCGACGAGGAGCGCAGGCAGATCGCCGCGAACGTCAGGGACCTGAAACCCCTGAAGCTCGCGAGCGAGTAAACTGCCCGACAATCAAGGCCAGTGGGCGGCCCGGGACCGGGCCGCCGCGTGCTTTTTCTGAAGGACACGAGCAACAGCGCCAATGCAGAACATGACGCTTATTCTCCTGCTGGCCGCAATGGCGGCCGCTTCGTTCTATATGGGGCGGCAGCGTTCGCTTGCCGTCGTCGGCGGTCCCGCCCACGGCTCGCGACTGCATTCCCTGCCGGGTTACTACGGCTATTTCACCCTGATCTCCTGCCTGCTCCCGGCGCTCGGCGTGTTCCTGGCCTGGTTGCTGATCGAACCGAGAATCATCGTCGCGCTGGTAGTGAAGAGCCTGCCGGATGCAGAGAAAACGATGTCGAGCGGCGAGCTGAACCTGCTCGTCAACAATATCCGCAATCTTGCCTCCGGCGACGTGACCAGCGGCGGCGTCGACGTCGTCATGCGCGATGCGGCCGAGCGCTACAACGAGTACGTTGCTGCCAGCCGCAAAATGCTCAGCGTGCTGACGCTGGGCATTGCCGGCGTGGGCGGGGCGATCGCGTTGCGCCGGATCCGGCCCGAGTTTCGCGCCCGCAACCGCGTCGAGAAAACCGTCCTTTACCTGCTGATTGTCGCGTCGAGCATCGCCATCCTGACGACGATAGGGATCGTCCTGTCCGTGCTGTTCGAAGCGATCCGGTTCTTCCGGGAAGTGCCCCTGACCGAGTTCCTGTTCGGGCTCAACTGGAGCCCGCAGACCGCTATCCGGGCCGACCAGGTGGGTTCGTCCGGCAGTTTCGGGGCCGTGCCGCTGTTTACCGGCACCCTGCTGATTACGGCAATCGCCATGGTCGTGGCCGTTCCCATCGGCTTGATGACCGCAATCTACCTTGCTGAATACTCGTCCAGCCGGGTGCGCTCCACCGCCAAGCCGCTGCTCGAGATACTCGCGGGCATCCCGACGGTCGTGTACGGATTTTTTGCCGCACTGACCGTGGCGCCCTGGGTGCGCTCGGCCGGTGAATCGATCGGGCTGGAGGTCGCCTCGGAGAGCGCGCTTGCCGCCGGCCTGGTGATGGGCATCATGATCATTCCACTGGTTTCGTCCTTATCCGACGACGCCATTCATGCGGTCCCCACGGCAATGCGCGATGGCGCGCTGGGCCTGGGCTCGACACGCTCCGAAACCATGATAAAGGTGATCCTGCCGGCCGCGCTGCCCGGCATAGTGGGCGGCATCCTGCTTGCCGTTTCGCGAGCGATCGGCGAGACCATGATCGTCGTGATGGCCGCGGGCCTGGCGGCCAATCTCACCGCGAACCCGTTCGAGGCGGTGACGACCGTGACGGTACAGATCGTCACGCTGCTCGTGGGCGACCAGGAGTTCGACAGCGCGAAAACCCTGGCGGCGTTTGCGCTCGGCCTCGTGCTGTTTGTCGTCACGCTGTGCCTCAACGTCATCGGCCTCACGTTCGTCCGCAAGTACCGCGAGCAGTACGAGTAGGATCATGGCAGCCGATCGCAAAAACTCGAGAGAGATCGTGGAAGCGGGCCTCGCCCGGCGGCGCCGGAAAGAGAAGACGTTCCGCGCCGCCGGGATGTTCGCAACCGCGGTCGGGGTCATATTTCTCGGCGTATTTTTCGCGACGCTGATCTATCAGGGCTCGTCGGCGTTCGTGCAGACCTTCATCACGCTCGACGTGGAGCTGTCGAGAGACGTTCTCGCCCCCGACGGCGAACTCGACCTGGCCTACGCCGATTTCGACGGCCTGGTAAGAAGCGCGCTGCGCGAGGAGTTTCCGGATGTCAGCGGCCGCAGCGAGCGGCGTGAGCTCTACCGGCTCGTCAGCGTCGGGGCGAGCTATCAACTGCGCGATATCGTGGCGGCCGACCCGTCGTTGGTTGGCTCGACGATCACGGTCGAGGTGCCCGCGTCGTCGAACGTCGACATGCTCATAAAAGGCAATATCGATCCGACGATCGACGAGTCGCTGCGGCCGATCAGCGACGCCCAGGTGCGCTGGGCAGAGTCCCTGCAGAAAACCGGCCGCCTGCATACCCGGTTCAACAGGGCGCTGTTCACGAACGGGGATTCAAGGGACCCGGAGTTGGCGGGCATCAAGGGCGCGTTGATGGGCTCGTTCTACATGCTCATCGTTACGGTCGCGCTGGCGTTCCCGATCGGCGTTGCTGCGGCGATCTATCTCGAGGAATTCGCGCCGAAAAGCCGCTGGTCGGATCTCATCGAGGTCAACATCAATAACCTGGCGGCGGTACCGTCGATCGTGTTCGGCCTGCTCGGGCTCGCGGTATTCATAAACTGGATGTCGCTGCCACGCTCCGCGCCGCTGGTCGGCGGGCTCGTGCTTTCCTTGCTGACGCTGCCGGTCATCATCATCGCATCGCGCGCCGCGATACAGTCGGTGCCGCCGTCCATCCGCGAGGCCGCGCTCGGCCTCGGCGCGTCCAGGATGCAGGTCGTCTTTCACCACGTGCTGCCGCTGGCTCTGCCGGGCATGCTGACCGGGACCATTATCGGCATGAGTCGTGCGCTGGGTGAATCCGCGCCGCTGCTGATGATCGGCATGGTTGCCTTCATCGTCGACGTCCCGGGCGGATTTACGGACCCTGCAACGGCGTTGCCCGTCCAGGTCTATCTCTGGGCGGACAGCCCCGAGCGGGCATTCGCGGAGCGAACCTCAGCGGCAATCATCGTCCTGCTGGGCTTCCTCCTGATCATGAACCTGACCGCCGTAATCATTCGGAAACGAATGGAACGAAAATGGTAGGCGGCATATTTGAGCTCGAAAGGGACCTGTATGAGAATGGCCGGCATGACTGAGACCAAGATCACTGACCAAGAGACGATGCCCGAGCCCGGGCGCGCGAAGCCCGCCGAGCATGCTGCGCCGAAGAAGCCGAACGTCGCGGCGCCAAGAGAGGTGGTCGAGCGCGTCGTGGAACTCGGCGAAGAAACCGTCGGCGACGTCCGTTGCGAAAACCCGTTCATCGTCACGGAAAATGTCAATGTCTTTTATGGTGACAATCACGCCATACAGGACGTGACATTGGAAATTGGCAAGAGCGAAGTCATTGCGCTCATTGGCCCCTCGGGCTGCGGTAAATCCACGTACTTGCGCTGCCTCAATCGCATGAATGACTCGATCGAGTCCGCCCGCGTCACCGGGAAGATCACGCTGGACGGGCAGGATATCTACGGCGGTGACCTGGACCCCGTGGCGTTACGCGCGCGCGTCGGCATGGTGTTCCAGAAGCCCAACCCGTTTCCCAAGAGCATCTACGACAACGTCGCGTACGGGCCACGCATCCATGGCCTGGCCGCAGATCGCGCGGAACTCGACGACATCGTGCACACCAGCCTCGACCGCGCCGGATTGCTGAAAGAAGTGAAGGACCGTATGGACGAGCCCGGAACAGGGCTGTCCGGCGGGCAGCAGCAGCGCCTGTGTATCGCGCGCACCATCGCGGTCAATCCCGAGGTCATTCTCATGGATGAACCGTGCTCGGCCCTCGATCCTATCGCGACGGCGCGTATAGAAGACCTGATGGACGAGCTCTCGCAGGATTACGCGATCGTGATCGTGACGCATTCGATGCAGCAGGCCGCACGCGTGTCGAAGCGCGTCGCGTACTTCCACCTGGGGCGCCTGATCGAAGTGGACGAGACCGACAGGATATTCACCAACCCGCAGCACAAGCTGACCGAAGACTACATCACCGGCCGCATCGGCTGACGCGACGTGCTAAAACCTGAAAGATTCCGCGACAGACGCCTGCATGCGCTGTTGGCCGCAAGCCTGTGGCTCGCCGCGTGCTCCACGAGCACCGATATCGCCAATACCCAGGCTGCGACCAGCAGCCCTGCGCCCGGCTGGCCGCACGGCGCGATGGTCAGCGCCGCCAACCCTGCGGCGGTCGACGCGGCGATCGGCGTGCTGGAGCGAGGCGGCCATGCAGTGGATGCGGCGATAGCCGCGCATGTGGTACTCGGCCTGGTGGAGCCGGAGAGCTCCGGCATCGGTGGCAGCGCATTCATGCTGGTGCACGACAGGGCATCCGGCAGAACCGTCGTGTTCGACGGTCGTGAGACGGCGCCGGGCGGAGCACGCGCCGACATGCTCACCAAGAATGGAGAGCCGCAGGACTTCCGCAGCCTTTGGCCGCAGGGCGTCACCGTGGGCGTACCCGGTGCGGTGTCGGTTTATGAGGCTGCTCACAGGGAATTCGGGCGCGCAGACTGGGCGGACCTGTTTACCCCCGCAATCCGGCTCGCGACCGACGGCTTTACCGTTTCGGAGAAATTCGTGCGTTACAACGAGATGCTGCGCCCGGTCATCGAGTCCGGTGCATTCCCTGATGCCGCGGCATACCTGTTTCCGGAGGGCGTGCCGGTAGCGGCGGGCGACACGAAGGTCAATCCCGCGTATGCCGAGACTCTGCGCCGGATTGTCGCCGACGGCGCGGCGGGCTTTTATACGGGTACGCTTGCGGCGGCAATCGTAGAGCGAGCCCGGCAGGCGCCAGCGGCCAGCTCGATGACGCTCGACGATATGGCAGCGTACGAGACGATGCCGCGCGCGCCCGTCTGCGGAACTTTCCGCCGCAGTACGATCTGTTCCGTGCCGCCGCCCTCATCCGGCCTGGCGCAGATCATGATCCCGGCGCTCTACGACGAGATGCAGACGGATGAGGACGCAAGCCTCGACGAAAAGCTGGTGGTGTTTGTCGATGCGCAGAGACTGGCCTATGCCGACAGGGACCATTTCGTCGGCGACCCGGACTTCGCCGACGTGCCCGTCGAGCAACTTATCGATTCGGACTACATCCGTCACCGCGCGACCGAGCGATTCGCACCGGCCGATACGCCGACACACGGCGACCCGTTTTTCGTCACCGAGCTCGACAAGGCGGCGTGGCTTCGCGGCACCGACAGGACGATGGAAGCGGCCGGCACGACGCACCTGTCGATCATCGACCGTGACGGCAACGCAGTGTCGATGACCGCATCCGTGGGCTTCCCGTACGGCTCGGTCCGCATGACCAACGGCTTCTTCCTGAATAACGAGCTGACGGACTTCTCGCAGGCGCCAACAGCCGGGGCCGCGCCCGCGGTGAACGCCGTCGCGCCCCGAAAACGACCCCGATCGTCCATGTCGCCGACCATTGTCTTCGACGCCAACGGTGATCCGCTGATGCTGACGGGCTCCGCGGGTGGCAGTTCCATCGTTGCGTATACGGCCAAGACCGTCCTCGGCGTATTCGACTGGGGATTATCGGCGCAGAGTGCCGTGGACTTCCCGAACATCGTCGCGCGCGGCGCCGCGGTCGGCGTCGAGGTGTCAGCCAGCGGCGGACAGGCGATTGCAGACGATTTGACGGAGCGCGGCTATGCCGTGAGCGAAGGCCGCGGCGAGAATTCCGGCCTGCACGTGATCGTCGTGCGTGCGGACGGAATGGAAGGGGCAGCGGACAGCCGCCGGCACGGTACGGTAAAGGCAATCCCGGCGGCGCCGAAATAGAACCGCGCCGCTGTTTCAGGACTCCGATCGCGGCGGCAGGCCCGTGTGCTGGGTCAGTGCCCGGCCTTTGCGAATTCGCTTTTGGTGCGCTGCCGCCGTGTTTTTTCTGCGCGCTGCCGCATATGACTTCGTATCGCGCGGCTGGTCGGGCGGCACCAGCTTGTCCTTGCCGGATCCGATCAGATGCTCCAGCTGCATCTCCCCAAGCGCCTTGCGGATCAGGGGCCAGTTATTCGGGTCGTGGTAGCGCAGCAGCGCCTTGTGCAGGCGCCGCTTTTCCGGGCTCTTGACGATCTCGACGCCGTCACTCTTGTAGGTAACCTTGCGCAGCGGATTCTTGCCGGAGTGATACATGGCGGTTGCGGTCGCCATGGGTGACGGATAGAAAGCCTGAACCTGGTCTGCGCGGAAACCGTTTTGCTTCAGCCACATTGCGAGGTTGACCATGTCCTCATCGCGTGTTCCCGGGTGCGCCGCAATGAAGTACGGAATGAGGTACTGCTCCTTGCCGGCCTCTTTCGAGAAGCGCTCGAATAGCTCCCTGAACTTTTCGTAGGTGCCGATGCCGGGCTTCATCATCTTTTCCAGCGGCCCGTCTTCGGTATGCTCGGGGGCAATCTTCAGGTAACCGCCGACATGATGCGTGACCAGTTCCCTGACGTACTCGGGGTCCTCGACGGCAAGGTCGTATCGCAGCCCGGAAGCGATGAGCACCTTCTTGATGCCGGGTAGCGCCCGAGCCTTGCGGTAAAGCCGCGTCAGCGACGAGTGATCGGTATCGAGATTGCTGCATACGCCGGGGAAAACACAGCTCGGGCGGCGGCATGCCGCTTCGATTTCCCGGCTCTTGCAGGCAAGCCGATACATGTTCGCGGTCGGCCCGCCGAGGTCGGAAATGACGCCCGTAAACCCGGGCACGGAATCGCGAATCTTCTCGATCTCCTCGAGTATCGATTCCTCGGACCGGTTCTGGATGATCCGGCCTTCGTGTTCCGTGATCGAGCAGAACGTGCAGCCGCCGAAGCAGCCGCGCATGATATTCACCGAAAAGCGGATCATCTCGTAGGCGGGAATGCGCGCATCCCCGTAGGATGCGTGCGGCACGCGAGTGAAGGGCATCCCGAACACGTAATCCATTTCTTCCGTGCTCAGGGGCTGTGCGGGTGGATTGATCCACAGGTCACGGCCGCCATGTGCCTGCACCAGTGCCCGTGCATTTCCGGGATTGGTCTCGAGATGCAGGACGCGGTTTGCGTGTGCATACAGCACGGCGTCATTGCGTACTTTTTCGAAGGACGGCAGCCGAATCACCGTTCGATCACGATTGCGCCGCGCCTCGGGAACGAATCGCAGCACCGTCTCCCCGGTCTCCGGCTCGCTTTGCGGCGTGGCGCATCGCTCGCTGTCCTGGGTATTTACATAGGGACTGACGATCTGGTCGACACGGCCGGGCCGGTCGATGCGCGTCGAGTCGATTTCCCACCAGCCCTCCGGCTTGTCCTTGCGAATGAACGCGGTACCGCGGATGTCCGTCAGGTCGCTGACGCACTCGCCACGCGCGATTCGGTGCGACAACGCAACGATTGCGCGCTCCGCGTTGCCGTAAACGAGGATATCGGCGCTGGCATCGAGCAGTATCGAGCGCCTTACCTTGTTCTGCCAGTAATCGAAATGGGCAATTCTGCGCAACGACGCTTCAATACCGCCGAGCACCACAGGGACGTCACTGTAGGCTTCCTTGCAGCGTTGCGAGTACACCAGCGAGCAGCGGTCGGGACGCTTGCCGGCGACACCGCCGGGCGTATAGGCATCGTCGTTACGGACTTTCCTGTCCGCCGTGTACCGGTTGATCATCGAATCCATGTTGCCGGCGGCGACACCGAAATAGAGGTTCGGTTTCCCCAGTTGCTCGAACGCCGTCTTCGAACGCCAGTCCGGTTGCGAGATGATGCCGACCCGAAAGCCGTTCGCCTCGAGCAGCCGACCGATGATGGCCATGCCGAAAGAGGGGTGATCGACGTAGGCGTCGCCGGTGACGATGATGATGTCGCAGGAGTCCCAGCCCAATGCCTCCATCTCCGCGCGCGACATCGGCAGCTGGGGAGCGGTGCCGAAGCACTCCGCCCAGTATGGGGTATAGCCGTAGAGGGGAGTTGCTCGCACGGGCATGAAACGTATCCGGCAGGGGAGCCCAATGATAACCAGATCGCAATCGCGTCAGGTGGTTTTTTCGAGAAACTCCGTAAAGCGCTTCTCGGAGAACCCGACCGCGAGAAAGGACGGGTGCTCGAGCACAGGCCGCTTCACCAGTGTCGGCTGGTCCAGCATCATGGCAAACGCCCGGTCTTTCGAAATGTCGCTGCGGTCGGCCTCGGGGACCTTGCGCCAGGTCAGGCTCCTCCTGTTCAGCAAGCGCTCCCAGTCGATGCGAGCCGACCAGCGTTCCAGCATCTGTATGTCCAGCCCGTCTTCGCGCAGGTCATGAAACCGGAATTCGATATTGCTTTCCTCGAGGAACTTCTTCGCGCGCCTGCAGGTATCGCAACTCTTGATGCCGTAAACAGTAAGCATTGCCCGTCCTCGCCTATTGCGCGCTTCTCAGCAGCTCGTTCAGCCCGATCTTCGCGCGGGTCTTCGCATCGACGCGCTTGACGATGACCGCGCAATACAGCGAGTACTTGCCATCCTGCGACGGCAGGTTGCCGGGAACCACGACGGAACCGGCGGGCACGCGCCCGTAACTGATATTGCCGGACTCGCGATCGTAGATGCGCGTGCTTTGCCCGATGTAGACGCCCATGGACAGCACGGCACCCTGTTCGACGACGACGCCCTCGACCACCTCCGAGCGCGCCCCGATGAAGCAGTCGTCCTCGATGATGGTCGGGCCTGCCTGCACGGGTTCCAGTACTCCGCCGATGCCGACGCCGCCGGACAGGTGCACGTTCTTGCCAATCTGGGCGCAGCTGCCGACGGTCGCCCAGGTGTCGACCATGGTGCCGCTGCCGATATTGGCGCCGATGTTCACGTAACTCGGCATCAGGACGACGTCGGGCGCGACGTAGGCGCCGCGCCGCACGATCGCGTCGGGCACGACGCGCACGCCGTCGGCGGCAAATTGCCTGTCGTCGTAGTCCGCGTACTTGAGCGGCACCTTGTCGTAAAAGCGGGAATGGCCGCCCTCGATCACCGCGTTGTCATTCAATCGGAACGACAGGAGAACCGCTTTCTTCAGCCACTGGTGCACGTGCCAGCTGCCGTCGATCTTCTCGGCGACCCGGGCCTCGCCCGAGTCGAGCATGGCGACCGCGCTCTCCACGGCGTCCGCGAGTTTCCGGAGCTCCGCGTCGTTGTCCATTTTGCCGCCGCGTTCGAAACCGCGTTCGACGATGTCGATGAGGTCCGTCATATCGGTATCCATCCTGCCTGTGTTCAATGGGCCGCGCCGCTGTCGTCGATTTCGCGAATCAGCGCGTCTCGCAAACGCGATTTTGCCTCCTCGCCGAGCGGATTGCCCGATTCGTCACTGATGTAGAAGACGTCTTCGGCACGTTCGCCGATCGTCATGATCTTCGCGGCGTCGATATCGACGCCTTCGTCGATGAAAACCTTGCCGATCTTGCTGAGCAGCCCGGGACGATCTGCCGCATCGAGTTCCATGACGGTCAGCCCGCGCGTCGTATCCGGGCTGAACTCGACTTCGGTCTCGGTCTTGAACATCCTCGCCTGGCGGGGAATCGTGCGCGTCACCTTGGCGACGTCGTCGTCGCTGGCCGTCAATACCCGCGTCAACGAGCGCCGTATCTTGGCCATGCGCGACTCGTCGATATCCATGCGTTTGTCGAGTTCCATGAAGACGAAGGAATCGAGACTGTAATGATTGCGCAGCGGCACGACTCGCGCGTCCACGATGGTCATGCCGAGTTCGTCGAGTGCGGCCGCGGCGTGCGCGAAGGTGTGCTTGCTGCGCGGTGTGTAAAGCACGGCTTCGACACGATCTCCGCCGGCCTGCCGGCGTACATCCACCAGGCCGATTTCGGACGCGGTATCCGAGTCGGCCAGCCACTCCGTGTGCCACGCAATCTCGTTGCTGCGATGACGCAGGAAGTAACGTTCGTACATCAGTTGCCAGACCGCGTCGATGCGCTCGTCGCTGATGCCGGCCTTGCGCAGACGCTCCCTCGCCCTGGTCTGCTTCTCGAGGATCAGCTGGTCGGCGTCGATCGGGTTTTCGAGGCCACGCCGGAGAGCGCGTGAAGTCAGTTCGTACAGGTCCCGGAACAGCGATGCCTTCCAGGAATTCCAGAGTTTCGGATTGGTGCCGCGTACGTCGGCCACGGTGAGTACGTAGAGGTGATCGAGATGCGCCTGGTCGCCGACGAGCGCGGCAAATTCGTTGATCACGTCTGGATCGCCGATATCGCGCTTCTGCGCGGTGGTCGACAATGCGAGATGGTGCAGGACCAGCCAGGCTACCGTGCGCGCTTCGTACCGGCTCATGCCGTGTTCGAGACAGAATGCTTCGGCGTCCACGGCGCCGAGTTCCGAATGATCGCCGCCACGGCCCTTCGCGATATCGTGAAACAGGCCGGACAGGTAGGCGATCTCGGGCTTCTCCAGCGACTGCATGACGCGACTGCAGTGCGGAAACTCATGATCGAAGCGGGCGAGGGCGAAACGCCGCAGGTTGCTGACCACGAACAGCGTGTGCTCGTCGACCGTGTAGGCATGGAACAGGTCGTACTGCATGCGGCCCACGATGCGACCGAAGGACGGGATGTACAGCCCGAGCACGCCGTACAGGTTCATGCGGCGGAGTTCGTGCGTGACGCCGGCGGGCGCGCGCAGAATCGACAGGAACAGCCGATGGTTACGCGGATTCTGGCGGAATTCCTCGTCGATCAGGTACAGGTTGCGCCGGATAAGGCCGATCGTCCAGGCGCTGACGCCGCGGATGTCGCGGTGCTGCTGCAGCAGCAGGAACAGCTCGAGCAGCGCCGACGGCTCGTCGTGAAAGACGTTGTCATGCACCGTCTGCAGGTAGCCGTTCCTGACCTTGAAACGCGCGTTCAGCGGCTCCGGCGGGGCCTCGGGGTCCATGAGGATGGCTTCCTCGAACAGCTGCAGCAGCATCTCGTTGAGCCGCGACAGGTCCATGACCGTGCGGTAGTAGCGCTGCATGAACTGCTCGACCGCGAGCGTGTAGCTCGCGTCCTCGTAGCCGAGCATCTGCGCTATCCGGACCTGGTGGTCGAACAGTAGCCGGTCTTCGGCGCGGCCGGTGAGGATGTGCAGCGCAAAGCGCACGCGCCACAGGAATGCCTGGCTGTCCTTGAGGCGCCGCAGCTGTCCCGGGGACAGGAACTGGTGCGCGACGAGTTCGTCGAGCGTATCGACGCCAAAATGGCGTTTCGCGACCCAGCCGATCATCTGCAGGTCGCGCAGGCCGCCGGGACTGCCCTTGACGTTCGGCTCCAGGTTATAGCCAGTGTCGTGGTAACGATGGTGCCGCTCGATCTGCTCGCGGCGCTTCTCGGCGAAAAACTCCTGCGGCGACCAGATCCGGTCCGGGCCGACCGCTTCCTCCATGGCCTCGAACAGCGCCCCGGGGCCCGCGATCAGGCGCGCTTCCATCAGCGTCGTCGCGACCGTCAGGTCCGCAGCAGCCTGTTCGACACACTGTTGCACGGTGCGCACGCTATGCCCGATCTCCAGGCCAACGTCCCACAGCGAGGTGATGAACGCAGACAGGGCCAGCTCGGCGTCGGCGTCGATCGAGTCCGGCAGCAACAGCATGATGTCGACGTCGGAGCAGGGGTGCAGTTCCGCGCGGCCGTAGCCGCCGACCGCGACGAGCGCCACGTCGCCGGACAGCTCGCCCATGTGGGTCTGCCACAGCTCGCGCAGCAGCTCGTCGATGGCCGCGGCGCGCTCATGGACGAGGTCGACGACGGACTCGCCGGCCAGGAACCGCGCCTTCAGGTCGGCGTCGGTCGCGGCCAGCGAGGCCCGGCTTTTAGCGTGCGTCTGCACCGAGTGTCAGGACTTCGTGGCCCGATTCCGTAATGAGCACCGTGTGTTCCCACTGCGCGGAGAGGCTGTGGTCCTTGGTCACGACGGTCCAGCCATCGGGCAGGAGCTTCACCGGGGCCTTGCCGGCATTCACCATGGGCTCCACGGTCAGGGTCATGCCGGCCCGCAATTCCATGCCCGTCCCGGGGCTGCCGTAATGCAGGACCTGCGGGTCTTCGTGAAACACCCGCCCGATACCGTGGCCACAGTACTCGCGCACGACGGAAAAGCGGTTTTTCTCGACGTGATGCTGGATAGCCGCGCCGACATCGCCGAGGTGCTTGCCGGGGGCCAGTTGCTCGATGCCAAGCCACATGCTCTCGAAAGCGACATCGGCGAGCCGCTGCGCCAGGACGCCGGGCTTGCCGGCAAAGAACATCCGGCTGGTATCGCCGTGGAATCCTTCCTTGATCACGGTAACGTCGATGTTGACCGCGTCGCCGGCCTTCAGCTTGCGATCGCCGGGAATGCCGTGGCAAACGACATGATTGACGGAGGTGCAGATCGACTTCGGAAAGCCCCGGTAGTTCAGCGGCGCCGGGATCGCGCCCTGGACGTCGGTGATGTAGTCATGGCAGATGCGGTCCAGCTCCCCGGTCGTGACGCCCGGTTTTACATAATCTGCAATCATGTCGAGCACGTCAGCGGCCAGGCGGCCGGCAACTCGCATCTTGTCCTGCTCGTCGGCAGTCTTGATCGTTACGGTCATAGGATTTGGTTCTTTCAGGATCCGCGTCGCCCGGCGCGATTTTCAACAGGATACGCGTTGTTGGCGGCGACGCGCTATGGTATAAAGCGCGCGCCCTAGAGGCAATTAATCCACACACATACCGTCACGTCGCACTGGGTGCCCCACCAAAAAAGGGGTTGAGCGATGGGGTATGTGGAGGCCTAACCCGGAGAATCGAAATGGCAGACGTTACCATGCGCCAGATGCTAGAGGCTGGCGTGCATTTTGGGCATCAGACCCGCTTCTGGAACCCGAAGATGGCCCCCTTCATCTTCGGCGAACGCAACAAGATCCACATTATCAATCTCGAGAAGAGCCTGCCGATGGCTCGCGAGGCCTACGCATTCGTGAAGGCCACGGTCGCGGACGGCGGCAAGGTGCTTTTCGTGGGTACCAAGCGCGCCGCACGCGACTCGATCCGCAATAACGCGGTTCGCTGCGAGATGCCCTTCGTCAGCCAGCGCTGGCTCGGCGGCATGCTCACCAATTACAAGACGATTCGTCAGTCCGTCAAGCGCCTGTTGACGCTCGAGGAAATGGCCGAGGAAGGCGGCTTCGAGGGTCTCACCAAGAAGGAGATTCTCGGGCTGAACCGCGAACAGGAGAAGCTCGAGAGGAGTCTTGGCGGTATCAAGGAAATGAAGTCGCTGCCGGACGTCATGTTCGTCGTCGACGTCGAGCACGAGGATATCGCGATCCGCGAAGCCAAGAAGCTCGGCATTCCCGTCGTTGCCGTGGTGGACACGAACTGCTCGCCCGATGGCGTGGACTACATCATTCCCGGCAATGACGACGCGATGCGCGCGATCGAGCTTTACACCGCGCTCGTTGCCGATGCCGTCATCGAGGGCAAGGCGTCGCTACCGGAGGTGGCGCTCGGCGAAGACGAATTCGTCGAGCTCGATGAAGAGGGCAACGTCAAGAAAGCAGGCGATCGCAGGAAGAGGGGAGCGAAGAAGCCGTCCCGCAAGCCGACTGTGAAAAAGAGGGCCGCGATGAAGAAGCCGGCCGCCGAAAAGGCGCCGCAAGAAGCCGCTCCCGCTGAAGAAGCGCCCGCCGCCGAGGCCGCTCCTGCGGCCGAGTCCGCGCCCGCCGCGGAGGCTGCCGCCGAGACACCGGCGGAAGCACCGGTCGCGGAGGAGGCGCCTGAGGCTGACGCCGGGACGCCTGCCGGGGAGCCCGCAAAGGAAGCTGCCGGGGAAACGCCCAAGGCAGAGGCAGAGCCCGAGCCGGCCGCCGCAGAGGCGGCCGCCGATGCGCCTGCGAAGAAAAAGGTAGCGAAGAAGAAAGCGACCAAGAAGACGGCGAAAAAGGCAGCAAAGAAAACGGCCAAGAAGACTGCCGCGAAAGCGGCGGAACCGGAGAAGGCGGACGACGACGCGCCCGCAAGCGAGTAATGCGCGCTGCCGCCCGACCAGACGAACAGAAGAAAAGATCAAGAGGTACAGTGATGTCGATCAGTGCATCCATGGTGAAAGAACTGCGCGAGCGTACCGGTGCCGGCATGATGGAGTGCAAGAAGGCGCTCGTCGAGACGGACGGCGATATGGAAGCCGCCGCTGAGTTGCTGCGCAAGTCCGGACAGGCCAAGGCCGACAAGAAGGCGGGCCGGGTTGCCGCGGACGGAAAAATCGTAATCAGAACGGACGGCGGCAAGGCCTGCGTGGTGGAGGTGAACTCGGAAACGGATTTCGTCGCGAAAGACGAGAACTTCATCGCCTTCGCCGAGGCTGTCGCCGACGCGGCGCTGGCATCGGGTACGGCCGATGTCGAGGCATTCGCGAACGAGACGCTCGACGATGGCCGCAGCGTCGAGCAGGCACGGACCGACCTGATCGCGAAGGTCGGTGAGAACATTTCCGTGCGGCGAATCGCGTTCGTCACGTCTGACGGCCCGCTGGGCCACTACACGCACGGCGCGAAAATTGGTGCGGTCGTTGCGCTGAAAGGCGGCGACGAAGATCTGGCGCGTGATATCGCGATGCATGTTGCCGCAATCAACCCGACCTGCATCGACGAGAGCGGTGTAGCGGCGGAGACGCTGGAGCGCGAGCGCCGGATCTTCGCCGAACAGGCCGCCGAATCGGGCAAACCTGCAGAGATCGTCGAAAAAATGGTGTCCGGCCGGGTGGCCAAGTTCCTCAAGGAAATCACCCTTGTCGGCCAGCCGTTCGTCAAGGATGACAAGATCAGCGTCGGCAAGCTGCTCGACAAGGCCGGCGCCACCGTCACCTCGTTCGTCCGCTTCGAGGTTGGCGAGGGTATCGAGAAAAAGCAGGAGAATTTTGCCGACGAGGTCATGAAGCAGATCGAGGACGCCAAGAAAAAGGGCTGATGTCTGGCGGGCTTTTCGGCGCTAACTCCTTGATTTGAAGAGATCGCCAACGGCGAATGCGCTAGAATCAACGGCCGCCGGAAGCGGTTCGGAAAACAATTCGCGCAACGACAACGAAAAGGCTTGTACATGGATGATTCCGAGGTTCCATACCGCCGCGTACTGCTCAAGCTGAGCGGCGAGGCGCTGATGGGCGAACTCGACTACGGTATCGAGCCGAAGACCATCAAGCGCATTGCCGGTGAGATCGCGACGTCCAGGAAGCACGGTGTCGAGATAGCGGTCGTCGTCGGCGGCGGCAACATCTTCCGCGGGGCCGGCCTCGCGGGCGCCGGCATGGACCGGGTCACGGGCGACTATATGGGCATGCTGGCAACGGTCATGAACGCGCTCGCCCTGCAGGATGCGCTCGAGTCGCTCGACGTTTATGCACGTGTCATGTCTGCGCTGCAGATTCACGACGTTTGCGAAGACTACATCCGCCGCCGGGCGGTCCGACATCTCGAGAAAGGCCGCGTCGTCATTCTTGCCGCAGGTACCGGCAATCCGTTTTTCACGACCGACACGGCGGCCAGTCTGCGCGCCATCGAGATCGGTGCGGATATCCTTCTCAAGGCGACCAAGGTCGACGGCGTATACGATTCGGATCCCGTGACGAACCCGGACGCACGGCGTTTCGAGACCGTCTCGTTCGACCAGTTGCTTGCGGACAAGCTGCTGGTAATGGATGCGACGGCGGTCGTAATGTGCCGGGACAACGAGCTGCCGCTGCGGGTTTTCGACCTGACACGCGCGAATGCAATGGTGCAGGCGATGACGGGCGACAGCGTCGGTACGCTGGTCACTGCATAGGCAGACAGGGCAGACAGAGACTGAGGGCAAAGACGTGTTGGATGAAATCAAAAAGGATGCCGGTACGCGAATGTCGAAAAGCGTGGCGTCACTCCGGCAGGAACTCACGAAAATACGCACGGGGCGCGCGCACACGAGCCTCCTCGACCACATCACGGTCGAGTATTACGGCAGCGAGGTGCCGCTCAACCAGGTATCGAACGTGGGCGTGGAAGATTCGCGCACGCTGACCGTGACGCCCTGGGAGAAGGACATGGTGGCAAAAATCGAGAAAGCCATCATGGGGTCGGATCTCGGGCTGAACCCCGCGACCGCGGGGACGGTAATCCGTGTACCTTTGCCGCCGCTCACCGAGGAACGGCGCAAGGACATGATCCGGGTGGTGCGTCACGAGGCCGAGGGCGGCAGGATCGCTATACGCAATATCCGTCGCGACGCCATTCACGACGTTAAGGAACTCCTCAAGGAAAAGATGATCGGCGAGGATGACGAGCGCCGCGCCGAGGAAGAGATTCAGACCATCACGGACAAGTACATCGCGGAGATCGATCAGACGCTTGCGGAAAAAGAAAGCGAGCTAATGGAAGTCTGAGTGTCCGGATCCGCACCGACATCGCCGGCCAGATCCAATATTCCGCGGCATGTGGCCGTCATTATGGATGGCAATGGCCGCTGGGCGCGGCAGCGTTCGCTTCCGCGCCACGCCGGCCATCGTGCCGGCGTCAAGTCGGTGCGGGCGATCGTGGAAAACTCGGCTCGGCTCGGCGTCGAATACCTGACGTTGTTTGCCTTCAGCAGTGAGAACTGGCGGCGTCCCGAAGAGGAAGTCGGCATGCTGATGTCGTTGTTCCTTGAAGCGCTGCGCCGTGAGATCGCGGAGCTGCACAGGAACGGCGTGCGGCTGAGGTTCATCGGCGAACGCAGACGCCTCGACGCGAAGCTCATCGAGAAGATCAGCAACGCCGAGGCCATGACGGCGGAAAACACCGGCCTGCGCCTGCAGGTTGCCATCGCCTACGGTGGCCGCTGGGACATCGTCGAGGCCGCGCGCCGCGTTGCGGCCCGGGTAGCCTCGGGCGAGATCAGCGCCGACTCCATCGACGAAGCGACGTTCGCCACCGAGCTGCAGCTGGGCGCCGCGCCTGACCCGGACCTGCTCATCCGAACGGGCGGCGAACAGCGCATCAGCAATTTCCTGCTGTGGAACCTGGCGTATGCCGAGCTGTGGTTCACCGACGTCTTGTGGCCGGATTTCGGCGAGACCGAGTTCGAGGCGGCGCTCGAGCACTTCGCTCAGCGGCAGAGACGCTATGGGCACACGGGTGAGCAGCTCGAGGCCGTGAAGTGCTGAAAGAGCGTGTCATTACGGCGCTGATCGCGGTCGCCGTACTGCTGCTCGTGCTGTTCGTGCTGCCGCAGGCCGCTGCGCAGGTCGTGATCGGGCTGCTCATACTGGCCGGTGCCTGGGAGTGGTCCGGATTCCTGGGTTCCCGCTCGACGGCGCTCAGGGCCGGGTACGTGATCCTGATCGCCGTACTCATGGGCCTCAATTCCTGGCTTGCGCCGCATATCAATGGCCTTCTTTTCCAGGTGGCGCTGGTGTGGTGGGTCTGTGCGCTCGTTTGGACATTTTTTTATCCGACCCCGATTCCCGCCGCGGTGCGCTGGATTGCCGGCGTGCTGGTGCTGTTGCCGCTGTACAATGCTCTCATCGTGCTGTACCTCGCGAGCCCGGCCGTGCTGCTTGGCGCCCTGCTGATCGTCTGGGCAGCCGACACCGGGGCGTTCGTCGCCGGCAAGCTGTTCGGCCGGGTCAAGCTCGCGCCGCAGATCAGCCCGGGCAAGACCTGGGAGGGCGTGATCGGCGGTTTGCTGACCGTCGCCGTGCTGGCGGCCGCGGGCGGCTGGTTTTTCGACGTTCGCATCGACGTGCTCGTGCCGTTTTGCCTCGCCATCGCCTGCGCTTCTGTCGTGGGGGACCTGACCGTCAGCATGTTCAAACGAACGTCCGGGCTCAAGGACAGTGGCACTCTCTTCCCCGGGCATGGCGGCGTGCTCGATCGCGTCGACAGTGTCGCCGCGGCGGCGCCATTGTTTGCGCTCGGCATCGGCTGGACGGGGCTCCAGTGATGCGCTGTTCAGGACCGGTTCATGCGCGCTCCGGCATGCTCGCCGCGACACTGGCGGGAACCGGCGGCTTCTGCGAAAGTCCACTATACAAGGCATGCGCCGCTTGCCAGGGATCTGGCCGCGGCAAGATCTCCAACCACGTGTTCTCAAAAAGGAATTGTCAAGCGTATGGATAGTGCTTTCGGCAGTCTGCTGGCCTTTGTCATCGCGATCAGCGTCCTCGTGGCTGTGCACGAGTACGGTCACTACATCGTCGGGCGCTGGAGCGGCATGAAGGTACTGCGGTTCTCGATCGGCTTCGGCAAACCGATCTGGATGCGTATCGGCGGCAAGGACCGCACCGAATATTGCATTTCCGCTATCCCGCTGGGTGGCTACGTACGCTTCCTCGACACCCGCGAGGGCCCCATTCCCGAAGCCGACGAGGGGCGCGCGTTCAACCAGCGGCCGGTGCCGCAACGGATTGCCGTGTTGCTCGCCGGGCCGGCATTCAATTTCCTGTTCGCGATCGTCGCGTACTGGGCGCTGTTCCTTTACGGCATCCCGACGCTGGTGCCGGCTGTCGGCGAAGTGGAGCCCGGCTCCTACGCCGCGGAGGCCGGGCTGCTGCAGGGCGACCGGATTGTCGCGGTGGGTGACGTCGAGACCGCAGACTGGGAGTCGGCGCTCGTCGCTATGCTCGATCAGATGGTGTCAGACGGACGCGTGCCGCTGACGCTGCAGGCCGACGACGGCTGGCAACGCGACGTCACGATCGACGTGGGCGCCGACGCTCGGCGGCTGACGGAGCCCGGCATGCTGTTCGAGGGTCTCGGTTTCCGGCCATTCGGTGCCGGTGACCTGCCGGCCGACATCGGTCGCGTGGAGGACGATGGTCCGGCGAAAGCCGCGGGTCTCGAGCCCGGCGACCGCATTGTCGGGATCGACGGCGTGCCGATTCTCGATTTCGCCGACCTGGTCGAGGCCGTGCAGCCACGCGCGAATCAGAGAGTGGCGGTCGATTACGTCAGGGATGGCGACAGGCTGTCGACGACGCTCGTTATCCAGGAGCAGCGTGTCGATGGCGAAGTGCGTGGCCGCCTCGGGGTCGCTCACAGCGGTGATTTCAGCGAATTCTATTATCAGCGCAGCTACGGGCCCGTCGATTCGATGACGCAGGCCATGGCGCGGACCTGGTCGTCGACCATTTTTACGTTGCGGATGCTCGGACGCATGGTGACCGGCGACGTATCGATCAAAAACATCAGCGGACCGATCAATATTGCGCAGTTTGCCGGGCAATCCGCAGAACGCGGGCTGGATTATTTCCTGGGCTTCCTGGCGATCGTCAGTATCAGCCTCGGCGTTCTCAACCTGTTGCCGATCCCGGTGCTTGACGGCGGCCAGATCGTGTACCAGTCCATCGAGGGCCTCAAAGGCAGCCCGCTTTCCGAGCGTGCCCAGATCATGGGTCAGCAGATCGGCATATTCGCATTGATTCTGTTGATGAGCTTCGCTTTCTACAACGATCTTGCGAGAATCTTCGGTTGATCATGCAGCTATCCGGAAACCAGGAATGAGATCGAGAGGGAAATCGTTGCTCGAGATCCGGCGCGGCACACTGTTCGCGCTGCTGCTCGCCCTGACGTCATTGCAGGCGCTCGCGGATTTCGCGCCGTTCGTCGTAAGAGACATGCGGGTCGAGGGCCTGCAGAGAATCTCGGAGGGCACGGTCTTCAACTACCTGCCCATCAATATCGGCGACACGATCGACGAGGTCCGTATCGGCGAGGCCATTCGTGCGCTGTACACGCAGGGCCTGTTCGACGATATCGAAATGCGCAGGGACGGCGACGCCCTGATCATTGCTGTCAAGGAGCGCCCATCGATCGAGAGTTTCGAAATCGAGGGCAATAAGGACATCAAGACGGAGGATCTCATGGAGTCTCTCCGCGGTGTCGGTCTCGCGAAGGGACGCACGTTCGACCGGTCGACGCTCGACAACGTGGCGATGTTCATGCGCGAGCAGTACTACGACCGCGGCAAGTACGGCGTCCAGGTCGACACGACCGTCGAGGACCGCCCGAACAACACCGTGCGTATCAAGATCGACGTCAAGGAAGGCGATCGCGCCAAGATCAGGCAGGTCAATATCGTCGGCAACGAGTCGTTCGACGAGGACGAAATACGCGAGGACTTCAATCTCGACACGGCCAACTGGCTGTCGTGGCTGCGGCAGGATGACCGGTATGAAAAGCAGGGGCTCGAGGGTGACCTCGAAACGCTGCGTTCGTTTTACATGAATCGCGGTTACGCGAATTTCAATGTCGAGTCCACGCAGGTAGCTATTTCGCCGAACAAGAAAGACATTTTCGTCACGATCACGATTAACGAGGGCGACAAATACACGATCTCGGACGTGAAGCTCGTCGGCGACATGGTGGTGCCAGAGGCCTACCTGCGTGCGATGGTACTCGCCCAGCCGGGGTCGATATTCAACCTCGGCCTCCTGACACAGTCGGCCGAGTTCATGTCGTTGCGGCTCGGCGAGCAGGGTTATGCGAATGCAGAGATCGAGCCGGTGCCGGAGCTCGATCACGAGAACAAAACGGCCGATATCACGTTTTATGTGGACCCGAAAAGCCGCGTCTACGTCCGGCGTATCAACTTCAACGGTATCGACGAGGTCGACGACGAGGTGCTGCGCCGCGAACTCCGGCAGATGGAAGGCGCTTATCTCTCAAATGTGTTGATTGACCGTTCGAAGTTTCGTTTGCAGCGCCTGCCGTACGTCGAACCGACCGTGGATTCGGAGACGGTCCCCGTGCCCGGCAGCCCGGACCTCGTGGACGTCGATTTCAATATGGAATACCGGATGCCCGGTCAGTTTTCGGGCGGCATCGGTTATTCGGAATCGCAGAAGCTGTTGCTGAACGGCAGTATCGTGCACACGAATTTCCTGGGTACCGGCAATCGTGTCGCGCTCGAACTGTCGACGGGGCGGTTCTCGAAGTTCTACAACATCTCGCATACCGACCCTTACAGGACAATGGACGGGGTGCGTCGAACCATCAGTCTCAACTATCGCGATATCACGCAGTTCACGTCCGCCGCCTCGGACTTTTCAACCACGACGGCCGGTGCGTCGCTCGATTACGGCTATCCGATCAGCGAATTCCAGTCGCTCTCGTTCGGCCTCTCGTATCAGCGTTCGGAACTGTTGTCGTCGACGGCGAGCACGCAACAGTCACAGGACTGGGTGGCGAACAACGGCAACCCGTTCATCGAGAACATTGGCGGCGGGGCCGTGTTCTTCGGCACGCAATTCGACGCCTACGAGATGATCGCGGGATGGACGTATGACAGCCGCAACCGGGCCCTGTTCGCGACCCGCGGCATGCGCCATCAGCTGTTTGTCTCCGGTACGATTCCCGGCAGCGAGGTGGAGTTCTACACGGCCCGTTACAACGCGACGATTTACTGGCCGCTCTGGCGCGGTTTCGTTTTGCGCTACAACCTCGAAACCGGCATGGGCGAGGCGCTCGGCGACACGACCGCGCTGCCGCCTTACAAGCAGTTTTTCGGCGGTGGACCGGGTTCGGTACGGGGCTATCGCGAGTCCTGGCTGGGGCCGCGCGACAGTTTCGGCAACCCGTATGGCGGAAATGTATTGGTTGCCAGTCAGTTAGAGCTTATAATTCCGCTACCGGACAAGTGGGCCAGCCAGGCGCGTGCCGCAGTATTTTACGACGTCGGTAACGTATTCAATACAGGCGAGGTGGCGTTTACCGACAAGCTCGGCAGTCCGCTCGAGTACAAGCCGGAGTTCGACGAGCTGCGCACATCGGTCGGTGTAGGCATTCAGTGGCTGGCACCGATGGGCTTGTTCAGGTTCAGTTACGCATATCCACTCAACAATTACGCCGGCAACGACAGATTTTTCGGAGACGAAGTGGAAAGATTCCAGTTCTCCATTGGTCAGGCATTTTAAGGAATGGACACTTTATGAGTTTTATCAAGCGACACCTGCTCAAAGCAGCCGCGGGCATTGCCCTCGTTTTCATATTCGCATTGCCGGCCGCAGCGCAGGAAGTAAAGATCGGTGTAGTCAACGTACCCGTGCTGTTGGATCGTTCACCGCAGACCAAAGCCGTGATGGACTCGCTTCAGGAAGAGTTCGCGCCCCGTCAGCGAGAGTTCATCGCCAAGCAAAAAGAGCTTGAAGATTTGACTGCGAAGATTCAGAAAGACGTCGCCGTGATGGGCGAAACCGAGCGCCGCAACGCCGAGAAGAATCTGCGAGATTTGCAGCGTGACGTAGCGCGTCTGCAGCAGGAGTTCCGCGAGGACCTCGAACTGCGGCAGAACGAAGAGCTGGGCAACCTGCAGCGTTCGCTGCTCAAGCAAGTGCAGGATTATGCGCAGGCTGAGGGTTACGATCTCATCGTTGGTGACGGCGTTCTGTTCGCGAGCACGGCAGTGAATATCACGGAAGAAGTTCTTCGTGCCGTAGAAGCGGAATTCCAGGCTCAGGGCGCGCGCTGAGGCGTCGCCCTGCAGCACAAGCGCTTGCCAGCCTGATGCCGATCAAGCTCGGGGAACTCGCGGCGCAATTCGACTGCGAACTCGTCGGCGATCCCGACCGCATCATCGATAACGTTGCGGGCCTCCAGAACGCAGGTCCGAAGTCGTTGAGCTTTCTTTCCAACCCGAAGTTTCGCAGCCAGCTTGCCGGGACGCAGGCGGCGGCGATCGTTCTTCGGGCGGAGGACGTTGACGATTCACCGACGGCCTCACTCGTCAGCGACAACCCGTACGCCGACTACGCACGGATGGCGGCCGTCATTCATCCGCCACCGCGATATGCGCCGGGCGTCGATGCGTCGGCGGTTGTCTCGGCTACTGCGGAGATCTCACCGACTGCGCATATTGCAGCGAATGCCAGCATAGGCGACCGGTCGACTATCGGCGACAATGTTTACGTGGGCCCCGGCAGCGTCATCGGCCCGGGCTGCAGCGTTGGCAACGACTGCCGTCTCATTGCCAACGTTACGCTGGTGCGCGACGTGACACTTGGGCTGCGCGGCATGCTCCATCCGGGCGTGGTCATTGGCGCCGACGGATTCGGCAACGCGATGACGCCGGACGGCTGGGTGAAGGTGCCTCAGCTCGGTGGCGTGCGCATCGGTAACGACGTGGAGATCGGTGCGAACACGACGGTCGATTGCGGTGCGATCGAGGACACCGTGATCGAGGACGGTGTGCGTATCGACAATCTGTGCCATATCGGGCACAACGTGCATATCGGTGCACATACCGCCGTGGCAGGGATGAGCGGCGTATCGGGAAGCGCGAGAATCGGTAAGCGCTGCATGCTCGCCGGGCAGTCAGGGGTTGTTGGCCATATCAAGATATGCGACGACGTCGTGGTGAGCGGCAGAGCCGTGATTTCCAAGGACATCACGGAGCCGGGGGTCTACGCCGGCACCTTCACTGCGGAGCCGGTGGGCGAGTGGAATCGCAAGGTTGCCCGTTTCCGGCGGCTAGGGCAGCTGATCGAGCGCGTCAGCAAACTCGAAAAGGCCGGGAAGTAACTCAAAATGAGCAGCAGCATTCATTCAACGGCGATAGTCTCCGAGAACGCGAGCATCGATGAAGGCGTCGAGATCGGTGCCTACACGATCGTAGGCGACCACGTATCGATTCAGAGCGGTACGCGCATCGGCAGCCACGTGGTGATCAACGGTCCAACCGAGATCGGCAAGGACAACAACATTTACCAGTTCGCATCGATCGGCGATGATCCCCAGGACAAGAAATATCGCGGTGAACCGACGCGGCTCACGATCGGCGACCGCAATACCATCCGCGAATTCTGCACCGTAAGCCGCGGCACTACCCAGGACCAGGGCCACACGATTCTCGGCGACGACAACTGGATCATGGCCTACGTGCATATCGCGCACGATTGTGTCGTGGGCAACAAGACGATCATGGCCAACAACGTAACGCTTGCCGGTCACGTACACGTCGGTGACTGGGTCATTTTCGGTGGATTCTCGGGTGCCCACCAGTTTAGCCGCATCGGCGCGCACGCCTTCCTCGGGATGTACTCGGGCGTCAACCGCGATGTCCCGGCCTACACGATGGTGTCCGGTCAGCCCGGGGTACCGCGCGGCATCAACAGCGAAGGCCTGAAACGACGCGAGTTTGGTGCTGAGCAGATTCGCAACATCAAGAACGCTTACCGGCTGGTTTATCGCAAAGGACTGAAACTCGCCGAGGCCATCGCGGAGATCGAGAAACTCAGCCAGTCCCAGCCCGAGCTCGTGGTCTTTCTCGAATCGCTGCGCGCGTCCGAGCGCGGCATCATCCGTTAGCCCGTGCCCCTGCGTGTTGGACTGGTTGCTGGCGAGTCGTCGGGCGACCTGCTTGGCGCAGGGCTCATATCGGCCGTCAGGGAACGAGTTCCGGACGCCGTGTTCGAGGGTGTCGCCGGGCCGGAAATGACGGCGGCCGGCTGTGATCGCTGGGCCGATGCGGACGAGCTCGCGGTCATGGGCGTCGTCGAACCGTTGCGGCACCTGCCGCGCCTGTTGCGCTTGCGCCGCTCGCTGATAAAACGCTGGCGGGAAGCGCCGCCGGACGTATTCGTCGGCATCGACGCACCGGACTTCAACCTCGGACTTGAAGCCGCCCTGAAGGCATCCGGTATTCGCACGATGCATTACGTCAGTCCGTCGATCTGGGCATGGCGTGCGGGACGAATTCGCAAGATCCGCAAGGCGGCGGACTGCGTGATCTGCATCTTGCCGTTCGAACCGGCGCTCTACGAAGAGCAGGGGATAGACGCCGTATTCGTCGGTCACCCGAAGGCAGACGTGTTGTCGCCCGACATCGACGTCCCGGCGGTGCGCCGGGAGCTCGGTCTGCCCCTGGACAGCCGGGTGATCGCGATGCTGCCGGGGAGCCGCAGCAGTGAAGTGACGCGCCTGGCGCCGATCTTCGCCGCGTCGGCAAAGATCATCACGGCGAGGGAACAGGACGTGCATTTCGTTACGCCCGTCGCCGCGCCGAAACTGCGGCCGCTTATCGAGGCGTCCCTGCAGCAGCACGCGGTTGCCGATCGCTTTACGCTCGTCGACGGCCGTTCGATCGAGGCAATGTCCGCTGCTGATTTCGTGCTGCTCGCATCGGGCACCGCGGCGCTCGAGTCGGCGCTGCTCGGCAAGCCGACGGTGGCCGCGTACCGGGTCGCTGCGTTTACCGCGTTGCTTATGAAGATATTCAGGCTTCTGAAGGTCTCACGGTTCACGTTGCCCAACCTGCTGACGGGCGAGGCGCTGATCCCCGAGTTTATCCAGGGCGACGCGGAACCGAATGCTATCGCGGCCGAGGTTATCGATCTGCTCAATGATCCCGCCCGCTGCGCGGCCATCAGGGAGAGATTTGCTAAACTGCGGAGCGAGTTGGCGATGAACTCGAATGCGCGCGCAGCCGACGCGTTGATAAGCCTCAAAGAACAGGGATAGCCGGGCTCGCAAACCGATCATGCAGCAGTTGCAGGCAGACATTTCGACCGATCTCGTCGCGGGCGTCGACGAGGCGGGGCGTGGCCCGCTGGCCGGTCCCGTCGTTGCTGCGGCCGTCATCCTGCGCCCGGAGCGGCGCATTGCAGGCCTGTGCGATTCCAAGCAACTGGGCGCCGCACGCCGCGAGGCGCTGCAAATCATCATCAAGAGCGAGGCATTGTGCTGGTCGGTCGCATGGTCGGATCGCGCGGAAATCGACGCAATGAACATACTGGCCGCCACCATGCTGGCGATGCGCCGCGCCATCCTCGGCCTGGCCGTCGTGCCGCGGAGAGTGCAGGTCGACGGAAACCGCCTGCCGGACCTGCGGTTTCGCGACGGCAGTATCGATGGCCTCGCGATAGTCGGTGGCGACGCCCGAATCGAATCGATCAGCGCGGCGTCGATTATTGCCAAGACCACGCGTGACCGGCTGATGGTCGCCATGCATGCGCGCTACCCGCAGTATGAGTTTGCGCGTCACAAGGGCTACGGCACGGAATTGCATCGTGCGCGCCTGCGGGAACACGGACCGTGTCCCGAACACCGGCTCAGCTTTTCGCCGGTGAGGGCGCTCGCGTGAGTGCCATGCCGTTCGTGCATCTGCACGTCCATACCGAGTATTCACTCGTTGACAGCACGGTACGCATCCCCGAATTGATGACGAAGGCCGCGGCGGACGGCATGCCGGCAATCGCGATGACCGACAGGAACAACCTGTTCGGTCTCGTGAAATTCTATCGGCGCGCCATCGAAAACGGCGTCAAGCCGATCATCGGTGCTGACCTGCGGATCGCAAATCCTGACGATCCGGGCCGGCCGTTCACGTTGATCGTGCTGTGCCAGGACAATCACGGCTACCGCAACCTGTGCCGCGTCATCTCGCGCGCATTCCTGGAGGGTCGGGTTCGCGGCGAGCCGATGATTCGCCGCGAATGGTTGAGCCGGGAAACCTGCGAGGGGCTGATCGCATTGTCCGGGGGGCTGCACGGGGATGTCGGTCATTCGCTGCTCGTCGGGCACCTGGACGAAGCCCGGCAGCGGCTCACCGCCTGGCGGGAAATCTTCGGCGACCGTTACTACCTCGAACTCGTCAGAACGGGTCGTAGTGACGAAGAAGGCGGTGTGCAGGCGAGCCTGCTACTGGCGAGTGACGAAGGGGTGCCCGTCGTTGCGACCAATGACGTGCGCTTCATCGAGCAGGACGACTTCCACGCGCACGAGGCGCGGGTGTGCATTCACGAAAGCCGCAGCCTCGCGGACCCGGATCGGCCGCACCACTACAGTAACCAGCAATACCTGCGACCGTCGGCCGAGATGGCCGAGCTGTTCTCCGACGTGCCGCAAGCGCTCGAAAACGCGCTCGAAATCGCGCGGCGCTGCAACCTCGACCTGCAGCTCGGCGAGAGCGTATTGCCGGCTTTCCCGGTGCCGGACGGCCAGACCGAGGAGCAGTTCCTGGAGGCCGAGGCGCGACGAGGTCTCGACGCGGCGCTCGAAGAAATTTATGCGGCGCGCGAAATCCCGGCCAGGGAGCGCGATGCTTTCAGGGCCCCGTATCTAGAGCGACTCGAGACCGAACTAAAGGTCATCCGCGGCATGGGCTTCCCCGGTTACTTCCTGATCGTGGCCGATTTCATTCGCTGGGCGCGCGAAAACGATATCCCGGTCGGCCCTGGCCGCGGCTCCGGCGCCGGCTCCCTGGTGGCCTGGGTACTCGGCATTACGGATCTCGACCCCCTCGAACACGACCTGCTTTTCGAGCGTTTCCTGAACCCGGAACGCGTCTCGATGCCGGACTTCGACATCGACTTCTGCATGGAAGGCCGTGATCGTGTGATCGACTACGTGGCCGAGCGTTACGGGCGCGATCGCGTCGCGCAGATCATAACGTTCGGCACGATGGCGGCGCGGGCCGTCATCCGCGACACGGGGCGCGTGCTGGGCCAGCCGTACGGTTTTGTCGACCGCGTCGCGAAGCTGGTGCCGTTCGAAATCGGCATGACGCTGGAAAAGGCACTGGAACAGTCGGAAGAGCTGGCGGCGATGTATCGTGATGACGAAGAGGTCACCGCCATCATCGATCTCGCGAAATCGCTGGAGGGACTGGTTCGCAATGCCGGCAAGCACGCGGGCGGAGTCGTGATCGCGCCGGATCAGCTCACCGATTTTGCGCCGCTTTACTGTGAAGACGGCGGCAGCAGCCTCGTCACGCAGCTCGACAAGGACGATGTGGAAGCGATCGGCCTCGTCAAGTTCGACTTTCTCGGCCTCAAAACCCTTACGATCATCGACTGGGCCGAACGGATCGTAAACGCGACCTACCCGGACGCGGCGCTCGATATCAGTCGCGTGCCCATGGACGACGCCGAGACGTTCCGGTTGCTGCAGAGCACGCAAACCGCGGCGGTGTTCCAGCTCGAATCGAGCGGCATGCGCGATCTCATCAAGCGCCTGCGGCCCGATCAGTTCGGCGATCTCGTCGCGCTGGTTGCCCTGTTCCGGCCCGGTCCGCTGCAGTCGGGCATGGTCGACGATTTCATCGCGCGCAAGCATTCGGCCAACCAGGCCGAGGTTGATTACCTGCATCCCGATCTCAAGCCGGTGCTCGAGGAGACCTACGGCGTGATCCTCTACCAGGAGCAGGTCATGCAGATCGCACAGGTCCTCGCGGGCTACACGCTGGGCGGCGCCGACCTGTTGCGGCGTGCGATGGGTAAGAAGAAGCCTGAGGAGATGGCAAAGCAGCGCGAGATCTTCGTCTCGGGCGCGACTGAACGCGGCGTGGCCGAGCCGACCGCCACGCGCATCTTCGACCTGATGGAAAAGTTCGCAGGGTACGGCTTCAACAAGTCCCACTCGGCCGCGTACGCGGTGCTGTCCTACCAGACCGCCTACCTCAAGGCTCACTATCCGGCCGCATTCCTGGCGGCAGTGATGAGCGCGGACCTAGACAACACCGATCGGCTCGTCACGCTGAAGGACGACTGCCGCAAGCTCGGCCTGGAACTCGAAGCGCCGAGCGTCAACCGGTCTTCCTACCATTTCAGTGTCGCCGGCGACCGGGCGATTCTTTATGGTCTCGGTGCGATCAAGGGAGTTGGCCGATCGGCCGTCGAAGCCCTGATCGCCGAGCGCGGGAGCAACGGTCCCTTCGGCAGTCTTGCCGAGTTTTGCAGGCGGGTCGATCACGACAAGGTCAACCGGCGCGCGCTCGAGGCGATGGTCAAGTCCGGCGCGATGGACGATTTCGGTCAGTCACGGCGTGCGCTGATGCACCAGGTGCCTGAGGCCCTGAAGAGCGCTGATCAGCACGCGCGCGCGCAGGCGGCTGGCCAGAACGACATGTTCGGCCTCGAAGCGGCGCCGGAGCCGGACGATGCCCCGGTATCCGTGGACATGGATGAATGGCCCGAACGTCTGCTGCTCAGCAACGAAAAGGAAGCGCTCGGCCTTTACCTGGCCGGCCATCCGTTTCACGCTGTGCGTGCCGACGCGCGCTGTTTCGTCGACGGGACGCTCGCCGACCTTGCGGCCGAGCCGCCGCCGCAGACGTCTCGCGGGACGCGCGATTACGCGCAGTCGCGCCGCGAAGTGACGGTGGCCGGGCTGGTCGTCGACGTCAGGAAACGCGGCAATCGCGTCAGCGTGGTGCTGGACGATGACACTGGCCGCATGGAAGTCGGTCTCTTCGGCGAGGCCTTCCAGGAATTCCGTCACCTGCTGGTCAAGGACGAGATCGTCGTCGTCAACGGCCCGCTGCGCTACGACGACTTCATCGGCGCCTGGTCGGTCAACGTGAAGAACGTGCTGCACATCGATCGCGTGATCGAAAGCCGCGCGAAGAGCATGCTGCTGAGACTGGCGCCGAACGGGCAGGGGGAACAGCTGCTGATGAAGCTGCACGACGTGCTGCTGCCTTACAGGGAAGGCAGTTGCGAGGTTGCCGTGCAGTATTTCGGCGATGAGGCGAAAGCGCGGCTCGAGCTCGGCGCGGAATGGTCGGTGCGCCCGAGCCGCGAACTGCGCGATAAACTCAATGAACTGCTTGGCAGCAGCAACGTGCGCCTCCTGTACGCACCCGGCCGAGAAATAATGTAGAGTCCTGCGCCATGGATCTGAAATTCCTGGATTTTGAGCAGCCGATCGCCGAACTCGAAGCCAAGATCGAGGAATTGCGCTTCGTCGGCGACGACTCCGAGATCAACATCAACGAGGAAGTTACCCGGCTGCGGTCGAAAAGCGAGGCGCTCACGAAGAGCATTTTCGCAAAGCTCAGCGCGTGGCAGATCGCGCAGGTCGCGCGGCATCCCATGCGGCCTTACACGCTCGACTACCTCGAGATCATTGCCCCGGACTTCCAGGAGCTGCACGGCGATCGCATGTACGCAGACGATCCTGCCATTGTCGGCGGCGTTGGCCGCGTCGACGGGCGCGCAGTCATGTTCATCGGTCACCAGAAGGGACGGGACACGAAGGAACGCGTCCGGCGTAATTACGGTATGCCGAAGCCGGAGGGTTATCGCAAGGCGCAGCGGTTGATGCGTCTTGCCGAGAAGTTCTCGCTGCCGGTGGTGACGTTCATCGACACCCCGGGGGCTTATCCCGGCGTCGGCGCGGAAGAGCGCGGCCAGAGTGAGGCGATTGCGTTCAGCCTCTACCTGATGGCGGGACTCAGGACGCCGATCATCAGCGTGGTTATCGGCGAAGGCGGTTCCGGGGGTGCACTCGCGATCGGGGTCGCCGACAAGCTGCTGATGCTGCAATACGGCATCTATTCCGTCATTTCACCCGAAGGCTGCGCATCGATCCTGTGGAAGAGCGCCGAAAAGGCCGAGGAGGCGGCCGAGGCCATGCGCATCACGGCGCCGAGTCTCAACAAGTTCGGGCTGGTCGACGAAGTGCTTCGCGAGCCGCTGGGCGGCGCGCACCGCAATCCGGAAGAGGCTGCGGAAGTCATCCGCAACGCGCTGAACAAGGCTCTGGACGAACTCGAATCCGTTCCCGTCGACCAGCTGCTCGAGAACCGCCAGAGGCGGCTTGCCGGGTTCGGCGCATACAAAGAGGCGTGACGTTCGGTCCCGAGGTACTCCTTGAGCGTCTCGACGCGCTCGAGACCCCTGCCAACAAGCCCGACGGATACGTGATCGCGTTAAGCGGCGGGCTCGATTCGACGGTGCTCGCACATGCCCTGGCCACGACGCGAGAGCGCCACGGCAAGTCCCTGCTCGCGGTGCACGTCGATCATCAGCTGCAGGCCGAGTCGGGCCGCTGGACCGAATATTGCCGCGAGCTTGCCGGCCGCTTCGGCATCGAGTTCGTGGCCGAGAGCGTGTCCGTCGACAGCACGGGCAGCGGCGGTCTCGAGGCCGCCGCACGCAAGGCACGCTACGCCGTTCTCGGGCGCCATACGCGCGGCGGTGACTGGTTGCTGAGCGCGCATCACCGCAACGACCAGGCCGAGACGCTGCTGCTGAACCTCATGCGGGGCAGCGGCCCCGCCGGCCTGGCCGGCATCGGACTACTGACACCCTTCGCGGGCGGCTGGCTTGCGCGGCCGCTCATCGACGTATCACGCGCCGCGCTGGAGACGTACGCGGCGGCGCAGGATCTTCGCTGGCTGGAGGATCCCTCCAATGACGACCTGCGCTTTGACCGCAACTACCTGCGGCACGACGTGTTGCCTGCGCTGGAGCAGCGCTGGCCCGGTGTTGTCGAACGTCTGGCGCGCAGCGCGGAGCTGGCCGGCGACGCGGCGGCCATGCTCGACGAGCTCGCGGCGATCGACCTGCAGCGCGTCGGCGACCGGGCGGCGCGAATCGAGATCGAGGGCTTGCTGCAGCTTTCCGATGCGCGGCAACGCAACCTGCTGCGCTATGCAATCAGGCGTGCCGGCCTGCCCGTTCCCGGTGCGGCCCGGCTTGCCACGATAATCGACACCGTGTTGCACGCGCGGGAGGATGCACAACCGCTGGTTGCGTGGCAGGGCGCTGAAGTGCGGCGCTACCGCGGCACGCTATACCTGTTAGCGTCGTCGGGCGAGCCGTCGTGGCCGACTGAAGGCCTGGCGCTCGGCGCCCGGCCCGTGGTGCTCGGCCCGGGCATGGGTGCGCTGCGGCTGGCGCCCGGGGCATCGCGGGGCCTGTCGGCGCCAATTGTCGATCGCGGACTGAGCGTCCGGATGCGCAGCGGCGGAGAGGAAATAAAGCCTGCCGGACAGGCGCATACGAGGAAGCTCAAGAAACTGCTCCAGGACGAGGGTGTGGTTCCGTGGATGCGCGACCGGCTGCCGCTCGTTTTCGCTGGCGAACAACTGGTGGCGGTGGCAGATCTGTGGCTGGCAGCCGACGCAGTAAGTGATCCGGGTACGGCCGTGTGCTGGGACGACCGGCCCGAATTGTATTGAACAGGGCGCCGTTCTCATTGTTTCATCGGGGGCGATCTGTTACCTTCTAACACCGTCTTTATCCAACGACGGCGCGACATCCAAAGGGTTGGAGAGAAGCACACAAGCCTCGAGCAGTGCTTTGGATCCAGCCCTTATTTTTTCCCGCCGCGGGAGCAACCGGGCTCAACATGACATCGTATGTATTCATCACCGGCGGGGTGGTGTCGTCCCTCGGCAAAGGCATTACCTCGGCCTGCCTGGGTGCAATTCTCGAAGCGCGCGGCCTCACGATCAGCATGATCAAGCTGGATCCTTACCTCAACGTCGATCCGGGCACCATGAGCCCGTTCCAGCACGGTGAGGTGTTCGTTACTCACGACGGCACCGAGGCCGATCTCGATCTCGGCCATTACGAACGTTTCGTGCGCACCGTTACGGGCCGCAACAGCAACTTCACGACCGGCAGGATCTACGAGAGCGTCATTGCAAAGGAACGCCGCGGCGACTACCTGGGCGCGACCGTGCAGGTGATTCCGCACATCACGGACGAGATCAAAGAGAGCGTGGTGCGGGGCGCCGGGGACGCCGATATCTGTCTGGTCGAGATCGGCGGCACGGTGGGCGACATCGAGTCACTGCCGTTCCTCGAGGCGATACGCCAGATGGGCGTGGAACTCGGTCACGATCGCGTCGTATACGTGCACCTGACGCTCGTGCCGTATATCGCGACCTCGTCGGAAATCAAGACCAAGCCGACGCAGCACTCCGTCAAGGAACTGCGCTCGATCGGCATTCAGCCGGATATCCTGGTCTGCCGTTCGGAGCAGCCGCTGCCCGACGAGCAGCGCAAGAAGATCGCGTTGTTCACGAACGTGCAGGAAGCCGCCGTCATTTCCGCCTATGACGTCGACGACCTCTACAAGATTCCCCAGATGATGCACGAGCAGGGCCTCGACGACATCGTCTCCCGGCAACTGCGCCTGGACCTGCCTCCGGCCGACCTCAGTGAATGGCAGGCGATCGTCGATGCGAAGCGCAATCCCAGCGGCGAGGTCGATATCGCCATGGTCGGCAAGTACGTGGACCTCAAGGACTCATACATCTCGCTGTCGGAGGCGCTGCTGCACGGCGGCATCCACACGCAGACGCGCGTCAACATCCATTACATCGAGGCGCAGGACATCGTCGACAACGGCATCGAGTGCCTGCGTGCGATGGACGGCATTGTCGTGCCGGGCGGTTTCGGCGACCGCGGCATCGAGGGCAAGATCCGCGCCGTGCAGTTTGCGCGGGAGAACAGCATACCGTACCTCGGTATATGCCTCGGTCTGCAGGTTGCCGTGATCGAAGCGGCGCGCAATCTCGCCGGGCTCGACGGCGCCATGAGCACGGAGTTCGACAAGTCGACGCCGCACCCGGTCGTCGGCCTGATCACGGAATGGCAGACCGCCACCGGCGATGTGGAGCTGCGCGACGAGCAGTCCGATCTGGGCGGTACGATGCGGCTCGGTGCGCAGCAGATACTGCTTGCGGAAGATTCGCTGGCGGCACGAACCTATGGTGCCGCTTCGATCGAGGAACGGCATCGGCACCGCTACGAAGTCAACAACAACTACCGTGACCGGCTGGAAAAGGCCGGCCTGCGGTTTTCCGGGCTGTCCGTCGACGATCTCGTGGAAATGGTGGAGATTCCCGGGCATCCGTGGTTTCTTGCCAGCCAGTTCCATCCGGAATTCACATCCAATCCGCGCGACGGCCATCCGCTGTTCAAGGGTTTCATCTCCGCGGCCAGGCAACACCACGAAGGCGAGCTACCCAGGGTCGCCGAGGCATGAAGCTGACGCATTTCGAGGCTGGCAACGATCGGCCCATCTTCCTGATCGCAGGCACCTGCGTCGTCGAAAGCGAGGCCATGGCCGTCGACACAGCGGGCGCATTGAAGGACATTTGTGCAAAGCTCGGAGTGCCGTTCATCTACAAGTCGTCGTTCGACAAGGCGAACCGCAGCTCGGCGGGCAGCTTCCGCGGTCCCGGCATGGAAGAGGGCCTGCGCATCCTCGGCGAAGTCCGCGAGCAGGTTGGCGTGCCGGTCCTGACGGATGTGCACGAGGATACGCCGATGGACGAGGTCGCCGCCGTGGTCGACGTCCTGCAGACGCCGGCCTTCCTGTGCCGGCAGACGAACTTCATCCTGCGCGTCGCCGCCACCGGCAAGCCTGTCAATATCAAGAAAGGGCAGTTCCTGTCGCCATGGGAAATGCAGAACGTTGTCGACAAGGCAAAGTCGACGGGCAACGACGACATCATGGTATGCGAGCGCGGTTTTTCATTCGGCTATAACAACCTCGTTTCCGATATGCGCAGTCTTGCCGTCATGCGCGGCACCGGTTGCCCGGTGGTCTTCGATGCCACGCATTCCGTGCAGCTGCCCGGGGGCAGGGGATCAGCGTCCGGCGGACAGCGCGAGTTCATTCCCGTGCTCGCGCGTGCGGCGACCGCAGTGGGGATCGCGGGACTATTCATGGAGACGCATCCGAATCCGGATGAAGCACTGTCTGATGGGCCGAATGCCATGCCGCTCGCGCACATGGCACAGCTGCTCCAAGCACTTGTATCAATCGACAGGGATGTTAAACAACAGGGCTATCTCGAAACGGAACTCGGACTGGCCGAATAATCACCAAGGTTCACAACAATGATCAGAATCAGCGAAATTCGCGGTCGCGAAATACTCGACTCGCGCGGCAATCCCACGGTGGAGGCGGACGTCACGCTGGAAGACGGCACGATGGCGCGAGCTGCCGTGCCCTCGGGCGCGTCAACGGGAACACGCGAAGCGGTCGAGCTGCGCGATGGTGACAAGTCGCGCTATCTGGGCAAGGGCGTCACGCAGGCCGTCAAGAACGTCAACGGCGAGATTCACGGTGCGCTGGTCGGCGAGAGCTTCGAGGACCAGCGTGCACTCGACGAGCGCATGATCGAGCTCGACGGTACCGAGAACAAGGGGAGGCTCGGCGCCAACGCGATACTCGCGGTTTCGCTGGCGACGGCCAGGGCACAGGCGCAGTCGATCGGCACACCGCTGTTCCGGCACCTGGGCGACGACACGACCATGCCGGTGCCGATGATGAACATCATCAACGGCGGCGCACACGCTGACAACAGCGTGGACATCCAGGAGTTCATGATCCTGCCGGTCGGCGCGCCGAATTTTACCGAGGCGCTGCGTTACGGCGCCGAGATTTTCCACGCACTGAAGGCCGTATTGCGCGGCAAGGGGCTGAACACGGCCGTCGGCGACGAGGGCGGTTTCGCGCCCGACCTGCCATCCAATCGCGCGGCGCTGGATACCATCATGGAGGCGATCGGCAAGGCCGGCTTCACCGCGGGCGACGACATTCTGCTCGGCCTCGATGTCGCGAGTTCAGAATTCTTCGAGGACGGCCAGTACAATCTCGCGTCCGAGGGGCGCACGTTCGACGCCGCCGGATTCAGCGGATTCCTCACCGAGCTTGCCGACAACTACCCGATCATCAGCATCGAGGACGGCATGGACGAGAGCGACTGGGCGGGCTGGCGAGTGCTTACCGATGCACTCGGCGAGCGCGTGCAGCTGGTCGGCGACGACCTGTTCGTAACCAACACCGCGATACTGAAGCGCGGCATCGACGAAAAGATTGCAAATTCGATATTGATAAAACCCAATCAAATCGGTACCTTATCTGAGACTCTTGATGCTATTAATATGGCAGTGGATGCGGGCTATACCGCGGTGATCTCGCACCGGTCCGGGGAAACGTCGGACAGCACGATCGCCGACATCGCGGTGGGTACCCGGGCGACGCAGATCAAGACCGGCTCGTTGTCGCGATCGGATCGCATCGCCAAGTACAACCAGCTGCTGCGCATCGAAGAGCAATTGGGTGGGAGCGCGAAGTACGCCGGTCGGGATGCGTTCTCCGTCAAGGCGCAATAACAGAGATTGGGGATTTCATTTGTCGAACCTGCGCTGGTTGCTGATCGTGCTCGGCACCTTTGCGGTGCTGCTGCAGGCGCAGCTGTGGCTGGCTGAAGGCGGCTACCGCAAGACGATGAAACTGCGCGACGCGGTCGCCGAGCAGCGCGACATGAACGAGGGCCTGCGCGAGCGTAACGCGGCGCTCGACGCTGAAGTGGTCAACCTCAAGCAGGGCCTCGAGGCGGCCGAGGAACGCGCTCGCACCGATCTCGGGCTGATAGGACGCAGGGAAACCTTCTACCAGGTCGTTCCCGACGCCGCCGGCGGCGGCTGAAGCGCCCTTGCCGGCGACATCTGGCGCGCTTCCGGACTGGCCCCGTGCCCACGGCGTGCCGCTGTTCGCAGCGTCGATACGTGAACAACCCTCCGATTTCCAGGTGGTCGAGAATCTCGGCTTCGAGTTCAGTGGCTCCGGCGAGCACGATTACCTGTGGGTGGAGAAGACCGCGGCGAACACCGACTGGGTAGCACGCCAGCTTGCCCGGCATGCCGGAGTGCGGGCTGCGGACGTCGGTTACGCGGGCATGAAGGACCGTCACGCGATTACGCGCCAATGGTTCAGCGTGCCGCGCCGCGGCGGTGCCGACTGGGCACTGTTCATGGCCGAAGGCGTAACGATTCTCGACGTGCGCCGGCATCACCGGAAATTGCGGCGCGGTGCGCATGACAGCAATACGTTCCGCATCGCGCTCCGTGCGCCGCAGGCGGCGTCGATGAGGGAGCTGGCCGACGAGCGCCTGGGGCTCATGGCTGCCCGCGGTGTGCCCAACTATTTCGGTCCCCAGCGCTTCGGCCGTGACGGCGCCAATCTGGATCTCGCGCGGCGGCTGTTTGCGGGCGTACGCCTGAAACGCGACAAGCGCAGTATCGCGATCTCTGCGGCCCGCTCGTTCCTGTTCAACGAAATCCTTTCCCTGCGGGTTTCTGACGGCAGCTGGGAGCGCATCCTGCCGGGTGAGCTCGTCAATCTCGATGGGTCAGGTAGCGTGTTTCGCGCCGACGCGGTCGACGCGACGCTCGAGCGCCGCGCAGCGGACCTCGATATTCACCCCACTGCAACGTTGTGGGGACTACGAAGTGAGCTGTCACCCGGGGCCATTGAATCCCTCGAAGGAGACGCGACCAGGGCTTGCAGCGATCTGAAAACCGGCCTCGAACGCCTCGGCGTCAAGGCCGGACACCGGCCCCTCCGGCTGCGTATTTCCGACCTGTCCTGGGAATTCGAAGACGATGCCCTGTGGCTCGAGTTCAGCTTACCGTCGGGCGCCTTCGCGACCTCGGTCCTGCGCGAGATCGCTACCCTTTAGGAGCGGTTCTCGAACCGTGATTGCAGTTGCTTCGAACGCGCATCGAGGCGCGCTCCTGCGACCAGGGGTCGCGACGACCGATTTTCAGATTTGCCGCAGCAGCACGTACACTGCCCCGGTGCCGCCATGCACCTGGCGCGTGGAAACGAATGCGAGTACTGCATCCCACCGCCGCAGCCAGCGATTCACCTTTTGCTTCAGTACGGGCCCGCGCTCCCCGGAGCCCCGGCCCTTGCCGTGCACGACGCGCACGCAGAGCTTGCCGTCGCGTGCGCAGCTGTCGATGAATTCCGAGAGCCGCGGCTTTGCCTCGGCGACCGTCATTCCGTGCAGGTCGATCTCCGCCTGCACGCTGAAGCCGCCTCGTGCGAGTTTGCGCATGGTGCGCTTCCCGACCGAGGCCCTGTGAAAGCGCAGGCTCTCACCGCTGTGGCTCTCCGTGTCGTCGATATCCGCCTCGAGGCTCTCGCGCAGCGCCGCCATTTCGTCTGCACGCGCGAACCGGGCCCTCGGCGCCGGCTTGCGAATGATCTCCGCGGCCCGCCGCGTGGTACGCAGCGGTTTTGCGTCGGCTAGCGCCCGGCGGAACAAATCCCTGTCGTCGTCTGTCACGGTATCGAGTCCTGAAAGCTATGGTGCAGAGGGAACATTGAGTATAGTGATCGCGTCGCGAGCAGCCAAACAACCAGTTCTCTTCCAGCAATAATGAAAATCCTCGTAAGTAATGACGACGGCTATCTTGCGACAGGCATCAACGTACTTACCGAGGCGCTCGCCACGGTCGCGGACGTTGTCGTGGTGGCGCCGGACCGCAACCGGTCGGCAGCCAGCAATTCTCTCACCGTGCAAATGCCGCTGCGGGTTCAGGAGATCGCGGAGAACCGCTACAGCGTGGACGGTACGCCGTCGGATTGCGTGCACCTGGCGCTAACGGGCTTTCTCGATTACGAGCCGGATCTCGTGGTGTCGGGCATCAACCACGGCGCAAACCTCGGCGACGACGTGATCTACTCCGGGACCGTGGCGGCCGCCATGGAAGGGCGATTTCTCGGCCTTCCTGCTATCGCCGTGTCCCTGGCCGGGCAAGGGCGCCTCGAGCACTTCGATACGGCCGCGCGGGTCGTCAAAGAGATGGTGCAAAAACTCGAACGCGCATCGTTTTCTTCCAGCGTGACGCTGAACGTGAACGTGCCGGACAGGCCCTACGAGGAACTCACCGGCATTGTCGCCGCACGCCTCGGTTTCCGTCACAAGTCGGAGCCCGTCGTGCGCGAAAAAGACCCGCACGGACGCACCATCTACTGGGTGGGTCCGGCCGGCCGCGGAGCGGATTCGGGCGAAGGCACGGATTTTCACGCCATCGAGCAGGGCGCGGTCGCGGTAACGCCTCTCAAGGTGGATCTCACGCGCCACGATTCCCTGCCGCAGATTACGGACTGGCTGTCGCATGAGTAGCTCGCGCGGCGGTATCGCCGGGATCGGGATGACGTCCGCGCGCACTCGCGACCGGCTCGTCGAGCGCCTGCGGAGCCACGGCATTCGCTCCGAGGCCGTGCTGAACCAGATTCGCAACGTGCCGCGCCACCTGTTCGTCGACGAGGCGCTGGCGAGTCGCGCCTACGAAGACACGGCGCTCCCGATCGGCCACGGCCAGACGATCAGCCAGCCGTATGTTGTCGCAAAGATGACCGAGGCGCTGCTCGACGGGTTCGAAGGCGAGACCGTGCTGGAGATCGGTACCGGTTGCGGCTACCAGACTGCCGTACTCGCTCCGCTTGTCAAAAAGATCTATTCGGTGGAGCGCATCCCCGAGTTATTGCGCAAGACGAAACAGCGGCTGCGCGACCTCGATATCTATAATGTGCAGTTCCGGCCCGGCGACGGTTGGGAAGGATGGCCGAAATATGCGCCCTACGACGGTATCATCGTCGCCGCCGCGGCGCGGGTCGTGCCGGAGCGACTGCTCGAGCAGCTGGCGCCCGGTGGGCGCCTGGTCATGCCGGTCGGCCCGCCGGGCTACCAGGAACTCATGCTGGTTACGCGGCAGCACGACCGCTTTGAGCAAAAGTCGCTCGGCGGTGTCAGTTTCGTGCCGCTCGTCCAAGGTTAAAAATTTACTTTTTAATATGTTACGACATATTTATTATGTTGGTTCTGCTGTGCAGACAGCAAAGGAAAGGTAGCCAGGATGGCCTTATTCGGACCCTTATACGAGCGTGTCATGCGCTGGTCGCGGCACCCCCGCGCCGAGTGGTATCTCGGTGCGATGAGTTTCGCGGAATCGTCGTTCTTCCCCATCCCGGTCGACGTGATGCTTGCGCCGATGTGCATGGCCAGGCCCGAGCGCTCGTGGCGCTTCGCGCTCAACGCCTCGCTGCTGTCGGTTGCCGGCGGAATCGCCGGTTACGCGATCGGGCTCCTTGCCTTCGAAGCCATCGAACCCTGGCTGCGCGACTCGCACTACTGGAGCGCTTATCAAACGGCGCAGGCATGGTTCGATTCCTACGGTTTCTGGACCGTGTTCGTGGCTGGTTTTTCGCCGATTCCCTACAAGGTATTCACGATTGCCGCCGGGGTCGCCGTACTGAATTTCCCTGCGTTCGTCGTCGCCTCGGTCATCGGCCGGGGCGCACGTTTCTTCCTCGTGGCGGGCGTCGTCAAGTATGCCGGTGTCAGGCTCGAAGCCACGCTGCTCCGTTATATCGAGCGCATCGGATGGGGCATGGTTGTCCTTACCGTGGTCGTTATCGCGTATCTGATGGCGCGGGGGTAATGCGCGCGCATATCGTCCCGGGCCTGCTTGCCCTGTTGTTGCTTGCAGCGTGTGGTTCGGGCGCCAGCTGGCAGGCGAAGCCTGAGCAGCACATCGTGCGCAAGGGTGAGACCCTGTTTTCGATCGCGTGGCGATACGGCAAGGACCCGACCGACGTTGCCCGCTGGAACCGGCTCGGCGACGGTTCGCTTATCTATCCCGGCCAGGTCATCCGCCTGACGCCACCGTCCGGCGCGAGCCAGCGCACTGGGTCGACGAGCACGAGCGGCCGGCAGCCGCTGCCGTCGATCCCGGCGCAACCACCGCCGGCCTGGACCTGGCCGACCCGCGGGACGATCGCCGTCGAGTTCGGCGGGAAACCGGGCAGCGGAACCGGTGTGCTGATCGACGGCCGGGCCGGCCAGCCCGTTGTCGCGGCGGCTTCCGGCCGGGTGGTCTATGCGGGCGGTGGACTGATCGGCTACGGTGAGCTTATTATTCTGAAACACAACGACACCTACCTGAGTGCTTACGGGCACAACGCGAAATTGCTGGTCAAGGAGGGACAGGCTGTCCGGAAGGGTCAGCAAATCGCGACGATGGGGGAGGGGCCGGAACGGAAGCCGCGACTGCATTTTGAAATCAGGCGCAATGGCGAGCCGGTTAACCCGCGGCGTTATTTGTCCGCGAGATAATTCGACTTACACCTGATTCTCTGCGTCGCGTTTCCAGCGAGGGGGTATCAGCGAGTGCGGAAGTTGCCAGCGCAAGTCGACAAGCCGAGACAGTCACCCGGTAGCGACGCGGCCGCCGTCCGTCTGCACGATGCCACGCGCCTGTATCTCTCGGAGATCGGCGCATCGCCACTGCTGACGGCTGACGAGGAAAAGAAGTTCGCGCGGCGCGCCAAAAAGGGTGACGAGTCGGCGCGGCACCGAATGATCGAGAGCAACCTGCGCCTTGTCGTCAAGATATCCCGCCGTTACATCAATCGCGGCCTGCCGCTACTCGACCTGATCGAGGAGGGTAATCTCGGGCTGATCCACGCCGTGGAGAAATTCGACCCGGAGCGCGGCTTCCGCTTCTCGACTTACGCAACGTGGTGGATCCGCCAGACCATCGAGCGGGCGATCATGAACCAGTCGGGGTCGGTACGATTGCCGATCCACATCATCAAGGACATCAATACATGCCTCCGGGCGGCTCGCAGTATTCGCCAGCAACAGGACAGGGAGCCTTCCGTCGCGGATATTGCGGAGCACCTGCGGCGCGATATTGCGGAGGTCGAGCGCCTGATGGCGCTGCACGAACGGGTGACGCTGCGATCAGGCAATGTCGATGAATACGGTTCGGGGCCCGTCGATCGCCTGCGCGCCAGGCGCGAATCGGAACCGGCTCGGTGCGCGCAAAAAGACGACCTCAACGATATCGTCGATCGCTGGGTCTCCGAGCTGAACGCGAAACAGCGCGAGGTCGTGGAGCGCCGCTTCGGCCTGCACGGCTACCGCCGCGAGACCCTCGAGCGAATCGGTGAAGAGATCGGCGTGACGCGCGAGCGCGTGCGGCAGATCCAGCTCGAAGCGCTCCGCAACCTGCGAACCATGATGGAGAGCAACGGCATCTCGTGTGACGCTATTCTCGACTGATTCAGAGGTAGAGCACGGCCGCCAGGCGGCGGCCTTCGCCGGCCAGCACGTTGAAGGTGCGTGCAGCGGCCGCGGTGTCCATGACTTCGAGCCCGACGCGGCGCCTTGCGAACGCAAACGTCAGTTCGCGAGGCGGAAAAACCGCGCGCTCGCCGGTGCCGAGCAGCACGAGTTCCGGTTCATGCTCGAGCAGCACTTCGAAGTGCTGTACCGCAAGTTCATCGAGGGGCGGTGGTTCGAAATCCTCGACCAGTCCGTCAGGCGTCAGTGCGATCGTACGGGTGTGACGCTCATTGCCGACCACGATCGCACTGCCGGATACCCGGCGGATCATCGCTGCTGAAGAAATTTCCCGCGTAAACTTCAAAACCCGTTTCCGTTACCATCGCGCTTTCGCGTCATCATAGCGAATAGCGAGATCGGACCCAAAAACGTGCCTCAGTCCAACAACTGTCCGGATGCCGTCGTGCTCCTGCCGCCGTTGCGTGGACGGCTGCACGACCGAAGGCTTCTGCGCTGGCTGTCGCAGGGCCGGCTCGAGGAATTGCGCGCGCCCGTGGATCCGCTCGCCGAGGTCTTGCGAGTGCTGGGCCGGGAGTATCCGCGCGAGGGGCTGGCCGCATTGCGCATGTGGGGCCAGACCGGTGACCGCCCCGGTGCCTGGATTGCTGCCGCGGACCCGGTCTACATGGAGCCACAGCTCGATCGACTGTTCCTGCACATGCTCGGGCCGGGCGACGTGAGCAAGCCGGAGCTGCGAAGCCTGTTCGATGCCCTGCAGGCAACCCTGGGCGGGGACGGCTCGCTCGGCTTCGCGCGGCTCGGCAGCTGTGGTTATATCCGCTCGCAGCAACCAATGGTGACATCAGCGGTACCGGCCGCCTTGCTGGACAGGCAGAACCCCGGCGATTCGTTGCCGTCGGCGAAGCTGGCTGCGGACACCCTCAACCTGATTTCGGAGATCGAGATGACGCTGCATGCGCAGCCGCTCAATGCAGAGCGCCAGGCGCGCGGCCAGCCGCCGGTGAATTCGCTGTGGATATGGGGCGGCGGTTTTGCGCCGGCGCAGAGCAGGGTGCCGATGCCGCCGCTGTATGCAGACGAGCCTTTGTTACACGGCTACTGGGAGAGCGTTTCGGGCAACGCCGCGGGATGGCCGGGCACGATCGGGGCCTGTCTCGACACGGCGTCGGGCGGCTTCGTCGCGAGCGTATCGCGCGCGCAGGACGGAGTTGTAGCGCTCGATGCCGAGCTTGCGGCACTGCGCGATGCGCTGCGAGCCGGGCTATTGAGGCGCATCGTGCTCGTCTCAGCGGACGGGCTGCGCGCAACCCTGCACCGATCCGACCGCTTGCGGATATGGCGCCGCAATAATCCCATGCTGGAGAGTCCCCCGGCATGAGTGCGAGCCGCCCCGTCGTCACCCGACCGGCTCCGGATCCGCGGGTGCTCGCGGCCCTGTCGGAGCTGGACCCGATAAGCGCGCGGCTGTTTGCTGCACGCGGAATTTCGGAGCCCGGGCAGCTGGACTACTCGCTGTCCTACCTTGCGCCGGTCAGCCTGCTCGACAACATCGACGCTGCAGTCGACCTGCTGATCGCGAAACGCGGCACGCGTATCACGGTGGTCGGGGATTTCGACGTGGATGGCGCAACGAGCGCCGCACTGATGATGCGCTGCCTGCGCGAATTCGGCTTCACGGACGTCGACTATCTCGTGCCAAACCGCTTCGAGTTCGGCTACGGGCTGACGCCGGAAATCGTTCGAGTCGCAGCCGGTAATTCTCCCGGGCTGCTGGTCACCGTCGATAACGGCATCTCGAGCCTGGCGGGAGTGGAGGAGGCTAACAGGCTGGGTATGCCGGTATTGGTGACGGATCACCACCTGCCCGGGAGCGAACTGCCCGATGCCGCCGTGATCCTCAATCCGAATCTCCCCGGCAGCCGCTTCCCGAGCCGCAACCTGGCCGGCGTGGGGGTCGCGTTCTATCTCATGGCGGCGCTCGGACACAGGCTCGAGCGTGCGGGGCAAAAGGGCGCCGCGCGCGTGCCGTCGCGGTATCTCGACCTCGTTGCACTGGGCACCGTAGCCGACGTCGTGCCGCTCGATCACAACAACCGTGTGCTCGTCGACCAGGGCCTGCGGCGCATTCGCGCCGGCAAGACGGTACCGGGTATCGAGGCGCTTTTGCGGCAGTCCGGCCGCCAGCTGGCAAGAACGGTCAGTACCGACCTCGGTTTCGTGGCCGGCCCCAGGATCAATGCCGCCGGGCGCCTGGAAGACATTTCCATCGGCATCGAGTGCCTCCTGACGGACGACATGAGCGCGGCGTTGCATCACGCCGGCATCCTGGACCAGATCAACGGCCAGCGCCGCGAGATCGAATCGACAATGCGAGAACAGGCGTTCGCTTACGTTGAGGAGATGGATGCACGCAACCTGCCGGCCTGCGTCTGCGTTTACGACGAGGCCTGGCACCAGGGCGTGGTCGGGCTGATCGCGGCGCGGGTGAGGGAACGCTGCCACCGGCCGTCGATCGCATTTGCTCGGGAATCGGATACGCTGCTCAAGGGCTCGGCGCGTTCGATACAGGGCGTTCACGTGCGCGACCTGCTCGAGGCGGTGCACGCGGTGAATCCCGATGTCATGGTCAAGTTCGGCGGCCACGCGATGGCGGCCGGCCTCACCATCGCGGAGACCCATTACGACACCTTCAGGCGGCTCGTGTCCGAGCAGCTGCAACGCCTGTATCCGTCGGCCGATTTCAGCGGCGCGATCGTGAGCGACGGCGTATTGCCGGACAAGGTCCTGAATCTCGAATTTGCACGCCGGCTGCGTGAGGCCGGTCCCTGGGGCGCCGGCTTTCCGGAGCCGGTCTGGAGCGGCGATTTCGAGGTCGTCGAACAGCGTACCGTCGGCGAGAAACATCTCAAACTGCGGGTGAGGCCGGCCGAGGGTGGTAACGTCGTCGATGCCATCGCGTTCAACCAGGCGGGACCCGCCTGGCGCGGCGTCGTGCAGCTCGCATACCGCCTGGACGTCAACGAGTACCGCGGCTTCGAATCCGCACAGCTCGTGGTTGAACAAATCGCACCCATACAATCGCGCGGCGCGTGCTAATATCGCGCGTTTTCCGCGCCCCGGAGCGCGCTGGATCAAAGCAGCATGGAAACGAGTCAGATCAGGCAGTCGATAGCGGACCTCACTGAACGCGCGGATGCGTTGAGGAGGTATCTTTGACTACGATCAGAAGGCGGAACGCCTGACCGAGGTCCAGCGCGAGCTGGAGCAGCCGGACGTCTGGGACGACCCGGAGCGCGCGCAGGCGCTCGGCCAGGAGCGGGCGAGGCTGGAGCAGATCGTCGTCGGTCTCGACGAGATCAAGAACGGTCTGAGCGATGCAGACGAGCTGCTCGCGCTTGCGATCGAAGAAGATGACTCGGCCACGGCTACCGAAGTGGAACGCGACCTGCGGGGCTTCGAGACCCGCGTCGAGGGCCTCGAATTCCGGCGCATGTTCTCGGGTGAGATGGACGCCAACAACGCGTACCTGGACATTCAGTCCGGCGCCGGCGGCACCGAGGCGCAGGACTGGGCGGAAATGCTGCTGCGGATGTATCTGCGCTGGGCCGAGGCGCACGACTGCAAGGCTGAGGTCATCGAGGCTTCTGCCGGCGAGGTTGCGGGCATAAAGAGCGCGACGGTACACATCGTGGGCGAGTATGCCTATGGCTGGCTGCGCACCGAGACCGGTGTGCACAGGCTGGTGCGCAAGTCGCCCTTCGACTCGGGTAATCGCCGCCACACTTCCTTCGCATCCGTGTTCGTGTCTCCCGAGGTGGACGACGACATTGACATCGAGGTGGATCCGTCCGACCTTCGGATCGACGTTTACCGTGCGAGCGGTGCCGGCGGCCAGCACGTAAACCGAACCGAATCGGCGGTGCGCATAACGCATCTGCCCACCAACATCGTGGTGCAGTGCCAGAACGATCGTTCGCAGCACAAGAACAAGGCGACGGCGATGAACCAGCTCAAGGCCAAGCTCTACGAGCTCGAGTTGCAGAAACGGCGCGCGGAAGCGTCCGCCGTCGAGGAAACCAAGGCCGACGTCGGCTGGGGCAGCCAGATTCGTTCCTACGTGCTCGATCAGAGCCGCATCAAGGATTTGCGAACCGGGGTCGAAACCGGTAACACTCAGGCCGTCCTCGATGGCGGGCTGGATACGTTCATCGAGGCAAGTCTCAAGCAAGGACTCTAGGCAATCGTGTCTGACAAGCATCCACAGGACGAGAACAAACTCATCGCCGAGCGGCGCGGCAAGCTCGACGCATTGCGCGAGCAAGGCAATCCGTTTCCGAATGACTTTCACCGCAATGCGCTGGCGGACGAGCTGCAACATATGTACGGCGCGCACGACAATGAAACTCTCGCTGAGGAACATGTCGAGGTCGCGGTGGCGGGCCGGATGATGGTGAAACGCGTCATGGGCAAGGCGAGTTTCATCAAGCTGGCTGATCGCTCGGGCCAGATACAGGTTCGGCTCGAACGGGATCGGCTGCCCGAGGGCGTCTACCAGGACTTCAAGAAATGGGACGTCGGCGACATCGTCGGTGCCCGCGGTTCGCTGTTCCATACCAAGACCGGCGAGTTGACGGTCATGGCGGACGAGGCATTGCTGCTGACCAAGTCGCTGCGCCCCCTCCCCGAGAAATGGGCGGGCCTCACCGATCAGGAGACGCGCTACCGGCAACGCTACGTTGACCTGATCATCAACGAGTCGAGCCGCGAGGTCTTCCGCAAGCGCTCACAGATCATCACCTACATGCGCGCGTTCCTCGAGTCGCTGGACTTTCTCGAGGTCGAGACTCCGATGATGCAGGTCACGCCGGGCGGCGCTATCGCGAGGCCGTTCAAGACGCATCACAATGCGCTGGACATGGCTCTTTACCTGCGGATTGCGCCCGAGCTGAACCTCAAACGACTCGTCGTTGGTGGATTCGAGCGTGTTTACGAGATCAATCGCAACTTCCGCAATGAGGGTGTCTCGACGCAGCACAATCCCGAGTTCACCATGATGGAGGCGTACCGGGCCTACGCGGACTACAACGACTGGATGGACTCGACCGAGGCGATGCTGCACGGTATGGCGGACGCCGTGAACGGGACGACGATCATCAGCT
>Ga0209536_100000503_pt1 | contig 63014 bp, 61 predicted proteins | sample DeeMarSeWOR28_12_FD_187461 | JGI IMG/M metagenome (GOLD analysis project Ga0209536, IMG submission 187461) | Marine sediment microbial communities from White Oak River estuary, North Carolina - WOR-2-8_12 (SPAdes) (version 2) | ecosystem: Environmental > Aquatic > Marine > Intertidal zone >...
ATAAGCGTCAGGATGTATAGGCAATATACGGCAAGGACCGTCATTTTTTTCGTTTTTTGTTTTATCGCCTGTCGGAAAGACTTCTATCATATTATAGCATGATACGATATGGGTATGGAAGGAATGAGACGTTGTATCGTAAAAACTGCTTCATGTCTGCCTTATTTATGCGAGAGTGTGATCATCCTGACCGAACCAAAAACCCCCGACCTATAGGTCGGGGGTTTTCTTAGTTTATCGATGTCACTTACTCTCCTAACGCGAAGCGGACGAACCGCTTGATCTGCATGTTCTCGCCGATCGTGGCGATCTTCTCCTGGAGCAACTCCCCGATCGTCACGTCCTCGTCCTTGATGAACGGCTGGTCGAGCAGGCAGACCTCGGCAAAATATTTCTCCAGCTTCCCGGCGACGATCTTCTCGATGACCTCCTGAGGTTTGCCGCTGCCGGCGAACTCTTCGCCGGACAGTTCACGCTCCTTCTCCAGCGTCTCCGGAGGTATGGCCTCGCGGTTCACGTAAAGCGGGTTGGCCGCGGCGATCTGCAGCGCCAGGTCATGGACGAAAGCGCGGAACTGCTCGTTGCGGGCCACGAAGTCGGTCTCGCAGAGCACCTCCACCAGCACACCGACTTTGCCGTTGCCGTGGACATAGGCCTCGACCAGGCCCTGATTGGTGGCCCGTTCGCCCTTCTTGCCGGCCTTGGCGATACCTTTCTTACGGAGCAGCTCGGCGGCCACCTCCAGGTCCCCGCCCGCTTCCTCGAGCGCCTTCTTGCAGTCGACGATACCGGCGGCGGTGCGGCTCCGGAGTTCGGAAATGGTCTTGGTGTCGATCATAGGTCGATGATGGTTATGTCGGCAGGTCGGTCGGCACCACGTCCGTTCAGGCGCCGCTCCCGGCCGCTGCCGGCTGTTTCTGCTGTTCCGGCTGACGCTCTTCCCCGGCCTGCTCCTGACCACGCCGCTCCTTGCCCTCCTTGACCGCCTCGGCCACCAGGCGCGTCATCAGGTCGATCGTCTTCACGGCATCGTCGTTGGAAGGGATGCCGTGGGCGATCAGGTCCGGATTGACGTTGGTGTCGATCAGGGCGATGACCGGTATCCCTTTGGTGTTGGCCTCACGGACCGCCGTCCGTTCCTTCTTGATGTCGATGACGAACAGGGCGTCAGGCGGGCGCTTCATGTCGGTGATGCCGCCGACCTTCTCCTCGGTGTCCTCCAGGAACCTGATGAAGCGCGACTGCTCCTTCTTGGTGTACTTGGACAGTTTGCCCGTATCGCGCTCCTCCTTGAGCTCGTTGTAGCGCTTGATCATCCCGAAGACCTCGTTGTAATTGGTCAGCGTCCCGCCGAGCCACCGGCTGGTCACATAGGGCATGCCGCAGTCCAGGGCGGCCTTCTTGACGATCTCCCGGGCCTGTTTCTTCGTCCCGACGAACAAAATAACACCACCTCTCGCCGCGATGTCGCTGACGCTCTCCAGGGTTTCCTTGAGACGCGACATCGTCTTGTTGAGATCGATGATGTGTATGCCGTTGCGCGCCCCGAAGATGAACTGATCCGTCTTGGGGTGCCGCCGGGAGACGCGGTGACCGAAATGGACACCCGCCTGCAACAGCTCCAGCAGTGTGGGTATGCGTGGCATATGGACCTTGATTAACCTCTGCATCCCCCGTCGTGGACCCCGCCGCCCCGCCTTTCCGGCCGGGACGCTCCGCGGGGCAGGACATGACCGCAAGGTCATCCGTCGCCCGGACGGCACGCCGTTCGCCAGGGATGCATGTGTGATTGATTACGAGATAAAGAAAAGGGAACGCGCTCAGGCGCTTCCGGCGGAAGCCTACAATACGCCAGGGAAAAAGGCAATAGGGCGTCCGGGACGACACCGATCCTCTTGCCAAATCGGCCGGCCGGTGTTACCCTCCCTGCGTCAAGGTCTACGAGCCAACCGCTATGAAGAAAGACACCCATCCAACCTATTACAAGGACGCCAAGATAATCTGCGCCTGCGGCAATTCCATCACCACGGGTTCGACGGTCAAGGAGATCCACGTGGAGCTTTGCGCCAACTGCCACCCCTTCTACACGGGCAAACAGAAACTGGTCGACACGGCCCGTCGGGTCGAGAAATTCCGCGAACGGGCCGCCCAGGAGAAGAAGGGAGCGGTCAGCTCCAAGAAAGCCAAGACCAAGGCACGACAGGCCAAGAAGAAGAGCGAGAAGAAACCCGGAAAATAGCCCTGATGAAACGGAAGTGAGAGGACCGTCGGTTTTCTCACTTTTTGATTATATGGACATCGAACAAGCCACAGAGGAACGCCGGACCCGGGCCGCCGAGCTCGAGACTCTCCTGTCCGACCCGGCCACGCTCTCCGACCCGACCAGGCTCAAGGAGCTCAACTTAGAATACGGCGAGATCCGTTCTTTCCTGGCAAGGGCCGAGGAGTACGAGAAGGTGCTCCGGGCGCTCCGGGACGCGGCGGCCGGCGCCGAAGAGAGCGATGAGGAGATGCGACAACTGGCCCAGGAAGAGCACCGCCGGCTCTCCAAGCAGGAGGAAGGTCTGCGCCTGGAGATCATGGCCGCCCTGACGCCGCCGGATCCGGCCGACCGGAAGAATGTCTTCATCGAGATACGGGCCGGCGCCGGGGGTGACGAGGCGGCGCTGTTCGCCGCCGAGATCCTGCGCATGTACCTGAGGTACGCCGAACGGCAGGGCTGGCGGCGCCGGGAGGTCTCCTCCAGCCGGACTGAACTTGACGGCCTGCGTGAGGTGATCGTCTTCATCGAAGGTGACGATGTCTACCGCGACCTGAGATACGAAAGCGGCGTGCACCGGGTGCAGCGGGTGCCGGAGACGGAGAAGTCGGGACGGATACACACCTCGACGGTGACCGTGGCCGTACTGCCGGAGGCCGAAGAGGTCGACGTACGCATCGAACCGAAGGACCTGCGCATCGATACCTTCCTCTCATCGGGCCACGGGGGACAGAGCGTCCAGACGACCTATTCCGCCGTCCGCATCACCCATCTGCCGACCGGCCTGGTCGTCCAGTGTCAGGACGAAAGGTCTCAGCAGCAAAACAAGGAACGGGCCTTGGCCATCCTGCGCTCCCGCCTGCTGGCCCAGGAAGAGGAGCGGCGCCGTTCCGCCGAGGCCTCACTCCGCCGGGGGCAGATCGGTACCGGTGACCGCTCCGAGAAGATCCGTACCTACAACTTCCCGCAGGACCGCGTCACCGACCACCGCATCAAGAAGAGCTGGCATGACCTGACCGGCATCCTGGACGGGAATCTCGAACCGATCGTCACGGCACTCCGGGCCGCCGGCGCCGAAAGGATATGACCGACACCGCCGCCAACAGAGTCCGCAGCGACGCCTCCGGCCTCCAGCCGCCGGTCCGACAGGCCGTCATCCTGGCCGCCGGCCTCGGCACCCGGATGCGTCCCCTGACCGAAAACCTGCCCAAACCGTTGCTGCCGGTGCTCGGCCGGCCGATCCTGGAATGGAACCTGCGGGCGCTGCCGCCGACCGTCGAAGAGGTGATCCTGATCGTCGGCTATCTCAAGGAGATGATTGTCGACCGTTTCGGCGATGAATGGCGCGGCCGGCGGATACGTTACGTGGAACAGCGAGAGTTGCGCGGTACCGGTCAGGCCCTGCACGAGTGCCGCCACCTGCTCCAGGGACGCTTCCTGGCGATGAACGGCGACGACATCTATGACGCGGCCGATATGGCCAGGATGTCCGTCGAAGCGTCGGCTGTGCTGGCCTATCGTCTGACCGGCCCGAACCGTTTCGGGATCCTCGACACCGATCGGGAAGGCAACCTGAAAGGTATCGTCGAGGACGGTAACACCGCCGGCGGACTCATCAACACCGGCATGTACGCCCTCGAGCCGGATTTCTTTGATTACCCACTGGTTCCTATCAAGGGGGGCACGGAATTCGGACTGCCGCAGACGCTGGCCCAGGTGGCTCAGGACCGCCCGGTCCGGGTGCTGGTCGCCGGATTCTGGGTGCCACTCGGTTATCCCGAAGACCTGAAGAAGGCGACGGAGGCGTTGGGTGACCGGGTCAGGATACCGGAAACCGGGCTATGACCTCCCAAGAGGCGTTCCGAGAGGGGGTCAGCACCCTTTCCAGACATGCCTGCCCCGACACCGATCCGACCCGGGAGACCGAGGCCCTCCTGGCCCACGTCCTGGATACCGACCGGACGGATCTGATCACCCGACCCGAACGGCAGCTGACCGCAGGCCAGTGCCGCACCTACCGCGCTCTCCTCCGACGCCGGCTGGACCACGAACCGTTGGCCCACCTGCTCGGAAGCGCCGTATTCATGGGTCAGGCCTTCGCCGTATCGCGACATACTCTGATACCCAGACCGGCCACGGAATATCTCGTAGCCGCGACCACGGAGATCTGCCGCCGGACCGGGGCCGAGACCGTCGCCGATATCGGTACGGGCAGCGGCTGCATCGCCGTCACCCTGGCCCGGCGGCTGCCTGACCTGCGGATCCTGGCTTCGGATATGAGCCGCCCGGCCCTGACCGTAGCCAGCCGGAACGCCCGCTGCCACGGCGTCGCCGCTAGGGTGACCTTCCTGGAAGGCGATTTAGCCGCGCCGGTCCTGGAACATCGCCCGTCGATCATCGTCGCTAATCTCCCCTATCTTCCGTCGGATTCGCTGGCGGACCTGCCGCCGGACATAACCTCCTTCGAACCACGCGAGGCGCTCGACGGCGGCCCGGACGGCCTCGACCCCTATCGGCGCCTGTTCCGTCAGCTCCGCCAGACGCCGCCGATCCCCCAGCTACACCTGCTGCTGGAACTGCTCCCGGAACAGGTTCCGGCCATATCCGAGGCGTGCCAGGATCTGGCGGGAAGAGTCATGCCCATACGCAACGACAGCAGCCTGACCGTCGGACTGCACCTGACCGGCCGCTGAGCCGCCGTCCCACCAATAGACCAAAACAGGGCCGCTCCGCGGTCCTGTCCTGTTTCCCGACTGAGATGTCGCCTGATCGTTCAGGGAACGACGATGTGGTCACCTGCCTCGCCGATGGTGGAATTGGTCTCCAGGGTATAACGCAGCGTATATCGTGATCCGTTGCCGTCGTAATAATAACAGCTGGTGACGTCGGTCGGATTGAGCGGATCGGCCAGGTTCGTGTCTGGCCCCACGTAGTTGTAGTTCCGCAGACCTTCACTGACCGGATCGGCTCCGGTGAGACATCCGGTATAGACCGGATATCCGCCGGTTTCGGACAGATACAAGGCCAGTCCTTTCTGCACTTCGGAGATGTTGGAGACCCGCTGCACGTCCCGCCGCTTCTTCTGTTCGTGCCGCTGGCCGTACAGGACCAGGCTGCTGATAAGGGCGATGATCGATATGGCCAACAGCAGTTCGATCAGGGTGAATCCTCTGTCTTTTTTTGGATACCGCATAAATCAGTGAAGAATTTCCGTACCTTTCGGGACCACCTCTATCCAGGTCGTCCCTACGTTGAAGGCCACATCCTGGCCTTCGTGATCCAGGAATCTCGTCCGTCCGGACGCCTCATCCCTGACCCACGATCCAATAGTCAACGTCCCGTCACGGGCGATCAGCGCCTGACCGGTACCGGCCGTCCGGATATCCCGCCGGCCTTCCGCGTCGATTACCCGTATCTCTGTATATTGTACAACAATATTCCGGGCCCGTACAGGAAGTCCCGCCTCGTCACGGTGCATCTGACCTCCCTGATGGCGGATATAGCTGTTCTCCCCGCGATCATAGCTCCAGCTGACCTTATAAGCGCCTTCCCGGAAGGGTACCACCAGATCATCCGCCTGTTCGGGCAGCCATTGAGTCGGTATGTCCGGCTTGAATCTCCAGGAGCCGGCCGGAAGGCCATGATCGTCCAGCCTCTCAATGGCCCGCCGCAACAACGAGGAAGAGGTGTAGACGTTATATGGGGCGTGGCGTCCCCGGTCCCGCCAGAAGTACTCCCCCCAATAGAATTGGTTGAGGTCGCGCAGGTCGGAGCCGGCCAGCTGTTCCAAGGCCTGAGGACTGCCGCCGACATGGACCAGGACCGCCCCCATTTCGGCAGCCCAGTCGACGAAATAGGGTCGGGCCGACCGGACCGGACCGATCTTCTCCAGGTCACGGCCTCCATCCACCGGATAAAGGGCGAGGAGGCGGGTGATACCCGCTTCCACCGGAGCCTCATAGACCAGCGAGGCGCCCCGGAGTCCGCTCTGAGGCCGGGACTCGACGATGTTGTCGATCACCACGGCAGTGTAATCGTCGGCTTCGCCGTCCCGGAGAGGCATGCCATCCAGGGCCCGCCGGGCCATGACCGGCAGTTCAGCGGTCGGTGCCGACAGGTCTCCCGATCGGTCGGCCGGGCCTTTCCGCTGGGCGAATCCGGAGAAAGTCCAGCCGCCACCGACCAGATAGGCATAAGTGATCGCCGCCAGGCCGACCGCCAACACGAAAGCGATCGCCCCCCAACCGGCCGCATCCTGCCAGAATTCCTCGCCCAACGAAAAGACTACCCGACGTCCTCCCGACTTCTCGTGGGTAGTCTTATTTGACTCTTGAATCATGCTGTTCTGGACAGGCCCGACCGCGACCGGCCGACCCGGACCGTCATTCCCGACCGCGACCGGCCGACCGGATTGTCGCGACAACTCAACTCTCGGCTGACTCACTGCCGGACTCCTTCTCACCCGCCTCCTTCTGACCGGCCACTTCGACCGACTCCACGTCCGCCTCTTCCGGCTTGCCTTCAAGCTTCTGCAGCTCCTCCTCGGTGATCGGCGCGTTCACCACGGCGATGACGTCCTCATCCTCGGCATCGAAAACGATGCCGGCGGGCGGGGTAAGGTCACCCACCCGGATCACGTCATCGATCTCCTTGAGGACCGAAAGGTCGACATCGATATGGGTGACCAGATCGGCCGGCAGACAAGTGACCGGGATACTGTCCATGTTGCGGATCAGGATGCCGCCCAAGGCCTTGACCGCCGGCGACTCGTTGACGAAATTGAATTCCACCTCCGCCTCGATCTCCTCATCCATCTTCACCTGACGGAAATCGACGTGAGTGACTTCACCCTTGACCGGATGCCTCTGCACATCCTGTATCAGCACCTTGACCGGTTGGCTGCCGTCCACCGACAGATCGACCAATCCGGAAGACTCCTCGGACATCAGGAACTTCTCGAGCATCCGCGCTTCGGCACTGACATTACGCGGCTCGGTGCCGGGACCGTAGATGACGGCCGGAACCTGTCCATCCCGCCGCAATTGCGCCACCTGCTTGCCGGAGATCTCCCTACTTTGTACCTCTAATGTTGACTGTCCCATATTCGGATACGGAAAACCAGAAAATTAAATACCGCTCGGTAACGGACGACTAATTTTGTACAACAAGGACGTGTTTTTGGCAAGAGGCGACGCCCCAGCCGGCCCTCCGGTGCCTGTCGGCCGGCGCGCCAAAAAAGCCCCGACCTGATCGGAGCCTTCCGAAATCCCCTTCAGCCAATTCAGAGTCTGGCGAACAGCCTGTCCTGATCCTGCAGCAGGTGATGCACCTCGATGACGTCATCAGTCGTCACCGTCTTCGAATCCTTGAAGCGGTCCACCTCGTCATAATGCAGATCGGTCACCAACCCCACCGAACTCACGCCTAACGACGAGACCATCACCAGGGCGATGATGGCGTTCCGGCAGTTGCCGCACCGGATATGCAGCAGGTAACTGTCGTCCTTCTCACCGAGAACCCGGGCCGAAGTGGAACCATAGCCGGTCTGACACGACGGACAATAGGAGATCATCCTGACCCCCTCCTCATAAAGCGGCGCGGCCTGATTTGACGGTGCGGCCATACTTTCTATTTTTGTTTTATTTTCGGCCTTTTCTGACCTGTCCTACCTCAATTATAGCACCCTGAGACGCCTGAGGTCAACCGACAGCCTGTGGATTCAGGACCGTCGCACCGCGACCGACTCCAACACGCCCAACATGGCGAACTTGGTAAGCAGGGAGCTGCCGCCGGAACTGACGAAAGGCAGGGTCACGCCGGTCACCGGCAACAGACGCAGGTTCCCGCCGATGTTCACGAAAAGCTCGAGGCTGACGGAAAGCAGTATGCCGAGAACCAGGAACAGGGTGAAATCATCCCCTGACCCCAAGGCCAGACGGTAACCGCGGAAGATGATGATACCGAAAAGGATGCAGATGATGGAGACTCCCAGGAAACCCATCTCTTCGGCCAGCACGGCGAAGATGAAATCGGTCTGCCGTTCGGGCAGGAACCGGAGCTGGCTCTGCGAACCGTACCCCAGACCCTTGCCGAACAGTCCGCCCGAACCGATGGCGATGATCGATTGGGTGACGTTATAGCCCCGGCCCAGAGGGTCGCTCTGCGGATCCCAGAAGGCCAGGACGCGGTCCTTCTGATAGGGCTGCAGGACCAGGGTCCAGGCGAACACCGAAGCCAGGACCGTCAGCAGTATGGCGGCGGCCAAGTGTGACCGCCTGATGCCTGACACCAGCAACATCGAACCCCAGATGCCGAGCAGGAGCAGGGCCGAACCCATATCCGGCTGCAAAGTCACCAGCAGGATGATCGTACCCACTAGGAGGCCCGAACCCAGGATGCGTCGGTAGCCGTAGGTGTCGCGTCGGTAATCGCTGAAGAACTTCGCCAGGAACACGATCAGCAGGAGCTTGACGATCTCGACCGGCTGGAAACCCAGTCCGCCGACACGGAACCAGCCCGTCGTCCCCCGGATGGTCTCGCCGAACAGCAGCACCCCGACGAGAAGCAGCAGGGACAGCACGAAGAGCGCCCGGCTCAGACTGGCCAGGGCGCGGTAGTTGAGGGTCGGTATGAGCAAGGCCAAGACGACCCCCGCGCAGGCGAAGACGACCTGCTTCCAGAACTGGGAGAGGTCCGCCGTCGAACCGGAGTCGCCGAGCGGTCCGGCATACTCCAGACCCAACGAAGTGCTGTAGATGGCGGCCAGACCCAACACCACCAGCAAACAGCAGGCCCCGAACAGCAGCCAATCGTATTTCGGCAATCCGCGGAAAAGCGTGTCGCGCATAAGGTTATACAAGAAGGGCTGGTCCTACAGCCCTTTTAGCAGGAATCGCGGCCTACTGACAATGTCCCCGACTCAGCGGCCCGGCGGTATGTACAGACGCTCGTCGAATATGTTGATCTCCGGCCTGACCTCGACGCGGGTTATCTCCGGCAGGGTATGGAACCAGCTTGCCTCGACCTCACGGCGGTCCCCCGCCCGGAAATCGCTGATCGTGACCTTGTTGGCGCCGGTCATCCTCGAACCGCTGTAGAGCAACACGGTAAAACCGACGGAATAGTAGCTGAAGGCGGTGTCGTTGGTGGCGATGAAGCGGGCCCGACTCACCTGAAGCGGGTCCACCGGCTCAGGTTTGACGAACTCCACGTCGGTTATGTCGATATCCAGGCGGGCTTCGGCCCAGGAACGGTAGTCCGGTTGTACGTCATGCAGGTTGACCCTTTTCCAGCGCAGATCGAGTATCTCCAGGGTGGCTGCGGGACGGGATTCGCTCTCCATACCGAGTTCGTGCATTAAGCGGGTCTCCAGCGGCAGGATATGACCGGACTTGACCTTCGTGGCCACGCCCGCGCCGAGGAACTGGTAATCGAATTCGGCCCGCCACCGTTCGTTGGGGTTGGAGAGCTGGGTCACCAGGTCATAACGTTTGGTACCGGCGGCCAGCACCGTCGTACCGCCGACCTGCAGGTCCTGCGGGGCGGTCGCTGCCCGGAAGAATCCGAAGTCGGTCCAATTGCGCGTCAACAGGCCGATCGAGCTCCGCTCCTGGACTCCTGACAGCAGGAACCAATCGACGAAGCCGTACATCCCGTACAACAGCAATACTCCGGCGACGAACCCCAGGATGACGCTGAAGATGCGCCGGATCTGGGCCTTGTGCGTCACCCACCAGTAACCCCACTTGAGTTCCTTTTCGCTTAACTTTTCCTCCGTTAGATCGTCTGGCGGCATAGGCCTTGCGGGCTAAGAGACTGTCATTTGACCACATCATCATTATAACATAACCGGTCATCCGACGGGCGCCGGAAGCCCGGCGGCGCCGCGGTCGGCCATACCGCCGGACCGGAGCCGCATTGACACCAAGGAACGGAAGGCGCTAACGTTACGCCTTCGGTCCATTCATAATCTGGCGACCCAAGGGCTTGCGGAGGAATCGCTCATGGAAAAGAATCATGCCTTGCCGTTCCTGGCGGCGTCCCTGCTGATGACGCTGCTCGGCGGAGCGCCGTGGATCTATGCCGCCGTCGCCGAGGCGGACCCGTCCCGGGTCCTGACCGAGGCCGCCGGCTGGGGCGCCGGTCTGGTCGTGCTGCTGTTCGTCGGCAGCCTGATTCGACGCGGCTCCAAGCTGCTACTGCTCACCTGCGTGGCCGCCGCCGTACCCGCGGCCGGCCTGTACATCGCCCGCTTCAATCTTCTGCACGACCTCTCCTCCCTCGGCATCGGCGCCCTGCTCATCTTCTTCGTGTCCCTGCTGGCGCTGTTCCGTGATGCCGACGAACTGGTCGGGCCAGGCCTCCTCTTCGTGACCGCCATGATCCAGCTGCTGCTGGCCATGCTGCCGGGGTACGTTTTATGAGGAGTCCGACCAGACCGTTCCCGACCCTCTTCACAGGGGGTCTTTTTCGTCCCCGACCTTGTCCCCAAGGCGCGTCTGACCCCCTTGTTCTATGCCGCCTGACATGCTAACATTCCGTTGCACGATCCGCATCGGCGGATTTTCAATTAGCGATCTATGGCACCAAAAAAACCGCTAAAATCAGCCAAGAAAAAGGTGGCCAACAAGAAGGCGGTCGCAAAGAAGGTGGCCGCGTCAGCCAAGCGACAGGCCTCTCCGGACAGACGCGCGGTCAAGAAGAAGGGAGCGTCCGCGGAATACGGAGCGAAGCAGATCACCGTACTCGAAGGCCTGCAGGCCGTCCGGCGCCGTCCGGGCATGTATATCGGTTCGACCGGTGCCCGGGGACTGCATCACCTCATCTGGGAAGTGGTCGATAACGCCATCGACGAAGCGATGGCCGGCCACTGTGACGATATCGTCATCAACCTGCTGCCGGATCACCGCATCTCGGTCGAGGACAACGGCCGCGGCATACCGGTCGACATCCATAAGCAGTACAAGGTCTCGGCCCTAGAGCTGGTCATGACCAAGCTTCATGCCGGCGGCAAGTTCGGGACCGGAGGTTATAAGGTGTCCGGCGGCCTGCACGGGGTCGGCGTGTCGGTGGTGAACGCCCTGTCCGTGTACCTCAAGGCGGAAGTGAAACGCGACGGCAAGCTCTGGGTGCAGGAATACAAGCGGGGCGTGCCGCTCAAGAAGGTCAAGTCCGTCAGCAACAGCCGCGGCTCCGGCACCAAGATAACCTTCGAACCCGATCCGGAGATCTTCGAGACGCTCGACGTCAGCTGGGATACGGTGATCGACCACCTCCGTCAGCAGACCTATCTGACCAAGGGGGTGCGGATTTCCGTTGTCGACCGGCGGGAAAGGGGAAAGCAACAGACCTACGGTTTCTATTTCGAAGGCGGCATCCGCTCCTACATCCGACACCTCAACCATCAGAAGGAGACCAAACACCCGTCGGTGTTCTATGTCCACAAGGAGAGCGAGGGTGTCGACGCGGAGATCGCCTTCCAGTACGTCGACGACTACAAGGAGAACATCTACGCCTTCGCCAACAACATCCATAATCCCGACGGCGGCACCCATATCGTCGGTTTCAGGACCGCCCTGACCCGCGTGCTGAACTCCTACGCCCGCAAACAGGGCGTGCTCAAGGAAAAGGACGACAACATCACGGGTGACGACAGCCGGGAGGGCCTGACCGCCGTGGTGAGCGTCAAGCTCAAGGAGCCGCAGTTCGAGGGTCAGACCAAGGCCAAATTGGGCAATCCCGAAGCGCGGACCGCCGTGGAATCGGTCTTCTCCGCGGCCTTGGAGATATTCCTGGAAGAGCACCCGAAGGACGCCCAGGCGATAATCGAGAAATGTGTCATCGCCTCGCGGGCCCGACTGGCGGCCCGGGCCGCCCGCGACACCGTGCTGCGCAAGGGAGCCTTGGAAGGACTGACGCTCCCGGGCAAGCTGGCGGACTGCTCCTCGCGGGACACCTCACGCACCGAACTCTATATCGTCGAGGGTGATTCAGCCGGTGGTTCGGCCAAACAAGGCCGCGACCGGGAATTCCAGGCGATCCTGCCGCTGCGCGGCAAGATACTGAACGTCGAGCGGGCCCGACTGGACAAGATACTCACCAACAACGAGATCAAGAGCCTGATCATCGCCCTGGGCACGAACATCGGCGAACAGTTCGATCCTGCCGGGTTGCGCTACGACCGGATCATCATCATGACCGACGCCGACGTCGACGGGGCGCATATCCGCACCCTCCTCCTGACGCTCTTCTACCGCTACTTCCCGCAACTGATCGACGACGGCCATCTCTACATCGCCCAACCGCCGCTCTATCGCCTGAGTCGCGGCAAGGATATCCGTTATGCCTACAGCGACGACGAACGCGACCGCCAGCTCGCGGAAATGACCGCGGCCAGATCCGAAAAGAAGACTGCCGGCGCCAAGAAGGGTAAGAAGAAAGAGGTCGCCGCCGAAGAGGCCGCAGAAGGCGAGATCACCAATGTCGGCGGCGTGACCATCCAGCGCTATAAGGGTCTGGGTGAGATGAATCCGGAACAGCTCTGGAGCACCACCATGGATCCGGAACAGCGCGTCATGCTCAAGGTGACGGTCGAGGATGCGGCCAAGGCCGATTCGCTCTTCGGAATCCTGATGGGTTCGGACGTGGAGCCGCGCAAGCGGTTCATCCAGACACACGCCAAGAACGTCAAGAATCTCGATATCTGAAAAAAGACCGCGTCATGACGCGGTCTTTCGGCCTGATACCGACTGGCTGAGCAGGATCAGGCTGCAGACGAAGGTGTCGCAGCAGCGACAGTACACCCCATCGCCCTGGAGTGCCGTTTCCCCGAAGCGGGCCTCGTGATCCTCGTAGGAAGATTCACAATTGGGACAGTCGGGCGAATTCTCCACCTGAAACGTGATATCGTCCTGATCGGTCCAGGAATCCTGCCGGAGCATGGTCCACCTCCTTATGCGGGGCTTCGGTGTATCCTAGGCGTTCAGCGGCCGATTGGCAAGCCCCCGTGGTCCGGACGGCCTCAGACTTTGACAGACTGCCGGATATGGTGTAGGGTTACCGCGAAATCAAGTTCGTGCCGCCCTCACAGGCGGTTTTTAGGACCGAATCTTATGATCTCATTCATCAGGAACAATCCCCTGGTCAGATACGTCAGGGAGTCCAAACAGGAACTCAAGAAAGTGACCTGGCCGTCACGGCAGCGGGTCATCAAGGATACCGTCATCGTGGTCGGCCTGTCGGCCGCGGTAGCGATCTTCTTCGGTCTGATGGATTACTTCCTGGCGGCCGGTTTCCAGAGATTCCTCCAAGTCTAGCTCCCCAAGGTATGCCTAAACAGACCCAACAGCTCGGCCGGCGCTGGTACGCGATCCACACCTACTCCGGGTACGAAGAGAACGTGGCCCACAACCTACAGCAGCGCATCGAATCGATGGATATGGGCGATAAGATCTTCAGCGTGCTGATACCCAAGGAGAAGAAGATCAAGATCAAGAACGGTAAGCGCAAGGTCGTCGAAGAGAAGATCTTCCCCGGATACGTACTCGTGGAGATGGCGGTGACCGACGACTCCTGGTACGTGGTGCGTAACACCCCCAACGTCACCGGCTTCATCGGCACCGGTACGATCCCCACGCCGATCTCGGAGAAGGAGATGAAATCCCTCCAGAAGAGGATGGGCGTGGAAGAGCCGGAATACAAGATCGACGTCGAGATAAACTCTCCGATACGCATCACCGACGGACCGTTCAAGAACTTCGAAGGTAAGGTGGCCGAGATCGACGAGGCGCGCGGGAAGATCAAGGTGCTAGTGTCGATGTTCGGCCGCGAGACGCCGGTGGAACTGGACTTCCTGCAGGTCAAGAAGATCTGACGCATCATGCTCCGCTGATACCGAGACCGCCTCTTCAGGCGGTCTTTCGGCTTCCGGAACATCGGGGTTCGTTAAGGCGGTCCGACCCTTGCGTCAAACGGCGATATCAGGTACTCTCCCAGCGCATACGGTGTGGCCGCGGCGCCGATCGACCTGACGCCACCGGACCAGCTTCTCTCCGTATCACTGCACCCCAGGTGTGGCACTTGTTAAACAGGACAAATATGGCAGCCAAGAAAGTCAAGACGCAGATCAAGCTGCAGATCCCCGCAGGTCAGGCCAACCCGGCCCCGCCCGTCGGTCCGGCCCTCGGTCAGCATGGCCTGAATATCGCGGAGTTCTGCCAGAGGTTCAATGCCGCGACCCAACAGCTGGGCGGTGACGTCATCCCGGTGGTCATCACGGTCTATGAAGACCGGAGTTACGATTTCATCCTGAAGACCCCTCCGGCCGCCGAGCTGCTCAAGAAGGCCGCCGGCATCGAGAAGGGGTCGGGCAAGCCACTGACCGACAAGATCGGCCGGGTGACCCGCTCCCAGGTACGCGAGATAGCGGAGAAGAAGATGCCGGATCTCAACACCACCGACATCGAGGCGGCGATGAAGACGATCGAAGGCACGGCCCGACAGATGGGCCTGGAGATCGCCGACTGACCGTCTCCCGGACTAAGACACCTAATCGTGTGGGAGATCCGGCCGACCGGATCGCCAAGACCACATGAAAACTATGCCTAAGCACAGCAAACGCTTCAACGAGCTGAAGGTGTCATTCGACCCGAAGGCTCTTTACCCCGCCGAGGAGGCCCTGGAACTGGTCCGCCAGACCTCGACGACCTCGTTCGACTCTTCCGTGGAGGTCCATGTCCGGCTGGGGATCGACCCGAAAAAAAGCGATCAGCAGGTCCGGGCGACCGTGACCTTGCCTCACGGCACCGGCAAAACCAAAAAAGTAGCGGTGTTCGTCTCTGCCGAAGCGCAGGAGAAGGAGGCTAAGGCCGCCGGGGCCGATCTGATCGGCGACGAGGAGCTCATCGCCAAGATAGCCCAGACCAGCAAATGCGATTTCGATATCGCCGTAGCCACGCCGGAGATGATGCCCAAGATGGCCAAGATCGCCAAAGTCCTCGGTCCGCGTGGCATGATGCCCAGCCCCAAGAACGACACGGTCACCACCAACATCAAAAAGACGGTTGAGGAGCTGCGGAGGGGTAAAGTGGCGTTCAAGAACGACGATACCGGCAACGTCCACCAGATCATCGGTAAGGGTTCCTTCACCAAGGAGCAGCTGCTCGAGAACTACTCGGCCTTCATGGAGGCTCTCCGCCGCGCCAAACCGCCCGCCGCCAAAGGTACGTTCATCGCCGGCGTGAGTGTCTGTTCGACCATGGGTCCCGGCATCAGGGTCTCGTTCTGAAGTCCGGCGGATCCGGCCGCCGGTCACAGCACCATGATCTTCTCCGACAGAGACATCCGCCAAGCGGTCCGGGAGGGCCGCATCAGCATCGACCCCTTCGAGCCGGACAACGTCCAGCCGGCTTCGGTCGACCTGAGACTCGACAACCACTTCCTGGTCTTCGATACGGTCAGTCATCATATCATCGACGTGAAACGACCGGTCGACAGCCTGATGAAACGGGTGGAGATAGACGAGGAACAGCCGTTCATCCTACATCCGGGGGAATTCGCCCTTGGGGCGACTTTCGAAGAGGTCGGAGTAGGTGACGACGTCGTCGGCCGGCTGGAGGGCAAGAGCTCGCTGGGGCGTCTCGGGATAATTATCCATGCCACCGCCGGCTACCTGGATCCGGGCAACCGCCTGAAGCTGACCCTGGAGCTGTCCAACATCGGACGGCTGCCGGTCAAACTCTATTACCGGATGCCGATAGCCCAGATATCGTTCTCGCCGCTGACCTCGGCCTGTGAGACGCCCTACGGGGACAAGTCACTGGGCTCCAAGTATTTCGGGGCCCAGGAGCCCCAAGCCTCGCAGATGTGGAAGAATTTCGACCAATCATGAGCCGACACAGCGCCAAACCGACAAGACGACTTACAGCAGGGCTCATCGGCCTGCTGTTTACGCTAGGCCTGACTGTCTTCCTGTCCCGACCGGCCTCGGCCCAAGTCGACCTCGGCATCGGTTACGCTGAAGTGATCGGCCTACCTATGGTCGACATCAGGGAGATCGCAGCGATACTGATACGGTCCGCCCTGGGACTCGTGGGATTCATCCTGGTGTTGCGGATACTGTGGGCCGGGTTCCTGCTGATGACCCATGGCGGCAACGAGGACGCCCGCGGCGCCGCTATCGAAGAGATGAAGAGTGCCGTCATCGGCATGGTCATCATCATGACTTCGGTATCCATCGCCCGGTTCGTCATAGACGCCGTCGTCCGGGCGAGTTATGATTTCCTCTGATATGAGGCTCGAGATCAGGAGAGTCGACCCTTCGCTGCCCCTCCCGGCGTATAATACGCCGGGTGCGGTGGCTTTCGACCTCTACGCCCGCGTCGAGACCGCCATCGGCCCCAAGGAACTGGTCCGCATACCCTCCAACCTGATCGTCAGCCTGCCGGCGGGCTATACGCTGCTGGTCGCCTCAAGATCCTCCACGCCCCGGAAAGGCCTGCTGGTCCCCCACGGCATCGGCGTGATTGACCAGGATTTCCGCGGACCGGAAGACGAAGTGGCGATACAGCTGTATAACTTCACCGACCGGACGGTGACGGTGCGGCGCGGCGAGCGCATCGCCCAGGCCCTGATCATGCCGATTAAGAGATGTGTACTCACGGAAAAAGTGTCGCAGGAAACGGATAACCGCGGCGGGTTCGGCAGTACCGGATGAAACCGCCAGCTGGTCACGGAGACGACACGCTGAACGCACTGACAGGTGCGTTTTTGAGACCACTTCATCCCCAGAACACGCTAAAAAAGACCGCCCCTCGATCTGGCGGTCCTGCTGAAGAAGAACGGTGAGGCGGGGAATCACCAGGCCGCGCCGATGCGGCTGCGGACTATGGAAATAACCGAATCCGCCGTATCGTCGAGCCGGCCGTCGGCGTTGACGACCGCATGGTCGAACCTGTCACACAGGCCCAGCTCATGACACATCACGGCCAACCGGCGTTCGAGCTCCTCCGGTCCGGTGCCGGGACGTTCGGCGATCCGTCGCCGCAACTCATCCTCGGTGCTCTTCAGGAAGAGCGTGACGGCCTCCGGAAGCAACTCCTTGATGATCAAGGCGCCCTTGACGTCGAGGATGCCGAAAACCGCCGGATGGCGACCGCGCATCTCATCGAGTACCGTCCTCGACGAACCGTAGAAATTGCCGTAGTTCTCGGCCCACTCGAGAAAGTCCCCCTGCTCACGCAGTCGCCGGAAGGTCTCCGGGGTGACGAAATGGTAATCGCGGCCGTCGACCTCTCCCGGCCGCGGTTCGCGGGTGGTGGTGGTGACCAGCCTGGCCCAGGAAGTCTCCTGCTCCAGGATCCGGCTCACCACGGCGGTCTTTCCGGAAGCGGACGGTCCGGTGACCACGATATATCGGCCCTGCGGCATGATCCCTCCGATTGATGATGAGCTAAATTACAGGGGCCACTTTACCACCGGCCCGAGACCGCCGCAAGACGGGCTCGGACCGCTTTGCGGTGGTACCGTCATTACTGCTACAATGTAGCCCCGAAGGGACTGACCTGCTGACCTTATGGACCGCCTGTTCACCGAAGAGGAACGCCGACTGCTCGCCCGATACGTCACCGACACTGATGGCGACATCTTCGCCGTATCCGGTCTCGAAGGCATCGTCGGAGCGATCTATGCCCGTTACAGTCGGGCCCCGGGCGGCTTCAGGGAAACGCTGCTCAAGGAATTCATCAGGGAGGAACGCCTGGACGCCAAACGGGCCCAAGACCTGATCGAGCGGGTCCTGATCGCCTTCGGCGACGACTCCGTCGGCGAACTCGAGGGGGCGCACATGTCCTTCGAGAACATCTCCATCCTGGCCACCAAGGAGATCGAGGACCGGCGCATCGGCGGCTCCCCGATCGAACAGTCGACCCGCTACGTCTTCTACGACCAGCGCGACCAGAAAGGTTGCTTCCGGTATTACCGCGATCCGGAGGTGATGGAATCGGACCATGCGACGGAATACGTGGCGACGATGGATTTCATCTTCGGTACCTACTGCGACCTGATCGAACCGATGCAGGAATATTACCGCGGACTGAAACCGTTGGCGACGGCGGCCTACGACATCGACGGGGACGGCGAGACGGAACGTCTCCGGGACCTCCGTGACTCGGCGGACATCAAGGCCTTCCGCCGCACCTACAAGACCGACATCCGGACCCGTGCCTGCGACACTCTGCGTTACCTGCTGCCCATCGCCACCAGGACCAACGTCGGGGTCTTCGGCAACGGCCGTTTCTTCCAGAACGTGCTCAGTCACTGCTATTCCCACCCCCTCCCGGAGGTCCGGGCCATCGCGGAACGGGGACACGCCCAGCTCGACGCGGTCATGCCGCGCTACGTGAAACGGGCCCGCCCCCTGGATTACGTCATCCGTAACCGCGCCCGGATGGTCCGGCTGGCCGCCGAACTCTTCCGCGACGTCAGGCCGGAACAGGAAGAGCCGTTAGTGCTGCTCGATCGCGGCGAAGATACCCTAGCCGCGCGGCTCGCCGGCGGCGCACCCGACGCGGCCGCACTGCGCCGGGCTCACCAGGACGAGGCGGACTGCCTGACGATATCGCTGATGCTCTACCCTTACCTGACCCATCCGCTGCGACAGATCCGCCGGACGATCCGCGTCTGGGATGAGATTATGCGCCGCCGGGTCATCGAAACCTATGTCGGCGAACGGCAGACCCGCCGCGACCGTCCGGGTCGTGCCTTCGAAGGCGGCTATCCCTATACCTTCGACCTGCTGACGGACTTTGGTACCTACAAAGACCTGATGCGACACCGGATGTCCACGCAACTCCGCCAGAGGTTCACCCCCCTCCTCGGCTTCTCCCTACCCCCCGACCTGAAAGAGGCCGGCTTCGCCGATCGGGCCGAAGCCTGTCGGGACCGCGCCATGGCCCTCTATCGCCGACTGACGCCGGATTTTCCGGAGGCCGCCTCCTACGCCACCCTGCACGGATCGCTGGTGCGCTGGGTCATGGGAATCAACGACCGATCCTTGCATCACCTGATAGAACTGCGCACCACGCCGCAGGGCCACCCCTCATACCGCCAGGTGGCCCAGGCGATGTACCGGGCGGTCAAAGAACGGTCGCCTTGGCGGGCGGAAGTCATGCGTTTTACCGACCATGACGACTACTCCTGGAGCCGCGCCGCCTCCGAAGCGCGACAGCGGGCCAAGGAACGTGAACTTGACTCCGTATCCGGAGCGTCATAATTTTTAGGGACCGGGATAGGAGCTGAAGATATGAACCAAGGAAAGTTCTTTGTCATCGACGGGACGGACGGGTCAGGCAAGGAGACCCAGACCAAGCTGCTGCTCGCACGGATGCGTCGTGAGGGATACACCGTCGAGACCGTGTCCTTCCCCCAATACGGCAAGAAGAGCGCCGGGCCGACGGAGGAATATCTCGCCGGAAAATACGGCCCGTCGGACCGGGTCGGACCCAAACCATCCTCGGTCTTCTACGCGGTAGACCGCTATGACGCCAGTCATGACATCCGGGCCTGGCTCGAATCGGGCAGGCATGTCATAGCCGACCGTTACGTATCCTCGAACATGGGTCACCAAGGCGGCAAGATCGATGACCCCGAAGAGAGGCGCCACTTCTTCGAATGGAACGACGAGCTGGAACACGGGATATTCGGCATACCGCGGCCCGACCTGACCATCGTCCTGCATGTCCCGGCGGAGGTGAACGCCCGGCTGATGGCCGACCGCCCCAAGGATATCCATGAACAGGATATGACGCACCTCAAACGGGCGGAAAGGACCTATCTAGAGCTCGTCGAGCTGTTCCCCGGCTTCCGGCTCATCGAGTGTGTCGACGGTTCCGGTATCCTCATGTCACCGGAAAGGATCCATGAGATGGTCTGGGAGATCATCCGGCCGATGCTCGGATGACGGACCGATTGCGGCTCCGACCATCCGGCACCTCATCAGGTGCCGGATTTTCTGTTATACTTCAGACGGAAGCCCTAACCGCACACTTCTTATGCAGCAAATCATCGGGCCTGCGGACATCATCATCGAGGCCTGGGACATCTTCCGCCGGCGTCTCCGTATCTATGCCGAATTCGTCGTCTGGTGGGTCATCCTGAGCATGACCCAATGGGCTGTCGTCATCCTCTCGAGGACCCTGGTGCCGGACAGGATGCTCCGTTTCCTGGTCATCACCCTGGTCTCCATCCCGGTCTGGCTGATCTTCGCCGCCATAACCATCGCTGTCATCACGGTCACGGCACAGGACATCAGACGTAAGGAGCCGGACGTGAGGGAGGCGCTCTACACCTCCTTCCATAAGCTGCTGTCTTTCGTCTGGGTCACCGTGCTCAAGTACGCCCTGGCGTTGCTGCCGTCCCTGCTGTTCTTCGGTCCGTTCATGGCCTATCTGGCCCGACCGTCGGCCGCCCTGGGTGTGGCCACCTTAGCCGGGGCGCTGGCCGGACTGATCCTGACGGTCGCCGTCATCATCTGGCTGAAGTTCGCTACGGATTTCGTGGTGGTCGAGGACGTACGCGGTACCGCGGCCCTGCGTGACAGTCGGGTGCTGTCGCTGGGTCGCTGGTGGGCGGTGATGTTCCGGATAGCGATACCTTTCCTGTTCTTCCTGCTGGTGGCCCTGTTCTTCCGGGCCGTACTTTATCTGGTCCTCGGAGCGATGCTGGGCGATCCGCGGCTCTTCTTCGGCACCGTAGCCGATCCCGAACAGATAACCGTGATCCATTCCCTGGTGACCAGCCTGGTGCCGCAACTGGTGGCCGGCTTCGTGCTGCCCCTGATGGTCGCCGCCGATCTGATACTCTGGTTCGACCTGCGCAAGCGCCGCTGAGTTCCCTGCTTGAAATATCACCCCCCGGGTGAGACAGTGATCCTGGTAAGGCGGGCGCGACCGCCGTCCCCGCGGCGGCCTACGCGCCCTTTCCTTTGGAGAAGACACGACTTATGCGTCTAGAACCCGTCATCGGACTGGAGATACATGTCCAGCTCAAGACCGCCTCAAAGATGTTCTGCGGCTGTTCCAACCGCGGAGAATTCGAGCCGCCCAACACCACGGTCTGTCCGGTCTGCCTCGGACACCCCGGAACCCTGCCGGTGATCAACGGGCAGGCCTTGGCATTCGGCGTGCTCATCGGACGGGCCTTAGGATGCCGCATCGCCGACCGCTCCAAATTCGACCGGAAGAACTATTTCTACCCGGACCTCCCCAAAGGTTACCAGATATCCCAGTTCGACCTACCCATCGCCCTCGGCGGCAAGGTCAATCTGGAAATCACGGGAAAGGGCGGTGAGACGCGGCAAGTCACCACCCGCATCAACCGACTGCATCTCGAAGAGGACGCCGCCAAACTGCACCATGCCGCCGACCGGAGCTCCAGTCTGGTCGACTTCAACCGCTCCGGCACCCCTCTGGCGGAGATCGTCACCGAACCGGACCTGCGGTCCCCGGCCGAGGCCAAGGCCTTCCTGCAGGAACTGCGCCTGATCATGAGGTACCTCGGGGTCTCCGATGCCGATATGGAAAAGGGGCATCTGCGCTGCGACGCCAATATCTCGCTCCGGGAGATCGTCGACGAACCCCGGGAGGAGGGATGGGCCCAGCAGCTCAATCCCAAGACCGAGATCAAGAACCTGAATACCTTCCGGGCGGTGGAGCGGGCTCTGGAATACGAGATCAAGCGGCAGACCGGACTCTGGTTGGACAGCAAGATGCCGACGGTCCAATCCACCCGTGGCTGGGACGAGACCCGCGGCCTGACCGTCGAACAACGCACCAAGGAGGAGGCCTTCGACTACCGCTATTTTCCCGAGCCGGACCTGCCGCCGCTGAACCTACACGATATCGAAGGTCTACTGGACCGGCCCTTGCCGGAACTGCCGGATGAGCGGAGGCGACGGTTCATGCGTGAATACGGCTTCACTCCGGCGGACGCCAGGACGCTTTGTGACGCCAAGGAGATGTCGGAGTTCGCCGAACGCGTGATGTCGGAACTCGACGAGTGGATATCCAGCAGTAAGGCCGACGGACCTGAACCGCTTACTCCGGAAAGGAGGGTCCGGCTGGTCAGCGGCTGGCTCCTGACCAAGCTGCGTGGAGTCCTGTCGGAACGGAAAATAGGCCTGGACGGTACCGAAATGACCCCCGAGAACTTCGCCGAACTGCTCAGCCTGATACACACCGGTCAAGTGACCGGCCCCAGCGCCTTGACGCTGCTTGAAGAGATGGTCGATACCGGAGCCGATCCCTCGATAATCATGAAAGAGAAGAACCTGGGTCGCCTGGACGATGACGACGGTCTGCGGGCCATCATCGCCAACGTGATCGCGGCCAACGATAAGGCAGTGAACGATTGGCGTCAAGGCAAGGAGAACGCCCTTCAGTTCCTGATCGGCCAGACGATGAAAGCCACCAAGGGTAAGGCCGACCCGGAAGATGTCAGGATCCGGCTCACCGAAGCGCTGGATAACGGATGAACTCAACGGAGAGAGCGGACAGGACCGTTCATATGCCAAAGACCTCCGTGTGATACGGAGGTCTTTGCTTCTGTCGTCTGGAGAAAGCTTATTTCTTCGACGGCAGGATCTTGAACATGCCCGTGCCACAGGAAGCGCACGTGCCCTTAAGGGCCGGCCTGGTGCCGCCGCCCTTGGCGGGCATTTCAACCTCGGCCGCATCTTTCATCTCCCGCTTGGCTTTGCACTTTACGCAATAGCCGATGACTTCTTCCGCCATATGAGTTGAATTAAGATTATCTTATCCACAGTATAGCAAAATAGCCTCGATAAGGCTATTTTTTCTGCAATGCCCCCTGCATATCTTAACCCATCAGAATCCGAAAGCCTTATTTTTTACCTTATTTTAGCTATTTTTTAAAAATCGTCTGACCAGACTCTCGGCTTCCTGTACGCCAGACACCCATCTGATACGCCTGTCTCGCCTGAACCAAGTCAATTGCCGCTTGGCATACCGTCGCGTGTCCCTCTTGATAAGCCTGATGGCCTCCTCCAGCGTGATCTGACCCTCCAGATATCCTTTCAATTGCCGATGACCCAAGGCTGTCATGGGCGGGATATCCCAACCGAACCTCTTGGACAACCTGCGGGCCTCTTTCACCAGCCCCTCCTCTATCTGCTCATCCACCCGAGACTCGATACGTCCGTAAAGCTCCTCCCTGGGTCGGGTAACGCCCAGCTGAAGTACGTCATAATGCGCCCGACCCTTCCCCTGAAGCTTCGAAAACGGTTTACCGGTGGCTTCGATGACCTCCAAGGCCCGGATTAGATACCTCCGATTGTTCGGGGAGATCCGGGCGGCATAGGCGGGATCCCGCCGCTTGAGCCTAGCGAAGAGCTGCGGTGTGGTCTTCCTACCGAGTTTCCGGCGCATCGCCCGATCCGGAGGTACCTCCGGAATCCTTAAGTTATCGACGATCGCCCTGATATAGAGACCGGTGCCTCCGACTATGATCGGTAGCCGTCCCCGGCCGATGATCTCGTCGATCTTCCGCAACGCCATCTCCCGATACTCGGCTAAGGTGATCGGCTCGTCAGGCTCCAAAAAGGCGGTCAGGTGATGGGATATGCCTTCAGCGACATAATGCCTGGCCCGGCCCCGACCGACCCATTTCCCCGGGATGATATCCGAACCGATCTCTGTCCCCCTGTAGAGCTGCCGCGAATCCGCCGATACCACCTCACCGCCGAACCTCTTGGCTATCCGCAGGCTGAGCGAAGTCTTGCCTGCGGCGGTCGGACCGGTTATCACTACGAGCTTAGGCCGCTGTAGCCTTCTCTTGACCATAGGTTTCCTTCGGGACCGCCGAACCCTCCGCGGTCTGACCGATAAGCTGCCATTCCTGAACCGATTCGATCCTGACGTCCATGGTCTCGCCGATCCGGTCCGGTTTACCCGGAAGACGGACCCGTTTCATCTCCCGGGAATTGCCGGAAAGTTGGCCGGCGGCATGACTGTCGACCAGAACCTGCACGACCTGGCCCAGATAACTGCGGTTCTTACGCAGGGTGTTGACCTCCATCAGTCGCTGCAACTCCCGCCAACGACGCCGCTTCTCCTCCCTCGGCACGTCGTCTTCCAGGAACTTCCGGGCCGCGGTGCCGGACCGCGGACTGTACATGGCGGTATATGAGATATCGAAATCGGCCTCCCGATACAGCTCCACCGTTTCCTGGAACTGCCTCTCCGTCTCGCCGCAGAACCCGACGATGATGTCAGTGCCGAGGGCGATACCCGGACGACGGTCCCGCACCTTACGGATCACCTCCAGATACTGCCCGGCGGTATACCGCCGGTTCATGCGACGCAGAACCTCATCGCTGCCCGACTGCACCGGCAGATGGAGGTAATTCACGTGCTTGGGCAGGGCCAGGGCATCGATTACCTCGTCGCTCATGTGCAGCGGATGTGCCGCCGTGAAATGGAGCCGCTCCACGCCCGGTATCCGGTTCACCTCCCAGAGGAGAGCCGCAAAGTCGTCCGTATACGGATTCTCCCGGGAGAAGGCGCTACGATCGTCAGCCCGGAAGCCGTTCACCGACTGGCCGAGCAGCGTGATCTCGACGGCACCCGCCGCCGTCCGGCCGCGGATCTCGTCCAGCACGGCCGAAACCGGCCTGTGCCGTTCGCGACCCCGCGCATACGGGACCACACAATAGGTACAGTATTTGTCACAACCGGTCTGGATGGGCACGAAGGCGGATCGGGAACGGAAGTCCCCAGGGCGTATATCTAGATAATCATCGGGGGTCTCGGCTGCCGAGGTCAAAGACAGGTCGACTTCCGCGAGCCAGCGCGGCAGCTGGGGCAGGTCACGTATCGGGAAATAGAGATCGACCGACGGCATCTTGGACCTGATCTTCCGGTCCTGATCGCGTCCCGGCAGGCACCCGGTCACGGCGACGATCGGAGACCGGCCGTCCCGCTTCAACCCCTCGAAATCCCGCAACTTGCCGAAGACCCGATCCTCGGCCGTCTGCCGCACCGAACAGGTGTTGAAGACGATCAGGCCGGCCTCTTCAGGCTCCTCCACCTCCGCAAGACCGACAGAATCAAGCAAAGCCCGGATCCGCTCGGAATCCGAGCGGTTCATCTGGCAACCATAGGTGATGAGGTGATAGGTCCTCGGACGCATAACTGGTCGAGTTTCGGCTTAAAATAGCACCGCTCACGGCCGCTGTCAATCTTCCGATGCCGCCAGTATTGACAACCGCCCCGCCAAACGCTATGATGACCCGTCGTACTTGCGTTCCTTAAGACCCGATTGGAGATAGTGAAGTGGCCGAAAGACAGTCTGGTGACGTATTCGATCTGCTGTCCTACCGCCCCTATGGGCGGTCGTTGATGGATCGAATCGTACAGGCTGAGATCGCCAAGCGGATCAACCGACGCCTTTACGTCAGGGCGCGCTTCCGGGGCCGGCCTTTCGAGGACTGGATCCGGTCGCTGACCTGTTACGTCAAGGACGCATCCGGTTGGTGGCGAGGCCCTGTAGAGGACGTCACCGACCGGAGGCCGGATCAGCTGATCCTGATCATCGGGCCTCTCCAACGGTCCGATCCGCCGATCTCATCCCTGCCCCACGATTCGACACTCGTAGTACGTGACGGATCGGGGCTGGAAAGGCCACTGAACTGTCAAATGCTGAGCCGCTCTTGAGCGGCTTTTTTGCTTAATTTGGTGAAAAAAATTGACAAAAAGGCGAAAAAATGCTATCTTGGACAGATAGATCAACTAATCGGATAAACCTATGGAAGGTGCGCCTAAATTCAATCCCGAAGCCATGCAACCGCCTCCGGAAAGCGAGACGGAGGGCGAGGTACTGGAGGTAAGCGACGAGGATATCGTCGGCGAAGTCGAGGTAGAACCGGAGACCCTCCAGGAAGCGACGCCGGAGACCGTCGAGGAATTCGAGTTCTTCGCCGAAATGGACAGTCTGCAACGCGATGCCGCGGAGCTGACCGGACAGCTGGCGGAGCTGAGTTCTAAATTCCTCACGTTGGAACCGGGCGGCCGGGGAGCGAATGAGATGATGAAGGACCTGCAGAGCCTGAACGACAAGATCGCCGCCAACCGGCAGAAGATGTCTGTCCTGCAGAAACGCTGGGTACAGACGAAGCGGGCGCCCGATGCCTGGAAGGACGTCTCGGTCGAGGAGCTGGAGCAGCGCGTCGAAGACGCTTTCCAGGATCCGAACATCTTCGAGGATCTCACCGAGCAGGAGGTTGACGAGGCCCTGAAATTCGTGGGTGAAAAGAAGGAGGTCCCGATACCGCCGCTGCCGGAGAAGAAGGTGATCAAGGAGGCCCCGCCGCCCGCACCGGAGACGACGCCGACAAAGGAAGAGATATCCAAGACGATCGAAAAGAATGAGATCTCCGCAGAAAGGCTGGAGCTGGCCCGCGCCGAAGCCAAGGATCTCGACGACCAGAAAGAGGCCTCATTAGGTGCGGCTGACGCCATCAGCCAGACGATCAAGGAAGTCTATGGCGTGGACATGAACAAGCTGGCCCTGTCGCGCCTGGAACAGGCTAAGGCTTCCCTGAAGTCGTTATTCAGTCCGACCTTCCGCAACATGATGCGAGAATACCACAAGCATATCGAAGACGCGACCTTCTACGCCAATGAGAGCGGTACCTTGCGGTGGTCGCTGGAGAATCCCAAAGGGTATGCAGCCTTCCAGCAGAAACGCGCCGAGAAGCTGGCCCGCGCCTCAGCTCGGGTCCGTAAACAGCCTAAAGTGCCCAAAGGACCCCTGTCCACGACCTTCTGAAGGTCCGTATCTGACGACCGGACATACCATAAACCCCGCCTATCCGGCGGGGTTTGGGTTTCGACGGGTTACCGCTCCCTCAGGGGCGACCGGAATACGCTGCCGCGGCAGCGCTCACAGGGCCGCCGATCTCTTGTCGATGCGTTTCCGGACTTCAGCGACGAAGGCCTTGATGGTCATCCTTTTTTCCTGCTTCTTGCCGCGGATCCTGACGTTGACCGTCCTGAGCGACTTCTCCTTCTCGCCAATCACCAGCATGTAAGGCACCTTCAATTTCTCGGCCTTGCGTATCTTGTAGCCGACCGTCTCGCGCAACTCGTCATAACCGACACGGACCCCCTCGTCGAGCAGCAGCTTCCGGAGCTTCCGGGCCGTCTTCCAATGGTCCTTACCCACGGGAATGACCTGCACCTGCACCGGAGAGAGCCAAACCGGAAAGGCACCGGCATAATGTTCGATGAGCACGCCAAGGAACCGCTCGACTGAACCGAGGACGGCCCGATGGATCATCACCGGCCGATGCTTCTCGCCGTCCTGACCGACATATTCCAGACTGAACCTCTCGGGCAGGTTGAAATCGAGCTGGATGGTGGCCAGCTGCCAATCACGTCCGATCGCGTCCCGGGCGATGAAATCTATCTTGGGCCCGTAGAAGGCGGCCTCGCCTACGCCGACCTCGAATTCCTGCCCTAACCGCTTAAGCAATCCGGCCAGCACGCCTTCCGCCCTCTCCCAGACCTCAGCCGAGCCCAGGAAGGCCTTCATGTTCCGGGGATCATGGGTCGAAAGGCGTATGCGCAACGGCATCCTGAAAGCCGCGTAGAACTTGGTGATGACCTTATAGATGAACAGGGTCTCATCCTCGACCTGCTCCATGGTGCAGAACACGTGAGCGTCGTCTTGGGTGATGGTCCGGACGCGGGAAAGACCCTGCAGCTGTCCGGTATTCTCGTCGCGGTAGACCGCCGTGACTTCGGCCATCCTGATGGGCAGGTCCCGGTAGCTGCGCGGCAAGGAGGCGTATATCTGCGTATGATGCGGGCAGTTCATCGGCTTGAGCACGAAGCGGTCGTCGGTCTTCTTGCTGTGCACATAGAAGATGTCGTCCTCGAACTTTTCCAGGTGTCCGGAAGTGGCGTAGAGGTCGGTCTTGGCGATATGCGGTATCGTCACCCGCTCGTAGCCATACGGCTCCTGGAGCGACATGACGAAGGACTCGATCTCCCGACGCATGATCGTCCCGCGGGTCGTGAACATGGGCAGGCCCGGCCCGACCAGCGGCGAGAAGGTGAAGAGCTCCAACTGGGCGCCCAGTTTGCGGTGGTCCCGCCTCTCCGCCTCTTCCAACATCTGCAGATGAGCCGCCAACTCCTCTTCCGTACCGAAAGCCAGGCCGTAGATCCGCTGCAGCATCTTGTTCTTCTCGTCACCTCGCCAATAGGCGCCGGCGACCGACCTCAGGGTGAAGGCGCCGATATCCCTGGCTGACTCCACATGGGGCCCGCGACAGAGGTCGACGAACTTGCCGGTCCAATAGAGCGAGACCCGATCCGGGCTCTCCAGATCGATGTCCTGGCTCTCCTCTTCCTTGACGCTGGTGGTGCCCTGACGCTTCAGGATCTCCAGGAGTTCCACCTTGTAGTCCTGATGACGTTCACGGAAGAAGGCGACTGCCTCGTCCAGAGGCATCTCCTGGTGCCGGAACGGCTCGCCACGGGACGCTATCTTCCTCATCCGTTTCTCGATCCTCTTCAGGTCCTCGGGGGTCAGGGTCCGGGGCAGGTCGATGTCATAATAGAAACCGTGTTCGATGGCCGGACCGATCCCGAGCTTGGCCTCCGGAAAGAGTTCCATGACGGCCGCGGCCATGATATGCGCCGCCGAATGGCGCCTCACTTCGACCGGGACCTTCTTGATGGCTTTTTTCTCTGCCATAGATGGCTGTATTCCGATGATATCTGACGAAATTTAGGATACTCCCGACGATATCTGAAGGCAAGAGTCGTGGGCATATCAAAAAGCCGCCCTCTCGGCGGCGGTCACCCGGATCGGCCCCGGTCAGCGCACCTCGACCTCGATATGATCGGCGATGTTGGGCATCCGTTTGGTCCAGAACGGCCGGAGGCGGATCGAGGCCGAAGAGACCCCGGAAACGCTCTCCAGATAGGCCTGCGCCGCCTCCACCGATACTCCGGTCAGTTTCTCCGGATTGAGCGCCGGAGCGTCGAAGGAGAGTATCGACAGACCGGCAGCCTTGACCCGCAAGTGAGCCCGCCGACCGTTCACGTCCCGCTTCTCGACCGATATCTCCAGGGTATCCTCTTCCATCCCCACCAGCTGGCGGTCATACGGGATGAGGCCGCGCAAACCGGCGGCGACGCGCTGACGCAGGACCGATTCGTCGTAGAAGACGCCGGTGGCGCGCAAGACTAGGGTCAGGGTGAACTCTTCCGCTTCCGAACCGACCGGCTCATCGGTGTATTGTTGCTCCAGATCGAAGACGAACAGCTTTCCCGGATCGCCGAGACCCTCCAGATCGGCCTCTTCGGTCAACCGTGTCATCAGCTCGGCCTTGAGCCGGTCGGTCAGTACCGTCACTGCCCCGCTGACGTCCTCCGCGGTTATCATGCGGACATCCCTGATGCCTCCGGCGATCGGCTCCACCGTCTCGACCTCGAAGAACTTCCTCGTCTCAGGATTCAGTCCGGGGATGGTGAAGGTGGTGCTGCCGACGCCGCCCGATACCCCCGGCTCGTCGGAGAAGACTTCCACTTCAGTCTCGCCGAAAGCTGGCACGACTACGGTCCTTCTGGTGCGGAACAGCACCCCTTCCGGCGTCAGCAGCCTGGTGCTGGCCACGAGGGTCTGGGGTCGGAACAGCCGGCTCGAGATGCGCACCCGACCCTCAGTAGGGACGTCGACCGTGACCAAGGAGGTCGACGGGAAGGTCTGGGAGACCTTCTCGGTGATCTCGATCACGTCGCCCTTGACCTCGTCCTGCAGGGGCTCACGGGCCACGTCGATCACCGAGTCGGAGATGACCTCCTCCTGGGCCGACAGGACCACGACGCTGGCCCGCAGGAAGACGATGTAGATGACGAATCCGACGACTACCGCCGTCAGCAACAAAAAAACCGTCGCGATGCGCCGATAGGCGGAGACGGAATGCCCGTTCGCGTCAGGTCGCGGATTGTTGGTGACCGACTGCATGACCTAAATATAGCATCCTGACGGCCCGGACCACAACACGCCCGAAGGCCGGTTTCAGGACAATACGGCACCGCGACCCACCAGTCTCTCGATGGCGTCGATGACGTCCCGGGAGAAGGCGATGGAGAAACTGGTCTCTATCCTCTTCTGCCGGCCCTGGTCGTCAAAGACGAGATAGACGCGCCGGTTTCCGGGATACGCCGCCAGGACACGCTTGAGTTCCTCGGCGAACAGCGGCGGCATGGTCGGCGGCACGGCGATGCATACCCGTTCATCCATGGAAGAGGGTAGGGCTTCCGGAGCCGGCCCCGCGGGCTGGCGGCCATCGGCCTGCCCGCTGCGCTCCAGCTTGCGGCGGACGTCGTCGAGATTATCCGAATCCAAGAGGCGGGCCGTCTCGCAGAGTATCTTCATCTCATCGTCGCCCTTTTCCGAGAAGCGGCCCTCGACCAATAGCGGGACATCCTTACGCCAGCAGTGGTGCGTATCTTTATAGGTGGACGGGAAGACCACGACCTCGATATCCCCGCTGCTGTCCTCCAGCCGGACGAAGGCCATCGGTTCGTTCTTCTTGGTCATTATCTCACGAAGGTCCATCACGATGCCGCCGAGGCAGACCAGCCGTCGACCGGCCGGATCGCGCTCCAGTCGGGCTATGGGCGTGAGCGATCCGTTGAAGAAATCCTCGTATTCCCGGAAGGGATGCTCGGAGACGTAAAGACCGAGCAGCTCCCTCTCCCAGGCCAGCTTCTCGCGTTTGGTGGCCGGAGGCACCTCCCGTAGGCAGATGTCCGCCTTGCCCGCCAGCAGCGGTGAGGCCTGAAACAGGGACGACTGACCGGATGAGAGGTCACGCAGGGCGTTGCGGTGGTAAATCAGTATCTCGTTCATGCTGGCCAGCAGACGGTGGCGTTCCCCCAAGGAATCCAGGGCCCCGGATTTGATGAGCGCCTCCAACGATTTCTTGTTGAAATCCTTCGAATCGATGCGCGAAGCCAGATCAGAGATACTCTTGAAAGGTCCCCGCTCCTCCCGTTCGGCGATGATGGAATCGATGATGCCGGCGCCGAGGTTCTTGATGGCCAGCAGGCCGAAACGGATCCTATGGTCGTCGAGGTAGGTGAAGTTGGCCCGGGATGAGTTGATGTCCGGAGGCAGCACCTCGATGCCCATCTTGCGGCATTCGTCCACCACTTGAGCGACGGTCTCGGCGTCACCTGATTCGGCGGTGAGGACCGCGGTCATGAACTCCGCCGGATAATTGGCCTTGAGATAGGCGGTCTGGTAGGCGACCATGGCGTAGGACGAGGCGTGGGCCTTGTTGAAACCGTAGGCGGCGAAGGGTTCGATCAGCCGCCAGAGTTCGTTGGCCTGGGCTTCGGCCAGGCCGCCATGTTTCCGGCAGCCCGTCAGGAACTTGTCCTTCTGGCGGGCCATCTCCGCCGGGATCTTCTTACCCATCGCTTTCCGCAGCTTGTCCGCCTCCATCCAGTCGTATCCGGCCAGGTTGATGGCGATGAGCAGGACGTCATCCTGGAAAGTGATGATCCCATAGGACATCTGCAGGATGTCCTTGAGGCGGGGGTCCAGATAGGTGATGAGTTCCGGATTGTGTTTGCGCCGGATGAACTCAGGGATCGATTCCATCGGTCCGGGCCGGAACAGCGCCACCATGGACATGATGTCGAAGATGTTGGTCGGTTTGAGTCCCGTCAGGTAACGGGTCATGCCGGAACCGCCCAGCTGGAACAGTCCGGTCGTGTCGCCGCCGGCCAACAGCCGGAACGTGGCCGCATCGTCCAGGGGTATGTCCTGGACGTCTATCTCCACGCCCTTGGTCTCCCGGACCGTCTTCACGGCCAGACCGAGGATGGAGAGGTTGCGGATACCTAGGAAATCCATCTTCAGGACGCCGGCGTCCTCCACCGAACGCATGTCGTACTGCGTGATCAGCTTGTCCCCGCCGGCCTCGCGCTGCAGCGCCGTATATTCGGTGAGCGGCCGGGGCGCTATGACGACCCCGGCGGCGTGGACGGACACGTGGCGGGCGCAGCCCTCGACCTTCCGGGCCAGCTCGAGCAGACGGCGCACCCGCGGGTCCTCCTCCATCATCTCCCTCAGTTCCGCGGTCGTCTCGATGGCCCGCTCGATGGTCATGGGAAAACCCTGACTGCCGAAGGGTATGAGTTTGGCCACCTTGTCGCAGAAGGCATAAGGCAGGTCGAGTACCCGACCGACGTCACGCACGGCGCCCCGGGCGGCCATGGTGCCGAAGGTGCCGATCTGGGCCACCTTGTCCTTGCCGTACTTCTCCGTGACATAGGCGATCACCTCATCCCGACGGGAATCCTCGAAATCCGTGTCGATATCCGGTGGCGACGGACGGAACGGGTTCAGGAAACGTTCGAAGGGCAGCTTATAGGTGAGCGGATTGACCGAGACGATATCGATGGCGTACGAGACCAACGAACCGGCCGCCGAGCCCCGGGTGGTCACCATGATTCCCCGGCTCTTGGCCCATCTGACGTAATCGGAGACGATCAGGAAGTAAGGCGCGTAACCCTTGCCGTTGATGACGCCCAGCTCGTATTCCAGGCGTTCCCTGACCTCCGGCGTCACCTCTTCGACCTTGTCTTCGATGCCTTCATAGACCAGGCGCTGCAGCTGCGTCTCATAGGTCTCGCCTTCGGGGATGGCGATATCGGCGAAATTCCACTTGCCCAGCTCCAGATCGACCTGACAACGCTCGGCGATGCGCAGCGTATTCTCGACCGCCTCCGGACAATGGGCGAAGGCCTCGGCCATGTGTGTGCCGTCGCAGAAGGAATAATCGGCATCGGTCATGCTGCTGCGGTGTTCCTGATTGACCGTCTTGCCCTCACCGATGCATAACAGGATATCCTGCGCTTCGGCATCTTCGGAGTCCAGATAATGCACGTCTTTCGTGGCCACCAGGGGCACGCCGGTCTCATCAGCCAGGCGTATCAGGTCCCGGTTCCTCGCCTGCTGTTCGTCAAGTTCCGGATGGTCCTGCAGTTCCAGATAGAAATTACCCTCGCCGAAGATGTCGACATATTCCCGGACCAGGGCCCGAGCCTTGTCCCAATCATCGACCTTCAACGCCTTGTTTATCTCGCCCTTCAGCCCTCCGGAGAGGCCGATGAGACCGCGGGAGTGTTCGCGCAGTACGGCCTTATCGATGCGCGGACGGTAATAGAACCCGTCCAGATGGGCGATGGTCGCCAACTTGAGCAGGTTGCGGTAGCCCTCGGTGGTCTCGGCCAACAGCACGATCTGCGATTGTTTGTCATCGATGCGCGGCCGTTTGTCGGTCAACCTTTCCACCGCCAGATAGGCGCATTGACCGATGATCGGCTTGATGCCTTCCTTCTCGCAAGCCTTATAGAACTCTATGGCGCCGTACATGGCGCCGTAATCGGTCAGGGCCACCGCGGGCATGTCCAATTCCTTCGCGCGCCTGACCAGGTCCTTGACCTTGGGCAGCGCCCGAAGCAGCGAATAGTGGCTGTGGACGTGGAGATGGACGAATGATGTGCTCATGCTTGTCTGCCGGACGCCCTTCCGGACCGGACGGGTCGCCCTTGGCCTATGGCGAGTTTAACGGTTTTCGGCGGTTCCGAAAAGGGCGGCCTCCGGCAAGAAAAAAGCCCCTGAACCGGGGCCTGCTAGGTCCTCACCCGCCTGTCCGTCGGACATAATCGGGCGGTACAGAATCCTTGGCCGGCACGAAGAGCCATAGCAGCAGATAGACCAGGAGGCCGGCACCGTAGAACCAGGCGACCAGGAACCAGACCAGCCTGACGATCCAGGTCGGACAGCCGATCCAATAGGCCAGTCCGGCACAGACTCCGCCCAACCATTCGGCGTCAGGATCGGTGATCCTGAAGAATCCCCGTTCCCGACCCCGGCCGGGAGTCAATAAGACCCTCTTTCTTTGACCCATCCTGTCACCTCCGTTTTCGGAAAGGAACCGGTGGTCAACGACCTTACTGCACCTGCCGGTCGGTGTCAATCGGAAACGGTCCCGGGCGGCGACCTGGACCCGCCATCACCGTCGGTCCCTCATCACCGACCAGTCTCCGCCATTCCCTCCGGTATTCCTCATAGCGTCTGGTGAACTCCTCTCGCGGCGTCGGCTCGATACCCAAGTCCCTCAAACGACGCTCCAGGTCAGCCACGGTACCTGAAGCCTGCGTCGCCGAACTCTTCCTCTCCAGCTCTATGATGTATCCGTACCCCCGGGTGTGATCCAGGGCCACATCGATGCCCTGCCACCGATAGTTGCGCCGCTTCCGATACCACTTGATCTCGACCTCGTGACCGAGAGCGGTGAACAGCTCCTGCAGCTTGCCGAAATCGTCACGTCGGCAAGGGACCTCTATCTCCTTCCGGCTCCGGTCATGCAGCCGACCCTCCTTCAACCAGATCTTGGAGCCGCTGCGATTGAGTTGGATGCGGAGATCCTGGGCCGTGTCGTAATAATAGGTCACCTGTTCATCCTCGCCGCGACCCTCGGCATTCTCATTGAAGAAAGATATCAATTCACGATATCTTCCTTCGCTGATGAAACTCCTGACCTCGCATTCGATGTCATCCATAGTGTCATGTCGGTTTCCGCCACTAGAATACCGGTCGGTCCGACCGACGTCAAAGGATGTCGTCCGCCCGGACCGCCTGACCGAAACGCGGCCTGATCGGCCGCGCTGATTGCTGCAGTTGGGATTTCAGGACTTCTTCCGTGTCGTGCTCTTGCGCTTCCTCTCCTTGACCTTGGTCCTCTCCTGGATACCCCAAGCTATCAGTTCCTTGACCGCCTGGGCGATCAGGGTGAAGGAGGCGGCCGAACGTTCCATCTTCTCGTGAGCCGCGTGGGCCAATTCGTCTATCTTCTGCACGGCGTTACGGGCCTGACGGACCAGCGCCTCGGCGTCACGGACGATCGAGATGACGTAATAGAGGAGCCACAGCAGGAAGACCGTCAGCCAGAGCACACAGAAAGCCAGGACGATGAATAACAGGTCTTTACTGGTCTCGATGAACATAGGCCGTATCGATGCTTGCTTTGATTACGATCCTATTATAACAGAAGCTGGCCGAGGTACGCCAATCCGCGGTTTCAGGCCCGGATAGTCGCCCCCGCCCCCTGTTCGATCGCGCTGCTTATCCGGGTCATCTCACCTTCGACCTCCTCCGCAGTGAGTGTCCGGTCGGGGTGCAGGAAGGTCAGATGGACCGCCAGGCTCTTCCGTCCGGCCTCCACCCCGGCCCCACGATAGATGTCGAAAAGTTCAACCCGCTCCAGCAGGGTCGAGGCGTCGCGGATCAGCCGTTCCAGATCGGCATATTCACTGCCCTCATCGACCACGAAAGCGATGTCTCTGCGGACCGGGGGATATTGAGGCAACGGCCGGAAACTCTTGGCGGAACGGTCCGCCTTCAATCCGTCCGCCAGATCCAGCTCAAAGGCGGTCACCCGACCGTCGATACCGAAACGGGAAGCGACGGCCGGATGCATCTCACCGAGAAGACCTAACCTTTCCCCGAACAGGCTCACTTCGACCGTCCGGCCGGGGTGCCACATCGCTGGCGGACCCTCGGGACGGCGGAACTCCAGGACACCCTCACCGGCATCCGGATAGAGCGCCTGCACCAGGCCCTTCAGTCTCCGGAACGCCTGTCTGTCGTCATGCGGAGAATACTCCAGGGCCATGACCCTCATCCGTTCGTCGGGCAGTTCGCTACCCGACCGCTTCAGATAGACACCACTCACCTCAAAAAGCCGGCCTTCCGGGAATTCCCCCTGGTTCTCGACGACCGTCAACAACGCTCCCGGCACCAGGCTCGGTCTCATATATTCGAAATCCATGGATAACGGGTTGGCCACCCGCGCGGTCCCGGCCGGATCGAAACCACACCACTCCAACGTCGTCCGGGAGACGAACGAATAATTGAGGAGCTCGGTGTGACCGGCCGCCATGATCACGTCCTTCATCCTGGTCTCCGCGGCGAACGCCGGATCGGCCGCCACTGCCGGCAGCTCGCCGGACGGCAGGACCGAAGGCAGATTGTGGTATCCGTGGATACGGGCGATCTCTTCGGCCAGATCACGCTCACCCTCGACGTCACGGTCCCGCCAGTAAGGTACGGTCACCTCATAACGCGGCTGTTTGCGGGAACCGAGACGTGAGGAGACCTGAAAGCCGAGGGATTTCAATATGGAGATCATGCGCCGCTGTGTCATCCTTATGCCGATCAGGCGCTCGGCCTTCTGCGGATGGAAAGAATATCTGGTCCTCTTGCGCGGCGCCGGCCAAGAATCATGCGCCGGACTCATCACCTTGCCGCAGGATATCCGCTCGCAGAGCTCCACGGCCCGGGCCAGGGCCGGCTGGGTCAGCTCCTCCGGCAAGCCCTTCTCGAAACGCAGCGATGAATCGGTCTGCAGACTGAGGCTCCGGCTGGTCCGACGCACTGACACGGGACCGAACGTCGCCGCTTCGAAGACGATCGTCTTGGTCTCCTGGGTCACCCCGGTGGCCTCGCCCCCCATCACCCCGGCCACGGCGATGGGCCGCTCCGCATCGGCGATCACCAGGTCCGACGAAGTCAGGGTCCGTTCCGTGCCGTCCAAAGTGACCAGGCCTTCCCCGTCCTGAGCCCGCCGGACCACGATGGTCCGGTTCGCCAATTGGGCGTAATCGAACGCGTGCATCGGCTGACCGTACTCCAACATCACGTAATTGGTGATGTCGACGATGTTGTTGATCGGTCGGATCCCGGACATCCGCAACCGGTTCTTCAGCCACCAGGGGGACGGACCGACCGTGACACCATCGACTACCACGGCCTGATAGCGGGTGCACAGTCTGGTCGCCTGATTCCTGACGGTGAGGTCGAGGGGTTTGGCCGTCTTCGGCAAGGAAGGGAGCACCGGCTCCTTCCAGGAGAACTTGCCGCCCAGTATCGCCGCCGCCTCACGGGCCAGGCCGACGATACAGAAGGCGTCCGGCCGGTTGGTCGTCACCTCGATATCGAAGACCGTATCGTCGAGATCCAGGGCCTTGGCCAACGCGGTCCCCGGACGGGCCTTACACCAACTGATGTCCATGATCTCACGGTCGGCGTGCGGAAAGGCATCGGCCAGACCGATTTCGGCGGCGGCGCAGATCATGCCGGCGCTCTTGACGCCCCTGATCTCGGCCGCCTCCAGGACCGTCGGGTCGCCCTCGCCGTGCCAGATGACCCGGGCGCCAGGCAGGGCCACCACCACCTTCATGCCCGCTTCAAGATTCGAGCCTCCGCAGACGATCTCTGCCGGACGCTTCTGGCCGATATCGGTCAGGGCGATCCTCAGCCGGTCGGCATTGGGGTGGTCCTTGAGTCCCGTCACCCGACCGACCACCATCTTCTCGTACGGTCCGGCCTGGGGATAGGCCCGTTCCACCGAAGGGCCGGAAAGTGCCAGACGCCGGGCGAACTCGTCGGCCCTGACGCGGGTGGTGACGTATTCCTTGATCCAGTTGTATGACGCGAGGATATTCATACGAACGGGCGGCCGGATCAGAACTGATGCAGGAAACGCAGATCGCTCTTGTAAAGCAGGCGGATGTCATCGATGCTGATGCCGGACCGCATCATCATCGTCCGCTCCACGCCCCAACCGAAGGCCAAAGCGCTCCATTCCTCAGGATCGATATTGCCCGCCTTGAGGACGTTGGGATGCAGCATGCCCGCCCCCCCCAGTTCCAACCAGCCCTCCTTACAGAGACGGCATTTCCCGCCGGATTCGATCTCTCCGGTCCCGTGACAGATACCGCAGGTGATATCGACCTCGAAACTCGGTTCAGTGAAACGGAAATGGAACGGCCGGAGCCGGGTCTTACGGTCCGGACCGAAGAACGACCTGGCAAAATGGTCCAATACTCCCTTGAGATGGGTGACGGAGACGTCGCGGTCGACCAACAGACCCTCGAATTGGTGGAACATGGGTACGTGAGACACGTCGATCTGCCGCCGGTAGGTCTTGGATATGTTCATCATGCGGATCGGCAGCCGCTTCTTCTCCATCTCCCGCACGTCGCCGGAAGTGGTATGGGGCGTCAGGACCATCCTGCCCAAACGTTCGTCCTCGGGAGCGTCGATGAAAAAGGTCTCCCACTCGTCGCGGGCCGGATGGTCCGGCGGCATGTTGAGAGCCTCGAAAGCATACCAGTCCCATTCGACCTCAGGATATTTGACCCTGACGAACCCGAGCGCCCGGAAGATCTCCGTGATCTCGCGAATCGCCTGAGTCGTCAGATGCAGGTGTCCCAAGGCGGGACGGATGCCTGGTTCCGTCGTGTCGATCCGCTCGCTCTCGGCCAGGTTATCGTAAACCGCCGCGGCGACCGCCGCCCTCCTTTCTTCCAGCGCCCGCCTGACCTCTCCCTTGATCTCGTTGACCCGACGGCCGGCCGCCTTACGTTCCTCGGGCGGAAGCGAACCCAAGCCCTTGAGCAGTTCGGTCATCTCGCTTTTTCTTCCCAGATGCCTGATTTCGACCTCAGCCAGGGATTCCAACGAATCAGCGGCGGAAATCGCGGTCAGTGTCTTGTCTTTCGCTTGTTCCAGCTTGTCCAGCATAGGTCAGGCACCGAAAAGTCCGGTGAAGGCCCGCATGATACGGTCGCCGAACCGCACCATGTCACGGTAGGTGACGACGATCACCAGCAGCATGAGCAGGGCGAAACCGATATTGTGTGCCGTCGCCTCGATACGCCAGTCGACGGCCCGCCCCCTGATACGTTCAGCGGCCAGGAAAAGCAGCCGTCCGCCGTCCAGGGCCGGTATCGGCAACACGTTAATGATGCCCAAATTGATGGAAAGCAGGGCCGTGAACTGCAGCAGATGACGGAAGCCGAGCCTGGCCACCTCCCCGGTTATCACCGCGATGCCCACCGGACCGGAAAAATCTATCGAGACCTCTTCGGCGCGGAACACGTCACGGATCAACGTGCCGATAGCGACCGTGATCTCCCTGGTGAAGGCATAGGTGGCTCCGGCCCCCTCAATCGGTGCGGCCCATAACGGAAAAGAGACCAGACCCGTCTTGAGCATGGCGACACCGATCGCTGGCCGGCCGACCTCTTCCAGATATTCGGCCGTCACCTCCTGTTCCAGACTCTCCTGACCGCGCCGGACGGTCAGAATCATCACCTGCCCCTCCCTTTCCGCCGTATATCCGCCGAAATCGGATGATGAGACCACCGGTGTCCCGTCTACGGCGGAAACGACATCGCCGACGCGCAGTTCGGCCCGTTCCGCCGGTGAACCGTCCAGGACCGAGACGATCTGCAGCTTCTCCTCGCGGGTCACGGCATACGACGGCAGGCCCTCATCGATCACCCGCGGCAGACCGACCAGATAACCGGCCGACAGCAGGAACCAGGCTAGGACGAAATTCATGATCACGCCGGCCGAGATGATGACCGCCCGCTGCCACACCGGACGGCTGCCGAAACTGTCCGGATCTCCGGCCTGTTCTCCGGTCTCTCCCTTGATTTTCACGAAGCCGCCGATCGGTATCCAATTGACCGAGTATATCGTGCCCCGCCGCTCGAATCCGGCGATGCGGGGCGGGAAACCAAAGCCGAACTCCTCCACCTTGAGGCCAAGCCGTTTGGCGGAGACGAAATGTCCCAGCTCGTGCACGAACACGACCAGGGACAGTACCAGGATGAATATGATGACTGTGCCGATCATTCCAGTGTGGCTTCACGCAGATCCGTCTCCCGTCCCAGCCAGGCCGAGGCCAACTGGGAGAACTGTTCGGTACGGTCGCTGGCGAAGAACCGGTGGTCCTCGCCCCGGAGCCGTCGATCGAGCTCCGGATGTTCCTGGAGGAATCGCCGCAGCTCGGCCGCCGTCTCGGCCGCCGGATCGACCAGACGCACCTCCGGACCGGCGGCTTCACCGATTACCTGACGCAGGAAAGGATAATGCGTGCAGCCTAAAATAAGCGTATCGATACCGTGTAATCTTAGCGGATTCAGGTACCTTTTGGCAATCATCAGCGTTTCCGGTTTTTCCGTCCAACCCTCCTCCACCAGGGATACGAACAGCGGACACGGGGCGGCCATGACCTCCACCTCCGGCGACATCTCCCGCATCTTGCGTCCGTAGATGCCGCTGCCGACCGTGCCTCGCGTACCGATGATCCCGACCTTGCCGCGGGTGATGCCGGCCGCCGCCCGGACCGCGGGCGTCACCACCTCGAAGACCGGCACCCTGATCCTGCTGGACAGGACGTCCATGGCCTGGGCCGAAGCGGTGTTGCAGGCGACGACGATCACTTCAGCCCCCTGCTCCAACAGGAACTCCGCATCCTGTACCGCGTATCTCCCGATGAGCCGTCGGCTCTTGGTGCCGTACGGGGTGCGGGCCGTATCGCCGAAATAGACGACGCGGCGTCCCGGCAGCTGCCGGAACACCTCCTTGACGACCGTCAGGCCGCCCAATCCTGAATCGAATATGCCGATCATATATTCTTGACCGCATCCCCTTCGTCTGCTAGGCTGGGGGGTCGGTCGTTTCGACAACCGAAAGGAGTCGATCGTGAACGAGACTGATACCCTTTCTCAAGAGGACCGGGAGGTCCTGCAGGCTCTCAGAAAGAGACGTTACCTGAAGAATCTGCTCTGGCGCGCCTTGACGGGTCTGGTCTGCTTCGGCGCCTTCTGCGCCCTGACCGCTGATCAGATGCTCGGGGAAAGGGTCCCTATCTGGGTCTCCGTGACCGAGATCGTCGTCTGCGGCGTCCTCTACGCCACCTCCCCTCAAAGGAGATTCGGACGCATCCCCTGGGTCCTGGCCCTGGCCTTCTTCACCCACTGTGCATTCCACGATGCGGTACTGTATTTCATGGTGCTGATGCCGATGGGCCTGACCCTGTTCGCCTCCGAACTCCTCTTCCCTTATCCGGCTTCTCTGAAGCGGTCTCCCGGCAAGGCCTGAGCGGCCGGCCGGAGACCTCACCGCCGCCCCGCGGCGGTTTTTTTCATCCCCGTATCACCTTCAGCAACTCCTCACGCTTCTCTTCCATCTTCTCCCGTCTCTTGGCCTCCAGATTGAGGCGCATCAACGGTTCGGTGTTGGAGACGCGGACGCTGAACCACCAGTCCCCTTCCGGATCATCCGGATCATGGAAATCCATCCTGACGCCGTCGATCCTGGTCACCTGACCGGCCTGAGCGGCATATCTCCGGTCGAGTTCCCGCAATACCGCCTCCTTGTCCTCGACCTCGGAATTTATCTCCCCGGAATGCTGATATCTCTTGAGTGGTGCGATAAGCTCGGACAGGCTCTTGCCGGTCCGGGACATCAGGTCCAACACCAACAGCATCACCAGATCGGACGACTCGGCGCCGTAGAAATCGCGGAAATAGTAGTGATTGGAGAGCTCGCCGGCGAAAACCGCCCCCTCCTCGCGCATCATCGGCTTGATCAGACCGTGGCCGACCGGACACATCACCGGGACACCTCCGGCTCGCTCTATCTCCTCGGGTATGGACAGGCTCATGCGTACGTCATAGAGCACCTTGCCGCCCGGACTCTTCTTGAGCAGCAGCGGGGCCAGCAGGCCGGTCAGCATGTCGCCGCGGACCGTCTCCCCGGTCTCGTCGACCAGTCCGATGCGGTCACCGTCACCGTCAAAAGCCACGCCGAAATCCGCCCCGACCTCCATCATCTTCTCCTTAAGGGCAATCAAGGTCTCGTCCTTCAGCGGATTGGCCTCGTGGTTCGGGAAGCTACCATCCAGTTCCAGGAACAGGGGGTGGACCTCACACTGCGGCAGGGCCTTGAGGATATCCTCGATGATGACCCCCTCCATGCCGTTACCCGTATCAACCACTATCTTGAAAGGCTTGATCGACTTGAGATCGACCTCCGACAGCAGTTTGTCGAGATAAGCATCCTTGATGTCCGTGGTCACCAGAGTGCCTTCCGGCTCTCCCGGATAAGGGCCGGCCAGGGCCAGGTCACGGATATCCCACATGCCGGAATTGCCGCCGATCGGACGGACATCCCCGTAACACATCTTGATGCCGTTGTATTCCTTGGGGTTATGCGAGGCGGTGATCATGGCTCCGGCATCATGCAATTCGTATTCGCCCACCGCGTAATAGAGCATGGGTGTGGTGACCAATCCGATATCGATCACGTCGGCGCCCTGTGACATCGCTCCGCGAGCGAAGGCGTCGAACAGTGCCGGGGTCGTCTCCCGCATGTCCTGTCCCACGACGACCGTCTTGGCCTCAGTGAACCTGACCAGCGCCTGACCTACCCGATAAGCCAAGTCCTCGTCGATCTCCTGAGGCGCCAGGCCGCGGATATCGTAGGCCTTGAACAGTTTGGATTTGTCCTTCATAGCTTTGGAATCATCACGGCTTTTTTGCCTATCTTCTGGCTAAAAAAATCCACATCGCATCTTTTGACCTTAAGCCTAAATTTTCCTATAATTAAAGTATAGTGAGTTTAATACAATTCCGCCTGAGCGACAATCTGGCGGGCTTATCAATATTCCGATCGCCTATGTCTACCTTATCCACCGTACTGCTGGTCCTACTGGCCGTGGTCGTCGTCCTGGCCGGCTGGATCATCGCAGTCTATAACGGCCTGATCAGGCTCCGCAACCGGGTCGACGAAGCCTGGTCCGATATCGACGTACAGCTCAAGCGGCGCTACGACCTCATACCCAACCTGGTAGAGACGGTCAAAGGCTATGCGACCCACGAACGGGAGACCATGGAGAAGGTCATCCAGGCCCGTTCCGCGGCGATGGGCGCCCAGTCGACGCATGAGAAGGCTGAGGCCGAAAATGCCCTGACCGAGACCCTCAAGTCACTGTTCGCCCTGGCCGAGAACTACCCGGACCTCAAGGCCTCGCAGAACTTCCTGCAGCTGCAGGACGACCTCAAGGACGCCGAGGACAAGATCCAGGCGGCCCGCCGGTTCTATAACGCCAACGTCCGCGATTTCAACACCAAGATCCAGGTCTTTCCCAACAACCTGATCGCGGCCCAACTCAAGTTCCAAAAATACGAGTTCTTCGAGATCGGTAACGAAGAGGAGCGGGAAGCGGTGCAGGTCAAATTCTGAAGCCGTCGATCTGACCAAGGCCTAAGCGGCGGGACGACGCCCCGGCTCTCCCCCGCTTTGCTGTCTGCGGTCCGGAAAGCGCCGACTTGGTAGCTATGACCACTTACGACCACATCACCGCCAACAAACGGAGGTCGATGGCCCTCATCGTGGTCTTCTTCGCTTTGGTCCTGCTGATCGGCTGGCTGATCGACGAATATTACGGCGGCGGCGGGCTGGTGATCGGGATCGCGGCGATCTACTCGACGGTCATGGCCCTGGTGAGCTACTACACCGGAGACCGGGTTGCCCTGGCCGTCTCCGGAGCCCGCCAGGTCACGGAGAAGGAGAACCCGTATCTGGTCAGGATGGTGGACAATCTCTGCATCAGTATCGGCCTGCCGGCGCCCAAGGTCCATATCATCGACGACCCGGCGATCAACGCCTTCGCCACGGGACGCGACCCGCAACACGCCTCGATAGCGGTGACCACCGGGGCAATCAAGAAACTGGAGAACGAAGAGCTGGAAGGGGTACTGGCCCACGAACTTTCCCATGTCCGCAACTACGACATCCGGGTGATGACCCTGGTGGTGGTCCTGGTCGGCATCATCACCGTGATCGGCGACATCTTCTTCCGCCTGAGCTTCCACGGCAGCCGGCGCCGGCGGGAGGGCGGCGGCGCCCTGGCCGTCATCGGACTGATATTGATCGTCCTGGCCCCGCTCATCGCCCAACTGATCAAGCTGGCCATCTCCCGCAAGCGGGAATACCTGGCCGACGCTTCGGCCGCGCTCATGACGCGCTTCCCTGAAGGACTGGCCCGCGCCCTGGAGAAGATCCGGCTCGAATCCCGGCCGTTACTGCGCCCGTCGGCGGCCACGGCCCATCTGTTCATCGCCAACCCCTTCCAGAAGAAATTCCTGGCCAACCTGCTCTCGACCCACCCGCCGGTGGAAGACCGCATCACGGCGCTCCGTAAGATGGGCGCCCCCAGCTGACAAAAAAAACCTGAAGACAAAAAATAAAAAGACGACCTATGAACACCGATATCCTCGACAAATTCACCGCCCACCTGAGGAACACGCTGGCCGCTTCCTTCTCTTTGGCTTCGGAAATGACCGCCCCGGGCATCAACCCCGAACACCTGCTGCTGGCCTTGCTGCTGCAACAAGGAAGCGTCGGTAATGACATCCTGCGCAAGACCCCGCTCGACCTGGAGGATATAAGGCATATGCTGACCCAAGCCGCCCGTTCGGTCATCGAGGTGCCGGAAGAGGAGCGTGACCGCATCCTGCCGCCGCGCCTCTCACCGCACGCCAAGCGGGCGATCGAGAAAGCCGTACTCACGGCCAATGTCCATGACCATAAGTACATCGGCACGGAACACCTGCTGTCGGGTCTGTTGCAGATCGAGTCTCCGATCGTCGACGCTATACTGACCGACCAGGGGGTCGACATACCGGAACTGAAACAGGAGGTCGAGACGGTGCTCAAGAGCACCTCCCGGTTCCCCGAGATAACGGAGACCTTCGAGGTGGGCCAGGCCCCGCCGGAAAGGCTTCAGGCCGAAGAGCTGCTCGAGGAATCTATGCCCCAACAGGACAACCGTACCAAGACTCCGGCCCTGGACTTCTTCGCCACCGACCTGACCGATCCCAAACTGCAGAAGGATATCGATCCGGTCATCGGCCGGGAAGAGGAGATCAGCCGCCTGACCCAGATACTCTGCCGCCGCACCAAGAACAACCCGGTGCTGCTGGGCGATCCCGGTGTGGGCAAGACGGCGATCATCGAAGGCCTGGCCAAGCGGATCATGCAAGGTGACGTTCCTGAAGTGCTGGCCGGAAAACGGATCATGTCGCTGGACCTGAGCCTCATCCTGGCCGGCACCATCTACCGGGGCGAATTCGAGGGGCGACTCAAGCAGATCGTCGACGAGGTCAAGAATGATCCCGACATCATCCTGTTCGTGGACGAGCTCCATAACATCATGGGGGCCGGATCCACGTCAGGCTCCCTGGACGCCGCCAACATACTGAAGCCGGCCCTGGCCCGGGGTACCATGCGCTGTATCGGCGCCACTACGCTCAGCGAATACAAGAAGCATATCGAGAATGACGGGGCCTTGGACCGCCGCTTCCAGCCCATCAGCGTCGACCCGCCGTCCCCGGAGACGGCCGTCCGGATCATCCGCGGCTTGCGCGGCAATTACGAGAACTACCACGGCGTGACCATCACCGATGAGGCGATCGAGGCCGCAGTCAGCCTGTCAGAAAGGTTCATTACGGACCGCTTCCTGCCGGACAAGGCGATTGACCTGATCGATGAGGCGGCGGCAAGTGTCCGGGTGGCGCACGGCAACGACGAGGAGAGCCGACAGACGAGAAAACTTGAGGATCGGCTGGCTAAGATCCGCCGCAAGAAGCAGCGCGCGGTGACCAGCGAAAACTTCATCGACGCCTTGGAACTCAAGACCAAAGAACAGGATCTGCTGCAGCAGCTCGAGCAGCTCAAACGGGGTCCCAAGAAGGACGCCCGTCCCAAAGTCGGGAGTATCGGCCGGGAGGATATCGCTGTCGTGGTCTCACGGGCCACTGGCGTACCCGTGACCGACCTGCTGATGCAGGAGCGTGACCGGTTGCTCCGGCTGGAGAACCTGCTCAAGGAAAGGATCGTCGGTCAGCAGAAAGCGGTCGCCGACGTGGCGGAACTGATCCGCCGGGCCAAGGCCGGCATCGCCGACCCCGGCCGACCACTGGCCTCTTTCCTCTTCCTCGGACCTTCGGGGGTCGGCAAGACCGAACTGGCCAAGGTACTGGCCGAGACGGTCTTCCAGGACAAGGATGCGCTCATCCGCATCGACATGTCCGAATTTGCCGAAGGTTTCAACATATCCAAACTGATCGGCGCGCCGGCCGGTTATGTCGGCTATCGGGACGACACCAAACTGACCGACACGGTCAAACGCAAGCCTCACTCGATCGTCCTGTTCGACGAGATCGAGAAGGCTCACGGCGAGGTGCATAACCTGCTGCTGCAGATACTCGAGGACGGCCATATCACCGACGCCACGGGACGCCAGATCAACTTCAAGAACACTATCGTAGTGATGACGTCCAACGTCGGAGCCGCGGCGCTCAAGGGCGGTTCGATCGGTTTCATGACCGCTGAGGGCGGTGACCTTACGGCCGGCGAACGACAGGAGGCCCAGGCCGAGGTCCTACGCGAGCTTGAACAGACCTTCCGGCCGGAATTCCTGAACCGCATCGACAAGATCGTCACCTTCGAGCCGCTCTCCCGGAAGGACATCCTGGCGATAACCAAGCTGCAGATGGGTGACCTCACGAGACGACTGGAAAAGGAGCACGGTATCGGCCTGCGGATATCGCCCGCCGTAATCAAGACCGTGGCCGAGAAGAGCTGGAATCCGCTCTATGGAGCACGGACGGTGCGCCGCCAGATCCAGGAACTGGTCGAGAATCCGCTGGCGACGGAACTGCTCTCGGACAATTGCCGCACCGGCGATACGGTCTCCATAGCCGCCAAGGGCGGACGGATCACGATCGCCAAACGCCGAACCCATGCCAGGAACCAAGCCTAAAATAGACTTCTCTTCGGGCATTCCGCTCGAGACCCAGCTCGAATGGCGCCGTCAATTGGAACAGGAACGGCTGGCGCGTGCCTTGGAGCGGCCAAGTCTGCCCCTGCCCGGACCTGGCGCCTTGCCGGCAGTGCTGGCCGGAGCGGCCAAGATCGGCGGTCAGGCCGTCATGAAAGCGGGGCAGGTCGCGGTCCAGGGCGCCGGTCAGGCAGGCCGCGCCGCAGCCCGCGGTGCCCAAGGGGCGGCCCGAGGCGCAGCCCGCGGTGCCCGGGGTATGGCCGAAAGGGGCGCCAAACGGGCGGTCCGGGAAGTCGGTGAACGCCAACTCCAGCAGGCCGGAGAAGAAGGTCAGGGACCAGGGATGATGGGGGGTATGCCAGGTATGCCGGCGATGCCCGGAGGTATGCCGGCGATGCCCGGAATGCCCGGAAAGGGCATGATGGCTGGCGGCCTGCCGATGAGTCCGGGTGCGGCGATGGTGGCCGGAGCCAAAGGACTGACCGGTTTGGCCGGCGGTCGCGGCGTGGCTGAAGTCGGCCGGGGCGCCGCAGCCGATATGAAGGCCGGAGCCCGGGGAGGCGGCGGACCTGGCGGACAGCTGGGTTCGATGGCTAAATCATTGGGTGGTTCACAATCGGCGATGAGTACCCTCAAGAGCGGTCTCGGCGCGTTGGCTGGCAGTAAGGATCCCAAGAAAGTGGCCGCCCAGGAATTCAAGAGAAAATTCATCAACAAGCTCTACATCAGCGGCTGGACCGACTACACGACATTGAGCCTGTGGGCCCTGATCGGTTACTGGGCTTTGAGCGGCATGAGTGTCCCCTATACCATCCCGCTCAAGGCCTGGGAAAAACTGATCATCATCGTGATGTTCTGCGTGCTGATCACCATCCTGCTCATCATGCTGCTCTCCCAGATCATCATGGCCTGTGTCATGTTCACTCCCTGCCTGGCCCTCACCGGCGCCGCGGCCATCTGGCAACTGATCACTGGGACATGATGGATAAAGGACGATCATCAAACCCCCCGAGAACCGCTAATCGATACTCCCTATGAACCTAAAAAAGGCGCTCACCCTGATCGGACTCATCCTCGTGACCGCAGCGATCGGCTTTGCCCTCTACATGGTCTTCTTCAGGGTGCCGCCCGAAGAATTGCCGCCTGAGGTGCCTCCGGAGGTCCCGATCCCGGCCCCGCTGCCGCCAGCCGTTCCCGGAGTGCCTACCGTACCCGGTCCGCCCGAAGAGGCGGTCCTGCCGCCGACCGTGTCGGCCATCGCCGACGGAGGTCCGACAGCGGTCACTCCAGTGACCAACCTGCCGACCCGCGGAGCTTCCCTGAGCCCTTCCGGCGACCTCAACTACTACAACCTGATCGACGGCAAGTTCTACCGGATAAACACCGACGGTACGGTCACCTCGCTCTCCAACAAGGTCTTCCATAACGTGGACAACGCCACCTTTGACCCCAGCGGCAACAAGGCGATCATCGAATATCCCGACGGCGCCAACATCCTCTTCGATTTCACCACCAACCAGCAGGTGACGCTGCCGCGTCATTGGGAATCCTTTGACTTCGATCCGCAGGGTCAGCAGATCGCCGCCAAAAGTATCGGCCTGGATGAGGAGAACCGGTGGATGGTGGTCTCCAATCCGGACGGTTCAGCCGCCCGACCGATACAGGAGCTGGGTGTCAACGCCGACAAAGTGACGGTGGACTGGTCACCGAACAACCAGATCCTCGGCATCGCCGAGACCGGCGACTGGTCCGGTCCGGAAAGGCGCGAGATTTTCTTCATCGGCCAGCACAACGAGAATTTCCGTTCACTGGTCGTCGAAGGACTCAACTTCGAGTCCCAGTGGTCACCTACCGGTCAGCAACTGATGTACAGCACCGCCGCATCAATCTCCGATTACAAACCATCCCTCTGGATCGTCGATGCCGCCGGCGACGACATCGGACTGAACCGCCGTCGTCTCAACGTCGACACTTGGTCCCATAAATGCACCTTCGCCGACACCCAGACCCTGTACTGCGCGGTGCCCCGGGAGCTGCCGACGGGCGCTGGTCTGCAACCGGCCGTAGCCGCGGACATACCGGACGACATCTACAAGATAGACATGAGGACCGGTCTGCAGACCCGAGTAGCCATCCCTGAAGGCGATCACACGGTCGATTCGATCATGCTGACGCCGGACAACAGCTACCTCTTCTTCACTGACCAGGATGACGGCACCCTCAACAAGATCCAACTGAAATAAGACCGCAAGTCCCGTCACCGGGACGCCGCGGACCTGCCGCTATGCGCCGATCATACGTGTTCATCGCCATCGTGATCCTGCTGGCGACCTCGCTGCTGATCGTCTTCGGATTATCCGCCCTGCCGCGGCTACGTCCGACTGACGCCGAGGGTGAATCCGTCACCGGACGCCTGCTCACCCCACTCTCCGAACCGACCTATTCCTTCATCAATCCGACCCGAGGGATGGTCAACGCACCGCTCACCATCTACCAGTTCTCGGACTACACCTGCAGCGCCTGCGCCTCCATGGAACCGGTACTCGAACAGATCCTGTCGGACTATCAGACACAGGTACGTCTGGTCTGGAAGGATTTCCCGCATGTCGGCCTACAGCAGGAATCAATCAACGCGGCGATGGCCGCCCGCTGCGCCGGTTTGCAAGGCGCTTTCTGGGAATACCATGACCTGCTGCTGGCCGAAGGCCTGCCGCTGATGAATCTCTCCTCGTACGTGGCCCTGGCGGCCCAACTGAACGTCGACCTGGCCTCCTTCGAGAACTGCCTGGGTCAGGAGCAGACCCGGGCCGTGGTGGAAAGGGATTTCGAGGAGGGTCTGCGGCTCAACATCGACGCCACGCCCTATTTCTTCATCGGACAACGGCGCGTATCCGGGGGCCTCACCTATGAACAGATGGCCGGCTTCATCCGGCATGAGCTTGACCGGCTGAACGAAGAAGCCCGGGCCCGCTTCGAAGAAGGCGCGGCCGAAGAGGGCAACGAAGGATGATCCGTCATATGATCCGACGAGTCACCCTCTTCGTCACCGTCGTCACCCTGGTCCTCTTCGGTCTGGCGGGAGATGTCCGGGCCCAGGATATCGAATACGAACAGCCGACGCTCTCCGTACCGATACCGACGATCAAATTCTCCGATATCACGGTCACCCGACAGGTAGAGCAGGGCACCGAACGCCGGGTCCTCGACGTCCCCTGGCTGGCCGAGTACCTCAACGGGGTCTACCAGTACGCCATCGGCATGGCCACCATAATCGCCGCGGTGATGATGATGGTCGGCGGCTTCCAGTACCTGATGGCCGGGGGAGACGCCACCCGGGTGGCCAAGGGCAAGGAGAAGATCAAGAACGCCATCCTGGGGCTCTTCCTGACGCTCAGCGCCTACCTGATCCTGCGGACGGTCAACCCGGAACTCACCACCATGACCGGACTCCAGGTCGAGCTGGTCAGGCGTATCGAGTTTCCCGGCACCACCGAAGGGTTCGAACGCGAAGAGGAATCGGTGGATGACACCGGAGTCTCAGCCACCACCGCTACGGTGAAGGGCGATAATGTCTTCGGGGCTAAAAGCACGGTGCCGGCCAATCTGGCGCCCCTACTCGAGAAGGTGGCTGAAGATATGGCAGATGAGGGATATGGCATCCATATCTCCTCCGGGGTCAGGGCGATCTCCAAGCAGGTGGAACTGATCAAGAAGAACTGCCAGAATCCCCCGGGATCCCGGACCTGCAACCCTAAGAGCACCTGCGGCAAGACCGGGACCTCGAAGTGTCCGATCACCTGCATGATGTACAATAAGGACGCTCCCGGCGTCTCACCCAATCCGGGGACCTGTCCGCATACTGCGGGAGCGGCCGTAGACGTCTGGGGGGTCAAGCTGGAAGAGAAGTCGACCAGCGGCTGGGTATCCTGTTTCCCGGACCCCAAGGAATCTTGGACCGTCCAATGCAAGAACAAGAGCAGTTGCAACAACGAATGCCAACAGAAACTCTATGAGATCATGGAAAAGCACGGTTTCTGTCTCTGGAGCGGGGAAGGCTGGCATTTCGAGAAGCCCGGTAAATCAGGTAACTGCCGGGGTCACCAATAGGCCGCCGGAAACCGAAGACCGCCCTCAGGGGGCGGTCTTATGATACCGACGACCCCCGGAACCGGAGGTATCGCTGCCCGGACTCATTCCAGATGGACTTCCCTCACCCGCGAACCCAGAAGGGCTCGACGCAGCACCGGATGTCCGTGAAGCTCCGGATCACCCTGAAGCAACTCCTGGGCTGCCTGACGGGTGTCCCGGATCAAGGTGGTATCGGACAATCTGGCCAGACGGAGATCCATGAATCCCGACTGTTCCTGACCCATCAGGTCGCCGTGACCGCGCAGTTCCAGGTCCTTTTCGGCGACGGCGAATCCGTCCTCCAGACGCTCCAGGATGCGCAGCCGACCGACCACCTGAGGCGTGTCCGCAGTGGGTAGCAGCAGACAGAACGACCGGTGCCGGCCCCGGCCGACCCGTCCCCGAAACTGGTGCAGCTGGGCCAGACCGAACCGTTCCGCGCCGTCGACGCACATGACCGTGGCATTAGGCACATCCACCCCCACCTCCACCACCGAAGTCGATACCAGCACTTTCATCCGGCCGGAGACGAAATCGGACATGACCCTTTCCTTCTCCGTGGCCGAGAGCTTTCCGTGCAGTAACCCCACTGGGATGTCGGCCAGTTCTCCGTTGCTCAAGCGCTCATGCTCTTCCTTCACTGAAGCCACCCCCAAGGAATCGGACGGGTCGATCAGCGGACAGATCACGAAAGCCTGACGCCCCCGTTCGATCTGTTCCCGGACAAGCCGATAAGCCCGGTCCCGTTGCCGGGGGACGAAGACCTTCGTCTCCACTTCCGGGCGACCTTGTGGCTTCTCCCGTATCACCGATATGTCCAGATCGCCGTAGACCGTGAGGGCCAACGAACGGGGTATCGGCGTGGCCGTCATGGAAAGCAGGTGCGGCTCCTGATCCGGTCGGCCGCCTTTCCGGCAGAGCTCATGTCGGGTATTCACGCCGAACCGATGCTGCTCATCGATGACCGCCAGCATCAACGAGCCGAAGGTCAGGCCTTTCTGGACCAGGGCGTGCGTCCCCACGACGATATCGACCGTCCCGTCCTCGATTCCGTCCCTAAGCCGATCGGTCGCGACCTTGCCGCGACAATCCTCCTCCTGTCCCGAGATGGCCGACCTCTTATACGAATTGGTCCATAGCGCCACCCGGAGTCCGGTCGGAGCGAAAAGTCCGGTCAGGGTCCGGAAATGCTGTTCGGCCAGGATCTCGGTCGGCGCCATCAGAGCCGCCTGATGTCCGGCCTCCCGGGCCGCCAGGAACATGGCCAGGGCCGCCACCACCGTCTTACCGCTCCCCACGTCACCGTTGAGCAGCCGGTACATCGGCCGGTCCTGACCCATATCCTCGATGATCTCCCGGCAGGCCCGATGCTGATCGGCCGTCAGTCGGAAAGGCAGGGACGAGACGAAATCCTCCGGCCCCGAAGATGCGACGATCGGCACAGCCCGGGAAGACAGCCTCTGTCGGCGGCTCAGGCCGGTAAGCAACTGGATTCCCAACAGTTCGTCGAACGCCAAACGGCGGCGGGCCCGGTCCAGCTCCTCGAGCGTCCTGGGAAAATGTACCTCCACCAGCGCATCCGCCAGTGGCATGAGACCGAAACAGTCCCGCAAGTCGGACGGCAGGTGATCCTCGATCCCTTCCATCAGCTTCCGGCATCGCCTCATCAGACGCCTCAGGGCGATCTGCGACAGCCCCGAAGCCAAGGGGTAGACCGGCGCCCAAGGGACCGCTGTCTGCGGGTCCTTGGTATCCGCCTCATAAAGAGGGTTGATCAGCCGCGGTCCGTATGGGGTTTCGCTCACCTTACCCGCGAACCGATAACTCGGACCGACCTGAAGATACCGGGCCAGATAGGGCTGATTGAACCAAAGCGCCTTGATGGTGTCGGTGCCGTCATCCAGGACCGCCTCGGTCACGTACATCCGCCGCCGAAAGCTGCGGCGGGAGGCTATCCTGATGATCCTAGCGGTCAAAGTGACCCGGCTGCCTACGGCCACGCCGGCTATATCCGTTTCCGTGGAATAGTCGTCATAGCGGTAAGGCAGACAAAAAACGAGATCCCTCACGGCGCCTATCCCGAGTGCCCGCAAAGCGGCACGTTGCCGTTTGGTGATCCCGCGCAGTTCATCAATATCGGTTTCCAGTGTCATGGCCATCATGACGGTGGGGATTTTCATGGTGCGCCCGAGACGATTCGAACGTCTGACCTCAGCCTCCGCAGGGCTGCGCTCTATCCAACTGAGCTACGGGCGCATGTTCACGGCCGCGGGGCGATAGCTCCCGCGGCCGCATCTCTCACGCGTCAACGCAGATTACCACATCCGCGTCAGATTTTCAATATCCGGCCGATATAGTCGCTGAAGTGCTCCTCGTCCTCCTCGAAATCCTCAAAGACGAAATGGGCCAAGATACCCCTGATCTCATTAGGATTCTGATCTTCCAGATCGATCGCTATACGGGGCCGGAAGGGGCTCTTGAAATCCAGATGGAGATTCTTCACTTCCGGCGGCTCATAGATGAACCAGAAACGCCGGATGTCCTTATAGGGCAGGAAGGTCCGGCCTATCTTGACCCCGAGATCGGTTATCGCAAACTCGATACGGGAGGGCTCCCGGACCGAGGAGAGATAGATGACCAGGGCCAACATCAGCACGATCAGGGCGAACAGGAAATTGGCCGTGACTATGGCATAGATCAGGAGTCCGCCTCCGAACAGCAGCATGAACATGTACCAGAAAGGGCCCCTCTCGTACCTGGGAAATTCGTCTATTTCCCAGGACATCAATACCTGGCCCGTTCTGGGGTCTAAAGGCCTCTCTTTTGGCTTATCCGGCATAACGACTCGATAAGTATACCTATAATATACCCTATCCGGACCAGGCTGACCAGCCATATCTAGACGATAAAAAAACCGGTCGTTCAGACACCCCCGGGTGTCCGCGCGACTGGCGATTGATGTCTGAAAATTTCCATGCCGTTTTTTAAACGGGCCCGACGGCCAAACCCCCCGAACCCCTTTCCGTCTGCCGAACCTGAAAGCGGGGCCGAAAAGAACGCTCTCAATTTCCTGATTCCGCTTTACGGAATTGCCCGGCTCTGCCAAGCCTGGAGGCAAATTCCTTCAGGGTCTCAACGTTAATCCGAACAAAATCCCCAAAACTGACATCTCCACTAATCCCACCACAAGCGAATAAACCAAGGCGCTTGCCGGAATATTATACATCATCCATGAAGAGGCGGCTGACATTGCTACACGAAAAAACCATGCCATGACTCCAAAACTCAGCCCTTTCGTGTATCCGGTTGTCCCGGGCAAACTTTTGTACAGCAGTAGAAATAGCCCCGCCATCACAAAGCCGTAAACAAGGTCTATTATCATCCCTGCCGGGACATTGATCGAGGTTCTCGCGATCGGTTTGTAAGCCTCAAAGAGTCTCTTGGCGTAAGCATTGGCATTGATCAGGAAATCCATGATGCCGAATAAAGCCCCGCCGACGAAGCTTATAATTAAGTACCTGGACATAGCCGCTTCAAAATCTGCTGGCGAGACCGCGTAGCAGACGAGCTAGCAATCTCTTTTATCAACTGGCGGAGGGGGTGGGATTCGAACCCACGGTGCCTTGCGGCACAGCGGTTTTCAAGACCGCCGCCTTCAACCACTCGGCCACCCCTCCCTATCGTTTCCTTATTCTAGCGATGATCCCTTCAAAAAACCATCCCTGGTGACCCCAAGCTCCCTCAGGATCACCAGGGATGGCGGAGGGTGTGGGACTCCCCTCGCTCCGTCTCGGGCCTGGGCGCTGCGCACCGGACACTGCGCTAGCTCGCGTCCTCTCGCGCCCTTCTCGTCCCACGACAAACCTCCTCGGCTGCCATGACCCTGGCAGCCTGAAACCAGTCTGACAAGGCCATGGCGGAGGGTGTGGGACTCGAACCCACAAGACCCCTTTCAGGGTCACAGTTTAGCAAACTGGTGCCTTACCATTCGGCGCAACCCTCCATGATGCACTGCCATGCTACCTTATTTAGGCTCAACTTGGCAAGTTCTTCATCCGGACGATCCGGACCTCCCTCTCAACAGCGTCAGGCCCCAGACCTCTGATGCCCCTCCTTCCTTAAGGGTTGCCGCAGCAGCGGTCAGGGTAGCGCCTGAAGTCATGACATCATCGATCAGGAAATAGCGGGCCGCCTCACCGACCTGTCGGGCCTCGAAGAGACCAGAGGCGTTCCGCAGACGTGACCGGATATCCGTCTTCCTGGCTTGGGGAGAGGTCGGCCGTCTCTCCAGTACGGTATCGTGAACCTCAGGGGTTCCGAACGTGTCGGCTAATCCTGAAACGAGCGGTTCGACCTGATTGAACCCGCGCAGACAACGACGAAAATAGTGCAGCGGTATCGCCATGATCCGGGCACCGGACAGTAACGGCCCGATCGCCCCCTCGAACCGCCCCAAGAACGCCGCGAACAGTCGTCTCAGTATCTCTCCGCCCTCCAGGACCCCCGCATACTTGTAATCCCTGAGGAGCTGACGGAGCCGGGGGTCGCCGTAAAAGGACGCAGAAATGACTCCGTCGAGCGGCCAGCCGCTGGCCGCTCCACAGCAAGTCGCTCCCAGCGCCGCCGACCGGCCGCAGCGCGGGCACCGAAAAACGCCCGTCATCCGGGCGCTGACCGCGATCTCACATTCCGGGCAGAGCAGGCACCCCTCCCGACTGCACTCCAGACAGAAATGAGGGAACAGGGCCATCGCCGCCAGCCTGGCGGCACTGCCGATCCGTCTACTCATTCCCCTTCCCATCTGGCGGAGTTCACCTGCCATAATTCACCGCTCCTGCGGAACTCCAGCCTAATATCCTGATAGAAGACCCTTTCGTCAAGCGAGGTGCTGGTCGACTCCCGTCGCTGCGTCTTCACGACCAGTTCGGCCACCCCGGCGGTGTCGTCGAAACGCAGTATCTCCACGCTGATGGAACGGGTGGTGACGCCGTAGTATTCGGCAGAAGGACCCCGGGCGGCCCGCTGTTCCGCGACATAGGAATCGGCCCAGGTGGCCATGGTCGGCGTCATGAACGCCTTGAGGTCGATGACGTTGTCGTAATCGCTCAGGTTAGAGAAGCTGCCGAACCTTTCGGCGAAGGCCGCCGCCAGGCGCTTCAGGCTGGCCTGCATGTCCACCTCCGGCTCCGGTTCCGACTCCGGTTCCGGCTCCGGTTCCGGCGTCTCCGGGGTCACGTCGACCTCGGCCGAGGTCCCGATATCGAAACCGGCCGTTCCGGTGCCGGTCTCGCGGTACCCGGTATCAGTATTGATCACTTCGAGCAGTCCCTGGCGTCTCGAAGACAGCAGAAAGAGCCCCCCCAACAGCAGCAGGAGGAGTACGATCGCGGCGACAATGATGTTTCTCCTTCTCCGGTCCATAAGGTATCGGCTCAGTCACCCTTCTGTTCCTGCATCTTGGCCTCGAACTCCTTCTTGGCCTGTTCGATCTCCAAGAGCTGCTGGGGATTGGTGGTCACGACCTGATCCTCGGCATAGGAAGCGACGATCTTGATCGCCGCGTGCTTGTTGCCGGCGAAGAATATCCCCTCACCCACACCCCCTTCGAGCAGCAGGAACTTCTCGCCATCGGTCAGCATGAAGGTCTTCTGAAGGTTGTCCACGGCCGCCGGAGACTGCTTGAGCAGCAGCTGCATGGCGGAGTTGGTGACGATAGCCTGCCCGTAGGGGCTGCGCAGGAAGTCATTGACGTCCTGGGTGATGGTGGTCACGCCGAGATAGTACTTGCGGCACCGCTTGACCAGGGCAAAGATGAACTTGGCCGAATCCTCGTGCTGCATCAGCCACCAGGCCTCGTCGATCACCAGGATGCGCTTCTTCCTCTCCGACCGCACGGTGTTCCAGATGTAATTGACGATGGCATAGACCGCCAGCGGCCGCAGCTCGTCCTCCAGGTCGCGTACGGAGAAGATGACCAGTATGTTCTTCATCTCGACCGTCGTCGGCGAATTGAACAGTCCGGCGAAGGTGCCTTCGGTGAACTTCTTGAGCCTGATGACCAGGTCCTTGGTGCCTTCCATGCCCTCCAGGACCTCGACGAAGTCCTGAATGATCGGCGGTTCCACCTTGGCCAGGTCGGCGTCGGACGTGATGTCCTTCTTGGCGTAGGCCTCGAGCAGCGCCCGGTCCAGGATCGAATCCTCCTGCGGCGTGATCTGGCCGAGCATGATGCGCAGCAGGCCCTTCACGGTGATGACGGCGCTGCGGATGATGTCCTCGGTCGATACCTCCTCGCCTACCGGGCGCGGCAGGTCGAAAGGATTGATCTTGGCGTCGGAAGCCAATGACACGTTGATGAAGGTGCCGCCGACGGCGTCGGACAGGTGCTTGTACTCCATCTCCGGGTCGATGACGATGACCTCGGTGCCCAACATCAGCGAACGCAGGATCTCCAGCTTGACCGTATAACTCTTGCCGGCGCCGGAGGTGGCGAAGACGATATAGTTCGCGTTCTGCATGGAGAAACGGTCGAACAGGATCAGGCTGTTGTTGTGCCGGTTGATGCCGAAAAGCACGCCGTTGTCCGAGGTCAGGTCGGCCGAGATGAACGGGAAGGACGAGGCGATCGGCGACGAGTTCATGTTGAAGGTGATCATCAGCTCGTCGTTGCCCAACGGAATGGTCGAGTTGAAACCCTGCTCCGAATTGAAGAAGACCCGCTTGGTATAGATCAGCTTACCGCCGAAGAGCGACTCGACGTCCTCAGAGAGCTTATCGAGTTCCTGCTTGCTGCTGGCGTAAAGCGTGACGTAAAGCGCGAACTGGAAGAAATGCTCGGTGCCCTGGGAGAGGCTGTCGCGCAGGTCCTCGATGTCCCGCAGCGCCGTCTCCCGGATAGGGTCGCGCGGCGCGCCCTTTTCGGCGTCCGACAGTATCTGGGCCTCCAGCGTACCCACCTTCTTCTTGAGCTGCTTGAGTATCACCTCCGGCTTGACGGGATAGAAAAACATCGCCACGTCAAGCGTTATGTTCATGTTGATGATCGGCGCGAACCAACCCAGCGAGATGTAGCGGGGATAGTTGACCACGAAGATGGAGCGCAGATAGACGTCGCCGAGCTGCACGAAGGTCGACTCGATCTTCATGCCGGCCGGGGCGATGACGTCCTGGATCGAGACCACGCCGCGGCGGTAGACACGCTCCTCCTCGAGCAGTTCCTTGGCCGCTGCCGTCTTCTCGACCTCCTCCCGCTGACGCCGCTGGGCGGCGGTCAGCTTGGCCGGTTCCTGCGGGGTCGGTGCGGCAGCCGGCGCCCCTCCTAATTGTCCTGCTTCGAATGCCATAGGTCAGACGGTCTCCACGTTCTCCGAGACGCGCATCTGGTCGGTCTCGCCCATCGGCTGTACGTCGTAGACTTCCGGATTATAGATGGTGTAGTAGAGTTCGATCAGGCCCTGCGTATCGAGCATCTTGGCCTTGAGGCCCATGCTCTGCAGGCTGCCCTGGATATGCTCGGCCCGGATCATCAGGGCCTGCTTACGCTCCCGGAACTTCTCTTCCTGCAGGGTGATCGCCGCGGCCGGCTGCAGCACTCCCTGCAGCCTCTCCCAGAAACTCTTACGTTTATCGGAGGCGGGATTGTAGGGGACGATCACGAAGAACCGTTTCTGCATGATCTGACCGATGCTGACCAGTTCGGTCACGAAGGCCCGGTAATCGGCGATCTGCATACGCAGCAACTCGTTCTCCTGCTCCCTCTCCTGTTCCTTGAGCTTCTCCAGATAGGGCTCGACGTTGAGCTTACGCGACTGGATGACCACCTGCAGAGGATATTCCAACGAGTTCAGGAACTGCACGTACTGGGAGATCACCGCGTTCTGCTCGTCCTCCGACTTCAGGGCGAAATTGATGCTGGAGACGAAAAGCACGGCTCGGAGCGTCCCGTCCTTCATGATCACCACATCCTCCTTGACTTCGGCGATGTCCAGGAAGCGCTTGACGGCCGGGGCGGCCTTGCCGCCGGCCAGCTGCTTGGATTGCATCTCTTGTTCGCTCATTCCGCTTCGGGGTTATAGACGCCGCCGGTGTTGACGATCAGGGATAGCTCCGAGAGGCGCGAGGTGGTGAGCAGCTCCTTCTTGACGCGGCTCGCCACCTTGACCTCCGGCGGCTTCAGGGCCAGCTGCCGGAGTTCGCTGTCCGTAAGGGACTTGTCCCAGATCCGCAGCATCGGCCGACGGAAGGTCTGTATCAGGTTCAGCAGGAAAAAATGAAAGGGCTGACCGTTGACCCGGAAGAAGGCCAGGGTGCCGCCGAGTGCGAACTCCAGTATCGCCACCAGCAGGAACAGGCCGAAATCGAACAGCTTGTAGGCGACGAACATCAACAGGGCGGTGACCAGCATGATCACGAACTGCCGGGTAGTGATCGGCCCGATGATCTTGTCCTCGACGTCGATGAACTGCGGTACGGTGTATTTGGGCGGCATATCGCCTTAATTAACGGTAGTTTCCGCCTGCGGGAATTATAGCATAGGCGGCAACGGCTGTCGTGCGGCTTTATTAACGGTCGGTTCAGCCGAAACGCAGGTCCCGGTTAAGCTCCATGATGGCATCGAACTGCGCCTTGGTCAGCGCCGGCTCGTCGCTGTCTTCCATCTCACTGATCACCTCGTCCACCGGCTTACCCTCCAAGCTGCGGCGCAGTATCTCGAGGTAGGTCTTGTTGGCCCCGCTCTCCTGCCAGGCCTGAATCGCCTGGGTCTTGGTCTCATAGGACTGTTCCTGCAGCATCTCTATCTTATCCTTGATCTTGAGGGTCGCCTCACGGGGGTCCTTGGACAGCCGGTTGAAATCCTTGACTGTCATCGACCGTAACTCCTCCACCGGACCGGTGAGGCGCGGTGCGGTCTTGATGTCGGCCATGACCGGTTTCTTGGCCCCCTCGCCTTCGCCGACGGTCGGCGGCGCCATCTTGGCCGGCTGGACCGGCTTGGGGGCGACGGCGGCCGGTGCCGGCGGTTTCGCCGGCGGAGCCGGAGCCGCGGGTGCGACAGGTTTAGGTGGTTCGGCGGGTTCCGGCTTCTTCTCCGGTTCAACCGGCTTGGGGGCGACGGCGGCCGGTACGGCCGGCGTCTCTGGCGGCGCCGCGGGGATTTCGGGTGCCTTGACCGGTCCCTCGGGCTTCGTTTCGGATTCGGACGGCTGGACCGGTTCGGGTTCCGGCTTCGGGGGTCCCGGAGGCGCCTCTTCCCTCTTCTCCTCGACGACGGGCGGTCCCACCGGCAACTCGGCCGGCGGTTCGGCCTTGGACGGGGTCTCTGCTGGGGCCTCCTGTGGGATAGCGGCCGGCGGGGTCTCCTCCTTCGGCTCATCAAGACCGACCACCGGTATGACCTTGGGCGGCGTCGGTTCCGGAGACGGCGGCGGGGGGCCGGCCACGGTCTCGCCGCCGGGTTTCACTTTGGCGCCGCCCTTGGCGACGAGCGACTGGAACCGCTGATCGAGCGCTTCCCGCTCGCGCTGCTCACGCCGGGCCGCCTCCTTGAGCTGCTTCTCCTGCTCCCGGGCCACGTATTCCGCCTTCTCGTCCTTCAGACGCTCCTCCACCGAACCCTGAAACTCGCTGAACTTGGACTTCAACACGCCCATCACCCGTTCCGCCTCGGCATCGTCGAAACCCATGCCGCCGCTCACCACCGGCATGGTCAGCTTGGATTTGGTCTCCAGTTCGTCACGCAGACCACGGAAGAAGGTGTCGAGCATCGCTTGGTAACGCTTCCTGAGGTCATCATCCTCGATCGTCACCCCGGTGAGCCGGATCGCCTCCTCCTCCTTACTCTCCACCTGGGCCTCGACCCGCTCCGTGACCTGCCGATCGATGTGTTCCGGCAGGTATTCCTTCTTGATCTCCTCGATCTCCCTGGTGTCCTCGGCGACCCGTTCCTCGACCGGCTTCTCCGCCGGAGTGATCTCCTCCGGAGCCGGGGACTCCTCAGCCGGAACCCCCTCAGCGGGCGCCCCTTCCGCCGGTGCGGTACCCGGTTCCGCGACAACTTCCGCCGGAGCCGCCTCTTCCTCCGGCTCTGCCTCATCGACAAAAGCGGCGCCCCGTACCAGGCGTTTCTTCCCCGCGCTCAGCACGGGTATCTCCTCGTCCAGGAGATCGTCGGATTGTGGCGTAGGAGTGACGTTCTCCTCCATACGTCACGTGTCGGTTACATCTCGATGGGCTGATTCCAGACGAATCGCCCCTCGTCCATGTCGAAAGCAGCCAGTTCGGCGTACTGCGCATGACCGCGCTTCTTGAGCAGGTTCAGGACCCGCAGGCAGAGCCGAGCCGAATTCTGCTCGTCCAGGCTGCCGTAGCCCCGCAGCACCGTCTGCAGGAAGACGTTGAGGCTCTGGGGCGAATTCACGTCCTTCTCGAATTCGGCGAACCCGGCCTCATTGCCGCGTCCCTCATAGTACTTCCGGACCACCTCGCGGTACCGTTCGTCATCATTCAACGCGGCCGTCAGCTGGTCCTCATTGGCCAGCACCAGCAGACCGGCGACCACTTCGCTCGAGGTCGGTGGCAGCAGATCCGGCGGATTGATGATGTCATAAAAGACGTTCCGGATGTCGACACCCCCCACCTCCAGCTGCTGGACTATCTCGGAACGGTGTTTGGATATCTCCTCCCGTTCCTCCGCGGAACCGGCATAGATCTCCTTGATCTCCTCGACCGACCATTCCTTCTTCGCTTCGGCGACCACTCCCCTCTGCTCGACGACCTCGACAAAGCGGGTCATGCGCATCCGATCTTTCATGACATCCACAATCGCCGCCGCCTGCTCTTCCGTCAGTTCTATCCCTCCTACCTTTTTGGGTTTAGTCAGCATCCGGCCAGTCTCCATATCATCACGAACGCCGCGTAAATGGGAATCGATAATATGCCTGAGACGATTCCTCATGTCCTCATCCAAACCACTAAGTTCGAGACCGCTGATTATCTCCTCAACACCCTCTTTAAAAGACACCTGACGAATCTCTAGCTGTTCTGATGGGTAATCCTCGACTTTGCCGCCGAGTTCGGTGATGAGCCCCGTGACATCGCCGACCTGAGCCTGAGCCGGCAGCATAACCTGACCCAGTATATCCAAGGTCAGCTTCCTGGCCCTTTCCTCGTCACCATCCTCCCAAGGCAGCCGGCTCCAGAGCTCATCCGGAAAATCATCCAATTCGATATCGCCAAAGAAGACCTCGAGCTCGGTGAACAAGGCTATGTCCTTCTCGTTCTCGGACAATCCGCGCTCCTCGAAGATCTGTTTCCGCTTGGCTGCCAGCTCATCGGAAAGCAGGTAGTTTTTCACCACCTCCGGTACCGTATCCAGCATCTCCACGAAACTGAAACCGCCCTCGGCTTCCTCGACCGGTTCTTCTTCAATTTCCCCCTCAGCCGGAGTTTCGGCCGCCTCCTCACTTGGCCCTTCCGCGCCCTCGTCGACCGAAACAGCAGCGGTCCCCCGCTCGGCTTCAACCTTAACCTCTCCAGCCATCTCTTCAGGGACCTCTTCCGCCATTACGGTTTCGACGGTCTCCTCTTCGGCCGGAATCAATTCAGTCTGGTTGTTCTTGTCCTCGTCCATCTTTGTTGTCTCTAGACCTTCTTACCTATTCGAGAAATCTTCCGCTTGGCCCGTTTAGCCTGTCGTTTAGCTTCATCCAGAGCGGCCCCCGCCTCCGTAGCCACCGCGCCCGCAGCCCTACCGACGCCCTTCAGAGCTTCCTTGGTCGCTCCCGGGACTGCCTTGACCATGCCCGCCGCTCCGACAGC
>Ga0209536_100000504_pt1 | contig 63005 bp, 59 predicted proteins | sample DeeMarSeWOR28_12_FD_187461 | JGI IMG/M metagenome (GOLD analysis project Ga0209536, IMG submission 187461) | Marine sediment microbial communities from White Oak River estuary, North Carolina - WOR-2-8_12 (SPAdes) (version 2) | ecosystem: Environmental > Aquatic > Marine > Intertidal zone >...
GCCGGAAACGTCATCGACGCGGATTTCCAGCCCACGGCCGAGGGACTGGCCAAGGTCAGGGAGAATATTCTCAAGGCCAACATCGTCGGGCGCCTGATCGCCAACGACTTCTCCGGGGCCATCATCAGCGCCCAGCTGCTCGAGGTGAATCCCGAGACCGGCGAGAACCTGAATTATTTCGAGGTGGCGCGCCTGCTGGACGAGCAGGTCCGGGAGCCTTTCCAGTCAGACGAGATCAGCGTTCATATCATCGGCTTTGCCAAGGTCGTCGGGGACATCAAGGACGGCGCCACGCGGGTTGGCGTGTTCTTCATCCTCACCATCCTGATCACGGCGATCCTTGTTTACATCTATTCACAGTCCGCCAAGACCACGGTCATTCCCCTGATCTGTTCGCTGCTGGCCGTCATCTGGCAGCTGGGAATGCTGCCGCTGCTCAATTTCGGCATCGACCCCATGGGTCTGCTCGTGCCGTTCCTGGTGTTCGCCATCGGAGTGAGTCACGGCGTTCAGATGGTCAGTTCCTTCCGGGCCGAGATGTTCAAGGACGGGGTCACCGTCGAAATGGCGGCCCGGACCGCCTTCAGACGACTGGCGGTTCCCGGCTTCATCGCTCTGGCCAGCGACACCATCGGCTTCGTGACCATCCTGCTGATCGACGTTCCCATCATCCAGGAGATGGCAATCGCGGCCAGCGTGGGCGTGGCCTCGATCATCCTCACCAATCTGGTGTTGCTGCCGCTGATGTTATGCAACCTGAAACTGGACGCGGGCTACCATGATCGGATTCTCGCCCGGGCGAAGCAGCTGGATCCCCTGTGGAAGGGTCTGTCCGCGGTCGCTGCGCGCGGGCCCGCAGCAGTCATCATTCTGATCGCCGTGGTGCTGTTCGCTTTCGGCGCCTGGAAGGGTTCGGACGTCAAGATCGGAGACCTGCACGCGGGCGTGCCGGAGCTGCGGCCGGATTCCCGGTACAACGTGGACAGCCGCATGATCACGGAAAAGTTCTCCATTGGCGTGGACCTGATTTCGGTCATCAGCCAGACCGGGCCTGACGGCTGTATCGATTACGGCAAGGTGGAGGCTATCGACAACTTCGCCTGGCACATGCAGAACGTGGAAGGGGTCCAGGATGTCATTGCCCTGCCCCAGATCCTGAAGGTGGTGAACGCGGGCTGGAACGAGGGCTACCCCAAGTGGCGCGTGCTGTCCCGGGATCCCCAGGTGCTGGTCCAGGCGGGTGCGAGAATCGAAACGAGCACCGGCCTGCTGGATCGGACCTGCAGCGCCATGCCGGTGATGATGTTCACCACCGACCACAAGGCTGAAACCATCAACAGGGTGGTCTCGGAGGTCAAGGATTACCGTGCGGCCAATCCCACCGAGGGCGTCGAGTTCAGGCTGGCTACCGGTAACGTGGGCGTCATGGCCGCCCAGAACGAGGAGGTCTCGGCCTCGCAGTTCCCGATCCTGATCGGCGTCTTTACCGCGGTCATTCTCATGTGCTGGGCCACGTTCCGGTCGCCGCGGGCTGTGCTGTGTATCGTGCTGCCCCTTGGACTGGTCTCGGTCCTCGCATATGCCCTGATGACCTATCTGGAAATCGGGCTCAAGGTGAATACCCTGCCCGTGGTGGCTCTGGGCGTTGGCGTGGGCGTCGATTACGGCATCTACATCTACAGCCGCTTCAAGGAATACCTGGAGCGGGGAGAGCCGATACAGAACGCCTACGAGCATGCGCTCAGGGTGACCGGATCCGCCGTCATATTCACGGGCCTTACCCTGGGGATCGGCGTTTTCACCTGGATTTTCTCTCCCCTGCAGCTCCAGGCGGATATGGGGATTCTGCTCACCTTCATGTTCATCGTGAACATGCTCGGCGCAATCCTGCTGCTTCCCGCGCTGGCCAGCTGGATACTGCCGGCCGGATATCACGAGAGTCGGGGCTGAGGGCAGGTTCCGGGGAAGCGGGTTGCAGCAATGCCCGCCGGATCGCGGGAGATCCGGGAGCGGATACTTGATCTGCGTCCGCGTCAGGCGTTGAGATCAGGGATCATCGAGCTTTCCAGCCTCGCAATCTGATCCTTGAGCAGCAACTTCCTTTTCTTGAGTCGGCGCAGTTCCAGTTGATCTACACACGGGTCGCCGGACAGGCGGTCGATGACGTCGTCCAGGTCCCGATGTTCGATTCTTAGTTCCTTGAGTCGGTCAACATTCAGGAAAAGCTGTGTATCCACGTTGTCAGCCATGGTTGCTCATTGGTCGAATGTCTCCGCGCCGGTTGGAGGGCCGGCGCCATTCTAAGCGTGGCCGCGGAGGCCGGCGCTTCCCCGTAGGTTAGTCAACTCGGACGCCGTCCGCCAGTCGCCATTCCGATGTTGCGACGCACCTCAGGTTTTTCAGGATTTTGCGTCTTCGGCGTAGGCCGTCCAGTCCCTCGAACCGTCACCGTATGCGATAAAAAACGGGTTCAGGTACTCGTCCTTGGTGTTGTACCGGAGGGGTTGTCCGTCCAGATCGACGACCTGGCCGCCGGCGGCTTCCACGACGCCCTGGGCCGCCGCCGTGTCCCACTCGCAGGTGGGGCCCAGGCGCGGGTAGACGTCCGCGTCCCCGGCGGCCACCAGGCAGAGCTTGAGGGAACTGCCCATGGGCACCATCTCGTGAGCCCCGAGCCGGGCCAGGTACCCGTCCAGTGAACTCCCGCGGTGGGAGCGGCTGCCCACCACCCTGATCGGGCCCTCGCCGACCCGCGAGACGCAGATGGGTTCCGGCGGCGCGTCGCCGACTCTGCGACGGGCACCCGTGCCTTCGGCACCGTAATAGTCCGTATCCTTTACCGGAACATGGACCACCCCAAGCACGGGACGGCCATCGCTGATCAGGGCGATGTTGACCGTGAATTCTCCGTTTCGCTTGATGAATTCCTTGGTGCCGTCCAGGGGGTCCACCAGCCAGTACTCCTGCCAGCGACAGCGTTCTTCATAGGGGATCTGCCCGGATTCCTCCGACAGCACCGGTATTTCCGGCGTCAGTTGCCTGAGCCCGGCAACGATCTCCCGGTGTGAGGCCATGTCGGCCTCGGTGAGGGGTGACCGATCCTCCTTGGCTTCGACCGCGAAATCGCTCTCGTAGATTTCGAGGATGCGACGGCCGGCGCCGTGGGCAATTTCAAGAACGGGCTGGAGCAGGTCTTCCGGGGCGATTTTCATAACTGAGTCCCTGATCGAGGTGACCGTATATGATACTCCGTCATGCAGATAATCGACGGCGCACATTTCGACTGGTCCCAGGTGGACACGGTCCTGCTGGACATGGACGGTACTCTCCTGGACCTGCGCTTCGACAACTATTTCTGGCAGGAGATCGTGCCGAAGCGCTACAGCGAAATCCACGGCATCGGTCTGGAAGAGGCTCACCGGGAACTGGTGCCCCGGTTCGAATCCCGGAAAGGAACCCTGGAATGGTACTGCCTTGATTTCTGGAGCCGGGAACTGTGCATCGACATTGCCAGACTCAAGGAGGAGGTGGACGAATACATCCAGTTCCTGCCTGATGTCCCCGAGTTCCTGATTGCCGTTCGCCATGCCGGCAAACGCCTGGTTCTGGTGACCAACGCCCATCGCGACACCCTGGCGGTCAAGACGCGGCGGACCGGAATCGGCACGTTCTTCGACGCCATGTTCACCTCCCACGAGGTGGGCGTTCCCAAGGAGGATCCCAGATTCTGGGAGCGCCTTCAGGCAAGGGAACCCTTCGTGCCCGAACGGACGGTGCTGGTGGATGACAGTCTTCCGGTGCTCCGGTCAGCCCATCATTACGGCATCACGCACCTGGTGGCGATCCGGCGCCCCGACAGCTCGCGTCCGCCGGCCCGCGTCGATGACTTTCATGCCGTGGACGCGTTGCCTGACCTGGGCGCACCCCGCCGGCGTGACGATGAGGATCGGGGCTAGTCGCCGGCGGGCCTGGTCTGTTTTGGACGTCGTCGACGTGTTCGCTTCTTGGAGGCCTCGCCGGTATCTCCCTTGGGGCCGCGGCGCTGACTGTTGCCGCGGGGTTTGTGCGAGCCGGGCGGTCGGCGTTCCCGCCTGGGAGGCCTTTCGACCGGGTCCGCCAGAAACCCGGGTTCCACGGCCTCCACGGGAATCCGCATGCCGATAAAGGACTCGATCTCCGGAAGCGACATCACATAGTTCTCGCAGCCGAAGCTGATGGCATCCCCCTCGGCCCCGGCTCGGGCGGTGCGGCCGATCCGGTGAACGTAATCCTCCGCATCCTGAGGCAGATCGTAATTGATGACGTACTCCACGTCGGGAATATGAAGCCCCCGTGAGGCGACGTCCGTGCCGATGAGGACCGGCAGATCACCGCTCTGGAAGTCTCTGAGCATCCGCAGGCGCTTGCGCTGCGGCACGTCGCCCGACATGGCTTCGGCGTGAATCCCGTTGGCGTTCAGGAAAGCCGACAGGCGGTCCGCTTCCCGTTTGGTGTTCACAAATACCATGGTGCGCCGTGCATCCATCCTGCGGAGCAGACCGATGAGCAGCGGGATTTTTTCGTTGTTGGAGGGGAAGTAAATGCACTGTCGCACTCGCTCCGCAGTGACCTTTTCCGCCTCGATCTTGACCAGGTCCGGATCGTTCATGTGCTCGTAGGCCAGCTCGAGTACCCGGTAAGACAAGGTGGCGGAAAAGAGCATGTTCAGCCGCCTGCCGGCGGGCGGCAGGCGCCGCATGACGTAGCGAATGTCCTTGATGAAGCCAAGGTCGAACATGCGGTCAGCCTCGTCCAGGACCATTACCTGGATCGCGCGCAGGCTGAACACCCGCTGCTTGAAGTAATCGATGATCCGCCCCGGCGTGCCGATGAGAACGTCCACTCCTTCCTCGAGGATGCGTCTCTGCTTTTCGTAGTCAGTGCCTCCGAACGCGAGGCCCAGGCTGAAGCCGGTATGCTGGCCGAGCAGCTCGGCATCGGCGTGGATCTGTACCGCCAGCTCCCTGGTCGGCGCCAGCACCAGCATGCGGGGATCATTGGTACGGCGTTCGGGTGGCGCCGGATTTCTCAGTAGATAATCGAAGGCCGCCACCAGGAACGCAGCCGTCTTGCCGGTCCCGGTCTGGGCCTGTCCCGCCACGTCCTTGCCCTGCAGGGCAACGGGCAGGGTTTTTGCCTGTATAGGGGTGCAATGGGTGAATCCGGCCTCCTCGACGCCCTTCGCAACGTTCGGGTGCAGGGGTAACTCGGAAAACTTCAGATGACTCAGATGGGATTCGGGCATGGCAACTTAAATTTCACCCATAAAGCTGGTATAAACACTTGAAATCGGCGAGGGATGCGGTTCAAAATAGCCACCGGGCTCACGTCCCGTCCTCGCCCTCCGAGACGCTCTGTCACCGAACGAATCCTTGAGAATCCAAGATAGAAGCGGCTAGAGGCTGCGACATTTTGCCTTAACGGACGTGGCGCGTCACATTTTCGGCCGGTAGCTGCCGGCCGGCGATCTTTCGCCCTTCAGGGCTGCATGCCCTTCATCCCGTGTGTATGTACGGAGGAACTGCCAGTGAGCGATCACATCGTCTATACGACTGATGCGAAATTCCAGTCCGACGTTCTGGAGTCGGACGTCCCGGTGCTGCTTGATTTCTGGGCCGAGTGGTGCGGGCCATGCAAGATGATTGCGCCGATACTCAACGAAGTTGCCGATGAGTACCAGGGCAAGGTCACGGTAGCGAAGCTGAATATTGACGAGAACCCGCTGACCCCGCCCCGCTATGGGATCCGGGGCATTCCTACCTTAATGCTGTTCAAGGGCGGCGCAGTCGAGTCCCAGAAGGTCGGCGCGGTGTCAAAGAAGCAGCTCACTGAATTTCTGGATGCACACCTGTGAGGGGATACTTGGGTAATACAGCAAGGGGCGGCCGCCCCAATAAACAGTCGCGTTCCAAGCCTGGGAACCAGGGCGGGAAGAAGAAGTCTCGTCGAAAGAAGCCGCAGCACTCGCCAGAGCAGTTTCCCGATTTCAACGATGTCGAGGTGATCTCTCAGGAGGACCTCGCCAAAACGAAGAACGCCATGAACCTTACCGAGCTGAAGAAGCGGCCCGCTGCCGAACTCGTCGAACTGGCCCAGTCCATGGGCATGGAAAGCTTGGCGCGTTCGCGCAAGCAGGACATCATTTTCTCGATCCTCAAGGCGCACGCCAAGAACGGCGAGGATATCTACGGGGATGGTGTGCTCGAAATCCTGCAGGACGGTTTCGGTTTCCTGCGTTCCGCCGACAGTTCGTATCTCGCCGGGCCCGACGACATTTATGTATCGCCCAGCCAGATCCGCCGCTTCAATCTCCGGACCGGCGACAGCATTTCCGGCCTGATCCGGCCGCCCAAGGACGGCGAGCGCTATTTCGCGCTTCTCAAGGTGGGCGAGATCAATTACGAAGCCCCGGAGAATGCCCGCAACAAGGTCCTTTTCGAAAACCTGACGCCGTATTTCCCGACGGAACGGCTGCGGATGGAGCAGGGCACCGGCAGCACCGAGGACCTGACGGCGCGCATCATCGACATGGTTGCGCCCATCGGCAAGGGCCAGAGGGGGCTGATCGTGTCGCCGCCCAAGGCGGGCAAGACCATGCTGCTGCAGAATATCGCCACCTCCATCGCTGCAAATCATCCCGAGTGCTACCTGATGGTCCTGCTCATCGACGAGCGGCCGGAGGAGGTCACGGAAATGCAGCGGACCGTGCGCGGAGAGGTGGTGAGTTCCACCTTCGACGAGCCGGCGAGCCGGCACGTACAGGTGGCCGAAATGGTGATCGAGCAGGCCAAGCGTCTGGTCGAGCACAAGCGCGACGTGGTGATACTCCTGGATTCCATCACGCGACTTGCCCGGGCCTACAATACGGTGGTTCCTTCCTCGGGCAAGGTGCTCACCGGGGGCGTCGATGCCAACGCGCTGCAGCGACCGAAGCGCTTCTTTGGCGCCGCACGCAACATAGAGGAAGGCGGCAGCCTGACCATTATGGCGACGGCCCTGATCGACACCGGGTCGCGGATGGACGACGTCATTTACGAGGAGTTCAAGGGCACCGGAAACTCGGAAATTCATCTGGACCGGCGGATTGCGGAGAAACGCATCTTTCCTTCCATCAACATCAACCGGTCCGGTACCCGGCGAGAAGAACTGCTGACCAAGGCGGAGGAACTCCAGAAGATGTGGATTCTGCGCAAGCTGCTGCATCCGATGGACGAACTTGCGGCCATCGAGTTCCTGCTCAGCAAACTGCAGGACACCAAGACCAACGAGCAGTTCTTCGACTCGATGAAGCGCTGAACGGCGCCGGCGGGCGTCGTCCAGCGGCAGACTACGGAGCCGGCGTAACGTGAAGTCCGTGGGCGTTGTGACCTGCAGACCGCTGCCGGAGCCCGATCCCGATGAGAGCCTGCTGATCAGCGCCCTGGAGGCAGCCGGCCTGGCTCCGTCCCTGCTTCCCTGGAACGACCCGAAGGCGAATCCGGGTGACTTCGATGTCTGCGTTCTGCGGTCCTGCTGGGACTATCATCTGGCTCCCGGTAAATTTCTGCGATGGGCGGATCGTGCCGCCGTCTGCTCCCGTTTGCTGAATCCGGTCGAGGTCGTCCGCTGGAACCTGCACAAGGGCTATCTGCGGAAACTCGAGTCGGCCGGTGTCCCCGTGGTTCCTACGGCCTGGATCGGTGCGGGTGACCAGGTGGTTCTGGAAGAGCTGATGATCAACCGGGGCTGGCTGGATGTGGTGGTCAAGCCTGCCGTCGGCGCGGGCTCCCACATGACCCGACGGGTCGCGATCACCGAGGCACCCCGGCAGGGACAGCGATTCCTCGGGGAAGTCGCTGCCCGGGGGGACGTTCTGATACAGCCTTTCCTGGATTCCGTGCTGTCCTCCGGCGAGCGGGCCATCGTCTGGATCGACGGCGAGTTTACCCACCAGGTGGTGAAACGGCCGCGGTATCACGGCGAGGACGAGCAGGTGTCGGCGGCCAGCCAGCCCGCCGCCGGCGATCTGGAAATTGCGGAGCGCGCCCTGGCCTGCATCGACTCCGATCTGCTGTACGCCAGAGTCGATATTGTGGACGATGCCGAGGGGAGGCCCGTCATCTCGGAACTCGAGTTGCTGGAGCCGTCTCTGTTCCTGCTGCAGCATCCGCCTGCCCTGGAGCGTTTCGTGGCCGCGATCGCCGCCAGTTTCTGAAAGGCCTTCGCTTCCGGGGCATGCGCTGCGGTGGCGGGTGTTTCGGCGAATGGCAGCACGTTCCCCGACAGCCATCACCCTGTTCCCGACGCGGGCAGCGGATTTTCCGCGTGTGAAGGATGTCACGGAAGATCGAAAATCTTTTGCTTGTATCAGCCGCCGTCATGAGCGCTTCTCCATGATGCTTGCTTGGACGGGGGATGACGCCGCCTGGCTGACCCGGGTTACACTCGGGCTTCAGATGCCGGTGCCCGTGCGTCTCGGGAGCGAAGCGGTTCCCGCGCCATGCACCGGCGAAAAGACCTTCCTGAACGAGTACATGAAGGAGGCGAAGGAATGGCAATCACCGGTGGATGTCTTTGCGAAGCCGTTCGGTACGAGGTGCAGGGCGACCTGCTCCGGGCCGGCAGCTGTCACTGCTCCATGTGCCGCAAGGCGCACGGCGCGGCCTTCGGTACCTATGCGGAAGTGCCTGAGGGCGGGTTCCGGTGGACCCGGGGCGAGGACCTCGTGCGAGTGTACGCATCCTCCCCTGAAGGCGGACGGGCGTTCTGTTCCCGGTGCGGTTCTACGCTGGGGGCGGTGGAGAAGGACGAACTTCGCTGGCTCACGCTGGGGACCGTGGACGGTGATCCGGGCATCAGGCCCCAGGCCCACATTTTTGTCGCCTCCAAAGCCCCCTGGGACGAAATCAATGACGACCTGCCCCGGTTCGACGAGTATCCTCCCGAGAGCTGACGGGGCATGCCAGAGGAGCATCCGGTGAAAGACAGACATGCGTTTCGCTGCGCGGTGGAAGCAGGTGATCTCGGCGGCATGATCGACCTTTTTCGCGCTGACGCCGTTCTTTACAGCCCGGTATCCTTCCAGCCGTTCCGCGGCAAAAAAGCCATCGGCGGGCTGTTGTTCGTGCTGATGGAGGTCTTCGAGGACTTCCGCTACACCGATGAACTGGACGCGGAGGACGGCACCCAGGCCCTGGTTTTCCAGGCCGGGGTAGGCGGACGCGAACTGCAGGGCGTCGACCTGCTGCGTTTCGATGACACGGGGCGCATCAGGGAACTTACGGTGCTGGTTCGTCCCATGTCCGGTCTCCAGGCCCTCATGGAGGCGGTGGGTCCCCGCCTGGAGTCCCTGGGAGCGGATACGGCAGATCAGGCCTCCCGAGCGACTGCCCGGTAACCGATGTCCGTCCGGTAATAGGCCCCGTCCCAGCCAATTCCTTTAACCGCTTCGTAGGCGCGGGCCTGGGCCTGCGTCACATTCGCGCCAAGGCCAACGGCACAAAGCACGCGTCCGCCGGCGGTGACGACGCTGCCGTCCTCGGCCAGAGCGGTTCCGGCGTGAAAGATTTTCACGTCTTCGCGGTCGTCGAAATCGTCCAGTCCGGTGATCCGGTCCCCCTTCCTGTAGCTGGCGGGATAGCCGCCCGCTGCCATGACCACTCCCAGAGCCGCCCGTGGATCCCACTGGGCTGACTGTTCGCTCAGGGTGTCGTCCAGCGCAGCCTGGCACAGGGCCGGGAGATCGGACACGAGGCGCATCAGGATCGGCTGGGTTTCCGGGTCCCCGAAACGACAGTTGAATTCCAGGACGTTGGGAGTGCCATCGCTGGCGATCATGACTCCGGCATAAAGGAAGCCTGTATACGGGGTTCCTTCCTCGGCGAGTCCTTCCACCGTGGGGCGCATGACCTCGTTCATTATTCGATCGTGGATCTCCCGGGTCACGACGGGGGCGGGGGAGTAGGCGCCCATTCCACCGGTGTTCGGGCCCCGGTCGCCGTTATCCCGCGCCTTGTGGTCCTGGGAGGTGGCCAGAGGGAGTATGGTCTTTCCGGAAACAATGGCGATGAAGCTGGCCTCCTCTCCCTGGAGGAACTCCTCCACCACCACCCGGGAGCCCGCGTCGCCGAAGCTGTGTTCTGCCAGCATTGACCTGGCGGCCAACTCGGCCTCTTCAAGGCTTTGGGCGACGATGACGCCCTTGCCCGCGGCCAGACCATCCGCCTTGACCACCAGCGGTGCGCCTTTCTGGCGTATGTAGCGGATTGCGGCCTCCAGTTCCGAGAAACTCTCGTAGGCGCCGGTGGGGATATGGTGCCGCTGGAGAAAATCTTTCGTGAACGCTTTCGATCCCTCCAGGCGCGCAGCGCTGGCGGTGGGCCCGAAGCACTTGAGACCGGCCTCGCCGAATCGATCGACGATGCCGGCGACCAGCGGCGCCTCCGGGCCGACGATGGTCAGATCGACATTTTTGTTGCTGGCAAACTCGAGCAGTCCGTCGATATCCTCCGCTCCCAGGGCGACGTTCTCGACGCCGGGTTCCCGGGCAGTCCCGGCGTTTCCCGGGGCTACGTACACGATCTCGGCCGCGGGCGATTTCGCGCATCGCCAGGCGAGGGCATGTTCCCGACCTCCGCCGCCGACAATGAGTATCTTCATGCTTGCCTCCTGTGGCCGGAGCTTTCCGGGCCTTCGCCGTGTCAGTGGCGGAAGTGCCGTACGCCGGTAAAGACCATCGCAAGGTCGTGCTCATCGGCGGCGGCGATCACTTCTTCGTCCCGAATCGAGCCGCCCGGCTGAATGATGGCTCTGATTCCGTGTTCCGCGCCCGCATCGACGCCGTCGCGAAACGGGAAAAAGGCGTCCGATGCCATCACCGATCCACGGACTTCGAGACCCGCGTCCTCCGCCTTGATGGCGGCGATTCGCGTGCTGTATACGCGGCTCATCTGGCCAGCCCCGATGCCGATGGTCATCATGTCCCGCGCGAAGACGATGGCGTTGGATTTGACGAATTTCACCACCTTCCAGGCGAACAACAGATCTTCGAGTTCCCGGTCGGTGGGTCGGCGTCGGGTGACGATCCTGAGCTGGTCCCGCTGCACGATCAGGTCGTCCCGGGTCTGGACAAGCAGCCCCCCGGTGACGCGCTTCAGGTCGTGGGAAACCGGCAGCGTCGGCTCCAGCGGGGGTGTCGTCAGGAGCCTCACGTTCTTTTTCGCGGCAAGGACTTCGGCGGCGGCAGGATCGACTCCCGGCGCCACGATCACTTCCACAAATTGTCGATCAATGATGTCTTTCGCCGTCGTGCTGTCGAGTTCCCGGTTGAAGGCGATGATCCCGCCGAAGGCCGAGGTGGGGTCCGTGCTGTAGGCGCGCCGATATGCCTCACCGATCCCGGTGTCCACGGCAACCCCGCAGGGATTGGCATGTTTCACGATGACGCACGCCGATTCTTCGAACTGCCGGACGCATTCCAGGGCGGCATCGGCATCGGCAATGTTGTTGTAGGAGAGTTCCTTTCCCTGCAGCTGCCGGGCGCCTCCGATGCCCGGAGCCTCGGCACCTTCCGAATAAAAGGCAGCCTTCTGGTGCGGGTTTTCCCCGTAACGCAGATCCAGGCGTTTCTCGAACGCGGCTGTGTACTGTTGCGGGAAGCTGTCCGGGTCCGAGTATTCCTGCCTGGACAGGAGGTAAGCTGAGATGGCCGAATCGTAAGCGGCGGTGTGGGAAAAGGCTTTCGCGGCCAGCCGGCGGCGCAGGTCTGCGGGGATATGGCCCTCGTTTTCGAGAGCGCTGACAATGTCGCCGTAATCCTCCGGGTCTACGACGACGGCAACGGCGGCATGATTCTTGGCGGCGGCTCGCAGCATGGCGGGTCCGCCGATATCGATATTCTCCACCGCATCCTCGATGCTGCAGCCCGGCTTGGCGATGGTTTCCCGGAAGGGATACAGATTGACCACCAGAAGGTCGATGGGCTGAATGCCGTGTTCCGCCATAACACCGGCATCCTGGTCCCGTCGTCCCAGCAGCCCGCCATGGATTTTCGGGTGAAGGGTCTTCACTCTGCCGTCCATGATTTCCGGGAAACCGGTCACCTGCGCCACATCGGTGACGGGAATGCCATTATCCCGAAGCAGGCGGGCGGTGCCGCCGGTAGACAACAACTCGACGTCACGGCCTGCGAGTGCGCGAGCCAGTTCGAGAATTCGGCTCTTGTCGGATACGCTGATCAGCGCCCGCTTGACGCCAGACATGTCCTGTTCCCCCAGCTGTCGCGCGCCCCGACCGGACGGGTCAAGGCCGGCTCAGCCCAGGAGTCCGTAGGTCCGGAGCTTCTTTCGCAGTGTTCCGCGATTGATCCCGAGGATCTGCGCGGCGCGGCTCTGGTTGCCGCCGGTGTAATGCATCACCGTCTTGAAAAGCGGCGCCTCGACTTCACTCATCACAAGCGAATAAAGTTCGTTCGGCTTGTGTCCGTTCAGGTTGTCGAAGTACTTACCCAGCGCCTCTTCCGTCACTTTGCGGAGAGGCTTGCTTCCCCTGGATACCTCGAAAAGATTCTTTTCCTTGCTCACGATTCGTGGCTTCCCGACCTTTACGCTGCCAGCTCTTCTGGTGGAGTCTGGTCAAAAAATTCCCTGACTAATCGCAGCTGTTTTGCCGCGGACTCGGCCCGCACCGCACTGTGCCGAAATGCCTCTGCCCCCGGGCGGGAGCGGCAGTACCATGACAGGTGCTTGCGGGCCACCCGGACACCGGTGAACTCGCCGTAAAACGAGTAGAGACTGTCCAGGTGGGCGAGCATGATATCACGTACCTCGGCGGCTGTCGGGGGCGCAATTTCCGTACCGTTCTGAAGGTAGTGAGACACCTCCCGGAAGATCCAGGGACGTCCCTGCGCGGCGCGGCCGATGAGCAGGCCGTCGGCTCCGGTGACCGCCATGACCGAGGCCGCCTTGGCCGGACTGTCGATGTCTCCGTTGGCCAGAACCGGGATGCCGACGGAAGCCTTGATCCGGCGGATCGTTCGGTACTCCGCTTCCCCTGCGAAGCGGTCGGCGCGGGTGCGGCCGTGGACGGAGAGGGCGGCCACGCCGCATTCCTCGGCGATGCGCGCGATACGGATGCCGTTCCGCCGCCGCCGATCCCAGCCCGTTCTTATCTTCAGGGTGACCGGCACCCGGACCGCGGAGACCACCGTCTCGAGAATTGCAGCCACCAGAGCCTCGTCACGGAGCAGCGCCGAGCCTGCCGCTCGGTTGCATACCTTTTTCGCCGGGCATCCCATGTTGATATCGATAATCTGCGCGCCCAGATCCACGCTGCGTATCGCCGCTTCGGCCATCATGCCTGGCTCCGCTCCGGCGATCTGTACCATGATCGGATCCGGTTCGCCGCCGTGATCCAGCCGGTAGCGGCTCTTGCGCGAGTTCCAGAGCCGGGTATCCGACGTAATCATCTCGGAGGGGCAGATCGCGGCGCCCAGTCGCCTGCAGAGCCTACGGAACGGCAGATCCGTGACCCCCGCCATGGGCGCAAGTCCGACGTTTCCCGGGAAACTGCAGTCACCAATTCGCAAAGGGTCTGATTTGGTCTTGCACACAGGGGTCATCATAGCTCCGGCGACTGGTCGTACGCTGGGAGGCCTCGGTTCAGGGCTGGTTGGACAGGCAGCGTAGCTTGCCTTCGGTGTCGGGCAGGCACAGATCGAGCCGGAAGCCAACGGCCTCGGGAACGGGATCGGCCAGCGCCGCCTCGCCCCGGGCGCGGCGATCGCTGCCCAGCATCCGCCCCTCGAGATCCGGTCCCATGTACTCGCTGGGCGGTACTTCCCGGCTGCCGATTTCGTCCCCCCACCGATCCTCCAGGCTGACTCTCAGAATCGGATAAGGCTGGTCAAAGTCCGCTTCGTTGACGAAGTCGAGGCTGACCTGCAGATCTCCGTTCTGGTCGATGGCCGCCGCCGATTCAATAATGCGGTAGGCGGACAGATCCCATGCCGGCATGACTTCCACGCCGACCAGGCCATAGAGCCCTTCCAGGACAGGCCCGAAAAATGTGCTGCGCATCAGAACGCCCCGCTGGCTGTGAACAGCAAGACCGAGCAGCAGAACGGCAAGCAACGGCACGGCAAGCCGCCGCAGCCAACGCTGCAGTTCCGATGGTGATGCGGCCACCAGTTCGGTCGGCGGTGAAGGCTCTTGCGCCCGAATGGCGTGGGGCTCCTCCGGGGGCAGCCCTTCCACGAACTCCAGATCATCAACGCCGGGCAGCTCCTGGTCCTCGACTTCCGAGAGGGCAAAAATCTCCTCGGCGGTCATATCCAGATCGACGGTCGGTTCGTCGTCCGAGTCATCGGAGTCTGGCTCGGCGGAGGCGTCCACCGGCGGGCTGTCCGCCTCCTGGATTTCCTGCTCTTGCGTGCCTTCGGTCTCGGCAGCATCCCGATCTGCCGGGGCCATGTCCTCGGTCTCTTCGTGATCGCCGGAAGGCCTTGCGACTGATTCCCGCGGCGTATCCTCCCCGTCCGCGAATGCTTCCGGAAAAGTGTCGGCGAGCCGATCCAGGGCGTCGAAACGCGCCCCGCAGGATCCGCACCGGACCTCGCCGGATGCCGCGCGCAGCTGGGTGCTGGTGATCCGGTAGACGGCGCTGCATTGGGGACACTGCGTATACAAGTCAGTCGGTCTCCTGTCGATGTCCGGCGAGCAGGATCCAGCCGTCCTGTTCCGCCAGCTGCTGCAGCCCGAACCAGGGAGAGTACGCCTCGATCACCGCAGCCGCCTGTTCGGCAAGGATACCGGACAATACCACCTGAGCGCCCCCCGGCAGGGCACGGGCGAAGTTCGGCGCCAGATCCATGAGGGTGCCGGCCAGTATGTTGGAGATCAACAGATCGCAGCCCGGTATTTCACCGTCGGCCGGGGCGGTAAGGACCCGGTCCGCGACCTCGTTCCTGAGAGCGTTGTTCCGCGTGGCCTCCAGGGCCTGCGGATCGATGTCACGGGCGTACACGATTCGGGCGCCCAGCAGGGCCGCGGCGATGGCCAGGATCCCGGAGCCGCAGCCGAAATCCAGCACCCTGAGATTTTCTGGCGGATGCGCGTCGAGCCACTGGAGGCAGAGCGCAGTGGTTTCATGGGTGCCCGTGCCGAATGCCAGACCGGGGTCGAGGGTCAGGATTACTCCGGCCCCGTCATCTTCGGGCGTCAGGCCGGCCGGGCACACCCAGAGATGGCGCCCGAATCGCCGGGGCCGGAAGTGCTTCAGCCATTCCCTTTCCCAGGCCCTGTCGGGGACACGGCTGAGATGGAACCCCTGGCGGGATTTCCAGACGGCGCTTTCCTGCAGCCTCGTCAGGTCCTGCAAAATTTCCGAGTCGAAAAGACCGGTCACCACGACGGTGGGCCAGAGCGGCGTTTCCCCTGGGGCCGGCTCGAGAAGCGGCGAGTCTTCGGCATCCTCCAGCGTGACCGAGGCGGCGCCGGCAGCCTCCATTTCATCGGCGGCCTCCCGGGCCGATGTGCTGTCGATCTGCAGGGACAGCTGCAGCCAGGGCATAGCGATTCCGGCCGCGGTTCTCTAGAGGCCCAGGCGCTTTTCCAGATAATGGATATTCGTGCCGCCGGCCTTGAAGGCGCTGTGGCTGCATATCTCCTGGTGCAGGGGGATATTGGTCTTGATCCCTTCTATGACCATCTCCGACAACGCCTGCTGCATCCTGGCGATCGCCGACGCGCGATTACGCCCGTGAGCGATGATCTTGCCAATCATGGAATCGTAGTAAGGCGGCACCACGTAGCCGCTGTAAATGTGCGTGTCTATTCTGATGCCGGGTCCGCCGGGCGAATGCCACTGATTGATCGGGCCCGGGCAAGGCATGAAATTCGTCGGGTCTTCCGCGGCGATCCTGCATTCCAGGGCGTGTCCGTTGAATTCGATCTCGTCCTGAGTCCATCCGAGACGCTCTCCGGATGCCACCCGGATCTGCTCCAGGACGATGTCCACTCCCGTGATCATCTCCGTGACGGGATGTTCCACCTGGACCCGGGTGTTCATCTCGATGAAGAAAAACTCACCGTCCTGGTACAGGAATTCAAAAGTGCCGGCCCCCAGGTAGCCGATATCCTGGCAGGCTCTCACGCAACGTTCGCCGATGGCCCGGCGCTGTTCTTCCGTGATCCCCGGTGCCGGCGCCTCCTCGATGACTTTCTGGTGCCGCCGCTGCATGGAGCAGTCCCGCTCGCCCAGGTGAATCGCGTTCCCGTGAGCGTCCGCCATCACCTGGAATTCAATATGTCGGGGCCGCTCCAGGAATTTCTCCATGTAAACGGTCTCGTTGCCGAAGGCGGCCATAGCCTCCGACCGGGTCACGGTGATGGCGTTCATGAGGGTCGCCTCGGTGTGCACGACTCGCATCCCGCGGCCTCCACCGCCGCCGGCGGCTTTTATGATGACCGGGTAACCGAGTTCCCTGGCCATTTTGACGTTTTCCTCGATATCGTCGCCCAGCGGACCGTCTGAACCCGGGACACAGGGAATGCCGGCCTTCCGCATGGTCTGGATCGCCGATACCTTGTCTCCCATGAGGCGAATGGTTTCGGATCGAGGACCGATGTAGACGAAACCGCTTTTTTCCACTCGCTCCGCGAAATCCGCATTTTCCGAAAGAAAGCCGTACCCGGGATGGATCGCCATGGCATCCGTGACTTCCGCCGCGCTGATGATCGCCGGCATGTTCAGATAACTGTCGGAGGAGGGCGGCGGGCCAATACAAACGGACTCATCCGCCAGCAATACGTGTTTCTGTGTCCGGTCCGCTTCCGAGTGGACCGCCACCGTCTTGACGCCGAGCTGACGGCAGGCCCGGAGTATTCTCAGGGCGATTTCGCCCCGGTTGGCGATGACGATCTTGTCCAGCATCGGCTCCGGGCCCTATTCGATGATGAAGAGCGGCTGACCGAATTCCACCGGTTCGCCGTTCTCCGCGAGTATGGAAACGACCCGACCCGCCGTGTCCGACTCGATCTGGTTCATCATTTTCATTGCCTCGATGATGCAGAGCGTGTCTCCGACCTGGACTTCACTGCCCATCTGGACAAAGGGTTTTGCTCCGGGGGCCGGCGAGGCGTAAAAGGTCCCGACCATGGGGGCAGTGACGGTCTGTCCGTCCGGAATATCCGGCGGAGCCGGCTCCCGGGCCTCTTCCTGGGCTGCCGGCGCGCCAGTGGTCACGGCGGTCACCTGGGCAGAAGCAGGGGCAGCCGCCATCGGAGGATGCGTTGCCGCGGTCGGATATCGACTGATGCGGACCGCATCCTCGCCCTCCGTGATTTCGATCTCGGAGATTCCCGATTCCTCCAGCAACTCGATCAGCTTCTTGACCTTGCGAATGTCCATGACCTGCCCTACCCCGTTCTGTTGTCTGTTGCGGCGATTCGAACTGCCGCCCGGATGGCCAGTTCATATCCCCCCACGCCCAGGCCGGCCACGATGCCGCGGGCGATGTCCGAGAAAAACGAGTGGTGGCGGAATGACTCCCTGGCATGAGTGTTGCTCAGATGCAGCTCGATGAAGGGGATGGAGACCGCCAGCAGCGCATCTCTGATCGCTACGCTGGTGTGAGTGAATGCCGCCGGATTGATGACGATGCAGTCCACGCCGTCCCGTCCAGCCTGGTGAATGCGGTCAACAATGCTGTGCTCGGCGTTACTCTGAAAGCATTCAAGGCTGGCGCCGAGCTCTGTCGCCAGGCTGGCACATTCGCGCTCGACCTCCGCAAGCGTGGTTCGGCCGTAGGTTTCCGGTTCCCGCTGTCCCAGAAGGTCCAGATTGGGACCGTTGATCAAAAGAATGCTGGCCATCGTCCCGACGCCCGCCCCCTGAACCACAGGCTGCCGAGATTAAAGCTTTCGGGTGATTTTTTCTACATTTCGACGGAGTTCGGACCAGTTTCCCTGCTGGATCAAAGTAGTTCCTTCAGGAACTCGCTGGCCTGCTCCCGGTGAAGTTCGCCCACGTGAACGTGGGTGATCTGGCCTGAAGCGTCCACGAAAGCCGTGAAGGGCAGGCCGATCCAGTCCTGCAAAACCGCGTTTCCAAGCTCGACGGCATTTTGCTGGCCGATCAGAACCGGATAGTTGAAGCCGGTATCCGCCGCGTAGTCCTGAACCTCAGCCATGTCGTCAATCGCGATACCGATCACCTGCAGCGCGTCTCCATACTGGGCCTGAAGTTCGATCAGCAGCGGAATTTCCCGCCGGCACGGAGGGCACCAGGTGGCCCAGAAGTTCACGATCCTGGGCTGACCCGACCACTCCGAAGACGCACGTTCCACGCCCTGGAGGTCCGGCAGCACGAATTCTGGCAGGGCCGCGGAGGCCGCGGCATCGGGCGGCGGTGGCCTCTGGGTGGCCTGATAGGCTACGAAACCGATGGCGCCCGCTACCAGGGCAAGGATGATGATTGCCGCCAGCTGGGTGGATTTCACGGTTTGGCGCTCCTCTTGAAGCCTTCCACGTGGGCCGCAAACTCCGACGCCGGTGCAAACCCGACCTGCCGGAATGCCCGGTTCTCTGCTCCGTCGATACCGAAGAAGGCAATGGTTGGCGGCCCGAAGATGCCGAATCGCCTTAGCAGCGCCTGGTCCTCGGCGTCGTTGGCGGTGACATCGGCCTTCAGCAGACGAACATTGTCCAGCGCCGTTACGACCGAGGGCTCGGTGAAGGTGTAGCGATCCATCTTCTTGCAGTCCACGCACCAGTCGGCGTAGAAGTCCAGCATGACCAGCCGACCCTCGGCGGAGGCCGCCGCAAGTTCACGATCCAGGTCGTCCACGGTCTTGATGTAATGGAAATCGAGGCCGGCCTGAGTCTCACCGGACTGGCCGATTCCTTCGAGAGGACGCAGCGGGCTGGTGGCACCCGTCGCGGCACCCACCATGATGACCGCGCCGTAAAGGATGACCGCGATGCCGGCCACGCGGCCCCAACGGGCTCGCCGGGAGCCCTCGTGACCGGAACGGAATGCGCCCATCAGAATGCCCGTTCCCAGCGCCAGGAGGCCCCACAGCGCCATCGACAGGGCGGGAGGAACGATTCTTTCGATCATCCAGATGGCGACCCCCAGCAGGAGCAACCCGAAGAATTTCTTGACGATCTCCATCCAGGGGCCTGCCTTGGGCAACAGCTTGCCGGCCGAGGCGCCGAATGCGAGCAGCGGCGTGCCCATGCCCAGGCTCAGCGCGAACAGGGCGGCGCCCCCTCTGAAGGCATCGCCGCTCTGGCCGATCACAATCAGCGCCGCCGCCAGGGGAGCCGCGACACAGGGGCCCACGATCAGGGCAGAGAGAATACCCATGATGCCAGCCCCGGCCAGGGTGCCGCTGGCCTGTTTCTGGGACACGGCCGCCAGCCGCGACTGAAGCGCGGCCGGAACCTGCAACTCGTACACGCCGAACATGGCCAGCGCCAGGGCAACGAAAATGGCGCTGAAGCCGATCAGTATCAGCGGGTGCTGAAAGGCCGCCTGCAGATTCTGACCGAGAAGGGCGACCACCACGCCGGCCACGGTGTAGGTCAGGGACATGGCCAGGACGAAGGCGAGAGAGAGTCCGAAGGCGCGCCTGACGCTAATTTCCGGGCCCTGGCCGACGATGATGCTGGACAGGATGGGCACCATGGGAAGCACGCAGGGCGTGAAGGCCAGCAGAAGCCCGAAGCCGAAAAATACGGCGGCGACCCAGGGCAGGGAGCCGTCACGAATGAGACTGGCCAGGCGATCCTGCTCGGAAACCGGCCCGGGCCCGGCCGCCGCGGCTGAGACCGGGGCATCGGAAAGCGCCAGACTGACCTGCTGCGTCATGGGCGGATAACAGATCCCGTCTTCGGCGCAGCCCTGATACCGGGCCTTCAGTTCGAGCATATCGCCGGCCCGGCCCATCACCGGGATCCGTACACTGAGTTCCCGGTAATAAACTTCCACCTCGCCGAAGAACTCGTCCTGTTTGCGCTTGCCGTCCGGTATGACAGGCTCTCCGACGGACTGGCCCTCGCCCAGCGCCTCGAATCCCAGGCTGTGGCGATACAGGTAGTAGCCATCCGCAATCTGCCAATTGGCCTCCACCCACCCGGGATTCACGACTTCGGCCGTGAACCGGAAGGCCTGGTCCGGGGGAAGAAAATCCTCCTCCGCGCTTCCCGCGCCCGAGGTAATCAAGGAGAGAAGTTCGTTACCGCCTTCCCCAGCCTGTTCCGGCAGCCGCACCGGGCGGATCCAGGTCTGGGGCGGATAACACAGGCCAAGGTCGGCACATCCCTGGGAGCGAATGCTCAGATCGAGATCCTCTGCCGCACCGGGCCCGCGCTCGTAGGGAATGCGAACGGTGAAATTGTCGCGGAATATCACGGATCGCCCGAAGAACTCGTCCTCGTGGATCTCGCCCTCCGGATATTCCGGTTCTCCCAGGGAAACGCCCTCAGCGGCGGTTTCGAATGCGAATCTCTTCTTATAGAGGTAGTACCCCGGTTCGAGCTCCCATTCCAGGACGATCTGATCCGCCTCCGCCCCCGCTGTTACGCGAAAGGCCTGTTCCGGAGGCAGCGGCTCGAGGTCCTGCGCCCAGGACCCGGAGCAAGCCGCCAGGATGAGACTGAGAATCAGTGTCCGCATGAAAAGAAACATCCTCGATTCACCGACGAATCTGGTCGGTAACCCACTGGAGGTATGCCGGGAGACCGTCCGCTACAGGGACAGCCACGAGTTCAGGAAGTTCGTAGGGATGCCGTTTTAGGATCCACTCGCGAAGCGCCGATATGGAGCCCTCGCTGGTCTTGATGATCATCAGGCACTCGTCGTCTGACTGGATCTGTCCCTGCCAGCGATAGACCGAGGTCAGATTGGGAACCAGATTGACACAGGCAGCCAGGCCGGATTGCACCATATCCTCAGCCAGGATGCGCCCCTGAGCGGGATCCGCGCAGGTGGAGAACGCAATTAATACATTATTTTTCATATGGTTAATCGTTCTCTGGCGCGTCGGTATGATCCGGGGGCACCAAGCATAACGACGTGGGCACCGGAGTCAAAAAAAATTCACGGAGGACCCTTGACTCAGTCAAAACCGCCCATATTATTAGCACTCCCTAGGGGTGAGTGCTAACGGCTCGCCCTTGTTGCAACTGGATTCACAATCCACAACAAAGCGAATTCCAAGGAGACAAATCCATGAAGATTCGTCCGCTTCACGATCGTGTCGTGATCAAGCGCATGGAGGAGGAGCGCACCTCCCCCGGCGGAATTGTTATACCTGACACCGCCACCGAAAAGCCCATCAAGGGCGAGGTGATGGCCGTCGGCAAGGGCAAGATCCTGGAGAACGGCGACGTTCGTCCCCTGGATCTCAAGGCCGGTGACAAGGTGCTGTTTGGCAAGTACAGCGGCACCGAGGTCAAGGTGGAAGGGGAAGATCTCCTGGTCATGCGCGAAGACGACGTAATGGCTGTGATCGAGGGCTGAAGCCTCTCGGTAAGAAATTCCCGTACAGATTTGCCAAAGAGGTATTAGTCAATGGCTGCGAAAGAAGTAAAGTTCAGCGACGACGCTCGCCACAAAATGATGAAGGGCGTTAACGTCCTGGCGGACGCCGTCAAGGTCACTCTCGGCCCCAAGGGCCGCAACGCCGTGCTCGACAAGAGCTTCGGCGCCCCGACGATCACCAAGGACGGCGTTTCCGTCGCCAAGGAGATCGAGCTTGCCGACAAGTTCGAGAACATGGGCGCCCAGATGGTGAAGGAAGTCGCTTCCCACACCTCCGACGAGGCCGGTGACGGCACGACAACCGCTACCGTTCTGGCCCAGGCCATCCTCCGCGAAGGCCTCAAGGCGGTTGCCGCCGGCATGAACCCCATGGATCTCAAGCGCGGTGTCGACAAGGCCTCCGTAAGCCTGGTGGATAACCTTCGCGACCTGTCAAAGCCCTGCGAGGACGACAAGGCCATCGCCCAGGTCGGCACCATTTCGGCGAACGCCGATGAGAGCATCGGCAACATCATCGCCGAGGCCATGAGCAAGGTGGGCAAGGAAGGCGTGATCACGGTCGAGGAAGGCACCTCGCTGGAGAACGAGCTTGACGTGGTCGAGGGCATGCAGTTCGACCGCGGCTATCTGTCGCCCTACTTCATCAACAACGCCGAGAGTCAGTCGGCGGAGCTGGAAGATCCTTTCATCCTGCTCCACGACAAGAAAGTCTCGAATATCCGCGATCTGCTTCCCCTCCTGGAAGCGGTTGCGAAATCCGGCAAGCCCCTGCTGATCGTCGCCGAGGACGTGGAAGGCGAGGCGCTCGCGACGCTGGTGGTCAACACCATCCGCGGTATCGTCAAGGTTGCCGCTGTGAAGGCTCCCGGCTTTGGTGATCGTCGCAAGGCGATGCTGCAGGACATTGCCACCCTGACCGGCGGTACGGTGATCTCCGAGGAAGTCGGCCTGAGCCTGGAGAAGGCCGGCCTGGAAGACCTGGGCAGCGCGAAGAAGATCCAGGTCACCAAGGAGAACACGACAATCATCGACGGCGCCGGAAAGAGCGATGAGATCAAGTCCCGGGTCGAGCAGATCCGCAAGCAGATCGAAGACGCTACCTCCGACTATGATCGCGAGAAGCTGCAGGAGCGGGTTGCCAAGCTGTCAGGCGGCGTGGCCGTCATCAAGGTCGGTGCGGCTACCGAGATCGAGATGAAGGAGAAGAAGGCCCGAGTCGAGGATGCGCTCCACGCGACCCGCGCAGCGGTGGAAGAGGGCGTCGTTCCCGGTGGTGGCGTGGCGCTGCTCCGGGCTCTTGACGGACTGGCCGATCTCAAGGGCTCCAACCACGATCAGGACATGGGCATCAGCATCCTGCGCCGGGCGGCGGAGGAACCGCTGAGGCAGATCGTGGCCAACGCCGGCGAGGATGCCGCCGTTGTGCTCAACAAGGTTCGCGAGGGCGAAGGCAACTTCGGCTACAACGCGGCATCTGGCGAGTACGGCGACATGCTTGAGATGGGAATTCTTGATCCCACGAAGGTCACCCGACTGGCTCTTCAGAACGCGACTTCCGTCGCCGGGCTGCTGCTCACCACCGAAGCCATGGTGGCGGAGGTGCCCAGGGAAGAGAAGGAGATGGCCGGGGGCGGCATGCCCGACATGGGCGGCATGATGTAAGAGGACTGACTCTTCTGCATCCGGCCAAACGGCCTATCGGAAGCCCCGCACCCGCGGGGCTTCTTTTTTGCACCGTCTCTCCGTGTCGCCGGCAGCATCGGACCCGTGTTACTGTTCGGCGGCCGCTCCCGCCGCAGCCGGCGGGAGATCCCGGTGGTCAAAATGACAGACGATCGTCCGCCAAACGTCGATTTCGCGATCGAGCAACTTCCCGACCGGCTCGCCTCAAGCGTTGCGGCATCCTGGCGGCATTTCCGCGAAACGAACCCACAGGGCGCCAGAGCTCTGGAAGACCGCGCTGACGTTGCCAGTTCACTGCCCGGCGTCTGGGCGGCCAGCGAATTCGTTTCGGGATCGCTCGGGAGTCATCCGGAGGACATCGACTTCCTGCTGGGGGAACAGGGTATCGAGCATCCCTGGGAAAGCGGCGCCTGCGTCGAGCGGCTGGTCGCAGCCCTCTCGGACACCAGGGACGAGGCGGCGTGCATGCGGATCATGAGGCAATTCCGGCGCCGCGAGATGGTCAAGGCGGCGTGGCGGGATCTGGCCGGATGGGCTCCCCTGACTGAAACTCTTGGCCACGTCAGCGAAGTCGCCGAGGCGGCCATCACCGAGGCCGTGCGATTGAGCAGTGAACGGCTGTCGGAGGTCCATGGGCGGCCCGTCAATTCCCGCGGGGAACCCCTGGAACTTCTGGTGCTGGCCATGGGCAAGCTCGGCGGTCGGGAGCTCAATTTTTCCTCCGACGTGGATCTGGTTTTCCTTTTCGAGACCGGGGGCGAAACCAGCGGTCGCCGGCCGATCAGTTACGACCAGTATTTCATTCGCCAGGGACAGCGGGTGATCCGGATGCTGGACGAGGTCACCGAGGACGGCCTGGTTTTCCGTGTCGACATGCGCCTGCGGCCGTTCGGCGACAGCGGTCCGCTCGCCGTGAGCCTGGCTGCGCTGGAGGATTATCTCCAGCAGCACGGGCGGGCCTGGGAACGCTACGCCTACGTCAAGGCCAGGCCGCTGACCGGATACCGGCCGGGGATCGGCCTCTACCGGGATCTGTTGCGCCCCTTCGTCTATCGCAGGTATCTGGACTACGGCGTATTCGAATCCCTGCGCGAGATGAAGCACCTGATCGAAGTCGAGACCGCGGCGGATTTTCTCCGGGACGACATCAAGCGGGGGCGGGGAGGCATCCGGGAGATCGAATTTATCGTTCAGTCCCTGCAAATTCTTCGGGGCGGCTCCAGTCGCGAGCTGCGATCCACCTCGTTGCTGGAGGTCCTGCCGAGACTGAGCGGCAACCGTTTGCTGCAAGAGGAAACCGTGCGGGAACTTGAGGACTCCTATCGTTTTCTCAGAACCGTCGAGAATCGCCTCCAGCAGTGGCAGGACCGGCAGGTACACAGAATCCCCGAGGCGGAACAGGACAGGCAGCGCCTCGCGTTCTCCCTGGGATTCGACGGCTGGGATGCCTGCGGAGAGGCCCTCGCGGGCCACCGGGAACGCGTGCATCGCCACTTCGGTGTCCAGCTGGACGGAGGCCGGGAGGAATCGGAAGAATCCTCCATAGAGCGAGGCGAGGTCATCTGGCTAAAGGACGTGGATCCTGCCCGCGTGATCGAGACCCTGGAGGAACTGGGTTACAGGGACCCGAGCCGTGCAGCAAAGACGCTGCAGGGATTCCGCGGTGCCAGCTTCGTCACCCGGCTCGAGCAGAAGGGTCGCCAGAGACTGGACCTGCTGGTGCCTCAGGTATTGCGCGAGTGCGGTCGTCACCGGGAACCGGAGACCGTGCTCGAGCGCGTGGTTGCGATCCTGGAAGCCGTTGGGCTTCGCTCCGCCTACTTGGCTCTTCTCAACGAGAACCGGGGCGTCCTGGAACGCCTGGTGGAACTCTGCGGGCACAGCGAATTCCTGGCGCGCCAGATCTCCGCCCATCCGCTGTTGCTGGACGAACTGATCGACACCCGGGTACTCCAGCGCATCCCTGACCGGGAGTCGCTCTCCCGCGACCTGCAGGCAAGATTGTCCGAGACAAGCCCGGACGACGAGGAGGCTCAGCTCGAGGCGCTCAGGAAATTCCAGCGTAGCGCAGTATTCCTGGTGGCCGTGGCCGATCTCAGCGGCGTCCTGCCGCTGATGAAGGTCAGCGACCGACTGACAGATATCGCCGAAGTGGTGCTTCAGGTCTGCATCGACGCCGCCTGGAAAAAAATGGTGCTCCGACACGGAGTGCCCCATTGCGGGGAGGGGGACGAGCGCCGTGCCGCCGGTTTCGCGGTGGTCGGTTACGGCAAGCTCGGCGGTCTCGAACTGGGCTACGGCTCCGATCTGGATCTTGTTTTCATCCACGATTCGGAGGGAGCCCGGCAGGTGACGGATGGTCCGAATACCCTGGACAACGGCCTGTTTTTCGCCCGGCTGACCCGGCGGCTGGTCCATCTGCTTTCGACACAGACCAGCTCGGGCCGGCTGTACGAGGTCGATATGAGGTTGCGGCCCAGCGGCAAGGGCGGCCTGCTGGTGACAAGCCTCGAGGCATTCGAGAAATACCAGCGGGAAGAAGCCTGGACATGGGAGCATCAGGCCCTTCTTCGAGCGCGCCCGGTGGCCGGATCGCCGCGGGTCATGGCCGGGTTCGAGGCCCTGAGATCCGAGCTCCTGCGCACCGCGGTCAGGCAGGACGGGCTTCGCGAGGCCGTTGCCGAAATGCGCGAACGCATGAGGGCCGAACTGGGTCATCGCGAGCCGGGAATTTTCGATATCAAACAGGACAGGGGGGGAATTGCCGATATCGAATTCCTGGTGCAGTTCTGGGTCCTGAGGCACGCCGGCGAGCATGCGTCCCTTGTCCATTATTCGGACAATGTGCGGCAGCTCGATAGCCTGGTCGAGGCAGGGATTCTCGAGGAACGGCTGGCCGCGGAGCTAAAGGAGGCTTACCTTGCATACCGCGCCCGAATGCATCGTCTGGCGCTGGAAGACAGACCCGGTCAGGTGTCCAGCGACGAATTCGTCGAATACCGCCGGCGGGTCGCCGACGTATGGTCGCAGACCTTTGCATAATGCGGTCCCGAACGAGCGGGCGCTGATATAATTCCGGTCCGCCGCAAGACGGCCCGAGGAGACCCGCAGATGCCGCTCCAGGAGAATCCGGAACAGGCCAACGCCAGGGATCACTACACGGTGACCCGGGACCAGCTGCCCCTCAGTTGCCCGCTGCCGGCGATGGCCCTCTGGAATTCCCATCCCCGCGTCTATTTGCCGGTGGAAGTGACCGGCACCGCCAAATGCCCCTATTGCGGCGCTACCTTTACCCTGGCGGAAAATGATTCGTCCTGAGTGACATCTGCCGGCGACGGGGGCCCGTCACACCGGCGCGGCGTTTCGGGCGGGTAAACATGGAGAATCCCTTGCGGACAGCCCGGGCTACCGTTTGTCACATCAACCTGGCACGCGGTTATCGTGGCGGCGAGAGGCAGACAGAACTCCTGATCCGCGCCCTCGCCGACAAGGGATGGAAACAGCGTCTGGTTGCCCGTCGGAGCGAACCCCTGGCCGAGAGAATCTGCGGCGTGGACGGGCTGACCGTGGTGGAGTCTTCGCCGGCGTCGGCAGTTCGATCGATAGGCCGGCCCGGATTGATCCATGTGCACGAGGGCCGGAGCCTGAGATCTGCCTGGATCAATCACCTGATCACCGGCACACCTTACCTGGTGACGCGCCGGATCCAGAAGGGGCCGCGCCAGCACTGGCTCAATCGATCCATGTACCGGCAGGCGGTTCGGGTCGTAGCGCTGTCGGCGGCCATTGCGGAGAAAATGGCGGCTTTCGATCCCTCTCTTTCGCTGACGATCATTCCCAGCGCCACATCAGGCCTGACGGCCGATCCTTCGGAAACGGCCGCCCTGCGCGCCCGCTGGGGCGGACAATTCGTGGTCGGCCATATCGGCAACCTCGACGATTCCCACAAGGGGCAGCAGCAGATCGTGGCAACGGCGGAAGCGATGGCGTCCGCACATCCGCAGATGCGGTTCGTGCTTGTTGGCGGAGGCCCCGATGAAGCCCGTCTTCGAGAGGCCTCCAGACGCCTTCCCTCGCTGATTCTCGAGGGGCAGACGGATCGGGTCGCCGACTATCTCGGGGCCTTCGACGTCTTTCTGTTTCCGTCGCGGCATGAAGGTCTCGGGTCTATACTGCTGGACGCCCTGGATTTCGGGCTGCCGGTGGTGGCGACAAGAGTCGGTGGTATCCCGGAAGTCATCGAGGACGGCGTCAACGGATTTCTGGTTTCGGTTGACGACATCGGGGGGATGCAGGAGGCTTTGGCCGCGCTGGCCGCCGACGGGGAACTCAGGGCCAGGCTGGGCGCGGCGGGCCGGGAGAAGGCACGGGCGTTCACCCGGGAAGAGATGGCGGAACGGTATGCCGAACTTTATGACTCCATAATGCGATCGCAAGGGATCGATACGGCATGATTATTGTCACCGGCGGGGCCGGTTTCATCGGCAGCAACCTGGTGAGAGGCCTCAACGCCAGGGGCCAATCCGATATCCTGGTCGTGGACGACCTGACGGATGGAACCAAGTTCGCGAACCTGGCGGATTGTGACATCGCCGACTACGAGGACAAGGATATCTTCCGGCGTGATCTGGCCTCCCGCGGCCTGCCGCCCGATACCGCCGTCGTGCTTCACCAGGGCGCCTGCACGTCCACCACGGAATGGGATGGACGATTGATGCTGGACCAGAATTTCGCGGTCTCGCGGGAACTGTTTCAGGCCTGCGTCCACAGGCAGGTTCCTTTTATCTATGCGTCATCCGCGGCCGTTTACGGGACCGGACCCGGTTTCCGGGAAGACCCGGTCTGCGAGATGCCGCTGAACGTCTATGGCTATTCCAAGTTGCTTTTCGATCAGTACATCCGCCGGCACGAGAGCGCGGGAATCCAGGTGGCGGGCCTGAGATACTTCAACGTTTACGGTCCCGGCGAAGAACACAAGGACGCCATGGCGAGCGTCGTCTGGCATTTCAACGATCAGCTGAAAAGAGACGGGGAGCTCAGGCTATTCGAGGGTTCGGACGGTTTTGCGGCCGGCGAGCAGCGGCGGGATTTTGTGTTTGTCGCCGACGTCGTCAAGGTCGTGCTCTTCTTTCTCGACCATCCCGATCTGTCCGGCATTTTCAATGTCGGCACCGGACGCGCCCAGACATTCAACGACGTGGCAAGGGCGGTCATCGACTGGCACGGGCACGGCGAGATCCGTTATGTGGCATTCCCCGCCCATCTGCAGGGCCGGTATCAGAGTTTCACGGAAGCGGACCTTGACCGTCTCCGGGCCGCCGGATACAGGGACGAATTCAACAGCGTGGAAGAGGGCGTCAAGGCCACTCTGGACGCCATCAACGGCTGAACGCGGGGCGCGGGTTGAGCGAGCCAATTCTGGTCATCGGGCCCTCCTGGGTCGGCGACATGGTGATGGCCCAGAGCCTTTACATCACCCTGAAGGAAAACTCGGAGGCTGCGCTGGACGTGGTGGCGCCGTCCTGGTCCCTGCCGCTGCTCAGCCGAATGCCCCAGGTCAGGGAAGGTATCGAGCTCCCCGTGACTCACGGCGAACTCGGATGGAATGCCCGTCGCGATCTGGGTCGGGCGCTGCGTCGAAAAGCCTATGGACGCGCTATCGTGGTTCCGCGTTCTTTCAAATCGGCGCTCGTTCCGTGGCACGCCCGAATTCCCGTGCGAACAGGCTATCGGGGCGAGATGCGTTACGGTCTGTTGAACGACATTCGCCCGCTGGACGAGGAACTCCTGACCCGGACCGTTCAGCGCTTTGTGGCGCTTGGATATCCGCCTGGGGCAAGTCTGCCGCCGCCGGTTCCGCACCCTCGCCTCAGCGTGGATCGCGATAACCAGATCCGACTGTCGCGGTCCCTGGGGCTCCGGCCGGACCGTCCTGCGGTGGCGCTGATGCCGGGGGCGGAATTCGGGCCGGCGAAATGCTGGCCGCTGGCCCATTTTGCGGAGACGGCCCGGACGCTGGTCGGCAGCGGCTACCAGGTCTGGGTCCTGGGATCCGCGAAGGAACGGGAAGTCGGGGCGGCGGTGATCCGCAGCGCCGGGGAGAGCGCCTTCAACCTCTGCGGCAAGACTGGCCTGGAGGATGTGGTTGACCTTCTGGCCCTCGCCCGCCACGCGATCAGCAATGATTCCGGGTTGCTGCACGTCGCTGCGGCAGCGGGCTGTAATGTGATCGGGATTTACGGTTCCTCTACGCCTGACTACACGCCGCCTCTCAGCGATCGCGCGGCCGTGCTTTACCTGAACCTGGAATGCAGTCCGTGTTTCCGACGACATTGCCCTCTGGGTCATCTGCGCTGTCTCCGGGAGATTGCTCCGCGCCAGGCTCTGGACGCAGTGGAACGATTCGAGTCCGGCAGCCTGGAAGAGCCCTCGACCTGACGCGTTGTGCCGGTGTTAGACTCGCCCGGGCAACGAGCGGCGATATTCCGTGAAGGAATGGAGGACCGGCTGAGGAATGCGCGAGCGAATAATCACGCTGCCCGGCGCCGGTATCGTGGCGGACAGCGGCGTGGCACTGGACTGGACGCCGGAGGTTTTCCAGCCGGAATACTGGCGACGTCGCGGCGCGACGGCGGGGCAGGCGGCCCGCGGTCGGGGTGCGGTGCTGTTCATGGAGACCGAATTCGGTGAATGGGCGTTCCGCCACTACCGGCGGGGCGGGCTTGTGGGACGCATACTGGAAGACCACTACGTGTGGCTGGGGATGAATCGGACACGCTCGATACGGGAGTGGCGCCTCCTCAAGCGTCTTTTCGAAGAAGGACTGCCAGTTCCCCGGCCGATCGCCGCCTGTTTCCAGCGGCGCGGTGGCAGCTATACCGCCGATCTGATCACCCGGCGCATTCCCGGCGCCCGGCCGCTGTCCCGCCATCTTGCCGAAGCCGCTCTTCCCGACAGCGCCTGGCGCCGGCTGGGAAGCTGCGTCAGGCGATTCCACGACGCGGGGGTCTGTCATGCGGATCTGACCGCTCACAATCTCTTGCTGGACCACGGGGGTCAGCCGTGGCTGCTCGATTTCGACCGGGGCGATCTGAGGCCGCCGGGACGCTGGCGCCAAACCAACCTCAGGCGGCTGCTGAGGTCGATGAACAAGATTTCCATGGAGAACGCGGCGACTCAGTTCGCGCCTGCCAACTGGGCGTCATTCCTGGAGGGCTACGGCGAAAGTTCGGCGTAGTGATCCACGCTGTCCGGGTCGGCGGGCTTGAATCGCCGGTGGACCCAAAGATACTGGGCAGGATTTTTCCGAATTTCATTCTCCAGCAGACGATTGATCCGGGCGGCATCTTCCGCCGGGTCCTGCCCCGGGAAGCCTTCCAGCGCCGGCATGATCAAAAGCTTGTATCCCCGGGACTCCGGCAATCGCACCGGAATAAACGGCACCACGGGCGCGCCGCTCATGCGGGCAAAATTCGAGGTTGCGGTATTGGTCGGCGCCGGGACGCCGAAGAAAGGCACCACGGCACTGTGCCGCCGTCGATGACTCTGGTCCGGGGCAAACCAGACCGCTCGCTTTCGCCGGAGCGCCCGAATGATGGCGCGGACGTCCTGTTTGGGAATGGTTTCCCTGGCCGAGCGTTCCCGCCCCCGTCGGACGATTTCGTCGAAAAGCCGGTTCTTGTGGGGCCGATACACTGCCGCAACGGGAGCCAGCATTGTGACGAATCGTCCTCCCAGGTCGAGGGGCGTGAAATGACCGGTGAGCATGATCACGCCGCGACCCTCTTCCATGGCCGCCTGGAGATTCTCGAGACCCTCCACCCGGAGCAGTCGCCGGATTTCGCGGTCCGATGACCACCAGCACATGGCGGTCTCTATGAGCGCAATCCCGAGGGACTCGAAATGTTCCGCCAGCAGTGCTTCTCGACTCGCCGCACTCATGTCCGGAAAGCACAGGGCGAGATTCTTCGCCGCAATTCGCCGCCGCCGGGGCATCAGCCACATGGACAGCCGGCCGAGCCCGCGCCCCACCGCGAGCCGGGCCGAAAACGGCAGCCAAAGGGAGGCCCTGAGCAGACCCAGCCCCAGCCACACCGGCCAGTACCTCGGGCCGAGGAAGCTGTACAGTGGTGAGGCGGGCGTGTTCATGCGCTGGAAAACTGAGGAGTGACCGGGCTCGGTGTCGGGAGACGGCAGTTTACCCCACGAACCCATCGTCGATGGGCGGCGACCAGGTCATAGCCGACAGCGCGCGTGATAAGATCCGCGCCAAAAACGGGAACCGGGATATGACCCTGCTCATCCCTGATTTTCACAAGGCCAGCGTGCTCGTCGCAGGCGACGTCATGCTCGACAGATACTGGTTTGGGCCGGCGGAGCGAATCTCGCCGGAAGCCCCCGTTCCCGTGGTCCGCGTGGGGGATAGCGAGGAGCGGGCCGGAGGCGGCGCCAACGTGGCGGTCAATCTGGCCCGGCTGGGCGTCGCCACCCGACTGGTGGCCGTGACCGGCGATGACGAGGCAGGCGATCGCCTGATCCAGCTTCTCCGCCCTGAGGACGTGGACTGCCGCGTAAGCCGAGTCGAGTCTTTTGCCACGGTGATCAAGCTGCGCGTGCTGAGCCGCAACCAGCAGCTCATCAGGCTGGATTTCGAGAGCGACGCGCCACAGATTCCGCCAGGCTGTCTCGAAGAGTCCTTCGAGGCGGCTCTTCCGGGAGTGGGCGCCGTTGTCCTTTCCGACTATGGCAAAGGGGCCCTGGACGATGTGGAGAGACTCATCGACAGGGCCAGGGACGCCGGGATACCGGTGCTCGTGGATCCCAAGGGCCGCGATTTCGGCCGTTACAGGGGGGCGACTGTCATCACGCCCAACATGGCCGAACTGGAAGGCGCGGTCGGCCCCTGTGCCGATGAAGCGGAACTGGCGGACAAGGGACACGGGCTTCGCCAGACGCTGGGTGTGGACTGGCTCCTGGTGACGCGCAGCAGCAGGGGCATGACACTGCTGGGACCGGGTGGCGCCGTCCATCATCTGGCGGCCGAGGCGCGGGAGGTATTCGACGTGACCGGTGCCGGAGACACGGTGGTCGCCGTGGCCGCCGCCGGCCTGGCGGCAGGGCTCTCCATGGAATCTGCAGCCGCCCTTTCCAACCTTGCCGCTGGACTGGTGGTGCGGAAGCTGGGAGTGGCCTCCGTGACTGTTCCCGAGCTCCGTCTGGCGCTGCACCAGAGAGGCAAGGGAGGCCGGGGTGCCATGGGAGAGCCGGAACTGCGGGAAGCCGTGCGCCAGGCCCAGACCCGGGGCGAGCGCGTGGTGATGACGAACGGCTGTTTCGACATCCTGCACGCGGGACACGTGGCCTACCTGGAAGAAGCCAAAGCTCTCGGAGATCGGCTTGTGGTGGCGGTCAACGATGACGAGTCTGTGAGCCGGCTCAAGGGAAGGGGTCGCCCGGTCGTCGGAGTCGGGGAGCGAATGGCCGTGCTGTCCGGCCTGGCCGCGGTGGACTGGGTCGTCCCCTTCGCGGAGGACACCCCGGAGAGGCTGATCTGCTCGATACTGCCGGACGTCCTGGTCAAGGGCGGCGATTATCGCCCGGAGCAGATCGCCGGTGGCCGATGCGTCCTGGAAAACGGCGGCGAGGTCAGGGTGTTGTCGTTCCGGGAAGGGTGCTCCACCAGCAGCATCCTGGAACGAGTCCGGAGCGGACCCGACGGGAAGCCATGAGGGCTTTCTACCTGTTCCTGTCCTACGTGCTTGCGCCCCTGGTCGTTCCCATTCTGGTGTGGAAGGCGATGCGAAACCCGGCCTATCTGGACCGCTGGGAGGAACGCTTCGGTTTCGGCCGCAGCCATACCGAGCGGCGCTCCATATGGATCCATGCCGTGTCCGTGGGCGAGGTTATGGCCGCCTCACCCATGGTCAGGAGACTGCGCGCTGCGTATCCGGACGTGCCCGTGCTGATCAGCACGGTGACTCCGACCGGGGCCCAGCGAGTCGCGGACCTGTTCGGGGACGAGGTCATCCACAGCTATATCCCCTATGACATGCCCGGGGCGGTGAAGCGCTTTTTCGACCGGTTCAGGCCGCGGCTCGCCATCATCATGGAGACCGAGATCTGGCCCAACCTCTACCACGAGTGCGGTCGACGGAAGGTGCCGCTGGTGCTGGCCAACGCCCGGGTGTCTCCCCGCTCGGTGGGAAAGTACCGGCGCTTCGTCAGCCTGTTCGCCGAAACACTCTCCCACGGTATCGTGCTTGCCGCCCAGAGCGAGCGCGACGCGGAACGATTCCGGATGATCGGCGCCCACCCCGGCAGAACCCACGTGGTAGGCAATATCAAGTTCGACGTGGAGCTGTCCGGGTCGATCGTCGATGCCGGCCGAGAGTTGCGGCAGCAGAACGCTCCGGATCGGCCGGTGTGGATCGCTGCCAGCACCCACGAGGGGGAAGAGGAGGCTGCTCTGCGGGTTCATGTCCGCCTGCGTGATCGGTTCCCCGGATTGCTGCTGATCCTGGTGCCGAGACATCCCCAGCGATTCGATAGCGTGGCGGCAGCGGTGGAACGGACCGGCCTCAAATACGTTCGACGAAGCCTCGCTGAAACCTGCTCCGAGGACACGGCCGTTTTCCTCGGCGACACGCTTGGCGAGCTGCCGGTTTTCTACGCGGCTTCCGACGCGGCATTCGTGGGCGGAAGCCTGGTGCGGGTCGGCGGACACAACCTTCTCGAACCCGCAGCCGTATCTCTGCCCATCGTGTCGGGCCCGTACAATTTCAATGCGGAAGATATCGCCGAGATGCTCGAAGCCGCCGGTGCGCTCGCGGTTGTCGAGGACGAACGTGGCCTGGAAGATGAAATTGCTTCGTGCCTCGCGTCGCCGGATCTGTCTCGTCAGCGGGGGCAGGCGGGTCGCCGAATCCTGGATGAGAACCGGGGAGCACTGGATCGGCTCCTGCGTCTCGTGATTCCGCTCATGGACGGCGGGGAGGAAGAGCCCGCCTCCCTGTCCGCTGTCCGATAAAACCCGCTATTCCCCTGCCAGCCAGCCGTCGACTTCCCGGATATCGTCCTCGCCGAGGGTCCCCGCCGCCTGTTTCAGCCGCAGCGCATTCACCACGTAGGTATAACGGCTGCGGGCGTAGTCGCGCTGGGCCTCGAACACATTTCTGCGGGCGTCCAGCACGTCTACGGTAGTCCGCGTGCCAACCTCGAAACCGGCCTCGGTTGCCCGCAAAGCGGTCTGGTTGCTTTCCACGGACTTGGCCAGCGCCTGGACCCGCGAGATTTCGGCGTTCACGGACAGGAACGAATCCCTTACCGCCCGCTCGGTTTCCCGGGCCGACCGCTCCAGCCTCTCCTGGGCTGCTCGGTACTGGAATCCCGCTTCCTTTACCTGGGAGCGCACGGCGCCGCCGCTGAAGATCGGCACATTGACCTGCACGCCGATGGCATCGGACCAGATATCGGAATCCGCCGGGCCCGTGACTTCCGGCGTTCTTCCACCGGTCGCCGGATCATCACGAGGCTTGTTGGATCGAGTCGCGTCCTGATTGTCGTTGGAGCGGGAGGCGAAGAAGTCCACGCTGGGCATGTGGCCGGCCTTGGTGGAGCTGACGTCGTCCCGGGCGATTTCTGCTGCCAGCCGACTGGCCTCGACATTCAGATTCTGCTCCAGGGCTGTTTTGACCCAGACCTCCACGTCATTGGGATCCGGTGAAATCAGCGGAATATCCGGGCCCGCATCGGCGAGGATCTCGTAGTACTGACCGGTGATTTCGCGGAGAAACTCGGCGGCCGTGGCCAAAGTTCTCTTGGCCTCGATGACCCCCGCCACCGCCGAGTCAAAGGAGGCCTGCGCCTCCTGCACGTCGGTAATAGCGATCAGGCCGACCTCGAAGCGTTTCTCCGCCTGTTCCAGCTGCCGACCGATGGCCTCTTTTGCCGCTTCGCCTGCCTCCAGCGTGGCCTTGGCGTCCAGCACATCGAAGTACCGCTGGGAGACGCGCAGCATCAGGTCCTGCTGGGCGGCGCGGTACTCCGCTTCCGCCTGCGCTACCTGTTTGTCCGCCTGCTTCAGCGCTACCCACTGGTCCCACCGGAACAGGGTCTGGGTTAGCCGCAATTGCCAGAATTTCCGGGGCTTGGTGTCCTGGCTGAATGGGTTTTCGGCGGTGAAGATGACGGTTTCGCCGGTGGCCGGGTCGGTGGTGGCGCTGGTGAACGTTGTTTTACCCGAGTTCCACCGTCGCTCGTAATTGTATTGCCCTTCCACCTGCGGAAGCAGGGAGGCCAGGGCCTGGGGCTTGGACTCGAGCGTGGCCATCCGGTTCGCTGCCGCTTCCCGCAGCGTGGGGTCAGCGGTCATGGCGTCTTCGTAGATTTCCACGAGGCTTACCGCGGACGCGGTTTGCCAGCTCGAAAGCATGACGGTCAGGGCGACGGCGCCCATCAATTTGTTCATTCTCAGAATCTCCCTTGGACTCAGGGCAGAGATAGTGTTTTAGTTAACTATATCACCATATCGCTTGGGCGCAAGCCTTACCGCTGATGCCCGACCACGTTTCAGTATAAAGGCACATCGGGATCCACTTCCCGTGACCAGGCATCGATCCCTCCCGCCAGGTTGATGACCGTCTCAAAACCCGAATGTTTCAGGAATACGGCCACCTGAAAGCTTCTCGCGCCATGATGACACATCACGATAATGTCCCTGTCTCGACACAGCTCGTCCAGCCGGTCGGGAATCTGGGCCATCGGTATGTTCAGGACCCCTGGAAGGGAAGCCAGCTCGAGTTCCCAGGTTTCCCGAACGTCCAGGACCAGGGGAGGCGGCGCATTCTCGAGCCGATCCGCCAGTTCCACCGGTCCGATCTCTGTAATCACCTCTGGTACCGGCCTCAGAACAGGAACGATTCCGGCTGCGGCGCGTTGATCATCGGGGGCAGGTCCGTCTCGAAAAGAACCTGGCGATCGCAGCCGCTTTGTCCGCGGACCACCAGCGTTGCCTCCCGGATTGGCGATGTTCCGACGACGACGAACATGCGTCCGCCCGGCGCCAGCAGCTCCTCGAATCGATCCTGGTATACCGGTAGCGCAGCCGTGATCGCGATTGCGTCGTACTGGCGGGAGATCTGGTGGGCCATGGCGTCTGCTGTTTCGACGGTGACATTGCGGACTCCCATGTCCGTCAAGCGGGTTTTCGCCGTTTTCGTGAAGTCCGGCACGATATCGATGGAGTGAACCTGGGCCGCCATCCTTGCGAGGCAGGCGGCAAGAAAGCCGGTGCCCGTGCCGACGTCCAGCACCGCGTCGTCACGGGTGAGCGCGAGCGCCTGGAGCAGCCGTCCCTGGATTTTCGGAGGCAGCATGACCTGGTCGTGGCCGATGGGGACCGATGCATCTGCGAAGGCCAGCCCCTGATAGGCGAGCGAAAGGAACTTCTCCCGCGGCACATCCGCCATCGTCCGCAGCACATTCTCGTCAAGTACATGCCATGTCCGCAGTTGCTGCGAGATCATCTGTTCCCGGGCCGCTTCCAGATGCATGGGGGTCTCCGCTCAAAATATCGGCCGGCCGGCGCCTGAGGTCCACGAATTTAAGGGCAGCCGGGCAGAGTGACAATACAGGCTTCCCACATTATGGTGAATGGTGCTACGGGCTACGATCGGATTGAGCTAAGCTAGCTTGATGGCTCGCCACCGCCACAGATGCCCGTCGGCAACCTGTAAAAAGTGCCGAAATACCGTCACGTCGTTCGTGGCGGTCGCCGAGGGGTATTTATGAGTGCCGATCCCACCGACCTGCTGAAACAAACCGCGCGACTCAGCGAGGAAGTCACGCGTCCGTTCATGAATTCGCGGAAAATCATCCGCACAGGATCCCGCGGGGATATCCGGGTGGCCATGCGCGAGGTTGACCAGACCGCCACGCCGGCGGAGGGCGGCAGCGTGGCAAATCCTCCCATCACGCTGTACGACACCTCCGGACCTTACACGGATCCCGACGCGAACATCGACCTGAGCGAGGGTCTGCCGGGCCTGCGCAACGCCTGGATCGAGGAACGGGGCGATTCCCGGCCCCTGGGGTGGCGGAGCGCCCGTTATTCGCAGGACCGACTGGCGGACCGCGGCCTGGATTCGATTCGGTTTCCGAACATTCCGAGACCGCGGCGCGCCTGCCAGGGTGCCAACGTGACGCAGATGCATTACGCCCGGCGAGGAATTCTGACGCCGGAAATGGAGTACGTGGCCATTCGCGAGAACGCGCGGCTCGCGGAACTCAGGGATACTTACGCTGCTGCGGGAATCCTGAAACGGCATGAGGGCCAGGCGTTCGGCGCCCGGCTTCCGGAGCAGGTCACGCCGGAGTTTGTCATGAGCGAGGTGGCCAGCGGTCGGGCCATTATCCCCGCGAACATCAATCACCCGGAGCTGGAGCCGATGATCATCGGTCGCAACTTCCGGGTGAAGATCAACGCCAATATCGGCAACTCCGCCGTCACCTCGTCCATCGCCGAGGAAGTGGAGAAAATGGTCTGGGCGACGCGCTGGGGTGCGGACACGATCATGGATCTGTCCACAGGAAAGAATATCCATGAGACCCGGGAATGGATTCTCAGAAACTCGCCGGTGCCTATCGGTACCGTGCCGATCTACCAGGCTCTGGAGAAAGTCGGCGGCAGGGCCGAGGAACTCACCTGGGAGCTTTTCCGGGACACCCTGGTCGAGCAGGCCGAACAGGGGGTCGACTATTTCACGATCCATGCCGGCGTGCGACTGCCCTTCGTGCCGCTGACGGCAGACAGGGTCACGGGCATCGTATCCCGGGGCGGCTCGATCATGGCCAAATGGTGCCTGGCCCATCACCGGGAAAACTTTCTCTACACGCATTTCGAGGAGATTTGCGAGATCATGAAGGCCTACGACGTCGCCTTTTCCCTCGGCGACGGCCTGCGGCCCGGATGCGTAGCGGACGCCAACGACAGCGCGCAGTTTGCCGAGCTGGAAACGCTTGGCGAACTGACCAAAATCGCCTGGGCGCAGGACGTCCAGGTCATGATCGAGGGGCCGGGCCACGTGCCCATGCAGCGCATTCGCGAGAATATGGACAAGGAACTGGAAGCCTGCTTCGAGGCCCCGTTCTACACGCTGGGACCGCTGGTCACCGATGTGGCCCCGGGCTATGACCACATTACTTCTGCCGTGGGTGCCGCGCAGATCGGCTGGTACGGCACGGCCATGCTGTGTTACGTGACACCCAAGGAACACCTGGGGCTGCCGGACAAGGACGATGTCCGGGAGGGTATCGTAACCTATCGTATCGCCGCCCATGCCGCCGATCTGGCCAAGGGTCATCCGTCGGCGCAGATCCGCGATAATGCCCTGTCGAAGGCCCGCTTCGAGTTCCGCTGGGAAGACCAGTTCAGTCTGGGCCTGGATCCCGAGCGGGCCCGCGAGTTCCACGACGCGACGCTCCCCAAGGATGCGCACAAGGTGGCGCACTTCTGCTCCATGTGCGGGCCGCAGTTCTGCTCCATGAAAATCACCCAGGACATTCGGGAATACGCAAACCGGGACGACGTTCCGGTGGCCGAGGACGCGCGCCGCGGCATGGCCGAGAAGTCCCTGGAGTTCGTGAGCGGTGGCGCCGCTATTTACAGGAAGACCTGAGGAGCCGTCGCCGGAATGCCCGTTCTCGAGAGCCTCACCATTGCCGCAGGAATCGGAGCGTTCGGGTTCCTGGCTTATTACCTGCGACGTCGCCTGGCGACGCGGGGTCCGGATGCGAACTCCGACACGGCTCGAGCCGGTGGCGCGAACCCCGGGTCGAGGCCGGAGGCCCCTGGCAACAGAACGGAAGATTCGCAGGGCGCCGGTTCCGACCGGCCGATGACCGTTCTCATCGACCAGGATCTTTTTTCCAGCCTGGCCGAGTCCATGGATGCGGCGGTGCTGATCCACGACGAGATCATCCATTACGCCAACGCTGCTGCCGCGAGAATTTTCGCCGTCCCGAGAGTCTCCCTACGCGGTTCCCGTCTGGAGGAATACGTCCACCCGGAGCAGCGCGAGACCCTGAGTCATTATCTGGAGCGGCGATCGGGAGGCGGTGGCTCTTCCCGGGACATCATCACCGTCCAGGTACTGGATTCCGAGGACAGGGCACAGTGGGTGGAGATCCGTCCTTTCGATGTGGGCGGCTCGATGAACGGCGGCCAGCTGGGTTCGATCATCAGGCCGAGTCCCATGCATCAGCTGGAGGCCGCGCGGGAAGCGGGTCGTGGCCTGGCTCGCCGAACCCTGGATGCCGTGGGGGAGGGCATCATCACCACGGACGTGGATGGCAGGATCGATTACGTGAACTCCGCTGCCGAGGCCATCATAGGCTGTCGCCGGGACATGGCGGTGGGCCGGGTCCTGACCGAACTGGTCAGCCTGGTGGACGAGGCCGACAGACGACCCCTGGGCGATCCTGTCGCGCGCTGCCTCCAGGAAGGGGCGCGTATCGACCTCGGCCGAAGGTCACTGCTGATTGCGCTTGCGAGCGGGGAGGAACATTCCATCGAGCTGAGTGCCTCGCCCATACGGACCTCGGGTCCCGGTTATCAGGGTGCCGTGATCCTGCTGCACGACGTTTCGGAAATCCGCGGCCTCGCGCGGCAAATGTCCTATCAGGCGAGCCACGACCCTCTCACCGGCCTGGCCAACCGGCGGGAATTCGAACGGCGCCTGGAGGACGTGGCCGCCGGCGCCCGCTCCGGTTCGGCCACCCACGTGCTGTGCTATCTGGATCTGGACAGATTCAAGGTGGTCAACGACAGCTGCGGGCATATCGCGGGCGATAATCTGCTGCGCGAGCTGGCCGGTTTGATCAGGGGCCAGGTCCGCGACTCCGACTTGGTGGCCAGAATCGGGGGGGATGAGTTCGGCATGTTGCTGGTCGGCTGTCCTCTGGAAAAGGCCCGCCAGATCGCCGATGACGTTTGTTCCGCGATCCGTGACTATCGATTCGTCTGGCGCGACCGGATATTCACGGTGGGTGTCAGCATCGGACTGGTGGAGATGGGTCATGAGATCGGCACCATCGAGGAACTTCTGGGGGCCGCGGACTCCGCCTGTTACGTGGCCAAGCAGAAGGGCAGGGGAAGAGTCCACGTGTACTCCGCCAGGGACGAGGCGGTAGCGCGACAAAGAGGCGAGATTCTGTGGCTGCAGCGGATACAGAAGGCGCTTAAAGAAGACGATTTCGAGCTTTTCCTCCAGCCTATTGTTTCCGTGACCGGTCGCGTGGATACCGGCCCGGCCTACGAAGTGCTGCTCCGGCTGCGCGGCGACGATAATGCGATCATCACCCCCGCCGACTTCATGCAAGCTGCCGAGCGATACCATCTGATGCCGAACGTGGATCGGTGGGTGCTGCAGGCCACATTCTCGGCCATCGGCAGCGGTTCCCTCAAACTTCCGGACAGGCGCAGCTGCACGATTAACTTGTCCGGACAGACGCTCGGCGATCCCCAGTTCCTGGATTATGTAGTGGACTGCCTTGATCGATCCGGGGTTACGCCGGACCAGATCTGCTTCGAGGTCAGGGAATCCTCGGTCATCGACAACCTGTCGCACGCGGCCCGATTTATCGCTGTCCTGCACGGCATGGGCTGCCAGTTTGCCCTGGATGATTTTGGCAGCGGCCTGGGCGCCTTCTCGAACCTGAGAAGCCTGGCGATGGATTACCTGAAGATCGACGGATCCATCATCCGCGGGCTCGGCGAAGACCACATGAATGAGGCCATGGTGACCGCAATGATCAATCTTGCGCGGACAATGGATATCCGCGTGATTGCCGAGCACGTGGAAAACGAGTCCGTTTTCGAAGTCGTGCGGCAGATGGGGGTCGATTTCGCCCAGGGCTTTGCCGTGGGACGTCCGGAGCCGCTCACGACGCATTGAGCAGGAACTGCGTGCGCCGGGGAATCCGGCTATAATTCCCAGCCCGATTTGTCCCACCGGCTTCGTCGCGAAGCGGGTGGCAGCGCCGGATCAGAAAGACAACACGGTCTCCGCCAGGGAGGCCAGAAGAAAGGGAGAATCATGAGCACGAATTACCTTCCGCTCCTGGTGGGCGGCCTGGGGATGGTCGCGGCCTTCGTTGTTTACAGGCTGGTTGCCGCCTATCCCGCCGGGGAAGGCAAGGTCGCCGATATTGCGTTCAAGATCCAGTCTGGCGCCATGGCCTTTATGCGACGGGAATACCTGCTGATGTGGATCGTTGCAGTTCTCGTCATCGTTGCCATTGGTCTGTCCGATCTCGGCTGGGATACGTCGCTGGCCTTCTTCGTCGGCGCCCTGACCTCATCGCTGGCCGGTTTCATTGGAATGTACACCGCCACACGAGCCAACGTCCGGACGACGGTGGCGGCCCACAACGAGGGCGCTGGAACTGCATTGTCGGTGGCTTTCTACGGCGGCTCCGTGATGGGCCTGACGGTGGCGGCCATGGGCCTGATCGGGCTGGGATTTCTGTACGTCCTGTTCGGCGGAGATCCGCAGAGTGCGGAAACCATCCACGGCTTCGGTATGGGCGCTTCCCTCGTGGCCCTGTTCTCGCGTGTCGGAGGCGGCATTTTCACCAAGAGCGCCGACGTGGGCGCGGACCTGGTGGGCAAGGTCGAGGCCGGTATCCCTGAAGACGATCCCCGCAACCCGGGCGTGATCGCAGATAACGTGGGAGACAACGTCGGCGACGTGGCCGGGATGGGTTCCGACATCTTCGAGTCCTACTGCGGATCCATGATCGCCTCTATCGCCATCGCCTCGACCATCGGCGTGGACCTGATGAATCAATATCTCGGCGGCACAGTGATGGGGGAGGAACTGAGAGCGAGCCTGATGGGTTTGCCTCTTCTCCTGGCGTCGACGGGGCTGGTGTGCTCCGTGCTGGGCATCCTGATGGTGCGGATGGCGACGACAATGCCTCCGGAGAAGGCGCTCCGTGTCGGTACGATGGGAGCCGCGATCCTCTTCATGATCGCGGCCTGGTTCGTGATCAAGTCCCTGGGGATTGGCCCCGGTGTCTGGGCCTCCGTGCTTGCCGGCGCCATCGGCGGAATCATCATCGGGCTGGTGACCGAGTACTACACGGGTGGCGCGCCGGTGCGGAAAATTGCCCGCGAAGGCGAGACCGGTCCCGCGACGGTGATCATTGCCGGACTCTCTATCGGCATGCAGTCGGTGGTAGTCCCCGTACTGGCTATCGCAACGATCATCTATTTCGCCAATCATTTTGCCAATCTCTACGGGGTGGGCATCGCCGCCGTCGGCATGCTTGCGACCGTGGGCATGACCATGGCCATCGACGCCTATGGTCCGGTCGCCGACAATGCCGGTGGTATCGCCGAGATGTCAGGCATGGGCGAGGAGACTCGCAAGATCACCGATTCCCTGGACGAGGTGGGCAACACGACTGCGGCCATCGGCAAGGGATTCGCCATCGGTGCCGCCGCCCTGGCCGCGCTGGCCATCATTACCGCATTCATCGAGGTGATCCGCCATCACAACCCGGATTTCCGTCTGGAGATCTCCGACCCCACCGTTCTGATCGGCATGTTCATCGGCGGAATCTTCCCGTTCCTGGTGGCGTCGATGACCATGAACGCCGTCGGTACGGCTGCCTTCGACATGATCAAGGAGATTCGCAGGCAGTTTAAGGAGATTCCGGGGCTGCTCGAGGGCAAGGCGGAGCCCGACACGGTTCGCTGCGTGGATATCGCAACCCGGGCGGCCCTGATCCGGATGCTGCCCCCCGGTCTTCTGGCGGTTCTGGCTCCGGTTTTTGTCGGTTTCGGTCTCGGGGCCGAGGCTCTGGGCGGAATGCTGGGAGGCGCCCTGCTGGGATGCGTCCTCCTGGCCCTGACCATGGCTAACGCCGGCGGCGCCTGGGATAACGCCAAGAAGTACGTCGAGAAGGGGCATCACGGCGGCAAGGGATCCGATACCCACAAGGCCACCGTCGTGGGTGACACCGTTGGCGATCCGTTCAAGGACACCTCTGGTCCGTCCATGAACATCCTCATCAACGTCATGGCGATCGTCAGCCTCGTGATTGCGCCGCTGCTCTGAGTCCGGCGGTCCGCGTAAAAAACAAAGGGGGGCATCGCCCCCCTTTGCTATTGCGGTTCGGTAACCGCGCGGCCGGCCGTCGGAATAAGGTCAGGCCTTGACCTCGAAGCGCTCGCGCAGTTTCCTGGGTACCCGGACTTTCTTGAGCTGCACATAGTCGGGAAGACCGTTGCGGAAGGGCGGAAAATCTTCACCCTGGATCAACGGCTCCAGGTAGCGCCGGCAGGCCTCCGTAATGCGAAAGCCGTCCCTGGTGATGAATTTCCTGGGGAGTTTCTTTTCCTTGTTGGCAACTTTCGACAGTTCGGCGATTCCGATCTTCCAGCGGTAAGGTTTGTCGGAGATCCGCTCGATGGTGGGCATCACGGCGTTGTGGCCCTTCATGGCCAGATCCACCGCTGCCTTGCCCACGGCATAGGCCTGTTTGACGTCGGTTGCCGAGGCGATGTGTCTCGCCGATCTCTGTAGATAATCGGCGATGGCGTAGTGGTACTTGTAGCCCAGCTCCTCCTGGATCAGGCCGGCCAGGTTTGGGGCGACCCCTCCGAGCTGAACGTGTCCGAAGGCGTCCTTCAGGCCGGCGTCGGACACGAACTTGCCGTTCGGCCATTTCAGTCCTTCGGACGCGACGATGACGCAGGCGTCATAGCGCTCGACGGATTCCTTGACCCGGGCGATCAGCTTGTCCTTGTCCAGCGGAATCTCGGGGAACAGAATGATGTGCGGGGGCTCGCTGCGATCCCGGCCCGCCAGTCCGCCGGCAGCCGCAATCCAGCCGGCATGTCGCCCCATGACCTCCATGATGAAGACCTTTGTCTGCTTCATGGAAAGTACGTCGATGGCGGCCTCCCGGGTCGAGGTCGCGATGTACTTGGCGACCGAACCGAAACCCGGGCAGTTGTCGGTCACGGCCAGATCGTTGTCCACGGTCTTGGGGACCCCTACGCAGGTCACGTGATACCCCATACGGTCCCCGATCTGGGAGACCTTCCATGCCGTGTCCATGGAGTCGTTCCCGCCGTTATAGACAAAATATCCTATGTTGTGGGCCTGGAATACGTGGATCAGGCGCTCGTATTCGGCCTTGTTCTCGTCCAGGCCCTTGAGTTTGTAACGGGCCGAGCCAAATGCTCCCCCCGGGGTATGTTTCAGGCCCGCAATCGCGGCAGCCGTTTCTTTGCCTGTATCGATCAGGTCTTCGGTAAGCGCGCCGACAATACCCTGGTGTCCGGCATAGATTTTGCCAATCCGGTCCCGATAGCCGCGGGCCGTTTCGATGACCCCACAGGCGGTCGCGTTGATGACGGCCGTGACACCGCCTGACTGAGCATAAAGCAGGTTTTTTTTCGCCATGGATGGTCTAGCCTTTGGATTCGAGACAACCGAATCAGGATAGCGCATAGGCGGGGTCATGGTCATGCCGTTTGACGGTTTCGCCGACGCCGGATAGCCTGACGAGCTCCGGGCCAAGCCGCTCGGGAAGCCGACTCTCCAGACGGAGTGAGAAATGAGAATAATTCTTCTTGGCGCACCAGGGTCCGGCAAAGGCACTCAGGCGCAGAAACTGGTCGAACAGTTCAATATCCCCCAGGTATCCACCGGAGACCTTCTGCGGGAGGCGGTGGCAGCCGGGACGGATCTCGGCAAGCAGGCGAAGGCGGCCATGGACGCCGGGGAACTCGTCTCGGACGATATCGTCCTGGGTATGATTCGTGAGCGCCTGGCAAAGCCGGACGCCGACAACGGTTTCATTCTGGACGGCTTTCCCCGCAATCTCGCCCAGGCCCAGTCGCTCGACGGCCTGCTCGAAGAGCTTGGCGCTCCACTGGACGCTGCCGTCCTGATGGACGTGGATTTCGACGTGCTGTTGAAAAGGCTGACCGGCCGACGCACCTGCGCCGGCTGCGGGCGCGTGTACAACGTGTACTTTTTCCCGCCCGCCAAGGAAGGCATCTGCGACGCCTGTGGCGGAGAACTGCGCCACAGGGACGACGACAACGAGGCAACGATCAGCCAGCGCCTGAAGGTCTACGAGGCACAGACGGCTCCCCTGGTCGAATTCTATGAGAGTCGCGACAAGCTCAAGGTCGTGCCGGCAGAGGGGGAAATCGACGCGGTCTACGAGCGTCTGGTGGCCGCGCTCGTGCCCTCCTTGCCGGGAGCTTGATCGCCCGCTGTCTCGACCATCGCAAGCAGCCTCGCACCGACAAGCTCGCGCCGCCAGCCGCGGAGAATTCGGAGTTCCCGCTGACCTGCAACAAGAGCCCGCAATTCGGCCCGGGTCGCCAGCGCCGGTGCGGCGATGCTTTTGCGACGGGCCGTTTCATCCACTACCTGGCCCAGTGAAGACACCAGCCTGGTCTCGTTGCGCGTGAGCCGTGTTTCCGGAGATACGCCGTGGGGCTCGGCATCCGCAGGCACGGCTTCCAGGCGCCGCAGGATGCTAGCGCCCTGTCGCCGCCGGACCGCGGGCGGAATGGAGAGGCGCGCAAGTTCCGATTCGCTGCGCGGGTTCTCTCGCGCGAGTTCGATCAGTCCCGCATCGGCGAGGATCCATTTCCGCGGACGGTCCCGGGCGACTGCCTGCTCTTCCCGCCACGCGGCCAGTGCCTGCAGCCGGGCCAGCGCGACACCTCCGAGCTGACGCCAGTTCCTGACCCGAGACCAGGCGCTGTCGGGATCCGGTCGGTAGAGTGCAGGTTCGGTCAGTTCCGCCGACATCTCCCGACACCACGACTGTCTGCCGAGTTCTCCGAGGCGGGTTTCCAGCTTCCGATACATCGGCAGGAGATAATGCACGTCCTCCGCCGCATATCGGAGCTGGTCTTCGCTCAAGGGGCGCCGACTCCAGTCGGTGCGCGCATGGCCCTTCTGGAGGCTGATTCCCAGGATCTCCTGCACCAGGGAACCGTAACCGCTCTGGTCGGGATAGCCGAGCAGCGCTCCCGCGATCTGGGTGTCGTAGACGGGGGCCGGCACGTGTCCGGACATGGAGAAAAAAAGCTCCAGGTCCTGCCTGGCCGCATGGAAGATCTTGAGCGTCCCCTGCTGGAAAAGAATCTCCTTCAGCGGCGCGGCGGTTCCGAGCTTCAGGAGATCCACCAGCGCCAGCCTGTCATGCCAGGCCAGCTGCAGCAGGCAGGGGCGCGGGTAATAGGTGCTTTCGCGGACAAATTCCGTGTCCACGGCCAGCAGTTCCACGTCCCGGAGACGGGACGCCAGGCTCGCGAGTTCCGATTCGCTCTGGATGATCTCGGGTGTCGTCATGGGCGCATTATCCCCGATTCCGGTCATGCGCATGCCGACGCTGCCGGCTGCAGGTATGATTCGTGCTCCGCAGCCATGGCGTATTTATGAACAAGCTCCTCCGCGCTTTTGTCCAGATCGCGACCCTGAAACTTGGGCCCGAAGACCTGCCCGCTTCCGGTTTCCTGCTGGGCCTGGTGACCGCTGCCTATCTGCTCACCGGGGCCGCCTCGGTCGCCTTTTATACCAGCAGCGCGGGCGAGGCTGCCCTTCAGCTGGCCGTGGATCTTTGTCTCACCTTCGGATTCTTCACCCTGTTGCTGGTTCTGTACCGGAAAGCTCACAGACTGTTGCAGACCCTGACGGCGCTTCTCGGTACCGGCGTCCTGCTGTCGCTGATAGCCCTTCCCCTGACCGCTTGGCTTCAGGCGCTGGACATGAGCGCCGCGGAGGGCGCCCCGATCCCGGCCGTGGGCATCTATCTGATCGTGCTCTGGTCGATCGCCGTCACCGGGCACATCCTCCATCGCGCTCTCGAGATTCCTTTTGTGGGAGGTCTGGTTATCGGCGTGGCCTACTTCGTGCTCAACCTGGCGACGTTCGCCAAACTGTTTCCCGCGGAGGCCTGAATGCACGTTCATATCCTGGGGATATGCGGAACCTTCATGGGAGGAGTGGCTGCCCTGGCCAGGAGTGCGGGGCACAGGGTGACTGGAGCGGACAGCGGGGTATATCCGCCCATGAGCACACAGCTGGCTTCCCTGGGGATAGAGATTACCGAGGGATTCGGGGCAGAACAGCTGGACCCTCCCCCGGACTGCGTCGTTGTGGGGAACGTCATGACCCGCGGTATGCCGGTGATCGAAGCCCTGCTCGAGTCGCGGATCCCGTTTTACTCAGGTCCGGAGTGGCTCTCCCGTTTTGTTCTGACGGATCGCTGGGTGCTTGCGGCGGCGGGAACGCACGGCAAGACCACGACGGCGAGTATTCTTGCGTGGATTCTGGAGGACGCGGGGCTCGACCCGGGTTTCCTGATAGGGGGGGTGCCGGGGAACTTCGGTGTCTCGGCCCGCCTGGGCGGCGGATCTTTTTTCGTCGTGGAAGCCGATGAATACGATACGGCCTTTTTCGACAAGCGTTCCAAGTTTGTTCACTATCGGCCCCGAACCCTGATCCTCAATAACCTGGAATACGATCACGCCGATATCTTCCCGGACCTGGAGGCGATCAAGGTGCAGTTCCACCATCTGGTGCGCACGGTTCCCGGCAGCGGCTGTATCGTCGTCAACGCGGGCGACGGGAATCTTGCCGATGTCCTTGCGCGCGGATGCTGGACGCCGACGGAGACCTTTTCGAAGACGGGACAGGACGGTCGCTGGCAGACCCGGCCGGCGGAAGATCCGCGTCGTTTTGAAGTCTGTTGCGAGAACGCGCAGGCAGCCAGGGTCGAGTGGGATTTCCCCGGTTTCCACAATCAACAGAATGCCCTGGCGGCCCTGCTCGCCGCGCGGCACGCCGGCGTGCCGCTGGTGGCCGGGACCGATGCCCTCAGCCGCTTTCGAGGCGTGGGACGCCGCATGGAACTCCGCGGTCGTGCCGCAGGGATTACCGTTTTCGACGATTTTGCGCATCATCCGTCGGAGATCGCGGCGACGCTGACCGGCGCCGCTGCACTGCCCAGGGAGGGGCGCCTGATCGCCGTATTCGAACCGCGGTCCAACACCATGCGCATGGGTATACACAGGGAGACCCTGGGCCCGTCGTTCAAGGACGCGGACCGGGTCTATCTTTTCCGGCCGACTGATCTCGGCTGGGACCTGGAGGAGGTCGCGGATACCACTGGGGTGCCCACGGCGATCTTCGACGACCTGGAAGCGCTGGTTCGCCGCCTTGTCACAGACCTCGGCAGCGGAGATGATGTGATCATCATGAGCAATGGAGGTTTTGGCGGAATACACCAGCGTCTTCTGGAGGCGCTCCGCCACAGATCAGGGCCGTGATGACAAAAGGCGCCGCTCAACCGCACATCGCTCTCGCCTGGACAGGGGCGTCGGGAATGCAATACGGCATACGACTGCTGGAATGCCTTCTGGATGCCAACTGCCGGGTTTCCCTCATGGTCTCGAAACCGGCCCAGGTGGTCGCCGGCATGGAGACGGACCTGGTGCTGCCTGGACGGCCATCGGATATGCGCGCGGCCCTGGTGGAACGATTTCCGGCGGGCCAGGGGAAGCTGGCAGTCTACGGTCGCGACCAGTGGACCGCACCGGTGGCCAGCGGATCCGCCGCCCCGGATGCCATGGTGATCTGCCCCTGTACGACGGCCACGGTATCGGCTGTCGCCACGGGGGCGAGCCGGTCTCTCATCGAGCGGGCCGCCGATGTCGTGCTCAAGGAAAGACGGCCGTTGCTGCTGGTGGTGCGTGAGACACCGCTGTCCACCGTGCATCTGGAGAACATGTTGAGGCTGGCGAACGCAGGTGCCGTCGTGATGCCGGCCGCGCCGGGTTTTTATCATCGCCCATCCACTGTCGAGGAACTGGTCGATTTCATCGTCGCCCGGGTAATGGACCACCTGGGAATTGTTCAACAACTGCTGCCTCCATGGGGGGGCGGGTCGGAAAGGGCAGGCTAGCCTGCCGGGCGGCGAGATCGCGGTGACGGATTCAAGAGCAGAAATCCCCCTGTTTCCCCTGAGAACTGTTCTCTTTCCCGGCGGACCGCTGCCCCTGAGGATTTTCGAGACCCGTTATGTGGACATGATAGGCCGCTGCCTGAAAGACGAGATCGGGTTCGGGGTCGTGGCCTTGAAAGACAGCGACGAGACTGGCTCGGGAGAGGTTCACCAGGTGGGAACCCTGGCCCGGATTATCGACTGGTACCAGTTCGATGACGGACTGCTGGGCATCACGGCGCTGGGAGAAACCCGGTTCCTGCTGCGGGGGATCCGGCGACAGGAAGACGGTCTCAACCTGGGAGAAGTGGATTTCCTCGAGGCGGAGCCGGAGCTGCCGCTACCGGAACGGTTTTATCCGCTGTTGGCTCTGCTGGAGAATGTCCTGTCCGAACTGGAAGCCCAGTACCGGTTTGTGGAAAAGCAGTTCGAGGACGCGGGCTGGATCGGCTGCCGACTGGCCGAAGTGCTGCCGCTGAGCATCGAACAGAAGCAGATGTGTCTCGAGATCAGCGATCCGGTGAAGCGGCTGGAGGTTCTGGCATCGGTGGTGGAGAGCCTCAAGAAGTGATCCAGCGCCAACTCGCCCCGACTGTCCCCGGTAGTTCGGGCCCTGCTTCCTGGCGCCCGGTTCGGCGGGCGATCCGACGAGCGGGGAGGCCCTAGCATGCAGGAAAGATCGCGGATGGTCTGCGTTCATCGTTTGCAGGATCCGATCGAGGCCAACCTGGTGCGGGGTCTGCTGGTCAACGAGGGTATTCCCGTCGAGCTGACCGGCGAGGGTTTGGTCGGAGCCTACAGCGGCGTCCCCAAGCTTTGCGAGGTCAGGGTGATGGTCCCGCCGGACTTTCGCAGCAGCGCCAGGAAGATTCTGGATCGCTACGAGTCCGAAAAGGGGAAAAAGAACACATCCCCCGACTGGTCGTGCACCGCCTGCGGCGAGATCAACGATCCCAGTTTCGAGATCTGCTGGCGCTGCGGAGAAGGCCGATGAGAAAGGCACCGATCTCCGACAAGGTTCGCATCCTGCTGGTTCACGGCATGGCCGGTAAGCCGGCGGAGCCCCAGTGGTTCGAACTCTGGCGACGAGCGCTGATGGAGAACCTGCTCATGGAAGCGGGCAGGCTGGCTCAACGGCTCAAGGACGACGGCGATCTTCTGGTGTCGGCATACTGGGCCGACGCCATTCCGGATCATCTGCCTGAACTCGCGGACAGACTTCGGCAGATGCGCCAGTCCGTGGACAATGTGGTCGAGAGCCGGCGCAGGCACGGGCGGCACCTTCACACACCCCGGGAGGGTTGGAACGAGGCACGGGTTCGGCGATTCGGAGTGGAGGCCATCGAGTCGTTGCGGGCCAGCCTGAGCCTGGGTCCGGAAGCTTTCAGACAGCATCTCTGGGAACTGGAGCGATATCACGCAGACAGCCTGATCGCCGACCGGATACGCAGGCCGCTGGAGAACCGGCTGCGGGAGTGCTGGGAGGCCAATCGACGGGTCATTATCATTTCCCATTCGCTTGGCGCAGCCGTGGCCTACGATACTCTTTGGCGTTTTTCCCACCGCAACGACCCGGAGTTCCGGTCGTATCGACAGCACACGGTGGATCTGCTGGTGACCATGGGGGCGCCGCTGGCGGACCGGACGATCCAGAACGTGATGTTGAGCGGCCGATGGCTGGCGGAGCGAGACGCGTCGACCCGCGCGCGCCGCCGGCGGGCCTGGATGACCAACGTCCAGCGCTGGGACAACTATTCGGCACTCGGCGACTTCGTATGCCATGGCCTTGACATGGAGAAGGAATTCTTCAGCCGCATGCGACAGGATCTTCCTCATCTCGAAGGCGCCCAGCTTCGCGACTACCGGGATCTGTTCAATCCCTATCGGGAGGCGGACGGGACGCCCAATCCGCACAAGGTCTTCGGTTACCTGGTACAGCCCAAGCTGGCCACGCGCCTGTGCCGGCTGCTTCGGAAGATTGACGCCGAATGACGCCGAGGATCCGGCTCACGGACGCGGACATCACCACCCTTGAAGTGGATGCCGTCGTCAACGCTGCCAACCGCAGTCTGCTCGGTGGCGGGGGAGTTGACGGCGCAATACACCGGGCTGCCGGTCCGGGTCTTCTCGAGGCCTGCCAACGGCTTGGGGGCTGCGAGGTGGGTGATGCCAAATGTACGCCAGCCTTCGATCTCCCCGCCCGCTGGATCATTCATACGGTGGGTCCGGTGTGGCGCGGCGGAACCGAGGGCGAAGCCGAACGCCTGGCGGACTGCTATCGCCGAAGCATGGAATTGGCCGAAGAAGTGGGGGCCGCATCCATTGCGTTTCCCGCGATCAGCTGCGGTGCGTACGGTTACCCAATGGAGCAGGCCGCCGAGATCGCTATCGACAGAATCGTCGAGTGGCAGCGCCGGACGCCCGGGGAAGTCTGGTTCTGTTGCTTCGGGCCCTCGGCTCTCGCCATCTACCGCGCCGTGATCGCGCGCCGGACCGGATCAGCGGATCCCTGAGCTCAGGCGCCCAGCCTGCCCATGACACGGCGGGCGGCTTCGACCGTCGTCTCGATGTCCTCGTCGCTGTGCGCGATGGAGACGAAGCCCGCCTCGAAGGCCGACGGAGCCATGTAGACGCCGGCTGCCAGCATGCCGTGGAAAAAGGCCTTGAATCGAGCCGGGTCGCAGGCAGTCACCTGCCGGTAATAGCGGACGGGCGATTCTTCGCTGAAAAAGAAACCGAACATGCCCCCCTGCCTGTTGGTGGTGAAAGGCACGCCCGACGCCTCCGCGGCCGCCTGAAGGCCCTCGGTCAGCTTTGTCGTGCTTGCGCCCAGACGGTCGAAAAAACCGGGTTCGCCAATGAGTTCCAGGGTGCGAAGACCGGCGGTCATGGCCACGGGATTGCCCGAAAGGGTGCCGGCCTGGTAGACGGGGCCCGTCGGAGCGATATGATCCATCACGTCGGCACGGCCGCCAAAGGCTCCGACAGGCATGCCGCCGCCGATCACCTTGCCCAGCGTTGTCAGATCCGGGCGTACGCCGTACACAGACTGGGCACCGCCGAGAGCGACGCGGAAGCCGGTCATGACCTCGTCGAAGATCAGCAGACTGTCGTATTCGTCACACACCTGACGAAGGCCTTCCAGGAAACCCTCTACGGGGAGAATCATGTTCATGTTCCCCGCGATGGGCTCGACGATGATGCCGGCGATCTGGTCACCGATTCGCCGGAAAGCCTCGCGGACCTCATCCAGGTCGTTGAATGTCAGGGTGACGGTGTGCTCCGCCACCGATGCGGGGACGCCGGGTGAAGTCGGTACGCCCAGGGTCAGCGCACCGGAGCCTGCCTTGACCAGCAGGGAATCGGAATGACCGTGATAACAGCCCTCGAACTTTATGATCTTGTCCCGCCCGGTAAAGCCCCGGGCGAGCCGGATGGCGCTCATGGTCGCCTCCGTGCCCGAGCTGACAAAGCGAACTTTGTCCATGGACGGCACGAGTTCGCATACGAGGCGGGCCAGCTCAGTCTCCACGGCCGTGGGGGCGCCGTAACTGAGACCCCGATCTGCCGCGGTCTTGACGGCCTCGATGACGGCCGGATGGGCATGGCCGAGAATCATCGGTCCCCAGGATCCGACGTAGTCCACGTAACGTGTACCGTCTGCGCCGAAGATATACGCTCCCCGCGCGTGATCGACGAAGACCGGTGTGCCCCCGACGGAACCGAAAGCCCTGACAGGAGAGTTCACCCCGCCAGGAATAAATCTTCTGGCTTCGTCGAAAAGCTGCTCGCTCTTTGTCATGCCGTCCTCGCGGTGGGAATTCGAAGGACGCTATTCTAGCCTATCCTCCCCGGCGGCCCTGCGGAAAAGTGCGGCAAAACGTCGGGCCGCATCCTCGGGGTCCGGCTGACCGAAAACACCGCTGATCACCGCCAGGGCGCGGCACCCGGCGGAAACCAGCGCGGCCCCGTTTTCGGGCGTGATGCCGCCGATGGCGACCACAGGAACCTGGAGTTCCTCGCAGGCGCTGCGGAACAGATGCTCCGGCGCGTGGACCGCCCCCGGTTTTGTCGGCGACGGAAACGCGCTGCCGAAGGCCACATAATCGCAACCGGTCGCCGCGGCAATGCGGGCCCGATCGAGGGAGTCGTAACAGGACACGCCGATCAGGGCGTCTGCCCCGAGAATTTCTCGTGCCTCGAGGACATCCGTGTCTCCCCGGCCGACGTGAACCCCGTGGGCACCGGATCGTCGGGCGAGCTCAGGATCGTCGTTGACCAGAAACAGCGCCCCGGATTCTCGGCATAAACGGGCAAGGGCCGTCGCTTCTCCCATTCGTCCGTGCTCGTCATCACTCTTGTCGCGATACTGGACAATCGCGGCCCCCCCGCGAAGCGCCGCGCGGACGCTGGGCACCAGTCCCCGTTCGGCGCACATGGCTCTGTCGGTGATCACATACAGGCCGCCGGGCAGGGCGGGTTTCACGGGTCTCCGGCCCCTGAGGGAGGCAGCCGCCTGGGAATGAACTGCCCCTTGCCCGGCCGAAACGCACGGCGAAGCGCCTCGAACGTGAAGCGCTGGGCTTCGGCGACGGCCAATGGCACCGCCATACCCCGGGCAAGCAGGGCGGCGATGGCCGACGCCAGGGTGCACCCGGAACCGTGGTACTGGCCAGGCAGGCGCCGCCAGCGAGAGGATTCTTCGAAGCCGTCCGCCCCGTACAGGACGTTCTCGACCCCCGCGGTATCCTCGTCTGCCCCTTTCGCCAGAACCCAACGCGCGCCACCGTCCAGCAGGCGACGGGCCATCTCGGCTCGATTGTCTCCACCCCCGCCAAGCCGGCGTAATTCCAGGGCGTTGGGCGTCAATACTGTCGTCAGCGGGAGAAGTCGGTTCAGCAGCACTGATTCCAGCGCCTTTTCTGCCAGCGCTGCTCCACCTGCCGCTACCAGTACGGGATCCAGCACAACGGGGATACGGGATCTTTTTTCCAGCACTTCGGCCACCGCGTTTCCGACGGCCGCATCCGCCAGAAGCCCGATCTTGACCGCCCGGATGTCCATGTCTTCCAGAACCGTCTCCGCCTGCTCGGCAACCAGTTCCGGCTCAGGAACGAAAACCCGGTAGGCATTACGCGTGTCCTGGACCGTGAGAGACGTGATGACCGGTGCCGGATGCGCACCCAGCGCAGAAACCGCCTGGAGGTCGGCGGCCATGCCGGCGCCGCCGGAAGGGTCGTTTCCGGAAATGATCAGGACACAGTCTGGGCAGGATTCGCTCATGATCGAGGTTTCGAATTGTCAGGGGGCATGGGAGAATACGGCATCTTCCGCCGGCGAGCGACCAAAGCTGGAGAAATCAGAAGCATGAAAGCGTACATGTGCGTCATCTGCGGTTACGTCTATCAGGAGTCGGATGGCGATCCCGACTCCGGCATCGCGCCTGGCACCCGTTGGGAAGATGTGCCCCTGACGTGGCGTTGTCCGGATTGCGGCGCCGGCAAGGAGGATTTCGAGATGGTGGAGATTTAATGCCGGCGCAGAGAAGCGGCGGGTCGCCGATAAAAGCTTGCTACCAGCGGACGACTTGGGCGCCTTTATCGCGCAGAAGATCGATCAGGCTTCCCTTGCCAACGAGGTGAAGAGCGCCCACCACTACCAGGCACTCCCTGTCCCCATTACCCATTTCGATGAGCTGGTTGGCCCAGGAAGCGTTACGCTCCGTGACGAGACTGCGGTAGAGTTCCGGATATTCTGAGAAATTCCGGCCCAGCTCCCGGGCCAGAACGTCGGTTTTTCCATCCCTCCAGGCGCCGACGAGAAGACCCATTTGATTTTCCAGCAGGTCTGCCTCGTGCAGGGTTTGCATCAGAAGCTGCACCTGGACGGGATCCGGCATGCCGTCGAACAACTCGATCTGGAACTCCAGTGTCTCGAGGCCGGTCACTTCCTTGCCTGCGGACACGGCGGCGGCTGCGAGCTGCTGGTCCAGTCCCAGTTGCGGCACGAAACCGAGGCGCATGAGTTGCAGGTTCATGATGGTCAGCGCCGCGAACCAGGGTTTGAATTCACTCAGGAGGTCCAGTTCGATTCCCAGTTCCCTGGACTTCCCGGAGGCCACCGCATAATTGTCCGCACCAAGGATCTCCGGGAGACTGGTTCCGTCCGGCACCCGGCCAAGATTCTGGAAGAGGGTCTGGGACATCACCGGATCCAGGTCGTCCATGTCGAGTTCGAATACCAGGCATTCCGCTCGCTCCATGGCTCGGGCAATGTTGTCCGGGAGCGGATAGTCGCTTTCCCGAAGCAGATGCACCGACCCCAGAAGCATGATGTTTGAGGACGGGCCGCGCATCTCCCAGATTGCCGGGCCGTCGGCCGCTCGGGCCTGGGGCTGCCCGAAGCCAAGGGAGACGGCAGCGACGAGAAAGGCCGCGACCAGGCGGAGAGTCTGTTTCAAGATGTCTCACCCGTCTGGATTCCCGCGGTGCGCGTCAGCCACGCGATGCGCGCGGAAGATTCCAGGGAACACGTCCACTTGTAGGCCTGGTCCAGGGATCGGCCCCTGGCGTATACGCCGTGACCCCGCACGATGGCTACCCGATGCTCTCGCAGGATACGGGCTACTTTTTCCGGGGACTGCTCAGTATAGGCCGCGTGAGGAATGTCAAGGACGGGCACAGTGCCGAAATAGAGTCGGCCCTCGAAATCGACTGCCGCGAAGTCCTCTCCTGACATGGTCATGGCGATGGAACAGGGCCCGTGGCTGTGGAGAACGGCCATTGCCTCCGGGACGTGGCGATAGACCGCCAGATGGAGATTCGCATCGAGGGACGCACCCTCCGGCGCTAGTGCGGAGATGGATACGCGAATCAGGTCCGATTCCGACAGGGTATCCGCGCAGCAGCCCGTGGGCGTGATCCAGATTTCCTCGCCAATGCGGCAGGAGGCATTGCCGCTATGAGAATCGTTCAGACCGTAAGCCCTCAGCCACCGGTAATACCGGACCAGATTTGCCGCAGCCTCCTGGTCGGAATCGGAGTTCATGCGGGCACCCGGACGACCCGCGTCTCGATATGCCCATCGGGAAACAGCCTGAGAACGCGGTACCCCGAGGGCATTTCATCCAGGGTGAAGCGCTCGCTGCCCGGCTTGAACTGGTAGCAGGTGGACGGCGTGCCCATCAGTCGCACGCCCCGGCTCACCACGTCCAGCTCCTGGTGGATATGGCCGCACAGCACGGCCCTCACTCTCGGGTACTTGTTCACCAGCGTCAGCAGTTCTTCTCCGTCGTCCAGGCCGACGGCGTCGAGCCAAGCGCTGCCGACGTCGATCGGGCAGTGATGCAGGCAGACCAGGGCGTGATCCGCAGTAGTGGACTCAAGTTCAGCGGCGAGACGGCCCAGCTCTTCCTCGCCAAGGCGTCCGCCTCCCCGGTCCCCGTCCCAGGTGCTCAGCAGGGGCACCACCCAGGGCCCGAGACGGATGGTCTCGAGGAAATGGAACGGCGGCTTCGAGAGGACTTCCACCATGCGGCCCAGATGATCGTGATTGCCGGGGAGGCAGTAGACGGGGCAGCCCACATTTTTCAGCAGATCACGGATGGCCTCGTAGGCTTCCGTGGAATAGTCCTCCGCCAGGTCGCCCGTCAGCAGGATGATGTCTGGCGCAGTGTTGGCCAGCGCATGATCGAGCGTGCGGACGAAGCACCCGTATGTATTGACGTACTCACGGACCTCCTCGCGACTGGCGAAGATGTGCGTGTCCGACAGTTGCAGCACTTCGTAGGCTGGCGTCATCTTGGCCTTCCCGATCCCCCTGGCATCCGCTTGGTTGCGTTAGTGTAACCTTGCCGGGCCGGCCGGGATAACTGTGGAGCTCCACCATCATGTCGAACCGTACCCTTCAGGTCACCGACGAGATATATGACTACCTTATCGACATCTCGTTGAGGGAGCCGGTCGTGCTGACCGAGTTGCGCGAATGGACGGCGGAGCATCCGCGTTACCCGATGCAGATCGCGCCGGAGCAGGGCCAGTTCATGGCGTTGCTCGTGTCGCTGATGGGCGCCCGCCGGTGCCTGGAGATTGGCGTCTTTACCGGTTACAGCAGTCTTGCAGTCGCGCTTTCGCTGCCCGAAGACGGCAGCATCGTTGCCTGCGACGTCAGTGAGGAATATACGGCCGTGGCGCGGGAGTTCTGGAACAAAGCCGGTGTCGCCGGGAAAATCGATCTGCGTCTTGCGCCGGCCACCGAGACGCTGGACGAGCTGCTGGCCGCAGGCGAGGCAGGCCAGTTCGACTTTGCCTTTATCGACGCCGACAAAAGCAGTTATCTCGGATATTTCGAGCGCTGCCTCGCGCTGCTGCGACCGGGGGGGCTAATCGCCGTGGACAATACACTGTGGTCGGGCCGGCTCGTGGACGGGCGGGAGCAGGACGAGGATTGCCGGGCCCTGCGGGAATTCAATCGCGCCCTTCATGGTGACGATCGCATCGACCTGAGCCTGGTGCCTATCGGCGACGGGCTTACGCTGGCCAGAAAGCGGCCCTGATAGTAAGAGGGCCGCCCGCGGGCGGCCCTCGATCCGGAAAACCGGGTGGCCTTGACTCAGTACCGGTAGTATTCGGGCTTGTACGGCCCGTCCGGCTTGACTCCGAGATACTTGGCCTGTTCCTGGGTCAGGCGGGTCAGCTTGGCGCCAATCCGTTCCAGGTGCAGTCGGGCGACCTTTTCGTCCAGATGCTTCGGAAGCACGTAGACCCGTCGCTCGTATTTGCCGGGGTTTTGCCACAGATCGATCTGCGCCAGGATCTGGTTGGTGAATGAATTGGACATCACGTAGCTCGGATGCCCGGTGGCACATCCCAGATTTACCAGCCGACCCTCGGCGAGCAGGATGATCCGTTTGCCGTCCGGGAAAATAATGTGGTCGACCTGGGGTTTGATGTTTTCCCACTCCAGCTCCCGGATAGCGGCAACGTCGATCTCGTTATCGAAATGACCGATATTGCAGACGATGGCCTGGTCACGCATCTTTCGCATGTGCTCCACGGTAATCACATTGGTGTTGCCGGTAGCCGTCACGAAAATATCGGCTCTGCTGCAGACATCGTCCATAGTGACCACCCGGTAACCTTCCATCGCCGCCTGCAGTGCGCATATCGGGTCGATCTCGGTGATCCAGACCGTGGCGCCGAGGCCCCGCAAGGCCTGGGCGGATCCCTTGCCCACGTCCCCGTAGCCGCAGACCACGGCAATCTTGCCCGCAATCATGACGTCGGTGGCGCGTTTGATCGCGTCGACCAGGGATTCGCGACATCCGTACAGGTTGTCGAATTTGGATTTGGTAACGGAATCGTTGACATTGATGGCCGGAATCCGCAGCAGACCCGCCTTCTCCATCTCGTACAGACGCTGCACCCCGGTGGTCGTTTCTTCTGACAGCCCGCGAACCTCTTTCAGCAGCTCCGGGTACTTGTCATGCATCAGCTGGGTCAGGTCTCCGCCGTCATCCAGCAGCATGTTGGGCCGCCAGCCGTCGCATCCCACGATGGTCTGCTCGACGCACCACCAGTACTCGTCCTCGGTCTCTCCTTTCCAGGCGAAAACCGGCACTCCGCTGGCAGCAACTGCTGCCGCGGCATGATCCTGCGTTGAGAATATGTTGCAGGAAGACCAGCGCACCTCCGCACCGAGCTGAACCAGCGTCTCGATGAGGACGGCCGTCTGGATCGTCATGTGAAGGCAACCCGCAATCCGTGCGCCGGACAGGGGTTTCTTGTCCGCGTATTCCCGTCGCAGGGCCATCAGCCCGGGCATTTCCGTCTCGGCGATGGCGATTTCCTTCCGGCCCCACTCGGCGAGGCTGATATCCGCTACCTTGTAATCGGATTTCAAAATTTCTGCGGTCTGGGTCATTGAATGCTCCTGTAAATTCGCAGGGAAAGCGGCTCAGGCCGCGGCGTCGGTCTTCAGGGCTTCCGCCTTGTCGGTCCGTTCCCAGGTAAAGTCCGTATCCTCGCGGCCAAAATGTCCGTAGGCGGCCGTCTTTCTGTAGATGGGCCGGATCAGGTCCAGCATCTCGACGATCCCGAAAGGCGTAAGATCGAAATGCTGGCGCACCAGGCTCCGGAGTTTCTCGTCGGGCACCTTGGCCGTGCCGAAGGTGTCCACATTTACCGAAGTCGGCTCGGCGATGCCGATGGCGTATGAAACCTGCACCTCGCAGCGTTCCGCCAGTCCTGCTGCAACAATGTTTTTCGCCACATACCGGCAGGCATATGCGGCGGAACGGTCCACCTTGGAGGGGTCCTTGCCGGAGAAGGCGCCTCCCCCGTGACGGGCCATGCCCCCATAGGTATCGACAATGATCTTTCTTCCGGTCACTCCGCAATCACCCATCGGTCCTCCGATAACGAACCGCCCCGTTGGGTTGATGTGGTAACGGGTGCCTTCGTGCAGCCATTCCTTGGGCAGCGTCGGAAGAATTATGGTCTCCATGACGGCTTCGCGCAGATCTTCCTGGCGGATTTCCGGGGAGTGCTGCGTGGACAGCACCACCGCGTCCACCGCTACGGGCCGTCCGTTCTCGTAACGCAGCGTGACCTGGCTCTTGGCATCAGGCCTGAGCCAGGGAAGCGTGCCGTTGCGACGCTCCTCGGCCTGGCGCTGAACCAGGCGGTGGGCGTAGGTGATCGGCGCCGGCATGAGAACGTCCGTTTCGTTGCTGGCATAACCGAACATCATCCCCTGATCGCCGGCGCCCTGCATTCGGCGTTCCTCGCGGTTGACGCCCTGGGCGATGTCGCCGGATTGTTTGCCGATGGCGTTCAGGACCGCACAGGTGGCGCCGTCGAAGCCGACGTCCGAGCTGTCGTAGCCGATATCGAGAATCGTGGACCGCGTGAGTTCCTCAAGGTCCACCCACGCGCTGGTGGAGATTTCCCCGGCGACCACGACCATTCCCGTCTTGACCAGCGTTTCGCACGCCACCCTGGCGTCCGGATCCTCGCTGAGGATGGCGTCGAGGACGGCATCGGAAATCTGGTCGGCGATTTTGTCGGGATGTCCTTCGGAGACGGATTCCGAAGTGAAGATGAAGTTCTCAGACATGCTTGCAGTTTGACCCGCCGTGTAAAAAAGATGGCAATTATACAGACTATAATGTTGCAGGTCAGTTCACGCCCCAGCCGGGGCAAAGCACCCAGTTAGGGAGATCACGATGGCTGCCAAAGAGACTCCGGTGTGCGAATTCGGCACGCCGGCCCCGGATTTCACCCTTCCCGACCCGTCGGGACGGGTCTGGAGCCTGCAGGAATGCAGGGGAGAACGCGGTACCGTGATCATGTTCATCTGCAATCACTGTCCCTACGTCAAGGCCGTCATCCAGCGCATTGTGAGAGACGCCAACGACCTGGCGCCGCTGGGGGTTCGCTTTGCGGCGATTATGTCAAATGATCCCCGGCAATACCCGGAGGACGCGCCCGAGCAGATGAAGCGGGTGGCGGCCGAGCATCAGTTCCCATTTCCCTACCTGGTCGACGCAACGCAGGAGGTAGCGAAAGCCTACGGGGCGGTCTGCACCCCCGATTTCTTCGGCTACAACGCCGATCTCCGGCTGCAATATCGTGGTCGACTGGATGAAAGCGGTCGGGCCCCGGCAGCCCCCGGGGCGCGCCGGGAGCTTTTCGAGGCCATGACGCAGGTGGCCAGCTCGGGAGAAGGCCCGAAAGAGCAGATCCCGAGCATTGGATGCTCCATCAAATGGCTTTAAAGGAGCTGATCCCCGCTGACGGCCAGCGCGCTTGCCGTGCGCCTTCCTATCTCAGAAAATTCGTCTATCCCTTCTCCCTCTCCCGGAGCACCCATGTCTGATCGAAGAGAGTTCGCGAACGCCATTCGCGCCCTGAGTATGGACGCGGTTCAGGCCGCCAATTCCGGCCACCCCGGCATGCCGATGGGGATGGCCGACATCGCCGAAGTGCTGTGGAACGACTTCCTCAGTCACAATCCCGGTAATCCCCTGTGGCCGAACCGCGACCGTTTCGTCGTTTCCAACGGCCACGGGTCCATGCTGCTCTATTCTCTGCTGTATCTGAGCGGTTACGACGTTTCCATCGAAGAACTGAAGAATTTTCGCCAGCTGGGCTTCCGGACGGCCGGGCATCCGGAGTACGAGCCGGAGATGGGTGTCGAGACCACCACAGGCCCGCTCGGGCAGGGACTGACGAATGCTGTCGGCATGGCGCTTGCCGAGCGCGTTCTCGCGGCCCACTACAACCGCCCGGGCCACGAAATTATCGATCACCACACGTATGTTTTCGTGGGAGACGGCTGCCTGATGGAGGGCATCTCCCACGAAGCCTGTTCGCTGGCGGGCACTCTGGGTCTCGGCAAGCTGATCTTCATTTACGACGACAACGGCATATCCATCGATGGAGACGTGGAAGGCTGGTTTACCGACGATACTCCCGGCCGGTTCGAGGCATACGGCTGGCACGTGGTGCGTGATGTGGACGGGCATGACGTGGAGGCTGTCGGCAAGGCAATCGAGGCCGCGAGGGAGGAGGCGCAACGCCCCACGATTATTTGCTGCAAGACCGTCATAGGCTGGGGCTCGCCAAACAAGCAGGGCTCTGAATCCACTCATGGTGCGGCGCTGGGGGAGGAGGAAGTCCAGGCGACGAGGGATAACATCGGCTGGCCGTACCCGCCCTTCGAGATCCCGGACGCAATTCGCGCCGGTTGGGATGCGAAGGAACGGGGCCGCCAGCGGGAGGATGCCTGGCACATTCAGATGGAGTCGTATGCCAGCGAATATCCGGAGCTCGCCAGGGAGCTTCAGCGACGTCTGAGAGGCGACCTCCCCGACAACTGGCAGGCGATGGCCGACGCCGCCATCGGGCAGATTGCAGAAAACGGCGGCGACATGGCGACCAGAAAGGCTTCTCAGGTGGCCCTGGAGGCATTCGGTCCGGGTCTTCCGGAGTTAATCGGCGGGTCGGCCGACCTGACCGGCTCCAACAATACCTTCTGGTCCGGCTCAAGGACCATCACCGGGAAGGAACCGGACGGCAATTATCTCCATTTCGGCGTCCGCGAATTCGGCATGACGGCGATCCTGAACGGAATCTCCCTGCACGGCGGATTCAAACCCTACGGCGGCACATTCCTGGTGTTCTCCGATTACGCCCGGAACGCCGTCAGGATGGCGGCGCTGATGCATCAGCCCGTCATCCTCGTCTACACGCATGATTCCATCGGTCTGGGCGAGGATGGGCCCACGCACCAGCCCGTCGAACACCTGTCCAGTCTGAGGATCATTCCCAACACGCATGTCTGGAGGCCCTGCGACAGCGTGGAATCGGCCGTGGCCTGGCGTCTTGCGCTGGAAAGCCGGAAAACGCCCCACAGCCTGGTTTTTTCTCGCCAGAGCCTGCCGTTCCAGACGCGCGACGATCGGCAGATCGCCGACATCACCCGCGGCGGATATGTTCTGCGGGACGCCGGACCGGACCCGCAAGTGATCCTGATCGCTACCGGCTCGGAAGTCGCTCTGGCGATGGCGGCAGCCCGGGCTCTGGAGGAAGATGACCTCCAGGTACGGGTGGTATCCATGCCGTGCGCGTCGGTCTTCGATCAGCAGGATTCTGCCTATCGCGACTCGGTACTTTTGCCGGACGTCAGAAAACGGGTGGCTATCGAGGCCGGAGTGCCGG
>Ga0209536_100000505_pt1 | contig 62956 bp, 48 predicted proteins | sample DeeMarSeWOR28_12_FD_187461 | JGI IMG/M metagenome (GOLD analysis project Ga0209536, IMG submission 187461) | Marine sediment microbial communities from White Oak River estuary, North Carolina - WOR-2-8_12 (SPAdes) (version 2) | ecosystem: Environmental > Aquatic > Marine > Intertidal zone >...
TCTAGCTGAGGGAGGAAGAAAAGTATGAAAAAGTAGGATTATCCTAAAAAGTCATTCTTACTTCCAAACTAGACCCATATATTAACATATGTTAATCGACATATATATAATTTGTGGAATTTCTCTAAAAAAAATAGTAATTACTTAATGGAATTTAGTGTCCAAAAAGCCTACTAATTATGGGAAATCTGTTGAAAATATTAAATAAATATAGATTATATTTAATCCTAAATCTTGGAATGTCAATGACTATTGTTTTCCAACTACTTTGTTGATTCTTATCATCTTTTACTTTTAATTTGATGAAGTATTTTCCGACTTCAGACCAAGAATGACTCAAATTTAATTTATGACCGGATGTATATGGTCCAATCCACTCCTCAATAATTCCATCTCCCCAGTTTATATAATAATATATATCATCACCATCCGGATCTTCTGAAACAAAAGAAAAATTATATTCTATGTCAGCTTTTCCTTTATTAGGTCCTGTGATATCAAGTATTTCAGGAGGAAGATTTTCTAGTAAGGTCTCTGCATAATCAAAGAGCTCATTTACAATGTGAAGAGTGCTAGATTCTCCATTTATAAAAAGAACTACCCCTATTCTTGTCTTAGGTTCAAAATGCATTTGAGCTCTTGCTCCATAATCAGATCCACCATGTCCCCATACAGTTCTACCATTAAGATTACTTTTCCACCATATCAAACCAAGGTTTTCATTAAAGGATAATTGGGGAGAAAGCATCATACTTACAGATTCACTTTTTAGAACCTCCTTTGAATCATAGCTGCCATTTTGTATAAACATAGTCAAGAAATTTATCAATTGAGAAGGACTTGTTCGAAGATCACCTGCTGGAACGTCCACCCAACCAATGTGACCGTATGGAATATGTTCTTCTCCATTCCAATGATATGGCATTGCAATGTTAGATTCATTCAAATCACGTAAATACCATCCAGATTCGTTCATATCCAACATTTTAAAAAGATGATTTTCACAATAATCTGTAAAATTTTCTTGTGAAATAATTTCAACTAAAAATCCTACCAATGCAACACCAATGTTTGTATAAGCCCAACTTGTGCCAGGTTCCCATTGGTGAAAATTGTTTATTTCATCATAATAATCTCCACCAGGAACTAAATAATCTTCAAGAAAAATTTGGAAAGGAATTGGGGCATCTCCAACATAATGAAATAGATAATCCCAGTTATCAGCAATTCCTGATGAATGTGTTAAAAGATTATGAAATGTGATATCCTTTGTTGGATACATTGGATGAATGACATCAAATGGAAGAAAGTCATTTATTGGATCATCTAATTCAAAAAAATCTTTTTCATAAAGTTGCATCAAAGCTGTTGCTGTGACAGTCTTTGATACTGATGCAATCTTAAATAATGTTTGATTTTCTACTTTTTTGGTTTCTTCAATATTTGCAAAACCATAAGAGTTTCTCCACATGACAGTATCATTTATTACAATTGCTGCAGAAAGTCCAGGGATGTGATTTTTTTCCATTTCATTTAGTATATACTCGTCTATTTCATTTAGATTTATTAATGGTTTATTAGTAAGTTTAGAATTCCCAAAAACAACAGTTGTATTTAGAAATACCAATAATCCTACAACAAGAAATGTGATTATTTTTTTCATATTTTTTACTTCCTAGAAAATAAAATATTAATTTTATTCAAAAAATATTAGTTAGAATTTTATGAACAAGGTCAATTTATTTTTAATTTTATTTAATTTCGTTCAACTTTTTTTTTATATTTCAAATTTGAACAAATAAAAATCTGCTTTCTTTGTAAAATCAATCCCCTTTTGGTATTCTTCTAGTTTTTTTTCTGTTACAACATATTTCTTTTTTAAAATAAAATATTGGTCAAGGTTTTTTTGAGAAATGATATATTTTGAACCGCTAATATCAATTACTGCAACAAGTCTGAACCTACTATCTAGTTGTGCCATACTTGCATCACCGTGACTATCATTTGCAAGAAGAAGTCCCCCATTTTTTAGATAATTTTTACAATATTTTGAAACAAAACCAGAATAAAGAGAAATTAAAAGGTCAAAGGAATTTAATTTCTCATCAATTTTCATTCTATAGTCATTTGAAAAATATCTAAAAAAGGAATCTTCACTATATTCCTTGTTTTCTTCTATATACTTCTTTATCATTTCTCCCTTTTTAAAAAATTTCTTTGCCTTTTTATCATTATCGACATATACTGTATAAGGAAAATAAAATGAAGGAGTGATATCAATATAACTTCCAGGATATAGTGCTCTTTTTATTGGAAAATTGTTTGAAAGAAGATTAAATAAACCATTTCTGTCTCCTACCTTTTTCATATACTCTTCATATTTTTTCATAAATGTTTGAAAAATGATTAGATTTGTCTATTTAAATTTTGATTTTTATTCATCTAAAAACTTTTCAAAAAAATAAATTAAATTAAAAATTAAAGAAATAAGGATAGATTTTCAATACATCAAATCAAAAATGTATTTGAAGAAAGGAAATCTATCAAAAAGCATAGAGAGAATATTATTGTAGAGTTGTCTATTTCTTGGAACTTCTACCTCATACTCAGTCCAGTTTCCAATGTACCCATATTCATCCATTGCTCTTGACGCAATTATGAATAAACCTTGCTCTTCCCAGGCATGATCAACTGTAATTATTTCATCTGAGTAATAAGGACCAATCCATTCCTCACTTGTTCCGTCTCCCCACAATATTTGATAATATACATCATCTCCATCAGGGTCAGTTGTAGTGAAAATATATGTTTGTGACTCATTGTATCTTACAGTTCTTGGACCATTTATTTTCGGTGCATCTGGCGGAATGCTGTTTCTTCCATATGTCTTAAAACATGTATCCCATGTTATATATTCATCTGCTTGTGTAGAAGCAGGTTTGCTGAAGGATGATTCTGGGTTTTGTGAACTTGATATACTAGATTCATTTGTCCATGTGTCACCTTCATCATAAGAAAACCATGCACAACCATCTGCATAGGATTCAGAATCGTTATTTCCGGCCCAAGCATACCAGTTATCTGTCTCGTTCTCTGTTATTGTTACAATATAATAAGTGTGTCCGGGTATTACCAAAATATCAGGCAAATCAATCTCAACCCAACCAGCTTCACCTGTTGGAACAATAGAAGGTTCAGCATTATCAATTGTTAGGTCATCCTTATCTAATTCTTTTCTGATAGAAACATAAATTGGATATGTTGTTGTATCGTTTTTTCCTATATAGATTTCAACTCTTGTAAGAATTTCCATTGTTGGAATAAATGATTGTGCAACTTGTATATTAGTGAAATTTCCCTCAAATAAAAGTTGACCTATTGGCATTAAGATATTTTGAGCATAATCTATTTGTGATTGGTCTACTTGATCTGAAATAGGTAAAGATTCATTTTTATTTTTTACAATAGCAACTGCACTCATTCCACTTAAAAGTAGAATTCCTATTAAAAGTATTGGTAATATTTTACTCATTGTCTACCTCCCTTTAAATTATATATTTATAATATTTACATTTAATTTAAGGTTTTCTGATAAAAATTAGGAATATTTATTATTTTTTATTACCAATTTTTGATAAGTTTTAATAATTTTTTCAGTAACTTTAAATTATTTCAAAGTTAAATAAAAAACGTAAAAGTGGAAATGAATTTGGATTTTTCAAAAATAGTTGTTCTAAAAATGAAAATATCCCTGTATTTCGTGGTGTAGTAAGTGACACATGTATAAGACATGAATTGACATTGTTGTCCATATCAACTATTTTTACAAACCCATTGAAATGTTTTCCTTTCTTTTCAGGTGTGATAACTGTTACATTAATTGTTAAAGGACCTGATTCTGACAAAATTACTCCAGACATAGGCTCAAAGCTCCAAACACCCCAATCTGGCCAGGAAGAAACTTCCCAATCGATACCTGTACCTGGTTCACCTACACATTCTATTGTAAAGCTACCTTCAACAGTTGTTCCAGGATTGACTTCTGGCCAATACAATATTCCATTTCCTCGAAGAGTGGAATCAGAATTTTCATCAATGATATCAACAATTACTCCTTCTAGAATGGTCAGATCATATGGTAATTCTTCTGGAATCTTATACCAGCCATCATATGGTCCTCCCCAACCAAAATTAAGATGATAATATCCATCTTCCCTGTATCCATCAATTACTAGGTTATGTCCTTCATCCCAAGCCTCTGTTACAACTGCAAGATGAACAGGTAGACCATCCATGATGTTATCTTGAACTCTCTCATAAACATCAGGGTCCTCATCTGTCAATAGTTCACAGGTATCAAAATAAAAACGTTTGTAGGCATCATATGCTTGATTTACACCATATGTACCTGATACAACTGAAGTATAAACCTGCTTACATGCAACTCCACAGGCAAATGTAAGTGATGCTTTATCCTCATCGGTTAATACAACATCGTTTTGGTAATGCTCAACGAGAGTATCAAGATAAGAATTTAGCTGTGGAAAAGATGGAAAATCGTATGTCTCATAATCGTCATCGATCCAAAAATAGTTACCCCAATCATGAAAATAATCATCACTATCATTGAATTGAACATTATTAGTTGTCTGATGATAATTTAGAATTTGTGCCATAGCAACTGATGGACAACCGGCAACACTTCGCTGATTTGTGTTTAAATCCATTGGGACCATATCATTAAATGGAGAATCTTGATGCCATTCTGTTTCAAGCCATCCGCCAGATGTAGTTGCTCCCTCTTTTGGCCACTGAATATAATTATTTTCCAAATCTAGAGAATTAATATCAAGATAGAAATTCCAAAGATTTATGTTATCTATCTTTACATCTTCACAGATTTTAGAAGAATGCATCATCCGTAACATAATGTCCTCTCTCACTAGATCATAAAGAAGATTTCCTTCTTCAAAAAATGAACTTGTAAAAGAATAGGCAAGAACAGGTGGTAGAATTTGATAACTTGTTATGACCATATAACCTTGAGGACTTAAATCAAAGACATAACAAAGAGGTAAATCCTTGTCATCTAATATTATATTTGTATCAGCAATCTCAAAGTTTGTTTTTTTCAAATTTTTTAATTTGTTATATGCAATATTTAATGCAGTACTTTCGTCTATCGGCTCTATTTCATTTTGAATCCTTAGTATATTTTTTCCAGAAATTATCGGTTGAAAACTAGCGCAGATAACAATAGTTATCAAAATTAAAAAAAATATCCGTCTGTCAAGTTTTATCATTTTATCAAATACCTCAACAATAATATATTTATTAATTTTATAAAAGTTTCTTAAAATTTATATTTTTTTTATCTGTTGGGTTGTACTAAGTTTGAAATTCAGATTGATTTTTTGAATATAATACATATTTATGCTCCTATAAATTTATAAACTTTAACAATATTACTTAAGTCAGATATATATAATTATATAAAAAGAGGACCTATAAATAGGGGAGACAAAAAATGAAGAAAATTGCATTTTTTGTGGCAGGGTTGTTTATAATAGGCAGTTTTGCTGCAATAGGCGTAAGTCAAGAAGCTGGTGACCTAAAACAAGAAATACTAAACTTAACTTTTTCTGATCTAGATATAACAGATAGCAATGTAAATTCATATAACATGTTGAGTATGAATGGAGCAGATGGCTGTTTGTATATTGCTGGATCTCCGATTTTGCCCAGATATTTTAAAAAGTTTACTTTGCCGTTTGGAACTGAAATTGTAGATATAGATTGTCAAATCGGTGAAGTTAAAACTATGAAACTCACACAGAAGGTAGTTCCTGCTCCAACTCCTGTACCCGTTGGAATGGAGGAATATGGTGGTGAGTATATAACAGATTCATCAATTTATGAATCAAATGACTTTTATCCAACATCTTGGTATGATTATCATACTGGTGCAGGTCTTGACAAAGACCTAAATCATAAGACATTCTTTGTTCTAAGTGTTTACCCTGTAAAATACAGTCCTGGGACTGATACAATAAACTATATTGAGAACATTGAATTAAAAGTAACATATGAAGAACCAGATTCATATCCATTTCCAACAATGGCTTCTTATGATATGGTCATAATTGCACCAAAGAAATTTGAAAGAACTTTAAAACCATTAGTTGATCATAAGAACAGTATTGGAATTTCAACCTATGTTAAAACAACTCAGGACATATATAATCAGTATACTGGATATGATAAGCCAGAACAGATAAAATATTTTATTAAAGCCGCTGTTGAAACTGAGGGTATTAAATATGTTATGATTGTTGGTGGAAGGACTTCTTTGATTTTTGGTGAACCAAGAGATAATAGAAATGAGGGGTCAGAATACTATCATGTACCCGTTAGATATACAAATCTAAAGGAAACTTCTGGTGATTTATTTGATCCTGGTACTATTAGTGATTTATATTACGCTGATCTCTACAAATCAAATGGAGATTTCTGCAGTTGGGATTCAGACCTTGATAGAATATATGCAAAATGGGACATAACCTCTGGAAGAGATATTCTTGACTTCTATCCTGATGTAGTAGTTTCAAGACTTCCATGTAGAAACAAATTAGAAGTAAAGGTAATGGTAAACAAAATCATCAATTATGAAGATAGTGCATATGGAAATAGTTGGTATGATAGATTTATTGTGCTTGGTGGGGACTCATTTGATGACGCAGGAACAAACTATAACGAGGGTGAAATAGTATGTGAGCAAGTCATAATTGATCATATGACTGAATATACACCTGTTAGATTATACGCTTCAAATAAAGATAGTAATCCAGATTATGTACCTACAACACATAACTTCTTAAGAGAAATCAAAACAGGTGCTGGACATATTTTCTTTGATGGACATGCAAGTCCAATGTCTTGGGTTACTCATTATCCAGGCGAACATGATTCATGGATTCCTGATGGTAGGATAGATATAACAACTATGCCAAAGATGAAAAATAAAGAAAAGCTTCCAATAATGGCCGTGGAAGGTTGTCACAACAGCCAGTTCAATGTCTCGATGCTATACTGTTTAAATGATAATGATAACTCAGGCCACTCATGGTGTTATGGTGTACCAGTACCAGAATGCTGGAGTTGGCATTTTGCCAGAAAAATCGGAGGCGGCTCACTATCTGCACAGGGTAACACAGGACTTGGATATGGTGCAACTGGTGAAAATGGCGACCTTGATGGAGATGGAATACTAGAACCTGATATTCTTGAAGCATTAGGTGGTTACTTCTTTATATGCTATTATAAAACATATGATGAGGATACAGATATACTTGGAGAGGTATGGGCTGGAGCAATTTCAAAATATCATGACACTCATTATGGTATGTCATACCAAGCAGATGCAAAGACACTAGAACAGCAAATACCATTTGGAGATCCTTCACTAAAAATTGGTGGATACCCAGCAGGAAAATCACTCAGAACAGAGATAATCGGTGCAGCAGCAGGAATTCCTGCAGCAGTCTCTGAAGAAGTATTCATGCAGGCAGAATCATTCAACGGACAAGCCCCATACACATTCGAATGGGACTTTGATTTTGATGGTGAATATGATGATGCCACAGGAAAGACTGCATCTAATAGCTGGGACAAACCTGGGGTATACTGGATTTCTCTAAAGGTTACTGATGTAAATGGAGATGTTGACACATACAACACTGTTGTTGGAGTTGAATTTAACACAAATGCACCCGAAAAACCTGTTGGAACAAATGAGATAAAACCTGGTGCTGAATATAAATTTACTACAAGTGTTGACACACAAAACGATTACTGGAACAATGTTTACTACAGATTCTCATGGGGAGATGGAACAGAATCTGGCTGGCTTGATACCCCAGAAGCAACCCACTCCTGGAATGAACAAGGAAATTACAAGGTAAAGGTTCAAGCAATGCTTTTACATTTTTCAACTAATGAACTTGATACAGAAGACGTAAAGATGACAGATTGGTCAGTTGCACTTAGAGTAAACGTACCAAGAACACAGGACAGTCAAAGACCAATAATGCAGATATTACAATTCCTCTTTGAGAAATTCCCGAACGCATTTCCAATACTACGACAACTAGCAAGTCTCTAAATTATATAGCAGATTAATTTCTGCTATATCTCTAACTTTTTTTTTTACTTCAAAAAATAAATAAACACCAAATTATTTGGAAAATCTAAAATGTCTTCTTCAAAAAAGAAATATAACTTGTTAAAAAAAGAAAAAAGCCCATATCTTTTGCAACATGCAGCTAATCTTGTTAATTGGTATCCATGGTCTCAAGAAGCATTTGATATAGCAAAAAAGGAAAACAAACCTGTTTTTTTATCAATTGGTTACTCAACATGTCACTGGTGTCATGTAATGGCACATGAATCATTTGAAGATGAAGAGGTAGCAGAACAACTAAATAATAATTTTGTTTGTATAAAGGTAGATAGGGAAGAACGTCCAGATATTGATAAAATTTATATGAATGTATGTCAAATGATAACCGGTTCTGGTGGTTGGCCACTAACAATTATTATGACACCTGATAAAGAACCATTTTTTGCAGCAACGTATATTCCAAAACACTCACGATATGGAATTAAGGGATTGCTTGTTTTAATTTCTGAAATTAAAAAACTTTGGGATACCAAATCAGATAGTTTAAAAAAGTCTGCAAGTGAAATAACAAAAGCATTACAAAAAATAAAAAAACATCCGATACAAAGAGAATTAACAGAAAAAACAATTGAAACTACTTTTGAACAACTTTTCAATTCCTTTGATGAATTAAATGGAGGATTTGGAAACCAACCAAAATTTCCAACACCACATAACCTGTTGTTTTTACTCAGGTATTGGAAAAGAACTGGAAATAAATATAGTTTGAAGATGGTAGAAAAAACACTAGAGCAGATGAGACAAGGAGGAATATATGACCATATAGGTTTTGGTTTTCATCGTTATTCAACAGATAGAAAATGGATACTTCCTCATTTTGAAAAGATGCTATATGATCAAGCCCTAATGATTATTGCTTATACAGAGGCTTACCAAGCAACAAAAAAACAAATCTTTAAAAAGACAGCTCAAGAAATAATTGAATATGTTTTACGAGATATGACTGATAAAGAGGGTGGATTTTATTCAGCAGAAGATGCGGATTCTGAAGGAAAAGAAGGAAAATTTTATACATGGTATTATGAGGAACTAAAAAATATTCTTAGTTCCGAGGAATTTAAAATTGTTGAGAAATTATTTAGTATTAAAAGCAATGGAAATTTCTCAGATGTAGATGGTTCTTTAGATAAAAAAAATATCATGTATCAATCTATGAGTATTGATGAATATTCTAAGTTTTTTAGTCTAGAACGAGAAAAACTTACTAATGAACTTGAAAAAATCAGAGTAAAACTTTTTGATAAACGGAAAGAAAGGATTCATCCAGAAAAGGATGAAAAGATTCTTACTGACTGGAATGGATTGATGATTGCAGCACTCTCAAAAGCTTCCTATGTTTTCAATGAAATATCTTATAATGAATATGCAGAAAAGGCTGTCAATTTCATTTCAAAAAATATGATTAAAAAAAATGGAGAATTGCTACACAGATATAAAGATGGAGAATCAAGAATTCAAGGGTATGCAGACGACTATGCTTTTTTGATTTTTGGTCTTATTGAGCTCTACCAGGCAACCTTTAATTCTAAATATCTAAAAAAATCTCTTGAACTTAATAAATTCCTATTAAATCATTTTTGGGATAAATCAGATTCTGGTCTTTTTTTTACATCAGATAATGGTGAAAAGTTAATCACTCAAACTAAGGAAATATATGATGGAGCAATTCCATCTGCAAACTCATTAACAGTTTATAATCTAATTAGACTTGCAAGAATTACTGGAAATACAGATTTTGAAGAAAAAGCAAAACAGATTGGAATTATATTTTATGATCAAATCAATAGTTACCCTACTGGACATACCCAATTAATGATAGGTTTAGATTTTGCCATTGGGCCATCTTTTGAAATCGTGATTATTGGTGATAAAAATAAAGCTGATGTAAAAAAGATAATCAATGAATTAAATAAAATTTATCTACCAAATATAGTCGTGATTTTAAAAGAACCAAATTCAAAAGATTCTGAAATTGATAATATTTCTCCTTTTATTAAAAATTATTCTCAAATAGAGAATAAAGCAACTATATATGTTTGTAGAAATCAACATTGTAAACTACCTACCACTTGCATTGAAAAAATGAAAAAACATTTTGAGTAATAATTTTTTTCTCAAAAAACATCGTAATTTATATTTATGGTATATATTATAAACAAAAATTATAATTAATAGAATGTATATCATTAATAAAAAAATGGGGGAATAAGTATGAAAAAATATATCATAATATTAATTTCATTTTTATTGATAGCTAGTTGTATTCCTTCAGTAGCTTCGGATAAAAATGTCAAGATTGAAATGCCAATTAGTACGCAAACTCCTCAAATAGAAATTGAGGTTATAAATGGTGGTACTGGAGTTTCTGCAATAATTAAAAATATTGGAAATATAGAAGCAGTTGATGTAAATTGGAGCATTGAACTTGCTGGAGGTATTATTTTTATAGGAAAATCCGAACAAGATGTTATCTCAAGTATACCAAGAAATGGTAGTGAGGTTGTAGATATTCCTCTAGTTATTGGATTTGGCAAAACTTTGATAACAGTTACTGCAGAACCATTTGGTGGAGAAGAGGTAATAAAATCAGTAATGGCAAGAATAATTGTAATATCTGTAAAAATCATTCCGGGTGACGTAGATGCATTGACAGCTAGATTGGAACTTGTTGCTAAAGGATTCAAATCACCATCTGTTTTAACAAATGCAGGGGATGGTACAAACAGACTATTTGTTGCAGATTTAAATGGTAAAATCTATGTTATTGAAAATGGAAACCTTTTAACTGAACCGTTTCTAGATATATCAGATAAGATTGTAAAATTAAGTCCATTATATGATGAAAGAGGACTGCTTGGACTAACATTTCATCCAGATTATGAAAATAATGATAGGTTCTATGTTTATTATAGCGCTCCAAAATCAGGTACTGAAGTTGATCATGAAAGTATAATTTCTGAATTTCTTGTATCCTCAGAGGATTCAAACAAGGCAGATCCTAACTCAGAAACAATTATTATGAGAATAGATCAACCTGAGGGAAATCATAATGGTGGACAACTTGAATTCGGTGCGGATGGTTATCTCTATATTGGTTTAGGTGATGGAGGAGGTGCAGGAGATCTACATGGAACAATTGGTAATGGACAGGATATAAACACAATTCTGGGTTCATTATTGCGAATAGATGTCGATAGTGGATCACCCTATGAAATACCACCTGATAATCCATTTGTCGGAGGAGATGGACTTGATGAAATATATGCATATGGTTTTAGAAATCCTTGGAAATTTTCATTTGATAAATTAACAAATGAACTCTTTCTTGCAGATGTCGGTCAAGATGAATTCGAGGAAGTTGATATTGTAATTAAAGGTGGTAACTATGGATGGAGAATAATGGAGGGAAACCATGTCTATGATTCAGATCTTGCAGATTTGTTAAACATATCACTTAGTGAACTTGAAAAACCTATCCATGAATATAGTCACAATGTGGGTAGATCAATTATTGGAGGATATGTTTATAGAGGAATTCAGTCTCCAAGTTTATCTGGAAAATATGTTTTTGGAGATTGGAGTACAGGATTTGTTCTACCTAGAGGAAAACTATATTATCTAGATGAAATCGAACCTGATATTTGGAAACGGTTTGAGTTTAAACTGGATAATGATAAACCACTAAAACGATTTATCTTAGGCTTAGGCGAAGATGAGAACAACGAAATATATGTTCTAACCACAAGAACTCCAGGTTCAATATTAAAATCTGGAGAAGTATGGAAGATAATTGTTGATTAAAGGAGGTATAATATATGAAATATGTAAAGACAGGTGCAATATTTCTTGTCTTAATTATGTGCCTAACAATAATAGGTACCCAAGCAAGTGCTCATCCACCAGGATTTATGAATCTTAAATATGAAGAAAATAATTTAAAAATACTTATAATACACTTTTCTATCTCACCATTTGGCTCCCATTATATCTACAAACTTGATATAGAAATAAATGGTGAACCTGCTGAATCAGAGCTATATGAACAGCAACAAAGATTCATGTTTTTGTTTTATAATTTCGAAATAGTTGCAGAACCTGGTGATGAAATTACAGCAAAAGCATTTTGCAGCTTGTTTGGACAAAAAGAAAAAAGTATCACTATTTAAATTTTTTAACTAATAATCTTTTTTCTCTTTTTTAAAAAATTATTTTTTAGCATATTTTAAGTTTGATAATTAAAATATAATTATCTTTTAAGTAAATTTAAAGGGGCCTAGCTTAGGGAGGAAGGAAAGGATGAAAAAGTAGGTTATCCTAAAATTCATACTTACTTCCAACTAGACCCCATATATACTATAGTCACTACTATAATATTAAACTTTCTATATAGATTCTGAACGAATAATATTTATTTAAAATTTAAATGTTTTTTTTGGATTTTTGTGCAACTGATATATATACATATATATATTAATTTAAATGAAAATTGAAATTTGTGATTTAGGATGATGTTTTTTTTTAAATAAATATAAACGCCTTAATTGCAATCAAATATAGATGCATAAAATGCATCTATGCCTGCTTCAACTACTGATCCTTCATTTAAATCTGATGCCTCAAAACGGACCTTTATAAGATTGTTAGGTGTTACAAAATCACCGACCATAAAGCAATATTTATTCCAACCTAAGTTTGTCTCAGGTCCGATTGTTTGAGCAAGAATCCAATTTACTCCATTGTCATTTGAGATATAGACATTAAATAAATCATTATCAGGATCATTTCCAAAATCATTTGTGTACCACAAGGCATAACTAACTTTTGCATCTATTCCTCCACTGAGATCAATTGTCGGGGTTATCAACCATGTTATACCATCATCAACATCTGAATTTCCTTCGATATTTTCAGTAAGATAGCATTGTCCAGAACCGTCATAATCAAAAGGAGGATCACCTCTGATTCCACCACCAACAGGTACACCACGTTCCCAAGATCCACTGGTAAGGTCTGGATCGTTTTCAACTGTCCAGCCAAGATCAGTTTCAAAATCATCAACAAGGACACTTGTAAGCTCCCCAACTAGTGAAGAATAAACTGTGCTAGGTGCATCGAGGGGACTAAAAATTATTCCGGTTTCTTCACCCTCAGCACTGAAGTAGAATTCAGGTAGGTTTCCACAGCTCAAAGCAGGTACTGTTGCTTCGTATAGCTCACCGCTTATATGCTCCAATTGTGTCTCTTGATAGGAGCCTCCATCATATCGATAATAAAATGTTCCAGAATCAGGAACATAGGTATCAGTTATTTCCTTAATTTCAACTGAGACCTTTGTAGTTACTCCAGGAGCTATTGCATCCGGAATGCCATTTGGTAGATTTATGTGAATTGGATTTCTATTTGTATATGTCATCAAATACTCTCCATTATATAGATCAAGAATTGTTGGATGTTGACGATTCTCTGTTGCTGCTTCTGCCCGAGGTTTAGCATAATTGAAAGCCTCTTCTGCTGAATTAATTCCGTCATTGTTTCCGAAATAATCAGCCCAGTTACCCTCATCACATGCACTAATAAGGAAATGTGAAAAGTAAGATCCCCAGGATACGGTATCTTCTTCACTAGACATAAGTACAATTCTACCCTCTGCACCGATGTCTTCTACAAAACCTTCAGAAAACCTTTTTGATTCAATAGATGTCTTAATATCTGTTTTTAGAACAGGACTCTCTTTTTCTTTATATATAGGTATATTTTCCTGTGAACTTTTAATATTTGAAAATAATCTTGAAAATAGTGATCCAATAATTGTTTTTCTATTTGAAAGTAACCTTGATAGTCTGTCAAAGATATTTATGCTCCTTGAAATTCTATTATATTCTTTAGCAGAATTTGACCTATCAACTGATACATCGTTAAATCCCCCACTATAACAGCTATCAACTATAAGACAAAGGCCATTTGAGTCAATTTTTCCTAGATAAAAATTCAATAGATCATCCCAAATAAACTCATGCCATGTTGCAAAACCCTCATACATCACAAGCATTTCATCAGCACCATCTGCCTCATCCTTTGGAGGAAGATCTATATTATTCCCCTCAAGATCCTTTAGAGGAGATCCATGTGTAGTAAGATATACAATGACCATATCATCATTATCTGCATTATTGCTCAACCAACGTAATTCCTGAATAAGTCTTGAGCGGTAGCAGTCACTACCTGTAACCATATGGATGTGGTCTTCCTGCCATTGAGGTGAACCAAGTAAAACGTCATAAAAATCCTCTACTGCCTCAAGCATAGAAGGACGATCTTGATCTGGATTATCCTTATAAATGCCCACTGCAAAAAGAAGAGCCCAATATTCTGTTTCTGATGCAACCGGGCCTTTGCTATTTTTGATTGTATTATCTATTATAAATTCATTTTGAATATTTATTATTTCTTTTTCTGTGGTGATGTTTGAACCTATAACATTAACAACACTAAAAGCTGAAATTAAAAATAATAAAGCTATAGCTAAAACTGTATTTTTCCTGATTATACTGTATTTCATTGTTTTTTTACCTCCACCTAATTAATACATATTAACAGCTGTTAATTTATAAATTTTATCAATAACTAAAAAGATAAAAAAAGAGATAAATAGGAATGATTTATTTTCCTATCAGTTTTAAAAATATTGGAAATGTGTCGTAGAATTGTTCAAGTAGTCTCATAAAAAATGTGTTAAATAGCATTCTATTTCTCGGCGTTTGAAGGTATATATCTATTTCACAGTAATCATTTGTATCATCAGTATTTATTACCTTAATTTTTCCTGTGAATTCCTGATTTGCCACATTTGGAATAACTACCTCAACATCAATAGTAACTGGACCTTCTTCTGGTGTCAGGCCTGTGCCACTTTCTGGTGTAAATGTCCATGTACCCCAATCTGATGGACCTTCAACTTCCCAGGATAGTTCAGTTGCAGGACCTCCACAATTTTCAACATTAAAACTACCTGTTAATATTGCACCTGGAGTTGCATTTACCCATCTAAGCTCTCCATTACAACAGATAAGAGGTATGTCAACATCATCACATTCATGAATTGATGCGATAAATGCATCAACTCCTGCCTCAACGACAGATCCTGAATTAAGGTCTGATGCTTCAAAGCGGATCTTTGTATTATCTGTTGGAGTAATAATATCATTGACCAAGAATCTGCGCTCTTTCCAGCCTGAACTTGACGCTGGACCTATTGTTTCTGCAAGTACCCAGTTTGATCCATCATCATTAGATACATAAACCTTAAATAAATCGTTATTTGGGTCGTCTCCAAAGTTGTTAGTGTACCAAAGTGCATAGGATATGTATACATCCTCCTCATAGCTAAGGTCTAGTGTTGGTGAAATAAGCCAGGTATATCCATCGTCAACATCTGAATTTCCATATTCATTATCAGTTAAATAGCAATTACCTGAACCGTCATAATCTGATGGAGGATCACCACGGTCACCTCCTCCTATTGGTATTCCTCTCTCCCATTGTCCATCCACACATTGGTTTTCCACAGTCCAACCATTATCATTTTCAAAGTCGTCAGTATATACTGGAATAAGCCCCCCAACTATTGATGTGTATACTGAATTTGGAGCATCATATGGATTATATACAACTCCTGCAATTTCTCCTTCGGCGCTGAAATAGTATTCAGGATTGTCACCACAGGAAGCTGGAGGTAAAGTTGCCTCATACTCATCTCCGCTAATGTGAACTAATGATGATTCAATGTATGAGCCACCATCAAATCTATAATGAAGCTTACCTGAACCTGGAATATATGTATCAGTGTTTTCTTCAATTTCTACAGTAATTTTAGTTGAAACTCCTGGATCAATAAACTCTGGTGTACCATCTGGAAGATTGATTCTTAGAGTTGGTGGAAGCATTGCAAGATCAGGATTTCCCCAGAGAGCTCCCCATTCAAAAGTTTCATATTTTTCATAATACCAAAGTCCATTCGAATACATTTCATACAAGGACCATTGATGTGCTTGACCTTGGGAGTAATCTCCTGATGTAACACAGGTTGTAAAGAAATAATCAAGGGATTGACTAGAACCATCCATTGGATCATCCCAAGCATGCATTCCATATGCAACCTTTGTTGATCCTAGAAATCCAACACCTCCTTGTTCAAGCATTGCTTGGCCGATATTAAGATAGTCAGTATCTGAATTGCTGCATGCATCGGCAAAAATTATTGCTGGATAATCATCATTTAGGTATGGACATGTGCTTGTAGTAACAAATGCACTTCCCTTTGAGTACATTATATGACATGATGTAGGTGAACCATGTCCTGCCCAGTTTACAAATGCATATTTACCTGATGACCAAACATCTATAACATTATTATAGTTAAGGTTGTAATCACTTTCATATGTTGAGTATCCTTCTTCATACATACGTGTCATATTCCAATCGCTCATCCAATCCTGGTCAACCTTTGTCTCCATCAAAACTGCATTGTCAGTATCAGACCAAAAGAATGCACCTAATAAAAGGATATTTTTCTTAAATTCTGGATCATTGTTCTGTTCATACAAAACAGATTTATTACAAATATGTGAAACAATGGATGAATCACTCCATGGTATTCTTCCAACGTTTACTTCTGCTGTAAAATCAATTGGATCTGAATTTTCACCATATAGATGATCACCATCTGCATCCCATGATTCACTATCAGGATAAGATAGCTCAGCATAATAATAATCAGTCTCAGGTTCACCATATCCTGAATCCTGTGCACAACGCCTCATAGGAACATCATCATAATGACCAATAATACAGACGTCCTCAATTCCCCACTCTTCTGAAGGATATTTTTCTCTTAAGAAGTTACGAATTTTCTCAGCAAGGTCATAACCATCATAATTTGCACTAATCCAAGAGGTTGTTACAACATTAACACTTTTTCCCTTACTTTCCTCCCAATCAACTAAGTCCTGAATAGAGGATGTTAAAGAATCGATTGTTATTACTACATAATCGTAGGTTTCTCTATCTCCTTTATACTCAGGATACCAATTTTTTGTTTGTTCATAGTTATATATTATTTTCTCTGCCTTCTTCTTAACAATTTCTGAATTATCAGCTACTATCTCTCCATATGAAAATCCCTCTGGAAAAGCATAGCTTACATCAACTTTTATCTCTGAATGATAAACTAATTCTTTTGATGTTGGATAATATGTAAATGGATTTACTCTAACATCAGCTAGATTATAACTTCTAAAACCTGCTCTACGAACTAATTCAACAACAGATGATGGATATGGATTATTATTTCCATAAACTTCGTTGTTGTTTTCATTATATTTTTCTAATTCCTTTTGATAAATTTCAGTATTTTCTACACTGACTACTCTTGGAAGAGATACTGGAATTATATTAAATTTGCCTGGTAGAACATAACTATTATATGTCTCATAATTAACGTCAACAATCTCTGCTCCAGGTGGAATTGCAATTGAAAAAATCTTTGAGGGTAGATTTGGCTTTCCAGGTATTAGATTACGGCCAAAATTTTCAATGAAGATCTCATTACCATCAGCTGTGGAAACAATCTCATATGACCCAACAGGTATGTTTATACTGACTGTTCCATTTTCCAGGTTAAAAATATTTTTCTCTTTGTCTACAACGACTGTCGCACCAGCTACAACACTGCTTATCATAAATAAACAGATTAAAATTGTTATAACATATTTTCTCATAAACTTTATTCTCCCTTATTTTATTTTTATAATTTTGTTACTATTGTAATATGTTTATATGATTTAAGTTTTTATCATAAAGTTATAAAAATTTGTTGAAAAAACTCTGAAAACCTTTTTAAAATCATTAAAAACGAAATATTTGATATTTTGTGTCTTGGAATTGTAATTCTTAATTCTGCCCAGTCGCTTTCTGCATCATATGTGTCCTTTGCCTTGACTTCAATTGTATATGTTTTTACTTTTTCCCAAGTATGACTGATTGATACATCTTCACCTGATGAATATGGCCCTATCCACTCTTCTGTGTTTCCATCATCCCAGTTTACATAAAAATAAACATCATTTCCGTCGTTATCCTGCGTACTTAATGTATAGTTATATTCAACTCCAGCGATTCCACTTGTTGGTCCATCAATAATTGGTGTTTCAGGCGCATCATTAATTTTACTTATTATAACAGATATAAAATCATGAAATGTTTTTTGGGATGTTCTTTCAGCAAATAATAGGAGAGTCATTTGTCCACTAGGATTTATATAATGATCAAAATTAGATCGAATATTGCTTTTTAGATATCCATCCCTATTACCAGCCCAATTATCCATAAACCGGTTTTGTCCAAAAAGGCCTTTTCCGTCACTCCATTGTCCTTCGTTGTAATTCCAAATATAAAGTTCGACTTGGGTACAAGCACCTGAATACCCTTCCCAAAGAATTTCAATATCATTTATATTATCTGTTTCTTCTTCAACCTCAAATTCAAAAATATGTGTTGAATAACCTGCAGGAACTGGAGAGATATATCGATTTGGGTCGTTGTCACTACCTGTTGCATCAGAATAAGCAATCTTCAAATAATCCTCAATACTGATTTCATCGCTAACTGGTTTTCTTACGCTATCAACGACCGTCCAACTAGTTGCTTTATCCCCAAAGCAAAACTTGTTTTCGCTTGCACCAGTAACAAAATCATAAACAGATTGACCTGATGCAGATATGTTAAATGTATCTGCACTTATTCCAACACCTTCGTCAGAATCTTCTGATGTAGCAACTATCTTTATTTTTGCTTGAATTGTTTCAACATAAGGAACTGTCCAATTATAAAAACCAGTATCTGTTGTAGAATCAATAAACTCATAGTTATTACCGCCATCTATTGAATAGTAGAGATCGATTTGAGGAATTACTTCGTTTTCAGTATCAGTTGCACACCATTCAATAGTCTTAGTAGTTCCACTTGCAAGAAACTCCCCACCGTCTGGCCAAATTACATGGACCGCTGGTTCTGGATCTGTAAATTTTGGCACCTGCATTACAATGCAATGTATTGCACCCGAAGCCCATATTATCGGATAACAATTTATTTGCACTATTTCTAAGTGAGGAGCTGCTGCTTGAAATGCAGCTAATGCTTGAGCATCTTCATCTTGATAATCTGTATAGGTCTCTCCAAAAGTTGGAATAAAGATTCTATCATTTACTATAAAACTATTTGTATAAGTCCAATGAGTATTGTATCCCTCTTCTGGATGTGGAGCATTCCAAGCTGGTGTTCTATATACTGAAAAACCTAAATTTTGCATATAAGTCACTGCATTATTTGTAATTTCGATAGCAGTTGGATTTGATCCAGGTTTAAATTCTGAGATTATTACATTATTCTCATCGATTATATACATCCACATATCAATATGGCCTGTTCCATCAACAGAACCGGGCAATTGTGGAAGAATATGTACCTCATCAATACCCTGGTATTTTTGATATAGCTCAGCGATTAATTCTTCTGTGAAACCTTGGGAGGTTGGATTATCTAGGTTAATAAGTGAACTCATGAAAGCTGATCTGTCTGGTCCTGGTAGAAAATTCCCACCTGAATAATAAAGTCCAATATCATAGGTTGGCATAATAAAATGATCATCACCAACAAGAGTTGGTACAAAATTATCTAAGTAGCGCTGAGGATAATAATGACTATCCACAAGTGAAAGTGTTTCATCCTGGAAAATAAAGTGAGGACCATAATCACGCATCCATATGGCATTAGCAGGTTCGATTATAAACTCAACCTTATCCATATCTGCTCCATTTGTAATAAATTGACTTGATGCTGAATTCATCTGAGATTGACTTGTAACTAAAACATATGCTATATCATCAAAAGTGCTATCTTGAGTAAGTTCTACTACAAGATCTATTACTACCTCATGCCAATGACCTGTAATATAAGTAAATAGTACACCTCTTGAATGATCATATTCTGCTGGCGATTCTATTAGTCCAGATGTAGGTGAATCTCTTAATTTAACACTATAGGGATATAGTGATTGATCAAAATTATAAGGTGTTCCTCCTTCTCTAACTCTTGTCAATCTTTTAGGTAAATTTTCATTTATTTCTTCATTATTACTTTGGTTCTGTACTTTTCCAGTTATACTTGGTAAAACACTTGCTCCAATAAAAAATATTATAGTTACAATTACAAAAATTTTCCTGTGATTATAGGATTTCATTTCTAAACTACCTCCCAATAATTATTTAGTTATATGAAATATGGTCACTTAAATATTACTAATGATATTATAATATTTATTTGCATTATTTATTTTAAAATCTACCGTATTGACTTGATAGAGTAAATGCAATTATATCCATTTCATCAGTCGCCCGTTTTCCAGAATATGTATATGCATAAACCTGGAGCTTATGTCTACCTAATAATGGTATATATTTACCTTGGATTTTCCATTCATATGGTGGAGTATTATCCCAAAATATAAAGTCGTCATCAATACAAAAGATTACAAACTTGATATCCTCTTCTGAAATAACTTCACAACTAGCAACTACTCTTCTTCCAAATAACAATGTGGTTCCTCTTAAACCCCAAAAATATAATTTACCAAGACCAAGAGGTATTATCGAACGATTAAAAAAATATCCTCTCCCTTCATAAGGAGTTTTAATAATCACTTGAACATCTATTGGTTTATTTGCCATTTCTACTAATACTGCAAGCATTAATTTTGTTACTTTTGCAAGATAAGTTAAGTTGACATTTGTAAGATTATCATTGGGAGAATGAACACCTATACCAGGATCATGTTCAGCAATCCATACACCATCATATCCATAATCAACAAAAGCCTGATTATCAGCACCACGATAATTAGGAATATCCTCTATTCTTAATTCTATTAAATCTGAATATTTGTGACTGATATTGCTGGAAAATTCTACAATCCAAGAAGATCTCTCCATATGAGAAAATCTAATGATTCCCCCGCCATATTCATTTTGGGCACCACCGATAATATCAACATTCAAAACTGCATAAATATTTTCTTTACTTTCATATGCTTCTTTTGCATATAAATAACTTCCATACGTACCTACTTCTTCCCCGCTAAAAGCAATAAAACATACATCATGACGAAGAGAGTAATTACTTAATAGCTCAGCAATAGCAAGAACTGCTGCAACACCTGAGCCATCATCATTTGCACCAGGTGAATCTTTAACTGTATCATAATGTGCTGATATGATAATTATTGCATCACTTGATGTATCATAACCCTTTAGGGTTCCAACTACATTTCTGCTTTTAAATCTCCTAAATTTCCATTCATGGAATTCTGTATCAAGATTTAAATTCTCAAAAACACTAAAGATATAATCACCAGCTTGTTTGCAATTGTCTGTTCCGGTATACCTGGGACCAAAGCTTACTAATTTTTCTAGATAGTCATAAACTAAATCTTCATCAATTTGATTTATCATATAAATTACGTCATCTTCAAAAGTTGTGCCTGATTTCTTTGTTTCAAAATCCCTATTTTCAATAGCAGCAACCGATAATGAGTTTATTACTAACAGAAGACTTATTCCAAATAAAAATATTGACCTTATTTTCATTTCTATAACCTCCCTAGTTTATTATAATAGGGTGAGTTATATATAAATGCTACTTGTTTAAAAGTTTATTTGAAAAATTTGCTATTATTTTTTTAAAAAAAAAATGATTAATTAATATTTTACTATATAGTCCTGCCCATATTCATCATAATTATCAGGTGCAAAATCTCTGTAATCAAATTGTAACAAAAAGTACAAAAAACTTATTGGAAAACCTGGAACAGCATTTGCTTTTGTATTTGCTAAAATATCTCCTGGTTGAGGATTGCCAATCGAGCTTTTTGGTATCTTCCAAGTGATTTTCCCTTCACCACTATCTAATATTCCGTCACATGTTGGCATACGATTCCACTGCCAGTATGTAGCTTGTTTGGGTAGACCGCAGCGAAATATGGTATCTCTAAAAGTAAACGTATTTACACCTGCAGCATAATCTATATCATTGTGTTCCCATCTAATTGAAAATACTGCGTTATATTTCTCCTTTAAAAATAGAATTTTCATTGTTATAAACAAATAGTCAGGTTCTTCTTCCGTTTCATAAAACCATGCTGATTCAATATCAAGCAAACTTAATGGTGTATCTCCTATTTCATCAACAATTTCTGGATTTTCCTCATCACCAGCACTTACAGCTATAGGTAAAATAATTGTAATTAACAGCGTACAAACAAATATACCAATTATTTTTTTCATAGCTTATTTTCCTCCCTTTCTCATATAGGCTATGATTTAACTGTTTATAAGTGTTACAATTTTTAAAAAAGAGTGAATTGATTATATAAAATAAAAAGAAAAAAGGATAATATTAATGCTTTTTTGGATTAGGTTTTATTGCCTCAATTGTCTTCATATTGAGGCATCCAGTACCTCTTTCAGATTCAATTATGATAAATCCTGAATTATAGTCTATGAGTGCAACCTGGGCAAAAACAACATGTGCGGTATCATCACCTGGTTCTTTTGTTACAATTTTGCAATGTTTTCCTATTAATTTATCCATACCTTTTTTTTCCATTTTTTTCCCTTCTTTTAATCTTCCCAAAGAAGAAGGTTACAGGTTTTGTGCATCCCGATCCCCTTTCCATGGGCGTGCTACTATTTGTCAATGATTATATATAAAACCATCGTGTTAAAATGTCAAAATGAAAAATTTTAGATTTAGAGTAAATTATTTTGAAAATAGATTAGAATTTTATCTTTATTGATTGTTTTATGTAATCTTTATTGTTGTTTCATCACACAAGATAAAAACTACAAATGCATATCCGCTTGTTATATTATTTATTGGATATTGCATCTGTCCATTATTAAAAACACCAGATATGGTAATTGTTGAAGAACCGAATGCTATGAGAGGTTTTAGATTGAAATTTTCCATACCACTTATAGGATTAAGATCAAGTTCAATTTCTTTTGATAAAGTTTCGCCAAAAATTACAAGCATTGTTTCTGTTGTAATATTTAATGATAAATTCCCTTTTATTACTTCAGCTCCAGTATTTGTAACCGTAACAGAATAACCAAAAAAACCTCCCTCAATTTTAATTTCTAATGCAAAACCTTGTATATTTAATGGACCTTTTTCAATATAACTATTATTTGGGATAGCAAAAGATCTGAATCCACCTAGAATCAGTGTACACAGTACTATAACTAGTAGGACTTTTTTCATTTCCTTTTACCTCCCCAAATAAATAGATTTGACCAATTTTATATATGTTAATTGACTTTAAATAATTTATCATCTATTGCTAATTGCAACATATGTAATTAAAATCAGATATTTATTGTAATTTTTAAATTGCAATTTAGATTATTCTATATAACTTTGGATAAAGAAAGTAGTCTTTCTAATATTTGGTATCTTTCGAAGTACCATTTTAACGAATAATTCAAAATTGATTTATCTCTAGGAATATTTACATCAAATGATGAAATATCGCTAGTTTGATTATTTGTATCTCTTGCCCAACAGGTGATAGTAAATACTCCAGTTTCTGACCAGTTATGATTAAGTATTAAATCCTCACCTGAAACATAAGGACCATAAATATAAATAATTTCTTCATCACCCCAACATAAATGATACCAAATATCATCTCCTTCTGAATCATAACTAACAAAACTATAATTATAAGACACTCCTACTTTACCACTTCTAGGACCATCTATTTTTGGAGTAGATGGAGGGCTATTAAGATTATAAGGAATAGCAAATCCAGTAATCTGTGTAGGTACTGATCCAAAATTACCTATTTTTGTTGTAGAACCTGTTGTAATGTTACAAGTATACAATGCACCTTCGTTACCATTATGAACAGTAAATGCTGACAAATAACATATTCCAGTTTCCTTATCAAATGCAATATCTTGACCATAATTTAAATCAAGTCCAAAATGTCCAATAAGTGTTGTATCACCCGTTGTGGGATTTATAGAATAGAGACTATCAGTATGAAGGTCTTCCCCATACATTTTACCATAACCATCACATGCAACTCCAACCATAACACAGCCGGATATATCAAAAGAGCCAATCATTATTGCATAGCCAGATTGCATGTCTATAGAATAAAGATGAGTTGAACTGCAAGCATACATGGTATTTGTTGAATCATCATATGCTAATCCATTTAATCCAACACCAGATTCTCCAATAAGTGTCATATCACCATTAATATGATTTATTGTCCATATTTTTGAATTACCGATTGATGAATATTCACAACACCACCATTCACCATCAACCCAAGTTCCACCAGCAATTTTATCAGAAGTTATTGGATTTCCAATTATATTGAGTGTCTCTGGATTGTCCAAATCAAAGGAAATAATAAGATCAGGATTTGGATATACTTGATAACCATAACAAATTTTCCCGCTATAGGTATTTTTATTTAAAATACTATTTGAATTTACAGTTACAGAATACCAATTAATAGTTACTATTATTAATACGATATATACAATTTTTACAAGTTGTTTCTTATGCATATGTTGTAGCTATTAACTCTCCAGTTATTCCCCCGCGTGGCATGTTTATATCTATTTTTATTAGATTTCCAACAGCTGGTGCATAATAATACACAAAATAGTCACCAATCGTTGAAGCTATTTTCCATGCATCATAAGTTCCTGCTGGAACAGTAACACTTTGTTTATTTTCAAGTATTGAAAAAGCTAGAGGTGTCCAAGCATAAGATGTGTAAAATGTTATTGGAAACTGTATAAGACCAAACATTCCTCCAAATGTTGTTGCCATCTCAATATCTAAATCAGGTAAATTCCAGAATTTTAGTAAATGCAAGGGAAAATTAAAAAGTGGAAATGCAGTACTAAGACCAGCATCAGCAGTGATTTTTATTGGCAATGGAAGCTTAAATGGCAATGGGTGGATCTGTACATTTGCAAGGCCCTTAATTTCTGCATCAAAATCAACAATCTCAAGATTTGTTTTTGTAAGAACTAGTGTTCCAGTAATTTTATTTCGATTTGGTTTTATATCACCATTGACGTTTATTACGCTATCACCAAAAGGAAACGCTCCTTCAAAAGTTGCAGATACCTTTCCTTGCACGTCAACTATATAATTTGGACCGCTTGTGTCTGAAACTGTCCATTTGAAATCATTGATTTGTCCATTCATTAAAATACTCAATGCTTCATATGTATAGTCAACAGAAAATTCACTGATTTCAAAAGTCCAACTATTACCAACATTCCAAATAGGGACATCATCAGGGTTGATTGGTGAATTTATTGTTTCAATTTTTTCTGCAGATATAATAGAACTGGGTATTATTAGCATAAAGATAATTAAACCTACCATTCCAATTTTTCTCATTTTACTTCCCTCATAATTATAATTTTATAATATAATACCAATTTATAAATTTTGCCAATCTTAAAATCTTATCATCTGTTTGAGCCTATTTATCCTGTCTCTTAGAAAGATTGCTTTTTCAAAGTCCAGTTCGTCAGCTGCCTTTCTCATTTCAATTTCGAGGTCAACAATCATATCAGGAATATCCTTTTTTGGAATATGCTTAACATCCTTTACATCTACGACCTTTTCTTTTATTGGTTTTATTATAGTTGTTGGAGTAATTTTATTTGCTTTATTATACTCAATTTGGATTTTTCTTCTTCTACTGGTTTCATCAATTGCTCTTTTAATTGAGTCTGTCATATTATCTGCATAGAGAACAACCTTTGAATTTACATTTCTTGCAGCCCTTCCGATTATTTGTATAAGACTTCTATGGTCACGCAAAAATCCCTCTTTATCTGCATCAAGAATGCCGATAAATCCAACTTCCGGTATATCTAGGCCTTCTCTGAGAAGGTTTATTCCAACAAGAACGTCAAATTTTCTAAGACGAAGCTGTCTAATAATTTCAGACCTCTCGAGGGTATCAATTTCTGAATGAAGATATCTTGTTTTTATCTCTTTTTCAGCTAGATATTCAGAAAGCTCTTCAGCAAGTCTTTTTGTAAGAGTTGTAACAAGTGCCCTGTCACCTCGCTTTACTGTTTTATTTATTTCAGATATTAAATCACCGATTTGTCCCTTTGTCCTTCTTATTTCAACAGGGGGATCAACAAGACCTGTAGGTCTAATAATCTGCTCGACAACTGATGAGGATATTCCAAGCTCGTAATCACCAGGAGTTGCAGAAACAAAGATAACATTTTTCATATACTGAGAAAATTCATCATAAGTAAGAGGTCTATTATCAAAAGCACTTGGAAGTCTGAAACCATAATCAATAAGTGCTTTTTTTCTAGAATAATCACCATGGTTCATTCCATGAATCTGTGGAATTGTTCTATGACTTTCATCAATAAACATTAAAAAATCCTTAGGAAAATAATCAAGAAAACAATATGGTTTTTCACCTGGTTTTCTGCCATCAAAATGTCTAGAATAGTTTTCAATTCCCTTGCAAAACCCGGTTTCCTCAAGCATCTCAATATCATAAAGAGTCCTTTGTTTTAGTCTATGAGCTTCAATCATGTCAAGCTTTGGGAGGGTATCCTTAAGCTCTTGTTTGATTAATTCAATTGCTTTTTTTCTTTTATCTTCTCTTATGACAAAATGCTTTGCAGGATAAATAAAAATATAATCAAGATCGTCAACAATATTACCTGTTATCTTGTCAATTTCTGATATCTTTTCGATTTCATCACCGAAAAGCTCAATTCTGATAATATTATCATAATAACCTGGAATCAGATCGATTGTATCTCCTTTTACCCTGAATCTGCCTGGTGCAAGAGACATATCATTTCTTTCATACTGCATATCAACGAGACGTTCGAGGATTTCGCTTCTATCAACGTCAAACTCCTTTCTCAATTCATAGCCTAGTGCCATAAAATCAGTAGGATCACCTACAGTATATATGCAAGATACAGATGCAACAACAATTGTGTCTTCACGAGACAAAACAGATGCAGTTGCAGCAAGTCTCATCTGTTCGATTTTTGGATTTACATCTGCATCCTTTTCAATATATTGATCTTTTGAGGGAATATATGATTCAGGTTGGTAATAATCATAATATGATACAAAATATTCAACTCTATTATCTGGAAAAAATTCTTTGAACTCAGAAAAAAGTTGGGCTGCAAGAGTTTTATTATGAGCAAGAACAAGCGTCGGCTTTTGAATTTGCTCAATAATTTTTGCCATAGAAAAAGTCTTGCCAGAACCAGTTATACCAAGTAGTGTTTGCATCTGTTCTCTACTTTTCAAACCTTGTACTAATTTTTTAATTGCTTCAGGCTGTGAACCCTTTGGTATCATATCTGTAACAAGTTTGAATTTGTTCATGAGATCAACTCCTTTTTACGAAGAAGCCTATTATATTTAATTGCAAAACGGTGAGCCTCATCTCTTATTTCCTGAATGAAATGAAGTGCTTTATCTTTCTTTGAAATCTTCAAAGGAAGAAATCTACCTGGAAGATATATCTCTTCAAATTGTTTAGCAATTGAAATTATTGGAATTTTTAATTCAAGTTTTGTTAATTCTTGAAGTGCAAAATTCAGTTGGCCTCTACCGCCATCAATAATTATTAAATCAGGAAGTTCTGAATCTTCAGATTTTAATCTAGAATACCTTCGTCTAACAACCTCTGCTATTGCAGCTGTATCATCAATACCCTCAATAGTTCTAATTCTAAATCTCCTGTAATTGCTCTTATCAGGTCTTCCATTTCTAAACTGGACCATTGAACCAGCAGTCGACGTTCCAGATAAATGTGATATATCAAAACACTCGATTATATTTGGATTTTCCTGAAGACTCAATCTTGTTTTCAGTGTCTCAACCTTGTCAATATTTGAAAAAAACGTAATCTCAATATTTTTTAAGACAAGATTTAAAAGCTGCTTTTTCTCACCCTTTTCAGGCTTAATGATTTTTACTTTACTTACTTTTAAATTTTCAAGAAATGTTTTTATAGAATCTGAAAGCTTTACTGGAACGATGAGTTCTTTTGGAACCGGATTATCTGAATAATATTGAACAATGAACTCTTCCAAAAAATCAGAATTATAGTCAAATACAAAATCTGTTTTATTATTGAGAGTTCCCTTGTAAATGTTAAATAACATAAGGTAAACCTTATCATCCTTTATTTCGAAATTTATGATATCTTCATTGTATCTTTTCTCACGCTGCATATTCTGTCTTTCATTTAGATTCTCTATTGCAATAATCTGATTTCTAATTCTTAGAGCATTTTCAAAATGATTGTTATCTGAGTATAGTTTCATATCTGCCTTTAATTTTTTAATGAGTTTATCAGTACGACCTGCTAAAATAAGTTTAACATTCTCTATTTTATTGTTGTAATCTTTTTCAGAAATAAGACCAATACATGGTGCTTCACAGAGATTTATATGATATCTCAAACATTCCTTTTTTGGTAGTTTTCTGCAAGACCTAATCAGAAATGTCTTTTTAAGAAATTGGAGGATATAATCACGTTCAGTTGCAGATACAAATGGTCCAAAATATTTTCCTCTTCCATTCTTTCTTCTAGCAATAATCACCCGTGGAAATTTTTCTTCAGTAAGAAGGATATAAGAATGTGATTTTGCATCCTTCATTCTAATGTTGTATTTTGGTTGATATTTTTTTATTAGTGTATTTTCAAGAATAAGTGCTTCAACCTCATTATCAGTTGCTACAAAATCTACTGATTTTATATAACCAATCATGGATTGGGTTTTTATATCGAAATCATTTTTCTTGCTGTACTGTTTAACTCTTTTTTTTAGGTTCTTTGCCTTTCCAACATATATTACGATGTCATTTTTATCTTTAAAAAGATAACAACCAGGTTCATTTGGAAGATCTACTGTGTCAAGCATTTTTCCTTACCTTTGAAAAATGGTTTTAGAATTTCACCAGTATAACTTTTTTTGTCTTCAGAAACCTCCTCAGGTGTGCCACTTGCGATAATCTCACCACCCATATCACCACCTTCAGGACCAAGATCGATTATATAATCTGCAGATTTTATTACATCTGGATTGTGTTCTATTACAACAACAGTGTTGCCCTTATCAACTAGACTGTTTAATACATCGATTAATTTTTTAACATCATGAAAATGAAGACCTGTTGTTGGTTCATCTAAAAGGTAAATTGTTCTACCAGTACTTTTTTTAGATAGTTCTCTTGTAAGTTTTATTCTTTGGGCTTCTCCACCTGATAATGTTGTTGAGCTTTGTCCAAGCTTTATATAATCAAGCCCAACCTGAGATAATGTATCAAGCTTTCTTTTAATAAATGGAATATTTTTAAAAACGTCAATTGCCTCTTCAACGCTCATATCAAGAACGTCTGAAATTGAATGTCCCTTATATTTTACTTCAAGAGTCTCACTATTATATCTTTTTCCCTTGCATTCCTCACACTCGATATAAATATCTGGTAAAAAGTTCATTTCGATTTTTATTAGCCCGTCACCTTGGCATGCTTCGCATCTGCCACCCTTTACATTAAAAGAAAACCGGCCAGGCTTATAGCCGCGCCTTTTTGCCTCAGGTGTTTTTGAAAAAAGTTTTCTAATTTCATCAAGAACCTTTGTATAAGTGGCAGGATTGCTACGGGGGGTTTTTCCAATTGGACTTTGATCAATAACAATCACCTTATCGATTTTTTCATCAAATACTATTGCATCATGTTTCCCTGGATTTTGTTTCGAATTATGGATATTTCTCATAAGGCCTCTATACAAAATATCATAAACAAGAGTTGATTTTCCACTTCCAGAAACACCAGTAATTAGAGTTAAAACACCAATTGGGATTTGAACATCTACATTTTTTAGATTGTGTTCTCTACAACCGAATATATGTAGGAATTTATCAGACGATCTTCTCTTATCGGGAAGTGGTATCTGAAGTTTTCCAGATAGGTATTTTCCTGTTAAAGATGAAGAGTGTTTTTCAATTTCTTCTGGAGTTCCCTTAGCAATAATCTTTCCTCCGTGAAGCCCTGCACCAGGTCCTAAATCAACAACATAATCAGAATTTCTTATTGTTTCCTCGTCATGCTCTACTACAATTAGGGTGTTACCAAGGTCTCTTAGTTTATATAGTGTGTCAATTAATTTTTTATTATCCTTTTGGTGAAGACCTATTGATGGTTCGTCAAGGATATATACTACCCCCATAAGATTTGAACCAATTTGAGTAGCAAGTCTGATCCTCTGAGATTCCCCACCTGAAAGAGTACCTGCACTACGTGATAATGTTAGATAGTTAAGTCCGACCTTATCAAGAAAATCAAGTCTGACCTTTATTTCTTTTAGTATCTGCCAGGCAATTTCCTCTTGTTTTTTTGAAAGAATCAGTGTCTTGAAAAATATTATTGCCTGTTTAATTGACATATCTGTCAAATCAATTATTGATTTATCTGATATCTTTACTGACAATACTTTTTGTTTTAATCTTTTACCATTACAAACAGGGCAAGGTGATATCCTCATGAATCTTTCAAGTTCTCTTCTGCGATAATCAGACTCGGTTTGTTTATAGAGTCTTTCAGATTGAGGAATAAATCCTTCCCATGAGCTCATTCCTGACCATTGAGCATCCTTTGTACTTGAAGTCATATTGAAATGAATTTTTTCAGGAGAACCATACATCAAGACATTATACTGCTCATCGTTTAGGTCAGCAATTGGAGTAAATATGTCAAATCCAAAATGCTTTGCAACTGAACCAAGAAACTTTATTCTCCAACCATCAATTGCATTTCTATAAAGCTTTATTGCACCATCAGCTATTGATAGCTCTTTATCAGGAATTATTAAATTTGGGTCAAAGTCCATTCTAATTCCAAGACCATGACATTTTTCACATGCACCAAATGGACTGTTAAACGAAAACATACGTGGTTGAAGTTCTTCAAAAACCATTCCACACTTAGGACATGCCATTTTTGAGGAGTATAATTTTTCATTTCCTTTTTTATCAACAACAATTACAAGTCCGTCTGATTTTTTTAGACAATTTTCAGTTGCTTCAACAAGTCTTGTTTTATCGTCAATCTTGAACCTGTCGATAATAATCTCAATGTCATGTTTTTTATATCTGTCAAGTGTTATTGTCTCATTTGTTCTATAAATTGCTTTATCGACACGTATTTTTGTCCAACCATCTTTATTTAGATCTGCAAAAAGTTGTTCATATGTTCCCTTTTTTTGTCTGATTATTGGTGAAAGAATTGTTATCATTCCACTAAAATCTTCACTTATTCTTTTTGAAATTTTTTCAGGAGATTGAGATTCGATTTTTAGGTTATGTTCTGGACAATATGGAATACCGATTCTTGCGAAAAGAAGACGTAGGTAGTCATATATCTCTGTAATTGTTCCAACTGTACTTCTTGGATTCTTACTTGTTGATTTTTGCTCGATAGATATTGCTGGTGAAAGTCCTTCTATGCTATCTACATCAGGTTTATGCATAAGACCTAAAAACTGCCTTGCATAAGCAGAAAGCGATTCTACATATCTTCTTTGTCCCTCTGCATATATTGTATCAAAAGCAAGGGTTGATTTTCCAGAGCCAGATAGACCAGTAATAACAATGAACTTATCTCTAGGAAGTGTTAGATTGATATTTTTAAGATTGTGTTCTCTTGCTCCTTTTATTACAATATCTTTCAAAGTCTTCCCCCAAAAATATCGAGTTTTTTGCTATCAGTTCTTCCCATCATAAGTTAATGGTATTCAAATCTTTTGTTTAAAAAGTTTAAACTAGGATAATTGAAAGTATAGAAAAAAAATTAAGGTTCTTTTAAGAACCTTATGAGGTTGGTATTTTTTCTGGAATTGAAAAGAATGCGATAATTTCGATTATTTTAGCAACAAATATTATAATAATGCCAATACCGATTATTAAAGTGATTGCTCCAATAAAATAGACTGTACCTGTCGTTTTAAATGTACTGACTTTTGTATGTTCAGCTATCTTACTATAAGACTTTCTTAGATATAAAGCAGATATAATCGCTAATATCCATCCAACAACTAAAGCAACAATTGCTCCTACTATCAAATCACCAAATAAGTCCCAAAACATATTAAAATCAGTTATATCCCCAGGTTGTAATTTAGTAATCTCAGTAATCCATGAAAATCCACCGGCAGCTCCAAAAGCAATAACCATGATTATAATTATTGAAACAATAGCAAGGATAGTGAATATAAAATGCATTAGATAGTTTCTATAAATATCCTCATCTTTCACAATTTCTGATATTGCTTTTACGGATATGAATATAAATACAAGACCAATAATGCTGATAATAGGTCCACCATATGGAATAAATATTCCAACAAGCATTAAAAGTGCTCCAATTCCTCCATAAACCTTTGCTTCGCTCAAATTTCTCATTTTTCCTCACCCTAGATTTTTCATATTTCTTTTAAATCAATATAAATCCGCCAACTATTTTTAACTTAAAACATTTACGGTATAAGTCTTGTTCTATCTCTTGGAAACAAAATACACTCCCTAATATTTTTTATATCTAAAAGATTCATCATAAATCGTTCTATTCCAAATCCAAAACCACCATGTGGTGGCATTCCATATCGAAATGCCTTAAGATAAGATTCAAAATCCTTTGGATTAAGGCCACAAGCTTTAATTCTATCGATTAATAAATCTACTTCATGGATACGCTGACTACCGGATGCAATTTCCACACCTTTACACTCTAAATCAAAACCGCGAGAATATTTTTCTTTCTCAGGCATTGTATAGAAGGGTTTTGCTTCTATTGGATATTTTTTAATAAAATAGAAATCATGCCCTTCCTTTTTCATAATCTCTCCTAATAGTTTTTCCTCTTCTGAGCCTAGATCTGCTCCCCACTCAAGATTACATTTGTTTTTGTTTAGCTTATCAATTACATCGTCATATTTTAATCTTATAAAGGGAAGCTGTGGAACCTCAACTTTCTGATTTAAAATTTCAAGTTCCTGCTTGCATTCACTTGCCTTTTTCCACATTGAATAAACTAGTTTTTCAAGGATTTTCATAACATCTTCTTCATCCTTGATAAAGGCCATTTCTAGATCCACTGCAGTTGATTCATTTAGATGTCTTCTCGTGTTATGTTCTTCTGCTCTAAAGTACCATGCAATTTCATATACTCTATCTAGACCTGTAGACATGAGCATCTGTTTGTATAATTGAGGAGATTGAGCAAGAAAAGCCTCCTTTTCAAAATACTTAAGCTTGAAAACATCTGTTCCACCTTCTGATGAACTAGCAATAATATTTGGAGTGTGAACCTCAACAAAATTTTCTTTTCTAAGATACTCATGAACAGCTGAAATAATTTCATTTCTGATCTTGAAAATTGCTTGTATCTCCTGTTTTCTGAGGTCTATGAACCTATTATCAAGACGAGTTTCTAGTTCAGATTCTATTTTATCGACTACGCCCAAAGGAAGTGGAGTTTCAGCATTTGATAAAATGTTTACCTTTTTTGGGATAATCTCATAACCGTTTCTTGCTTTATCACTTTTTTGACATAAACCTTCCACAGATATTACTGATTCACGTGAGATATTTACTAGATTTTCAAAAATATCCTTATGTTCTTTTTTTAGGGTAGTAACTTGAAGAGTTCCTTTTCTATCACGAAGAATGATAAACGCAATTGAACCTATGTTTCTTATATCTTCAACCCAACCTGCAACTGAGATGGTCTTACCATATTCTTTGCTTGTAACATCAATTGAATAATGAGTTCTTAATGATTCCATAATTGACCCCTAATTAAAACAATGAATTTAGTCTTTTTGAAATGAAAGAAGATACGTCCATTAACATTTTACTGTTATCCCAATTCTTAATCATATCCTTTAAAGTAGCTTTATTTTCCATTTTCAACTTTTTTATCCACTTACTAATATTTGGTATTGCTCTTATTACATTATCAATAATAGTAATATCTGCTGTCCTAGCTGTTCTTGATAAAGGGTTCAGATCAATTGTGATAACGGTTTTACCCATAGCTTTTAAAGCCTCACATCTGTCACCGTCCTCCAGAGGAACTAAAACAATATCTGCTGAAAAAATCCCTTCCTTTTCACATTGACATCTATTGCTATCAAGTCCAGGTATTTTTGCATTAGCAGATGAACCATATACTGTTTTTGCACCTTGTTTTATTAGTTCATTTTTAAGTTTTTCAACTCTTATCTCTGATCTGTGAAAAAGATTAACCTCAAGTTTTGCAGGAACTAGATCTGCAAGTTCAATAATTTCTTTTGAAACAAGGGTAACAACATTTCCATTCACGGAAATAACAGGGTTTTCTGCACAAAGAAGCATAGCTGCAGCAACCTTTTCTGCCTTATTAGCAAAAATAATGGTCTTTTCTCCAATTAAATAATCAAAAGCCTCCCCTCGACCATGGGCAATAAGTCCTGTTTCATGGACAAGTCCATCTAACATTCCCTGCTTGATTTTTTCTCTAGTGACAAGTGAAAGGTATCTTGGGTGGTTCTTTGGTATTTCTATCATATTTCAAATTTGAAAATAGCGCAAGCTATTAAAAGGTTCTTTAATAGAAAAAAGAAAGAATATTTGATTATCCGTACATGCTTGGTTGCGGTGCTTGAGCAGCAGATACCATCGGTTTTGCCTGTTTGTGGAACTTCTGAAGTTGTTTTTCAATACGCTCTGATTCTTCATATAATGGTGTTACGTTTATCTCTATACCCATAAGTAGTGCCATAACATTTATTGCAGCTGCGGCTGCTTTTGCATCAGGATAATTTGGATGAGCCTCTGCAAGAATTGAAATGACATTGAAGTTCTGCTGTTTACCGATGTTCAGAAGAACGCCTGAAACACCTGCAATTATTCCATTTTTGAATTGTGCAATTTTTTTCTCAAGAAGCATACTTCTTGCATTTTCTGTTGAACCTATTGCATAAGCCTCAACTTGTGCTCCTCCCTCAACAGATTTACCTTCAACAACCATTCCTTCTGGAGAAATGAGAAGTTTACAGTCCTTATCATTTGCCCATTTCATAATTGTTTCAGAAATTGAATTAATCAAGTTTGGTTTTGGTTTAAATTCAGATACAAAAACTACAATTTTCTTGTTATATCCCTGCTCACCAGCATAAATTCTGACTGGTGATAAGGGTTCACCTGTGTGAACAACAGATAAGGCTGGAAATTGAGAGGATGTCACGCATCCAATTTGATTAAGATTTAAAGCATCTATTAGATAGTTTGCAGCTATTGTACTGACAAGTCCAATAGAAGGAAAGCCAGCAATTACTGTTGCTCCTTTAAGATCTACCTCTTCGAAATTACATATTTCAACTTCTTCCAAATGCATCACCATCTTCTATACCTAAATATGCATTCAAGCATTTAAAATTAATTGGTAAATTTTTTATCATCCTTTAACAACTCCCAAAGGAACAAGCTTTACTACCTTTTTAGAAATCCCTGCTCCATGAGCTACATTAATTACATTTCTTATATCTTTATAGGCACCAGGTGCTTCTTCCGCAGCTACCTTGAAACTTGCTGGATGAACATATATTCCTCTATTTTTGAGTTCTTTTACTATATACTCGCCACGCCACTTTCTTAATGCTTGATGTCTTGAAAGTACCCGTCCTGCACCATGACATGTTGAACCAAATGTTTCTTCAGATTCTTTTGTTCCACGAAGAAGATAACTTTCAGTACCCATATCTCCTGGAATTAATACAGGTTGACCTATATCACGATATTTGGACGGAATTTCAGATTTTCCAGGTCCAAATGCTCTTGTTGCTCCCTTTCTATGAACATATACCATTCTTTTTTTTCCCTCTATTATGTGTTCCTCAAGTTTTCCTATGTTGTGGCAAACATCATAGACTATTTTCATCTCCATATTCTCAGCAGTGTCATTTAAGACCCTTTCAAAGGATTCTCTAACCCAATGGACTATCAGTTGTCTGTTTGCCCATGCAAAATTTGCTGCACAGGCCATCGCCTTTAGGTATGCCTGTCCTTCCTGTGATTTTACTGGTGCACATGCAAGTTGACGGTCTGGAAGCCTAATATTATACTTTCTAACAGCTTGTTCAAGAACTCTTAGATGGTCAGTACATACCTGATGGCCAAAACCTCTTGAACCAGTATGAATCATAACTGTAATCTGGCCAATCTTATCTATACCAAAAGCCCTTGCAGCATCAGTATCAAATATCTCTGTAACTTTTTGTATCTCAAGAAAATGATTTCCTGCTCCAAGAGAACCAACCTGTGACATACCTCTTTGTATTGCTTTTTCAGAGACATGAGCGGTATCTGCATAATCAAGACAACCATTTTCTTCCAGATACTCTATATCTTCATTCCATCCATAACCCTTTTCAACAGGAGATTTTGCACCAAAATTTAGAACATCATAAAGCTCATTTTTACTGAATCTTATTTTTGCCTTTGAACCAAGTCCTGAAGGAACGTTTTTGAACATCTCATCGACTAATATCTTGATTTTATCTACTGATATATCATCAGTATGAAGATTAGTTCTTACTAGTCTGACTCCACAGTTGATATCAAAACCAACTCCACCAGGAGAAATTACACCTTCTTCAGAATCAGTTGCAGCAACTCCTCCTATTGGAAAACCATAACCCCAATGAATATCTGGCATTGCAAGAGATTTTCCTACAATTCCAGGAAGAGTTGTAACATTAGCTGCTTGTTCAGGAGCATTATCCCCCCTGATGTTTCTAACCATCTTCTCATCTGCATAAATTACTGCGGATGTTTTCATCTCAAGGTTATTTCTTTCTCCTCTGTATGTAGAAGGTATTTCAAATCTAAAATCATCGATTTTATTTAAGGGTCCGTTCCAACTCATCTTATTCGCACAAGTAAGAAGGATATAAAAATCTTTTATAAATTTTGGTGACAACTACTTTTTCTTTCTTAAATAAGGTAGCCCTGTCTTTTTATTTTTCTTTATTTCATAACCTTTTGGTAGTTCAATTGGTACTGCATTATCAGGTTCAGCTTTGCTAAAAAATTTAACTTTTCTTTTATTACCCGACTTTGTTTTTATTTCCTTTTCATATAGGCCATAGTCACCATGTCTGAAACCCTTTAATTCCTCTTTTTTTGATTTAGATATCAGGTCCTCATCATAATATTCCCATTCAGCTTCGCCATCTTCGACAGTAGGTCCTTTTTCTTTTTCAAATGATTGCTCTTTTTCAATAACCTTTTCTTCTTGTAAACTACTGACTTCCTTCTTTATTTTTCTTGCTAATCTTTTTCTTATTCCCTTTATTTTTGTTAAGTCCTTTATAGAAGCCTCTTTTAGTTCATCAACCGAACTAATACCGTTATTCCTAAGTAACTTTGAGGTTTTGGAATCAATGCTTTCAACATTTTTGAAAATATCATCATCAATAACCTCAAGGGAGAATTCATCAGCAATCTTTTTATCAACATCAATTGCCTCTTTTTTTGTAATATCATTTTCATCATCTGCATATTTTGTTGATTTTTTCTCCTCTTTCATCTTTAAATCGGTTGTAACAATCTTTTTTTCAACAAAATAATCATCTGGTTTTTTCTTAGGTCCTGTTTCAGCTATTTCAGTTGATTTTTTATCAGCCTTTTTATCTAGTTCTTTTATTATTTGCTTTGCTGTTTTTCTTTTTATTCCCTTTATTTTAGAAAGGTTTTTTTGAGGAATAGTTTTTAGTTCATCAATTGATGTGATACCATTATCAAAAAGTATTATTGCTGTTTTTTCATCAATGCTTTTTAAAGCTTCAAAAGTTCTGATTTTAATTTCTTTTTCCTTTTTTTCAAGATCTTTTTGTTTAGAATTTAATTCAGATTGAAGTTCTTTTATAATTCTTTCTTTTTCATCTAACTTATCTGTTTTTGTTTTTAGGTCATTTTTTATATCTTCAATTTCTTCTTTTTTGTTAACTAATTCTTTATCCTCTGTTTCTAATTTTTTGGATTTTTCCTTTAATTTATTTTGCAGCTCAATAATTTCTTCGTCTCTTTTTTCGATTTCAATATCTCTTGATTCCAATTCAAGCTTTTTATTTTCTAGTTCTTTTTCGATAAGTTCCATTTCTTCTTGTCTTTTATTTAATTCTTCAAGACCTGATACTAATTCTTGTTTGCTTTGTTCTGTCTGATTTTGTAATAGTTTTATTTCTTCATCTTTGTTGTAAACCTCAGTTTTTCTTGTTTCAAGATCTTTTATTTTTTCATCCAGCTCATTCTGTAGTTTTTTAATGGTCTTTTCTTTATTATTTAACTCTTTTGAAACTGAACTAAGTTCCTTTTTTGAAATTTCTAAATCTTCTTTAAATTTTACAAATTCATCCTTTTTTTCTTCTTTGACTTCAATTGGTATTACCACTGGAATTTCTTTGGTTTTTTCTAATTCTTTTTTTATTTTTTTTGCTGTCTTCTTTTTAATTCCCTTTATCTCTATCAGGTCCTTAATTGATGCATTGTGAATTGAATCAACACTAGTATATCCATTATTAAAAAGAAGGATTGCTATTTTATCATCTATAGATTTAATATCTCTAAATGTTTCCTTTTTTTCTTCATCATCAATTGTTGGTTTTACAATTTCCTGATCTGATGGTAATTCTTCAAAAGCAATGGATTCTTTTTCTTCCGGTTCTTCTTCAACTGACTCCCATACTTGTGTTTCAGAAGTTGTTTCTTTAGGTATAGACCACTCTTCTGTTTCTTCTATTAATTTTTTGTCAACAGGCTTTTGTTCTTCAATAACTTCTTCTTTTTCGATTACTTCGAGTAATACAATGGTTTCTTTTTCTGGTTCAATTGTTTTTTCTTTAATTTCTTCTTTTATCTTTTTTGCTGTCTTTTTCTTAATTCCTTTTATTTTTGATAATTCTTTTATTGATGCACTATCTAGAAGAGCAATTGTTGTTATCCCACTATCAATAAGAAGATTTGCGGTTTTTTCATCTATGGATTTTATATCCCTAAATACATTAGTTTTTTCTTCCTCTTTTTCTATTATTGGTTCTACTTCTTCTTTTGGCTTTTCAATTTCTATTGGCTCCCACTCTGATATAAGCTTTTTTTCTTCAACCTTCTTTATTGGTATAAAAATTGGTAATTGTTCATCTTTTATTTCCTGTTTTTTTTCCTCTTCTTTTGTTTCAATTTCTTCAAAAGTTTCCACTTCTTCTTTTTTAATGGTTTCTTGAGGAACAGATTCCAATTCGGGTAGCTCTTCAAAATCCTCCTCTTTTTTAATAGTTACAATTTCATCCCATTCAGGTAATTTTTCTGTTTCGTCTTTTAAGTTATTTATTTCTATTATCTCTTCTTTAGATAATTTTGGTTTAACTTCTACAAATTCTGGTTCTTTGACTTCTACTTTTTTTATTTCAAAAACATCTTCATCTATGAATACGCTCTTTTTTTCCTCAATTTTTGGTTCAAATATTTTCGGTTCTTTTTTTACTTCTCTTGTATGAATTATTACCTTTGGTTTTAAAGATTTTACACCATTATCTTCAATTTTACTATCTAATTTTTTCCTGTAATATACTTCTTCTCCAGAGATTTCTTTTAATCTATGACTTAACGATCCAAGGTATCTTTCATTTTTTAGATTAATATTCCTTTTTGAATTATAGTCTAAAATGTTGTATAATCTTGCTAGAGCATTATTTTTTAATTTTTGATTTTTTGACATATAAAGTCCCCATCAATTTGACTATATATCCTATCATTTTTTTATACTATAAATACCTTATTTAACAACTATTATCAAAATAGTATAGGATTTTTATTATATTAATATATTATGCTAATATTTTAATTTTAAACGAATTAAAAAGCTTATTAAGTATCTTTTACATGTTGGTTTTTTTGATTCTAATGAAATTCAAGGGTCGGGACATAATATCGATTAAGGATTTTACTAAGAATGAATTAAATTATATTCTTGATTATGCTGAAGAAATGGTTCCATATGCAAAGGGTGAAAAATACAGGAATATCTTAAAGGGCAAAGTTCTATCCTCTCTTTTCTTTGAACCAAGTACCAGAACAAGACTTAGTTTTGAAAGTTCTATGAATAGACTTGGTGGAAGGGTAATTGGTTTTTCAGATCCTAGTGGTACTTCACAAAAAAAAGGAGAAAGTCTATCAGATACTATACGTATGGCAGATTCATATAGCGATGCAATTGTAGTGCGACATCCTCATGAGGGTGCAGCTCGTCTTGCTGCTGAATTTTCTGAGGCACCAGTTCTTAATGCAGGAGATGGTGCAGGAAGGCATCCTACTCAATGTCTTCTTGATTTATTTACAATTCGTAAGGAAAAGAAAAAAATCAATAGTAAAAGGATCGTTCTTTTAGGTGATTTAAAATATGGAAGGACCGTGCACTCACTTGCTTATGCTCTTGCTTTATATGGTGCAAAACTGACATTTGTTTCTCCTGCGAGCTTAAAGATGCCAAATGAGGTTGTAGGTGAATGTAAGGATCTTGGAATTGATCCAGTTTCAACTTCAAATTTGGAAAAGGCAATAAAAGATGCTGACGTGCTTTATGCAACAAGAATTCAGAAAGAGAGATTTCCAGATGCTGAGGAATATAACCGTGTAGTAGGATCTTATAAAATAAATAATGAACTCTTAAGAAATGCAAAGGAGAATCTAATTATAATGCACCCTCTACCCCGTGTAACCGAAATTGATCCAGAGGTTGATAAAACCCATCATGCTATGTACTTTAAACAGGCCTTTAATGGAGTTCCTGTAAGAATGGCGCTTCTTTCACTAGTTATTAGAGGTAAATTATGAAAAAAGAACTAAAAATACCTCTAATTAAAAATGGAACTGTAATTGATCATATAACTGCTGGAAATGCTGTAAAAGTTTTACATATACTAGGTATCCCACTTAGTTCATCCTCAGTTGTAAGTGTAGCAATGAATGTTAAGAGTAAATTTGGAAAAAAGGATATAGTAAAAGTTGAAAATCGGGAGATAGATCCTCAAGAGGTTGATAAAATAGCACTTATTGCTCCAAAAGCAACAATAAATATTATTCGTAATTATAATGTTGCAAAGAAACATAAGGTAGAGATACCAAATGAAATAATTGGAATAGTAAGATGCTCAAATCCTACATGTGTGTCAAATGCAAATGAACCTGTAAAAAGTAGATTCAAGGTAATAAATAAGGACCCGCCTAAGATAAAGTGCTATTTTTGTGAAAGGGAACCTGAAGATATTGCTGATAGGATTATCTGAGTTCTTTAAGTATTTCCTCTGCCCTATCTAGTTTTATTTTACCTTCCTTAATCATTTGATTTGCAATTTTATCAATTTCGTCACCCTGTGCACCAGCCATTACTGCAATGTTTTTTGCATGAAGTGACATATGGCCTTTTTGTATTCCAACAGTTGAAAGAGCAAAAACTGCTGCAAAATTTTGAGCAAGACCAAGACATACAACAATTTCAGCAAGCTCCTTTGCTGTTTTTATCCCAAGAATTTTCTTACATAGCTTTGCTTTAGGGTGGATGTTACCTGCACCTCCAATTATACCAATTGCCATTGGAAGCTCAAGTTCTCCCACTAGGTTTCCCTTTCCATCTTTATAGTAATGACTAAGTGATGTATATTGTCCATTTCTCGCAGCATATGCATGAGCACCTGCTTCAATTGCCCTGAAATCATTGCCAGTTGCAATAATCAATGAGTCAATTCCATTCATAATCCCCTTATTATGGGTTGCTGCCCTGTATGGATCAATTGCAGCAAGATTATATGACTCAAGAAATGCATTAACTACCTTTTCTCCACCCATCTTTTCTTTATCAAAAACAGCTGTTGCCATAACAATTCGTTTATCTGCAAGATTAGAAAGAATCTTTAATCTGACCTTACCATTTGCAATCTCCTCAAGCATAGGAGCAAGAGCTTCACACATTGTATTTACTGCATTTGCACCCATTGCATCACGAACATCAACTATTAAATGAACAACTATCATTTTACCGATTGGACTATCAAGGATTCTAACCTCAATATCCTTTGCTCCACCACCGAACTTTACAAGAACTTTATCTTGTTCATTTGCAAGATTTAGAATTTCTTTCTTTTTACTTATGATTTTTTGGGCTGCACCTGCTACGTCATCAATATGTAAAATCTGAATTTGACCAATCATCAAAGGATCTGTGCATTCAGTTTTAAATCCACCATTGATCCTAGCAATTTTTGCAGCGTTACTTGCAGCAGCAACAACACTTGATTCTTCTGTTGCCATTGGAACAAGGTAATCCTTTCCATTAATCATAAAATTTACAGCTATACCTAGAGGTATTTCAAAAGTTCCTAAAACATTCTCAATCATTCTATCTGCAATATCCATATTTAAACATGAAGAAAATAACTGCGTTTCTTCATCACTTAAATCAGAAAATTCTTTTACTAAATCTATTCTATCTTTTATTGGTAGTTTATAGAAACCAGATATTTGTGATGACTTATCTTTATTTGACATAATATTATTCCCCCTTAATAGGCGAACCAGAAATCGACTTCTTATTTTTATAATTGTGCATTTTCAATTTGGATTAAAAATTATTTGATATGTTCTCTTGTCTTAACAGCCATCCCATAATTAAATGAAAGCATCTCAATCCTATTTAATAAACATCTACCAACAGCAATAAGTTCATCTTTTTTGTCTACTATTAGACATTCATCAAAAGGTCTAAGGTCTGAATCACAGTCGATAACAAATTTTGAAAATACACTTTTACCATCTTTTACAAATTCTACTGCATCATCATCTACAACTACTCTAAGCTTAGGATATTTAAAGTGATGATGTAACATATTTGCCCCATCAATTTTTAATGTAAACAATCCATCCTCAGCACGCATTGATAAAATATGTTTGTTATTACAATACACATTTCTTATTTTTCTTGTCTTTTTTGATTTAACAATTCTTATTTTACCATTGAGAAGCACACTTCCAGCACCTTTTCCAAACTGTATATCAGAAATTGCTTTTAACCTTAAAATATCAAAATCAATACTTTCCCTGTTATTTGATTCTAAATCCTTTAATGTTTCAGCTCCCTTCCAACTAATTAAATTCTTATTTTTTGCATATTCATCAAATTTAGTTGTTATATAATCCTCTGTTTCCTTATCAGTTTTTTCTGGAAAGACAGATTGTGCAAAAGGATACATTTCATCAAGTTCTAGAGGAACCGGTCCAATATGAGAGTCAATTAAGATATTTACTTTACAATTTTTTTTAAATATTTTTTTGATTTTTTCAGAATAATAAGCATAGTAAGGTTTTCGACCTTCTGGAAAAACTATTGTTGTTTTAAATGGTTCCTCATATCTTTCAATTAATCTATTATGAATTCTATATATTTCAGGTCTGTGTATTGTATGGCTTCCTGTATAAAATAATGCTTTTTTCCTGCAAGAAGGTTCATTTTTTTCAAGATATTCTTTATTTTCCCTCTTTTTAATCTCATTTAGAGCTTCTAGTAAATATGGATTTGAATTTGCTCTTCTTTCAACAAGGTCCCAAAGAGAACCGTTTGAAATTGCATTTCTTATCTTTTTTAACTCATTATATGTTATATAAAGATTGTGTTTAGCGATCTCTATTGTTTTATTCTTTTTATCCAATTTTGATAATTCTGATATCGAATATTTCGAACAAATCGGACATGTACAAGGTAATTCATTTAGATTATCAAGCTTTTCAGTCCCCCATGGAAAAAGAAATCTTTCATCATTAGCATATTTTGCATAAGCCGATGAATCAAAAAAATCACAACCAAGGGCAACTGCTAATGGAAAAATAAGAGGATGGCCTGCTCCAAATAAATGAACAGGTTTAGAGGGATCCAATCCTTTTTTTGAATAAATAATACATCTAACAAGATCAGCATATCTTTGGTTTTCCATAAGAGGAACTACTCCTCCAATTGGAAAAAAATCGGAATCCAATTTACTTAATTGTTTTGCACATTTTTCTCTTATCTCAGGAAAAATTGAGCCTTGAACAGTACAAGCAAGTGCCATATTTCCCTTCAATTCAACACTTTTTTTAGCTCGGTTTACAGTTTCCTTTACAATCTGTTCAACTTCTGATTTTTTTTGATCAGGTAAACTAAAAACATCAAGTATTGTACCAATATCACTTCCAATGTCTCTCTGAAACTCAACAATTTCAAAAGGATCGATTTTAATATCCCCATATACATAGGATTGAAATGTTCCAGAATCAGTCATAATTGATCCATTGAAATCAATAAGATTATGAACTCCCTTTTCTAAGGCCTTATTTTTTAATTTCTTATCTTTGTATATTATGTACGAATTAGAAATGACTATCTCAGTTCCAAAAAGATTTTTCATCTCTTTTGGAGAAATTATCATTTTATTTGGATTGATTACAGGTAAAATAGTTGGAGTAGTTACAGTACCATGATTTGTTTTATATTTGCATATTCTACCTGACGCGTCTCTATCTTTGATTTCAAATTTCATAATTTCAATTTGATTGAGTAATTAAAAGATAAATATTTAGTTTTGGTTTAGATAAGAATGTTAATTACTTTAGATTGGTTTAAACACCTATCTTTATAGGATCAATAATTTGTTTAAGAGTAGCAATTGCAGACAATGATGCCATATAACTTGATCCAGGATTGTTTGGATTAGGCATGTTTTCTAATTCTAGTCTTAATCTACCAAACTTTCCATGAGCAAGAATCTTATGACTTATACGAGTAACAACAGGATCTGCTACAATTTGTACCATTGTCTTATTAAATCCCCTACCGGCAAGAGAAAGGCTTGCAGCTACATTTATATTAGTCGGGAATTTTTTAACAGCATCTCTTGCATTTCCCTTAAAAAGAACAGTTCTAGTATCAAATTCCTCACCAAAAGATTCAGGTGGTTTTGTTGTTACAAGGGTGACTTCATCTAATCCACCTATATTAGCAGAAATTATTCCATCAATTCCACAGATTGCACCAGATGGAATATAAATTTTACATTTATTTTCTCGAGCTTTTTTTTGTAATCTTTTCCTAAAATTATCTTCAAATAAGCTTCCAACACTCATAAGAATAAGATCTTTTCCGGCATTTAGAACATCTTCACTATATTCTTGAACGGCTTTTTGTGATGCCCCCTCAAAAACAACATCAACTAAAGGTAAAAAATCTTTAACATCCATTATTTCAGCTTTTTCAACTTTTTTTAATAGAGTCTTTGAAGCTTTTTTATTAATATCATAGAGATAAATTTTTTCAATTTCATCAATTTTATCTGCAGCAATAGCCAAATCTGTGCCTATTGCACCACAGCCAATAATTCCAAGATTCATGAAATCTACCAAAACCTTAAAACATGAGATTAATATAAAAAATATTGTCATGGACGATATTGAGAAATTTCTTGATGAGGATTTAGGAAAGGATGGAGATATTACTTCTGATTCTTTATTTACTGATGAATATGCTAAAGCTCATATTATAACTAGAGAAGATTGCATTATTGCTGGTTTAGATGAAATTAGAGATGTTTTTGAAAAAACTGGAGCAAAGATAGAATTTAAGGTCAAATCTGGGGTTTTTGTAAAAAAAGGAACAGTTATTTCTATTATAAGTGGACCTGTTAGATCAATTTTAAAAGGAGAAAGACTTGCAATAAATATAATTGGAAGGATGAGCGGTATTGCTACAGAAACAAAAAAATTAGTTGATATTTGTAAATCAATAAATCCAAATGTTTCTATTGCTGCAACAAGGAAGACCACACCAGGATTTAGAAAATATGAAAAAAAAGCTGTAGTTCTAGGTGGTGGAGAATCTCATAGATTTGGTCTTTTTGATGCAGTTATGATAAAAGACAATCATATTAAGCTAATTGGATCTGTTGAAAGAGCAATAAAGATTGTTAAAGAAAAAGTCAAAAATAAGATAATTGAAGTAGAAGTTGAAAATGAAAAGGATGCATTAACTGCTGCAAATCTTAATGTTGATGTTATTATGCTTGATAATATAGATCCAAATTCCGGAGAACAAATTGCTAAAAAAATAAGGAAGATAAATCAAAATATAATTATTGAGATATCTGGGGGAATTACATCTGAAAATATCAAAAAATATGCTTCTTTTGCTGATAGGATTTCCTTAGGGTATATTACTCACTCAATAAGAAGTATCGACTTTTCATTGGAAATAATTTAGAGAATTTTTAGGAAATCTTTAATTATTAGATTTTTGTTTACAATATTGGAAAATTTATATTAATCTCAGTTGTGAGGGGATTATTATTGTGAGGGTATGGTGAGTTTATGAAGAAGATTATAGAAGAAGTAGTTGCTAATGAAAAAAATGCAAAAAAACCAACTAAAAAACCAAGTAAAAAGAAGGATGTTTTAAATAAATCTCTAACTAGAAATACAGTTGATAGGGAACTTGAGGAGGTATTATCTGGTCTTACTACTACAATTAAAGTAATTGGTTGTGGAGGCGCTGGGACAAATACTATAGCTCGTTGTGTGGCAAGTCAAATTAGTGGTGCAGAGCTAGTTGCGATTAATACTGATGCTCAGCATCTTTTACTTACTCAATCACCTCATAAAGTACTTATTGGAAGACATCTAACTAGAGGTCTTGGTGCTGGTTCCTTGCCACAGATTGGTGAGGAGGCAGCAAAGGAAAGTGAACCTGATATTAGGGGCGCTATTGGTCATGCTGATATGGTTTTTGTTACATGTGGACTTGGTGGTGGAACAGGTACTGGTGCATCTCCAGTAGTTGCACAAATTGCAAAAGAAACAGGTGCCTTGACAATTGGTGTTGTCACACTTCCATTCAGTGTTGAAGGAGTAATACGAATGGAGAACGCTGAAACTGGTTTGAAGCGTTTGAGAGATATTTGTGATACGGTAATTGTAATTCCAAATGATAAACTGCTTGATATAGTTCCAAATCTTTCACTAAATGCTGCATTTAAGGTTGCTGACGAGGTTCTAATGAGATCTATTAAGGGTATTACTGAAATGATAACAATGCCTGGTCTTGTAAATCTTGATTTTGCTGACCTAAAAACGGTTATGAAACGTGGTGGAGTTGCAATGATTGGCCTTGGAGAAGCAGAAGGTGAAAACAAGGCAGTAAATGCAGTTGTTGAGGCTCTTAATTCCCCGCTTCTTGAAGTTGACATTTCTGAAGCAACAGGTGCTCTTGTCAATGTAACTGGTGGTGAGGACATGACCATTAGTGAGGCAGAGAGAGTGGTTGAAGAGATTTATTCAAGGGTAGATCCAAATGCAAGAATAATCTGGGGTACAACAGTTGACCAAAATCTAAAGAGCAATATAAGGGCAATGCTTGTTATAACTGGTGTTAAATCAAAGCAGATTCTCGGTCCAACTCAGAAATCATTTGAAAAAGAAGAATATGGAATAGATTTTGTAGCTTAAACAAATAAAAATTTCAAACTTCTCTTCTTTTTTCTTATATATTGATGAAAAACAGCCAAATTCTTTATATATATCCATTTATTTGACCAATTTGCCTAAAAGGAGTGTAATATGGTGAAATTATTCAATCGAAATGACAAAGTTCCAGATGATAGATCTATTGTTGAAAAAGCTTGGGAATTACAGCATAATATTGAATCTAGACAGAAGAGAATCGGAAAAGGAAAATATGGAAGAGTCCTTAAAATGGCTAGAAAACCAACAAATGAGGAATATTCAAAAACCTCAAAAATTACAGGTTTAGGCATTATTTTGATAGGTGGTCTAGGATTTCTTATCTTTTTAATTGCAAAAATTGCTGCTCCTTGGATTGCAGAAGTGCTTGGTTTGTAGATAGGTGAATTAAAATGGAAAGTTCGGATTCTGAAGAAATTGTTCAGGAAAGTACAAAAATATTCACAATAAAAACTCAAGTTGGAAAAGAACAAAATACAGCTGACCTGATAAACAGCAGAGCCGGTAAATCAAAAATTAAAATTCCGTCTATTTTGGTGACACCTGAGCTTCGAGGTTATATTTTCCTAGAAAGTTATGATAAGGAACGTATCAGAGACATGATTAAAACTGTATCATATGCAAGAAACATGCTTGAAGGAGATATCCCAATTGATCAAATACAGCATTTTCTTGTCCCAGCATCAGCTGTTGCAAAGATAGCAGAAGGTGATGTCGTTGAAATGATTGCAGGTCCTTTCAGAGGTGAGACTGCAAAGGTTACCCATATTGACGATACAAAGGAAGAAATTACTGTAGAACTTTTTGAATCTGTTGTTCCAATACCTATTACAGTTAGAGGAGAGCAAGTAAGGGTCATCAAAAGAAAGGAAGAAGATGAAAAGAATGATACTGAAGGAGAAAAGAAGGGATAGATTATGACAGAGAAAATTAAAGCACTAGTAGAAGGAGGAAAAGCATCGGCCGGACCACCTTTAGGTCCAGCACTTGGTCCATTAGGTGTCAACATAATGGATATTATAAATACTATTAATGATAAAACAAAACAATTCGATGGAATGAAGGTTCCTGTAAAGGTTATTGTAGATCCAAAGACAAAGAAGTTTGAAATTGAGGTTGGTACTCCACCAGCATCATCTCTTATTTTCAAGGAGCTGGGCCTAGAGAAGGGTTCAGGATCTGCAGGAACACATAAAATTGGAAATCTAACTGTTGATCAAGCAATTAAAGTTGCAAAGATGAAACAGGATAATCTTTTGGGTAAAGAACTTAAACAAAAGACAAAAGAGGTAATAGGCACTTGTGTGTCAATTGGAGTTACTGTTGAAGGAAAAAAACCTCAAGAGGTTCAAAAGGCAATAGATGAGGGAGAATACGATTCTAAATTTCAATCTTGATTTCTTTATCTAATTCTTCTTTCAAATCTTTTATATTTTTTTGTGGTTTTTCAAGTAGTCTTCTTTTAATTCTTTCTTCAGGATTACCTGATAAAATATCTTCACGAAGATTTCTTTGCTCTTTTTCAACAGCCATAAGTCTTTCTTCTAAAATCCTTATTTTATTTTTTAGGTCTTTGACCCCTCGTGCATCAGCCATAAAGAATCGTATGATTTTATTAGATTAAAATGTTTCTTTTAATTATTTGATTTATATTCTCTTAAATCCTCTCTGAAAGAACTGTTTAACTGATTTAACCATTCTATCTCTTCTGTAAGACAATGGTAAGATATTTCCTTCACCCCAGGTCTTTTTCTTATTTATTTGTGATAAAACGGAATCTAATGAAGAATCATTAGTATCAACTAGTGTATAACCAAAACCAGCATATTCAGGTATGTGTGAATCTGACCCCCCTGTTCCTCCGATTTTATATTGATTTGCAACCTTTGCTGATTTTAGATTTGATTTTGGAACACTGCAGGAGTTAAATACTTCTATTGCACTAATTTTTTTATATATCTTTTTAAAATTATTTTTTTTAATTCCTGACATATTCCTAAATAAGTGGACAACTATTGGTATTCCACCAAAATCAATTATTTTATCAACTGTTTCTTCAACTGATAATTCCCTTTCAATATTCTTTTTGATGCCCAAAGCAACGACATGACCGTCTAGTGTTGAAATCTCTTGACCTGGAATTACGATGAAATCTTTCGGAGCAACCTCTAAAGCTTTAAGGCTACCTGTAACTGAGTTATGATCTGTTATTGCCATCCCATTTAATCCTCGCTTTTGTAAAACCTTTATTATCTCCTTAGGAGAACCTGTTCCATCACCTGAATATTTTGAATGTATATGTAGGTCAAGCTTTTGCATATTTTTTTCTTCCGATTTTTCTAAAAAAGTAGAATGCGGGCGCCGGGATTTGAACCCGGGTTATAAGCTTGGCAAGCTTAAGTGATACCAGGCTACACCACACCCGCTTATAAATTTTGAAAACCAAGAAGTAACAATTCATTAAAAAGCCTTATGGTTATCTCATTATCTTTAGTGGTTTACTTAAATGTCTTCGAGCACAAACTGGTACTTCATAAAATCCAGTTTTGATGTTTCTTTTTATTTTCTTAATTTTTGGCTTATTGCTTTTTTCGCCACATTTTATACATCTATAACCCTGGTTTGCCCCTATTGATTTCATGTGTTTTCCACATTTTAAACAAACAGGATTTTCAACTTTTTCTTCTTTAATTACAAGATTCTTGATTTTTATTTTTTCTATATTTATTGTGAGAGGTTCTTTTCTTATACCTCCATAGACTTCGACTAAATCGCCAATTATTAATTCTCTAATTATCTCTCTAAAATTTTTTGTCGGTTCGTACGCTGCACAATCAATTTCTCCAGTTGAATTTTTTATTTTAAAAAATACATGGCCCCCTTTCTTTGTATATGGAGTTTTTGTTAATATTCCTTCTACAATTACTGATTGATACGGTTTAATTTTATTTATGGTTGTTTTTTGAAGATGGTCGTCAGATGCTTGATTGGTTTTGAATATCAACCAACTTTCAATTTTTTCAGATTTGATTATTTTTTTTGCATTTACAAGGTCTTTTTCATCAGTTCCTCTTATACCAAATAAAACAGGACAAGGTGAATTAGGTACTATTCTATTGTGTTTATTTTTATAATCATAATTATCAAAGGTTGAGGGATATGTTCTATCCATTTTTTTTGTTGATTCATCATCAACATACCTCTTACTACCCCATTTCTCTTCTTTTCTATAAGCGATAAGCTCGTTTGTATAATCATTTTTAGATATCCATGCAATTGAAGCAGTTGCACCAATTAGACCTCTACAATTCTTATATCCTTTGTAATATGCATCTAATGAATCCAAAAGTTCTTTTGTAGTTTCTAATGTAACAACACCTTGTACTGCTTTTTTATAAGTGTTATAATCAGGTCTTTTTTTCATAAGTACGAAACCTGGATTTGTCTTTTCATCATCAATTCTTGCATATAGATTTAGCATCTTTTCTACATTTTCTATGATTTGACTATTGATATGTTTTTCAGAAATATTTTCTTTATAAATGTAGACTGCTTTATTATCTATTTCACCGATTTTCTTTTTAGATCCTTTACCTTTTCCAATTTGAAATGATATTGCACCATTTCCTCTAGTTTTCCAAGGTATATTTGGATTTAGTCTAACTAATCTTGGGCAGCCAATTATGTCATAATTATTATTGATAAATTTCTTAATTAGAGCGCAAGCTAGATGGGTTGTACAGCCCCCTGAAGTAGAATCCGTATCATCGATACCAATCCAGATAATACCACATCCGATAGATATATATATGAAGTGCTTCTTTAGTTTTTTTGGAAATGAAGCGATTAGAGCTTTTAGGGGAAGTCAGAGATATCCTGATAAAAGCAGGTTTTTATGTCTCTGAACTCTATTTAATGCGACCGATAGGTTTTGATCTAGTCGCAAGAAGAGACAATTCATTATTTATAATTAAAGTTTTGATTAATATTGATGCAATGTCAGAAGAAGTTTCAAATGAGCTTAGAAAACTTGCAGTTCTATTAAAAGGAAGCCCCCTAATCATTGGTCAAAAAAGTGGAACCGGAAATCTTTATGATGATGCAGTCTATGATAGATTTGGAATTCAAACAATAACTTTAGAAACATTAAAAACCTATCTTCTTGAAGGAATGCCTCTAGAAGTTCATGCTGGACCTGGAGGATTATATGTTAATCTTGACAAAGATAAGATCAAGAGGTTAAGAACAGAACAGAATATCTCAATTGGCTCTTTTGCACGTTCATTAAAAGTATCTAGAAGAACAGTTCAAATGTATGAGGATGGAATGAATGCTTCATTAGAAGTTGCTATTAGAATAGAAGATACTCTAGGTGCAAATATTACTCGTCCAATCGATTTATCAATAAATAAAAAATATGAAAAGAAAGTGCAATTCACATCATCTGAAAAGGATGTTTTTAGAAAATTCCAAAGAGAGGTTTTTTCAATACTTGAGAAAGTTGGATATAAGGTAACTCCATTTGAAAGATGTGTTTTTGAAGCAGTAAGTGAGGACAAAAAGAAGGTGCTTCTTACCTGTGTGGATGAATATAATAAAAAATTACTTAAGAAGGCCCAAGCAGTAAGTAGTATCTCAAAAGTTACTGAAAGACATGCAGTTCTAATTACAGATAAGGATGTAAACAAGACAAGTCTAGAAGGTACTCCTCTGATTGTTCGTAAAGAATTAAAGAAAGTTAGAGGTCCTGAAGAAATTATTGAATTAATACTTGAAAGACTCTATAGCAAGGATTAATATTTTAACCAAACTTTTATAAATTTTGATTTGGGATCATTTAAAATTTATAATATTTGTCTATCGTGACATTTAAATATCCATTATCAGATGATAATAATTGAGGGAGGTTAGAAGTTGAATGACCGGTCATAGTAATATTCTTGTTAAAACTCTGGTGATTTGCATACTCATATTGTTAATCTGTATGAATATTACTCAATCAGTTGCAATTGATGGTTCTATAAATCCAACCCTTTCTGGCAACATATTGTATGTTGGAGGTTCTGGAGAAGGTAATTATTCCAAAATACAGGATGCAATAGGTGATGCAAATGATGGTGATACTGTTTTTGTTTATGATGATAGTTCTCCATATTATGAGAAAGTGATGGTTGATAAGTCAATTAATCTTATTGGTGAGAATAGGATTACTACTAAAATCAATGGATATGAATTTGATATTGTTATTGATATAATAGTTGATGGAGTCTCAATTAGTTGTTTTACTATTCTGAATTGTAGAGAATCACAAGATGGAGCAATTATCAAAATAAGAGCAAATTCCGTTACGATAAATGAAAATACAATCAGAAATAGTAATGAAAAGGGTATTATTTTTTCTGGAGTAAATAACATTACTATTTCAAATAATATTTTTATGGATAACCATTATCAAAATATAGAAATAAACAATTCAAATAATATTAGAATAATGAATAATACTTTTTATGGTTCAATAAATGATTGTATTTATTGTGTTTATACTAATAAGCTTGTAATAGTTGGGAATGTTTTTTTCAATTCTTTAGAATTAGCAGGTTTGGATATATATCTTGGTGAATCTTCAAATTGCTTAATTAAGCGGAACATATTTGAGTCACCTAATACTGGAATATTTCTATTAAATTGTAAAAAATGTAATTTTACAGAAAATAATTTCATGTATGAATTTCAATATTTGGGATTTGGGATTGTTTATATTTATCCTAATAATCCGATAAATAATAAACATAAATTTGATAATAATTATTGGGCTAATCCCAGAACACTGCCGAAAATTATCGTTGGAAATTATGCTTTTTCATATTTTGGTTGGTTCTACAGACTTATAATTACATGGGGTTTGTTGATAATTCCAATTTTTCATTTTGATTGGCAACCAGCAAAAGAACCATATTACATAGAGATATAAAATCAACTGATTTCCAAAATTAAAAGATTTTAAATAAAGAATTGGTTTATTAGAAAAAATAGGTTTGGATAAACCCAAAACTTATATAAATAGGGTTATCATTCCCGAAGACTACATTTTCTCCTTTTTATGAAGAAAATGGCATACAAAACACTTCGATTGATATCTATGACGGATAAAAAAACTACAGAAGCAGTTGTAAAACTCTTAGAGGACTCTAAGAAGAATGATAGAAAATTCAAACAAAATATCGACTTAGTCATTAATTTAAAAAATATCGATTTAAATATCCCAAAAAACCGTATTGATGAAGAAATTCTTCTTCCGCATGGTCGAGGTAAGGATATAAAAATAGCTCTTTTTGCAAGTGGTGAACTTGCTGTAAAATCAAAAAAACATGTAGACCTTCTTATTAAACCTGAGGAGATTGGAGACCTTTCAAAGGACAAAAAGAAATTCAAAAAGATAGCAGATGATTATGAATTTTTTATTGCCGAAGCTCCTCTTATGCCAACAATAGGTAAAACACTTGGAACAGTTCTTGGTCCGAGAGGTAAAATGCCAAAACCTGTTCCACCAAGTGCTGATTTAACAGGGATTGTTAAAAATTTACGTAAATCAATTAAGGTTAGATCAAAAAGTAGCAAGACTTTTCATACAGTTGCTGGTAGTGCAGATATGACAAAAGAGCATATTTCAGATAATATTGAAACGATTATAAAAAGGGTGGAAGCTGCCCTTGAAAAGGGTAGAATGAACATTGGCTCAATTTACATAAAAACTACTATGGGACCTTCAGAGCGAATTATTTAAGGTGATTTAATATGGCACACGTTGCAGAATGGAAGCATGGGGAGGTAAAGGATTTAATTGACCTTCTTACCAAAAATAAGGTTATTGGAATTGTTGAAATTGGAGGAATTCCCGCACCTCAAATGCAACAGATGAGAAGTAATATTCATAAGATTGCTACACTTCGTTCTGCAAAAAATAAGCTTATTTTTAGGGCAATAGATGAGGCTGAAAAAAAAGTAAAAGGAATATCTGCTTTAAAAGAATCAGTAACAGGTCAGACAGCAATAATTTCAACTGAGATGAATCCTTTTAAGTTATTTGCAACGATTAAGCAAACAAGAACAATGGCTCCTGCAAAGGGTGGTGAAACAGCCAGCCATGATATTGAGGTTAAAGCAGGAGATACTCCATTTAAACCTGGTCCAATTGTGGGTGAACTACAAAAAGCTGGAATTCCAGCTGCAATTCAAGAGGGAAAGGTTGTAATAAAATCAGAAAAAGTGATTGTTGCTGAAGGAGAAAAGATACCGGCTGATGTTGCTCAAATGCTCACTCGTCTTGAAATTTTCCCAATTGAGATTGGAATGTCATTACATGCTGTCTTTGAAGATGGAAATGTCTTCAAACCTGATGTTTTAGATATTGATATTGATGAATTTATTGGAAAAATGAAACTTGCTTTTAATAATTCATTTAATCTTGCAATTGAAACAGGCTGGTTTAATGAACTTACTATCAAACCATTACTAATGAAGGCATATAGTAATGCAATATCACTTGCAATATCGCAAGGAATTGTTAATAAGAAAACCATTGAGAATTTAATTTCAAAAGCTCATGCAAATGTACTAGCCTTGAAAAATATTACAACTTAAGGAGGAAGTAAAAAATGGAATACATATATAGTGCAATGCTTCTTCACTCTGCAGGAAAAAAAATAACAGATGAAAATATAAAGAAAGTACTAACTGCCGCTGGCGTTAAAGCAGATGATACAAGAATTAAGGCCTTAACAGCATCTCTTGAAGGTGTAGACATCGATAAGGCAATAGAGTCTTCTGCAGTTCCAGTAGTTGCAGCACCATCTGGACAATCACCAGCACCTGCTGAGGGAAAACCTGAAGAGAAAAAAGAAGAAAAGAAGAAAAAAGAAGAAAAAGAAGAGGTTTCAGAAGAGGAAGCAGCTGCAGGACTTGGCGCATTATTCGGATAAAAAAATATTGTTGTTTCAACAAAGAAAATATACAGAGATGCTGTTTAGTCAGTAGACTAGTTCTTTTTTTGAAACTCAATATTCTTATTATTCGATCTGATTAAAAACCGTTTCTAATTAGGATAAAAAGTGGGGGACGGGATGCATTGATAGGAGGAATGCGCCTTTAAGCGGAAAGCAGGTACAGTAAACCTCCCCAATATTAATAATACCAGGTCCCCCATTTTTAAATCAATTCTTTAAATAAATAATTTTCTCTTATGTACTCTCCCGTTGTTCTCCTTAGATTTATTAGTGATTTTTGTTACAATTAGATAAGATTAATGCTAACAAATTATACTATATCCAGAAAAATTTTTGTTAAATGGTAACGTGCTACAGCTTTACATCCATGCATCAAGGCCAGTTTGTTCGGTGAGTGCAATATCTGAAAGACCAAATGCACCCTGAATATAATTTTCAATCATTTTCTTATACCAATCAAGATCGATTTCGTTCTTATTTTTCAAAAAATCCACAGGATACATGTAATCGATTGGTTTTACACCACTTTTAGATGGTTTAGTAATACCTGGCAAAGGTTTTTTTGTAACAACAAATTTCAATTTTATTCTACTTTTAATTCGCTGACCAATAAGTTTTTCAAGGGCTTGGGAGCGTTTTCCAAAAACAGAAGTTGATCCGTCTTGATTAAGTTTATATCTTTTTGCTGGTTGAACAGATTGAATAAGAGTTAAGTCATCGATTTCTACTTGTGTCAAGTCAAGTTTTGATACAATTTCTTTAGTTTTGTTCATGATACTATTTTTAACAGATTGTCTTGCCTCTTCTTCGTCGGTCCAGGTTGGATTTTCTTTTAAAACTTCGATCATGATTTTTTTAAGAGTCTTTCGTGCGATATCTGCCTTGTCAGAACCCTTGAAATTGTTACCTTTGGTTATCATTTCAATTTTATTATCTTTATTATCAAAAATCAGATAGTTTTTATGTTTTACAAAAATCATACCATCATGAATTTCAGGTTCAAGTTCAAAATCGGGATAATTAAGCTCTTTTTGCCATTTTGAATTACATTCTTCAATTGATTTTAATGCAACTTTTGGCTCTGTAAGCCATTTATTTTCACTTTCATCAATTGAAAGCCCTAATGATTTTGAGAAATTTGGAACATTGTGAATAGAATTTGAACAGCCAAGATAGATTCCATCTGTGTTATGTGCAATAATCAAACCACTTGCACAAACAAAGTTATTATTTTCTTGAACTGAGATATCATAAACGTATCCATCTTTTGATTTTATTTCTTCAATTTTTTTTGGAATAAGGCCTGTTATATTTTTAAACTCCTTTGAGCCTTTGTTATATCTAACAAATCTCAAATGATATGCTTTTTTTTCTTTCCTGTAATAAATTGATGGATAACCATATTTTAAATTCAGTCCTAAAATACTGAGACCTTCAACAAGTTTTATACTTCTAGTTTGAATTCCTAAAAGTGGATTTATTCGATTTTTAGTTTCGTAGTGACCGTCACCTTTTATATATTCATCCATAAATGCTTTTTGAATTTTTTTTGTTGATGATAAGATATAAGAACTGACCTTTTTTCCTTTACTCCCCTGACCACAATCAAATATATATTTAAATAAAAATGCAGTGGAAGAATTTCCTTGAACTCTATAATTTTCTCCATTCTTATCAAAACCAGCACTTATTAGATTAAATTTTTTATTAAATTTTTTAATTATTAGTTTTTTTAACCTTCTTAGAGACTCGATATTATGACCACATACAAAGATATGTGCTCCTTCTTTTGTCATACCTTTTCTTTTTCTAATATAAATTGATCCTTCTGCAACATAAGCTCCTAATATTATTGCTAAATCTTCATCTAACTTATAAAGAACAGGGATTTTTCCTTTACCATTATACGATGATAAATACGAATTTATTAGATATTTTTCTTTGATGATTCTCTTCCTATAAAGATTAATAGCCTCAGAAATATTGATTCTAATATTTTTTACATTTTTAATGTAAGATTTATTTTTTCCTTTATAGTTATTTCTAGGTTTATGATATTTTAGAAGATTTTTAGTATAATTAGTTAAAGGAATATTCAAAATAATATTCAATTCATTATCAAATTTAATTAATGGTTTTAGACCATTTATTGTTATTTTTCTACCTTTTTCATTATATTTTGAGATATGTGCAATATTTGTATCTCTACAATTTAATTCTTTACATGAAATTTCTTTTAATTCTTCAGAAAGAGTATAAAGTGAATGATTTTTTGTTACAGATATAAATCCTCTTTGAGTATTGATTTTAATAATATTTTCTTTAAATGGATGTCTTTTAATGAAATTTGCTTTTTTCCAATTATAAATTCCATTTTTTGAAACTGAAAGGCATTTAATATTCTGAATTTTTTTATATTCATCAGTTCCCTTATTATAAGTTGGACTATTATTTTCTTCAAATAATTTTTTTATACTAATAATTTTAATTAATTTTCCTTCTTTGATTATGATATCAGTATCTGATGAAACACTATCACCATATAATACTCTTATATTTCTCTTTTTAAAATAATTTAATGTATCATCAAGAATTTCCTGACCCTTTGTGGTTATTGCTGCTGCCCCCCAAAGATTGAATTGTCTACCTGATACAGCAGGTGCACTTATGATTCCATGACTTCCCGCATTACGAGCTCCTTTTATACTTTGATACATCATTTTCAATCTTTCAAGCTCATTTCTGTTGTTTGATTTCTTTACTATATTCAGTTCATTTTTTATTTTTGCAATCATACTAATAATACCGGTCATTGCACAGTTTACAACACCAGGTTCTTTATCGATTTTGACACCTAGAATGTATCCTTTATCAGCAAAAGAATCATCTTCGGTTACCTTTCTATAATTTACATCCCTTTTATCAATAAAATCTTTTGATATCCTTTTAAGCCAAATATAGTCATCTGGAGTTTCAGATTTTGTTGCAATTCTAACCGTATCAGCTCCAATATTCATCGCTTTTAAAATAGTTGGATACATTGCACCAACATCAGCAACAACTACATACCACCAAGGAATAAAGTGAGAAAAAGCTTCTTTATCAGGTTTTAACGTCATACCCCCAGGCATATGATAATTTAACCTTTCATCAGGATCCGATGTATTTTCATTATATATTACATAAGGATCCTCCATCCACTTAGGCATTTCAAAACCATATTTTATGACTCTAACAAAATCCTTAGATAATTGTTCCTTAATTTTTTTAGACTGCCTAACGATTTCTTCTCTAGAATTGCAACCTTTAAAATATTTAAGCAAGACCTGAGAAATTGACATAACCCTACAGATAGGAGGCATAATCTTTTTTTGTATAGATGCCCTTATAAGGGACATATGGTCCCACATATTAACTGCTCCAGAAGATAGTAGCATATCAAAAGGCATGCAAGTAGTAAATGAAAGAGGTAGGGATTGTTGAATCAAATTAAGAGTAACACCTAATTGCTCCTGTACATCCTGCTTATTATATTTAAGAGTCCTATCATCAATTTTAATTTGAGCGGGAGTAAGAATTATTCTATCCTTTACTTCAATTCCAAGAAATGGAGCAACAGATTTTAAACTGAAATCATTTAAAAATGAGTAAAACTTTCTAACACCAAGATATGTATCAAGACTGCATGGGTAGAATTGAACTGCTTCAGAGCGTATTCCAAAATAAAATGACTTATCAGGTCTACTGTTCTTATTTACAAAATTTTGTATAACTTTTCTTTTATCATCTGACAATTGTTCCTTTTTATCTTTTAAAATCCAGTTTAATCTATTATAGATTTGAAAATTATCAAAACCAATAATGTTGTGACCTGATATAATATCGTGATCTGAAACAATTTTACAAAAATTTAAGAGATTATCAATTTCCTCATCAATATTTCGAGATACAAGTTGATTTATTTCAATACTTTCCCAATCATTTGGGCAATCAAGTATGTTAAAACTGAATTCTTCCTTTTCAAGGTCTTTATCTGATTCAAATGAAATTTTAAAATCAGAATATCCAATTATATCAATTGGAATATTTTCTTTTCCTTTTTCAAATTCCGAGGTTTCAATATCATAAACTAACACATTAAGACTCTTTTTTTCTCCTTTTGTATCAAAAAGCCATGTTTTTCCCTCAGCAGCAAGGTCTACTAATGCTCTTTGTTGATAAGGAATGTCATGTTCGGCTGTGTACAAACCATAATTGAAAAATAAACTATCACTTAGATCTGGTACAAAATATGATTTTTTTGTAAACACCTTAAAAATCTCAATGTCTTTACCAAAATCCCAGAAGCTATGATAAGTTTCAACTTCACCAATATCTTTTATTTTTGAGAAAGTATCATCTGATAATTTTCCATTTTCCCACTTTTTTATCAGATCTTTTCTTGCAGATTCAATATTTCTATCTTCAGGACAAAATACAATAAAATATGGTTTATGTAATTCTGAAATTAACTTAGGGATCTTCTCATGTAAATAAAGATAATCAGGTGATATTCCAATCAACAAATTTCTCACAACTTATAAATTTCAATTTTAAGCATCAATATAGTTCATCTACTTAAATTAAATGTTATGATTTATATGTTAGTCTAATATTTTCTGTTATTGATTATATGTCAACACAAATAGTATATTCAGATGAGTTTAGCAAACATGACAATAGGTCACATCCAGAAAATGCAGAAAGATTAAAAGTAATACTTGATGAGATAAAAAAATCACAAATTAATAATGATGTTGAATTTGTTGAACCTGAACTATTATCTGAAAAGACTTTGTATGATGTACATTCGGAAAGAATGATTGATCAAATAAGAGATATGAGTTTAGAATATGAAGCATGGATAGACATGGACACATATGTTTGTAAATCTGATTTTGAGACAGCAAGATTTGCAGCTGGTGGACTTCTGAAAGCATGTAACAATGTTATCAATGGAAAAGTGGATAATGCATTTGCATTGATTAGGCCACCTGGCCATCACGCAACAAAAAATAGGTCAATGGGATTTTGTCTTTTCAATAATGCTGCAATTGCTGCAAATGAGCTTTCAAAATCTGGAAAAAAAACACTAATTTTTGATTTTGACGTTCATCATGGAAATGGTACACAAGATATTTTTTATGATAGAAATGATGTTATGTATCAATCATATCATTTGTTTCCGCATTACCCTGGTACTGGAAATGTAGATGAAATCGGTATTGGAGAAGGAGAAGGTTTCACTGTTAACATTCCCCTTTCTCATGGAAATGGTAATAATGCAATTTCAAAAGCACTTGATGAGGTTTTTTTACCAATAGCAAAACAGTTCAAACCTGATTTGATAATATTTTCCTGTGGTTATGATTCTCATCACCAAGATCCTTTAGGAGGATTGAAACTAACATCTCATTTTTATGCAGAAATTGTTAAAAAATTTCAAAAAATTCAACAAAAAATAGTCTGTACACTTGAAGGAGGATATAATCTAGATTGGATAGGGAAATGTATTGTATCTCAAATAGGTCAGATGGTTGGTAAAGATATTGATTATAAAGATATTGCAACAGAAATCGAAAATATAGATGAAATAATTAAAGAAATTAAAAATGAGATGAAAAGATATTGGAAGATTTAATCAAAAATCATTCCCATACCTGAGGCAGCAGATTCCTCTTGTTCTTCCATTTTTGTATTGATTTTTTTTGCTTTTTTCTCATCAAGTTTTTTTAGTTCAAGCTCTTTGGCAAGCTCTTCTGCTCTTTTAAGTCCCTCATCACTTCCTTCAATTTTTAAATAAGAAAAGTCTCCTTTTAAGCTCAAAGAACTTGAATCTCTTGTAAGAATACTTTGTCTGCTTATTAGGTCATCTTTGATTAATTTATTTATTTTACCAATTTCATCTGATTTTACTTCAAAGATTAAATATGCCAACTATAATCACCCTTTTTTTAGCGATGTAATAAAAATGCCTTTATAAAATTAATCTCTTTAAAGTAAATGACCATTTTCGTCAATTTCTTTATTATTTATCCTTGTTGAGCTTATAGGTTTTCCATCTTCAGCTAAAACAAAAGGGATTTTAATTATTTTCAATTGTTTTTTATGCCTTAAAACTCGTTCCTTGTTTATTTGTATTGCAATCTTCTCTGTTTCTGGAGAGATGATTATTGAATCAAAATCTTCATCTAATGTTAAACCAAATTTACTATTTATTGGAACAATTATTGAATTGTTTTCATATCCATTTTCAATAAGATACTTTTCCAAATTTTTTTTTCTTGTTTCAAATGTTTTAGTACTATTTTTATTTCTTACAAAATTTCCGGTTGAAAGCCCAATAAATACTTTACCATCTTTTCCAGCAGATTCAAAGGCCTTTTTTAATAATAATCTATGACCCTTATGAAGATAATTAAAAGTTCCACCTACACAGATTTTCATATCATCATCAAATTAATTTTTATGAGAAAAGTATAAATCTAATTATGCTATTTGTTTTTTTCTAAGGAGATGGGAAAATGCACAAAATCAAAGCACTTGTTAGTATAATTACTCTATCTTTAATTGTGAGTGTTTTTGTAATAAATGTATATAGTGATAATTCAAAAGCTTCTGGTAGGGATTTATATGTTGATGATGATCAAAACTATCCAGACGAGGCCGATGGTTCACTTTATAATCCTTATAAAACAATTCAAGATGCAATTGATAATGCAGAAAATGGGGATACAATAAAGGTTCTCAAAGGTAGGTATAATGGAGATTTAGTTATTGATAAATCAATAACAATCATAACTGAGTCTATTGAGGATGTCTTGATTAATAGCTCTAAAAAGAAAACATATTTAATTGATATTACTGCAGATTCTGTTTCT
>Ga0209536_100000506_pt1 | contig 62925 bp, 64 predicted proteins | sample DeeMarSeWOR28_12_FD_187461 | JGI IMG/M metagenome (GOLD analysis project Ga0209536, IMG submission 187461) | Marine sediment microbial communities from White Oak River estuary, North Carolina - WOR-2-8_12 (SPAdes) (version 2) | ecosystem: Environmental > Aquatic > Marine > Intertidal zone >...
ACTATCGCCAAAATCATAACCACCTGCCCTAAAAAATAGGGTTTTATATTCAGGAAATTTCGGTTTAATTAAATTTTCCAATAAAGGGAAAAAATATGGTTGTAAGTGAGTCTTGGCCCTCTTTTTCGTAGTTATTTTCCCAATATCGGAACTTCGGTTAACGCAATTTCCCAAAAAAGGGAAAAAATAAGGCTTCTAAGGGCATATTAACCTGTTTTATTCCTAATATCGCTAGAATAGACTTAAATTGGACTTTGTTTTAGTTATAAAGCAAGGAAACACGATTGGGAGTTGAGCGGCAGATTGGGTTCGAAGATCCTGGTTCCCTTCCACCCGGCGCGCGGGCAGAATGGGCAGCCTGGGTTATCTCGTCTTATTACGAGGTTCAACTTGAAGAGAAGAAACTCGCATCTATTTACGATCACATTCTGTATGTTAATATCATTCACTCACATCGGTTTTCCCATTGCCTTCGCATCTTCAGATAAATACTACGGAAATCAGCTTAGAGCAACCTCCGCAACCTACAGCCCATATCTTGATAACGATGGAGAGAAGCTGTCTATTCGTTTCACGGCACAGGATTCTAAGGACGTGAACGAGGTCGCGATCTACATAACCCCCTTCGACACGCTGAAAAGGAGATATCAGTACACAATTGGCCTTCAATCCGACAACGATGGTGAACCATCGGGGACATGGATGAACGAAAACAACGCAAGCTGGAGCGGAGGAAACCTCGAGTGGCGTTGGTTCACCCTCTCAAATAGCGTAAGTCTGACGGGTGGAACAATATATCACCTTGTAGTCGAGGCCATAGATGCAAACTCTAGCGATAGCATATGTTTCAGGGGGACGCATCCTAAGACGAGCATTCGAAGCCATGATAATTTTGTACCCACTCATAGCGTACACGACCCTCAGCTGAGACTTCTCTACTTCAACGGTGCGTCCTGGTCCGTGCAGAGTAGAACGGTGTGTTTCCTGATAAAATACACAGATGGAGAGACACTGGGTCTGCCCTATGATATGACTGACATTAGTGCAAAAGTATTCGGGGGGACCATGCGATGTCAGGTAATATGTCCTGAAGAGGATGTGGCAATAAACACATTGGGTTTCTGGGTTAGGAAGTTGGGTAATCCCGGCACGTTGAATATCACTTTAGAACAGCCAAGGGGGACTGTTCACAGGTTTGTGGTGATCGATCCAAGCGATGTCTCGATCATCTATTCATGGGAGCAGGGCTCCGTTCAACCATTTTTACTGCAGGAGGGTGAGACCTATTATCTATGCGCCAGATCTCCGGGTTCAGATGCGTATAACTATTATGAGCTAAGACACCCCTCCGTGGACGTCGATTGCGACATAGATGTTTTGAACTCAACGTGGGGAGACACAAAGTCAAGAGAAAAAAACAACGAATATCATGACCTCACTTTTAGAATGAATGTCACCACTATGCCTCTGCCGCCCGCCGACGGTGACGGCGGAGTCGGCCCGGACAACATGACTGAAACAGCGATCAGCTCTCCCAGTATGATAGAGGATGCCCTCGCAGATCTGAAGACTTTGAGTGGTCTGTACGAGGAAAAAATTGACGACAAGATCAGTAAGGCTATAGCACACATCGAAAAAAGCCTGGACCCTGACCTCTGGGTCGATGACGACCACCTAGATGAAAAGCAGGGCCACAAGGTATTCAACGAGGATAAGAAGGCGGTCAAAGAGCTGATGCGCCTGCTTGACAAGAAAGAGACACCGGATGAGATTGTTGAAACCATTCAGAGAGCCATCTTAGGAATCGTTGAATCCGACCAGAGGCTGGCGAACACCTTGTACGCCGAGGTGCAGAGAGATACGGGAGACAAGAAAGTGGACCACGAGTGGGAGAAGGCATCTCAGGAGCTGCTGAAAGCTGAGGAGGAGCTCAGCCGCGTCGACAAGGAGGGAATACCCGATCCACGCTACGATAAGGCCATCGACCACTACAAGAAGGCCTGGGAGCACTCCCAACTTACGATAGAGCACGCATCGTAATGACCTGGATATTATTCACACGCACTGTCGATTGTACGAGTGAAAAACTACGGTTTCATCCCTCCTCGGGATGACGTACGCGCGCGATTCCCAGTGAGCCTCCTCACCGCAGCCTACCTCCCATTCAGACAACAGGAAACCACTGCAAACGGGGACTCTTAGCCTACGAACGCGGCCAGGGAGGTCTGCCTGCCCCTGCCCACCATCTCGTCGAAGCTCATCCCCAGGGCGTCGAGGAGCTGCTCGAACATGGACTCCAGGTGCTCCACGTATTTGTTGATGTCTACGTCTCTGACGGTGGCCATCTGCACCGGCTTCACGTCCTTCGTCGTAATCACGTACCTGATGATGTCCCCGATGTCCAAGCTGTGCCCCTGCTCCACCAGCATCTTCGCCGCCTTCACATGCTGGGGGTTTGTCTGGTAGCTGCTCAGCCTCCTCCCCAGCATCATGCTGAAGGCGAGCTCCTCGATGTCGAACTCCCGCTCCTTCAGCCTCCTGTAGACGGTCTCCACAAGCCCCCTGATCTCCTTCCTGGCTCCGGGCATGTCCTCCGGGGCCTGGACGTCGCTGAGGATCCGGGTGAGCTCCATGAAGGACTCCTTGAGGAGGGGCGGGACGTGCCTCTTCTTCCCCGTCAGCCCCTTGATGTCCACGCTGCCGTCCCCGTAGACCCCCAGATAGTTCTTCTTCCTCCTGGAGAAGATGGCGTACCTGTAGACCTTGTCGACGTCGAGGTCGATCTCAAGCTCCCTGTTGGCCCAGTCCATGAGGGCGTCGATCTGCTCCTGGGTCGGGTGGGCGAGGAAGACGCTGTCCGTGTCCCCGTAGAGGACGTCGATGCCGAGGCGCCCCGACTCATCCACCGCCTGGTCCATGGCGAACCTGCCGATGGCGGCGGTGCTCTCGGCCAGGGGAGGGCAGTAGAGGGGGAAGCTCTCGGCTCCGAAGACCCCGTAGGAGGCGTTGAGGAAGACCTTGAGGGCGCTCTGCACCACGTCGTAGAAGGTCCTCTCCCCCTCGGTGAGGCTCGGGTCCTTGGAGAGGGGCTTGTACCTGAGCACCCTGAGGTCCCTGAGGCTGCCGATGATGAGGCTTGTCATCCCCCGGTTCTTTGTGCAGACCCAGTGGTCCGTGTCGGGTATCTTCTTGGTCCGGCACTCGGGGTGATTGCAGAGGATGGTCTCGTAGCTCAGGTTCCAGTTCCTGATAGCCGAGGGGTAGAGGGAGGCGAAGTCGAGGACGGTGACCCCGAAGTGGACCCCCGGCTTGGGGTCCCTGACGATGGCGCCCTGGTACTTCTTCCCCTTGATGATTGCCTCCGTGGTGGCCTGTCCCTTCGCCTCTTTGATGTCCTCGGTGTTGGGTATCAGCCAGCCCCGTCGCCTGTGCTCCCACTCCATCAATGCCAGTATCCAGCGGCTCACCCCCATCCGGGTGAGGTCCTCCACCGTCTGCTTGCTGATGCGGCTCAGGATGACCATGAGCTCCATAGCGAGGTCGTCGTTGAATGAGGTGAGCTGATACGTGATATCGGCGTCGTTGAAGCAGTAACGGGCCAGGTCCTCCAGGCTGAGGTCCGTGATGTTCCCGACCTCTATCTTCCGCTTCCCTATCACCGCCCCCGCCACGTCGTCCAGGTTGTTCTCCCTGTACCTGTTCCCGAAGGCGTAGATCTGGATGGACCTGTTGAGGAAGAAGCGGTAGAGGTCCACGTGGAGCCCGTTGGTGAGGTAGGCGAACCTCCGGCCAAGGGTGATGGGGATCTCGTCATTGCTGAAGGCGAGGCTCTGGGCCCTGTTCTTCAGGTAGCGGAGGTCGAAGTTGTCGCCGTTGAAGGTGAGGACGACGGGGTACTCGTCGAGGACCTTGAACGTCTCCTCCACGATGGACCGCTCGTCCTGGTAGACCTCCACCTGGACCCCGTCGACCTTTGGGGGCTCCTCGGCTGTCCCGTTCTCGTCGAGGAGGACCACCCGCCTCATGCCGTCGGACGAGACGAAGGAGACCGCCGTGATGGGCTCTATGGCCTCATCGGGGTTGGGTATCCTGTTCGCGACGGAGGTGTGGACCTCGATGTCGACGGCGACCCTCCTGATCTCCGGGACTGGGCACTGGAGGAGGCGGGCCCACTCCATCATGTGCTCCCTGAACTCTGGCTCCTGATCGGCCAGGGTCTCCTCAAGCTCCGCCATTATAGACTCGGGGAGCTCGTAATCGTCCGCCACAAGGTCCCCGCCCTCCACCCTGTAGGGCATCCCGGGGATGAGCCCCAGGTCGTAGATGTAGTTCTGGTAGTAGCGTATCCGGCTCTCCCAGCTCCCCTGGAGGAGGCTCCTGATGCCCCCGCCGGCCCCGCCGCCGATGGCGAGGGGGTTCGTGGCGACGACCTTGGTGACCTTGATGGTCTCGTCGGCGATGGCGTCGAACTTTTCCACCTGCTCCAGGGTCATGAGGTCCGGGTAGCTCATGAGGCGGTCGTTCTTCCTCAGCTCATCAGGGGTCTCCTTGGAGATGCAGTACGAGAGGTGGCCCGTGTTGTCGTACCAGAGGTAGACCTGCTGGGAGACGGGCTCGTAGAGGCGGAGGAACGCCTTCTCCTGCTTGCCGTCGTACCCCGCCGATAGGAGGTAGGAGGTGGGGAGGTCGTCCGGGGCCAGCCTGCCCTTGGGCGTGGAGACCTCCTCTTCGTCGCGGAACGCCACTGGATTCACTCAGGTACTACAGGGTGAGGTGGAATATATGATATGTCACCTGTCTAGGAGCGCCAGGACTCGACGAGGTACATCGTCTCGAGCACGACGTAGGCGGCCTGGGTCGCCGTGAGGCCGGAGTCGTAGTGGGGCGAGACCTCAGTCAGGTCGAAGCCTAGAAGACGTTTATCGACCATGAGGCTCAACGCGTCGAGGAGTTGGGTCACGTCTATCCCCTCGGGTGAGGGGTTCCCGACCGCCGGAGCCGCCGCTGGGTCAATGACGTCCATGTCGATGCTCAGGTAGACGGATGAGGCTTCCTCGAGCCAACCCCTCACCGCCTCCAACGAGGACCCCACGCCCCTCTTCATTTCGGCTGAACTCACCAGGGCTATCCTGTCTGGATTTTCCTTCACGAAGACAAGCTCCTCCGAGGAGAGAGCCCTCGATCCCAGAACGATGAGCCTGAAATCGGACTCCTCCACTGCGCGGCGCATGAATGTTGCGTGGGACAACTCTAAGCCCATGAGCCTGTCTCTCAGGTCGAGGTGGGCGTCGAAGTCCATGACGAGGTCGGGCTTCAGCGCCCTGAGGGCGCCCAACGTGACTGTGTGCTCCCCTCCGAGGAGTAGAGGGGTCATACCTGAACCATGGATCGACTTCACCGATTTCTCAACAATGGAGAGTGAAGCCGGGAGATCCTCCGGCAGGGTCAGGTTCCCGAGGTCCGCGAACGAGATGCCATCGATGTCCATGCCGGTGCGCTGGCTGTAGGTGTCCATGTGCTGGCTGGCCTGCCTGATGGCCTCGGGCGCGAAGCGTGTGCCCCGGCGATAGGAGCCGGTCAGGTCAAGGGGGACGCCTGCGATCCCTATTCGGGCCCCCTCGCATGGGGTCGTCATGTCCAGGAACGGCTGGAGCGTGGGCTTGACGAGTTCTTCCATGGCAGTCCCCAACGAGTTGGCGGCGCCCTACTTCTCGACGATGACCTGGTCGACGCTGTGTATGACGGCTCCCTGCTTCCCCACGTGCTCCTTGAGGGCCTCGTACTCGATGTGGATGCCTGTAAGCACCACCCTGAGGCTCTCGGTCTTCTCATCCATCTCCACCAGGGTGATGTCCACCTTCTCTATACCATCGAGCTCGGTCAGGAAGGCAGCGAACTCCGGCAGGGGTGGGGAGTGAGGCTTCAAAACGTCTAAAACTAGGTTCTTTATCTTTGGTTCGCTCAACTTTTCCACATTTCCCTAAGGAACGTTGGTTCTTGTTGTTGTACTGCTTCATAAGATTTATTAATTCCTGTTATGAGTGTCAAGGTCGAGTGCCCAACAGCTATGGGTCAGAATACGGGATTTCTAGGCCGCGCAATGGCCTCTGGAGCGCTAGACATTTGAGCGAACCCCAATCTGAAGAAGAATCGGATGATAGTGGCCTTGGGGGCTGGCTCTCGAGCCAGTTCGATGAGGTCGGGGCGTATCTGAGGGTTACGAAAGCGACGAAGATCCTGCGGAGGTACTTCGCCATGAACGCCTTCGACGGGGCCATGACGAGCCTGGGGGTCGTGATCGGCTCGTACATATCCAACATAGGGGACGCCAGGGCGGTGATAGGGGTCATCATCCTGAGCGGGGTCGCCATGGCGGTCTCAGGGTTCTCCGGGACCTACATGGCCGAGAGCGCCGAGAGGAGCAAGTCCCTCAACGAGCTAGAGGAGGCCATGCTCGTCGACCTCGAGGACACCATCTACGGCCAGGCCTCCAAGTTCGTCTCCGTCTTCGCCGCCATCGTGGACGGCTCGGCGCCCTTCCTGGCCTCCATCCCCAGCGTGGTCCCATTCTACTTCGCCCTCATCGGCGTAATGTCACTCCAGTTGGCGTTCTTCGTCTCGATCGGGGCCTCCCTCGCGACCCTGTTCATGCTGGGGGTCTTCCTGGGGAGGGTCAGCGATAGCAACGTGCTGTACTCGGGCATGAAGATGGTGATCGCAGGTGTGGCGGTGGCCCTCCTGGCGCTGCTGATGAACGGCCACTAGGGCTGGACGGGGCAAGAGGGACGCTTCACGTGAGATAGATTTTATCTATCATCGGCTTAGTTCAACGGGGGTTCACGGGATAGAGATCGACGTCCTCGACTGGCTCATGGAGCATGGGGGGCCGGTCATCCGCTACAGGACAGCTAGTGAGTTTAGGGATGAATCAGATCTCGGGGACATCCAAGACGTTCTCCTGTCCTCGGGGCTCGTCGGGAGGTGGTTGGGCCTGCTGCAGCCCAGGTTCAGGAAGTGGGAGATCCACGGGGCGAAGCCCGAGAACTACGAGAACGCCATGGGCAAGCTCTACGAGTTCGGCCTCAGGAGAGGCATGCCCGTATTTGATGAGCGTGTGGAGCCGTACCTTGGGCTCCTCGGGGAGCTGGTGGAGAAGATGGATGCCGGCGAGTCCCCATACTCGTGGAGCTACCTAGTGATGGTCGCCGCGTTCCTCTCGATGACGGGATACTCGCGAGAGGAGGTCGTGGACTCGGTCGTCCAGCACAGGCTGGAGACGATCCACAGGTACACTGTGGAGGGGAACCTGAGCGAGGTATATGTTTCCCCGGAGGAAGTGGGGAGCATCCCGAGGAGCTTTAGGGGGAGGCCCATACTCAACCCCGAGCTCTACGTGGACGACGAGAGCGTCCTCCCCAGCATCTACGACATCTATGGAATCCTCCACTCCGAGCTCGTATTGAGCAGCCCTACTGCTCGGAGGAGAGCTGAGGAGATCGTAGAGTTCGTCTTGTCACCGGAGTACCAGCGTCTATACCCAGGCTACGGGGTCCTCTTCGAGCTGAACCCTCGACGTTTCTATGCGGCCGGCTGGAGTCTCCACCTCTTCGGATACTTCGATGAGCACCCCCATGAGGAGGCCATGGGGAGGTCCATCTGCCTTGACCGGGGGAACCTCCTTAGGCTAAACCTGCTGAGCCGCTCCGAAACTGCCCGAGGTCACCCCTGGTTCAAGGGTGCCATGGAGGGGCTGGAAAGGTATCGGATCTCTGACGGGGTATACTCTTTCCCGCGGGAGATGATGCCTGAGAGGGGCTCGGGGTACTGGGTGTCGGGGAGAAGGATGGGGCTGGAGGAGAACCGGAGGTCCAGGAGGGCTGTGGCCATCGAGTCCACATTCAGGCATATGGAGATAACGAGTCACCTGTAGAAGGGTGCCTATTACAGAGTCCAGGAGGGAGGGTCGTTAAACTTATAAAACATAGATTACATGTTTAACATGTAATACATGAGTTACATGTGAGTTGATGGGGATATGAGTGAAGAAGGAAACCAGGACGAGAGACCCACCCTCAAGAGCGTCACCATCAGGGGCGTGAACGGCGGGATCTACGACGAGTTCTCCCAGGTCGTCCAGATGGCCGGCCTAACCATGGGGGAGGCCGTCACCAAGATGATGGGGGACGTTATGAGGGACTTCGACGAGACCTTCCCGGACCTCAGCGCCGAGAGCTTCAGGATGATGGTGAAGAAGGACAAGATCGCCGTGCAGCACCACGAGAGGCTCAGCGTCTCCAGGAAGGACCTGGAGGACGCGGACAGAAGCATCGTCTTCCAGCACATCCGGACATTAACCTTCGATGCCGACGTCACGGAGGAGGTCTTCAACACGTACGTGAGGAGGATCCAGCACTGCGAGACCGTCAGGGTGCCCTCGGTGCTGCCGAAGCTCCAGATCTACGCCAAGATCGCCTTCACCGACAACATCGAGATCTACGACGCTGAAGAAGAACAGTAGGAGCGCGGTGCCATGCTGCTGAGTTATGAGAGGCTTAGGGACGAGATCACCGGGGAGATCGAGGAGAGCCGGTCGAGGCTGGAGCGGGGGGAGCTGTCTGCCGACGAGATGAGGGGGCTCCTCTTCGACCTGCTGCGGGAGAGGGAGATGATCGTCGAGGAGGTCGACGACCTGAGGGAGCAGAGGTATGGCTGGGTCTCGGATGCCAGGAGTTACCGTGACTCGATGAAGCTGATGCTGAGCGAGCTGGACGAGAAAGCCCACAACGACCTGGAGTCCGCCGCCAGCAGGCTGAACGTAAGCGTGGGGCAGCTGCTAAACGAGATGATGGGGAAGGCAGTGGAGAAACGAGGTGAAGCCTCGACAGGTATACCGACGCTGTCGTCCGGGGACCTCTCCCACCTCCACGAGGAGAGAGGGGACTACGTCAATGTCAACCACATCGGGGAGCTCACGGTGGACCGGGGCGACCTAGCGGAGCTGAGGCCCCGGGTGAGGTTCTCCCACATCAAGAGGCTCGAGTTCCACCCATCCGTGGACGAGGGGATGTTCCACGAGAAGGTGAAGGACATCAGCCACTGCGGGCTGGTGAGGTTCCCGGAGGGCTTCTCGAAGCTCCTAGCGTTCGCGAAGAGCAGCCACTGCGAAAGTTACGAGTTCGTGGCGCCCCTGGAAGCGGAGTCGCAGGTCGATGTACTCTCCCAGACGCTGTAGCGGCGAAGTTAATAGAGAGGGGCTTTTTTTTACCTCAACCCAAGTCTTATTTTGGTATTAATCGAACTGTAACTGGTGTAGTTTTGACCGTCAAGGTAACCGTGGTCGAGGGGGAGTGCCAAGGGGGCAACCACAAGATAGGGGACTCCTGGACCGTCGAGTCCGTCACCCCGCAGGGGATGTGTCTGGGGGCGTGGGGCTCCGTGTATCCGTGCGTGATGGCTCTGGACCTGGACGGTGGATTCTCATGGGAGGAGGACCCCTCCAGGATAAAGATCCACTGTCCCGATCCCATCGGCATCACTCTGCTGGTTGAGAGAGTTGCTGACGGATAAAATCAAGTAGAAAGATGGCCCCCATACCCTTTTCTTAACTTCTACTCTAATCATGGAAGGAATTTGAACTATTCGCAATAAACTGATCGATGATTTTATCCTCACTTCACATAGGACTAAAGACCTAACCCCATACTCTTTTCTTAACCTCAACCTTGCGCTAGTTAAGGAGCTGAAATATCTAGACGTAGTAGTATCTGCCCGTCCTCTTCTGCTCCTTGTCGAGGCGGGAGGCCTCCTTGTTGACCCGGGGGCGCTTGGTGTCCCCGTCCCTCCTAAAGGTGATGTCCATGTCCCTGAGGAACGTGTTCATGCCCTCCTCCAGCTTCATGGGGGTTCCGCCATACCCGGTGCGCCCCGCCTCCCCCTGGAAGACCATGAGGCTGTCGGCGATGAAGTCCTGGGCGACGATGTCGTGCTCGACGACGAAGGCGGTGACCCCGTTCATCTTGGTGATCCTCCTGATGGCCCTGGCGACGGCGAGGCGCTCCTCGACGTCGAGGTAGGCGCTGGGCTCGTCCAGGAGGTAGATGTCGGCGTCCCTGCTGAGGCACTCAGCGATGGCGACCCTCTGGAGCTCCCCGCCGCTGAGGACGTCGACCTCCTTCTCCAGCATGTGGCGGACGTGGAGGGGTTCGATGACCTCGGCGCTGAACCAGGCTTCCAGGTACTTCTCCCCCGCCGCCCGGCGGAGCACCTCCTCGACGTTCCCCTCGATGGTGCCGCTGAGGTACTGGGGCTTGTAGCTCACCTTCACGTCCCCCGCGAGGACGGCGCCCTCGTCGGCGGACTCGACCCCAGCGAGCATCCTGACGAAGGTGGTCTTCCCGATGCCATTCTTCCCCAGGATCCCTACGACCTCTCCTACTCCGATGTGCCCCGCCTCGATGGTGAGGCTGAACTCCTCGTAGGCCTTCTTGAGCTCCGTCCACTCGATGAGGGGGCGCGCCCTACCTGTGCCCGAGGTGGGGGGCTTGACGTGGAATATGATGGGCTGATCCCTGAACCTGACGTTCTCGTCGGGGATGTAGCCGTTGATGTAGATGTTGATCCCCTCCCGGACGCCGTGGACGTTGGAGACGATGCCGTAGACGTTGGGCTCCCCGTAGAGGACGAAGATGTCGTCGCTTAGGTAGTCGAGGACGGCGAGGTCGTGCTCCGCGACGACGACGTTCTTACCCTGGGCCAGGAGGCCCCTTATGACCTGGGCCACCCTGATACGCTGGTAGATGTCGAGGTGGCTGGAGGGCTCGTCGAGGAGGTAGGTCTCGGCGTCCCTGCTGATTGTGGCGGCGATGGCGACCCTCTGGAGCTCACCTCCGCTGAGGACGTCCAGCTCCCTGTCGAGGAGGTGGCCTATCTCCAAGGCCTCCGAGAGCTCGTCGATGACGCCCCTCTCGTCCCTGGATTCGAGGACCTCCCCCACCTTCCCCTTGACGACCTTGGGGATCTGGTCCACGTACTGGGGCTTGTAGGCGACCTTGGAGCCGTTCCTGTAGAGGTTCTCCATGTAGTCGTGGAGGGGGTGGCCCGAGAAGCGCTCAACGATCTCCTCCTTCGTGGGGGGGTCCCCGTGGTTCCCCAGGTTGGGGATGAGGTTGCCTGAGAGGATGTTGAGGACCGTGGACTTGCCGATGGCGTTCCTTCCCAGGAGGCCGATGACGGCGTCCGCCCTGGGGACGGGGAGGCGGTAGAGGGTGAACTGGTTGGGGCCGTAGCGGTGGATGTGGTCGGACTCCAGCTCGTCGGGGAGGTTGACTATGCGAAGGGCGTCGTAGGGGCACTTGCGGACGCAGATGCCGCAGCCGCTGCAGAGGAGCTCCGAGACGTAGGCCTTCCCGTCGTCGCCGAGGCGGATCGCCTCCCTCCGGGTGCGGACCATGGGGCAGAACTTTATGCAGACTAGGTCGCACTTGTCCGGGCGGCACCTCTCCTTGTCGACTACGGCTATCCTCATGGGATCCTATCAGCGTAGATCGGATTAGGCGTCTTATTTAAGGACTGACAGTCATGATCCAACCGTTATCGGAGGAAGGACGATGGCCAAGCTGAAGATTACGGTGCTGAAGACCCTAGACCCCGCCGAGCTTTTCGAGGTGATGCCCGTCGAGAGGATGGGCTGGATGGTGCCATGTGAGGTGTTCAGCGAGGGGGAGGTGTTCTTCGTAGGAGATGATTTGTCCATGCCCGAGGGGTTCTGTCCGTCGGCTTGGCGAGCGTTAGACCACAACGTGAGGACGCTGATATACGGGGGTGTGCTTCCCCATCACGTGGAGGGGGACGTGGCGGTGAACTGCTGCACGGACGGGCTGAGGCCTGTCATCTTCAAGATCGAGAGGATCTGACTAGACGAGGAAGCCGACGAGGTAGCAGAGGCAGCCCAGCTGGAGGTTCCTGAAGGCCCTCTTCTTGAGGTGAAATATGTTCTCCCGTGACTGGTCCCTGAGGAGGGAGGCGGAGATCCTGAGGCGGTTGACGACGGGGAAGAGGATGAGGGCGAGGAAGAGATAGTCCCCGAAGAGGCGGGGGTCGACGCGGACGAAGAAGGGCAGGGGGTCCGCGATGATGGCGCCCGCCCCGATGAGGATAGAGAAGATCGCCGCCTTCCTGGGGCCGAACCTGTTTGGGAGGGTCTCCACTCCCTGGGTCCTGTCCCCCTCGGCGTCGGCGATGTCCAGCATCGCCTCGTAGGAGAGGCTGAAGAAGAAGCCTATTGCCGCGATGTAGATGGCCAGGGGCTCCAGGACGGCGTCCGCGGTGAGGGCTCCCATGAGGGCGACGCCGACGTTGGCGAGGCCGGTGAAGGTGTTCTTGAGGAGGAGGTGCCTCTTGAGGGAGAGGTTGTAGGCGAGGGAGGCGGGGAGGCCCACGATTATCAGGGCCCTGGGGATGGGGGCCAGGAGGAGGCTGAGCGCCAGGGCTGTGACGGAGGAGGCACTAGCGATCAGGAGCGCGGCCCTCGGGGCGATCTCCCCCTGGGCGAGGGGGCGGTCCATCCGGCGGTTCGCCCTGTCTATCTCCAGATCGCTGTGGTCGTTGAGGGCGAAGTTGGCGACGGCCGATAGGAAGACCACGGCGCAGGAGACTGCGTACTCCGGCTGTATGGAGGTGAGGTCGCCGACGATGAGGCCGGTGAAGAGCACCCCGAAGACGGCGGAGAGGGCCCTCTCTAGGCGGATGAGCCTGAGGTAGCTGAGGGCCTTCTCCATGGGGTATGCGTCCTGTGCGCTCGGCGGCGGGTGTCTTTGGTTACTGAGGGAGGATATACATATCTTTCGCAGTGGAAGGCTCTGAGGCTTTGTCTAGGTCCTGAGTTCGGGGTGCTCCTCCATGTACCGCATGAGCGTCTCGCAGAGGTAGACTGTCTCGCTCCAGATCCTCGGGTAGTCGAACTTCTCCCTGAGGCCATCCATCAGGGGCTCCAGCTTCTCCCAGAGCTGACGCGTGGAGCCGGCGTACATCAGGGCGATGAGCCGGATGTTGAGCAGCCCCTCCTTCACCAGGACTCCGATGTTCTCGTACCAGCCCAGGATCTGGCCGTTCTCCTCCCAGAAGGACGGGTCAGAACCGTACCTCTCCCAGAAGTCGTCGAAGTCCTCGTACTCGATGCCCCTCCAGACCTGGTCCTGCTTACGGTACTCCGTGTAAGAGTGCCAGAGCTGCATCATGAGCTGAGCTTCCCGGGTCTCGAGGGTGATCTTCTGGTTCCTCTGGTTGCCCCTTATGGTCATGATGTAGTAGTAGATGCCCACGACGAGCGCCACCGTCTGGAGGGTGCTCAGCACCATCTGGTATGTTATCTCGACCATGATGGATCATAAATGCATAGGTTTGAAGTGAAGAAAAGAGTATGGGATTGAGTTTTACTAGGAAATGTAGGTGATTTCTCCACACCTCGCGCGCGGAGATTCTACCAGCACCAAGATGCTTATATAAAAGCGCATGAAATAATGATTTGTACGCAATAAATATAGAGTTGAAATGAGTTATGATTGAGTGTGACCGTCTGGGTGAGTGGGTAGTAGAAAAACCCTCCACTTCTACCAAACACGCATTGAAAACCTATCTAAGAAATATGGAAAGAAGTAATTCCTCTACGCACACATTTTTTAGGAGAGATTTCTCGTGATATCAACGAGTTCTCCAAATGGAGTTGTAACAAGCACAGATAGATACGCCTCAGAAGCAGGCATCAAAATTCTACGAGAAGGTGGAAATGCTATCGACGCAGCAATAGCTGTCGGCTTCGCGATGGCAGTCTCCTATCCATCATGTGGAAACATTGGCGGGGGAGGATTCCTAATGTATCATAGTTGTGATGGATTCGTCTCTTCAATAGACTATCGGATAACAGCACCGAAATTATCGACGCCAGATATGTTTCTTGATGAAGATGGTGAAACGGACAGATCTCTATGGGAAAGCATTCGAGTAGTAGGAGTACCCGGCACAGTTGATGGATTTACACTCGCACATAAAAAATGGGGAGGGCTGCCTTGGAGCACCCTGTTGGAGCCATCAATACGTCTCGCGGTGGAAGGCTTCGTGGTAAACCAACGACTGCACAACGAGATGAAGACGAGTTACAGTAATTTTTTAAAATATAAGTCATCAACGAAAGCATTACTGAATAACTCAAATTTATACAAACCAGGTGAAACATGGAGACAGCCTGATCTCGCAGAGACATTGATGAGGATTAGAAAAAGAGGCGGAGCCGAGTTCTACACTGGTGAAACAGCTCGTCTCATAGTTGATTACATGGAGGAGAACGGTGGAATCATCACCCTTCAAGACTTGAGAGAATACAGGGCAATTGAACGTGAACCCTTGAAGGGCATATACAAGGGATACGATGTATTCACGATGAGGCCACCAAGCTCGGGTGTAACCCTCTTAGAGATGCTGAACATCCTTGAAGGATACGACCTGTCAGAGATCAGACAAGATAATGTTCAGTATGCTCATCTGCTAACAGAGACAATGGGGTACGCGTTCCTCGATAGATTGAGACACGTGGGTGACCCCGACTTTGGATCCAGAATACCAATAACTCAACTCACTTCAAAGGAATATGCGTCTTCGCTAAGAGCAAGACTCTCTATGGATAAGAAAACCTCAGACAAAGCACATTTTATAGTAAATTCACAGGAGCGTATGGAAACTACACATTATAACGTTGTTGACGATGACGGTAACAGCGTATCTGTGACATACACACTTGATGGTGACTTTGGCAGTGAGATAGTTGCAGAAGGAACAGGAATAATCTTGAACAATGAGATGCAGGGCTTTGACTTCAAACCAAGACGCATTCGTTACGAGGAAATGTATAATCTACTAGGCGAATCGCGGAATTTAATTGAACCCGGAAAACGTCCAATCTCCAGTATGATTCCTACAATAATTTCGAAGGATGACAAGCCTATTCTTGTTCTAGGGAGTCCCGGGGGTACAACGATCATCAACACCATTCTCCAGATAATACTCAATTTTGTAGAGCACGGGATGAACATCGTCGATTCGATATCTGCCCCAAGGATGCATTATGCATATACTCCAGATTACGCGATGATCGAGCCTACATTTCTTGGTGAAAAAGAGAGGGAACTGTACAAGGAGATGGGGCATAATATGTTGGATAAAGAGTACTGCATGGAGAATCAGATACCATACTGGGAGCCCAGGCTTGGAACAGTAATGGGAATTCTGATTAACTGGGAGACAGGTGTAAGACTTGGATGTGCTGATCCAAGAAGCGGTGATCCTTCAGCTTTTTCTACTTAATTTTTTTCATCGGGCGGTCTAGGCCTATCTCATAAATACTATTGATTTTACTAGTTAATCTGTGATATATCCCCACTTTGTAGCTAAGAAAAGAGTATGGGGGAGAGGAATGTTATTTTTCGAACCACCAGACATTCTCTGGAGACCACTCCATGGATAATCCCTTGAGTCTCCGCAATTTGTACATCTCTTCAACATAATACTCGAAGTTCTTCAACAGATCGGGATTACTCTCTCTTCTCCGCATCTCCCTGACAATAGGCTCAAATTTATACCATAACACCGTGCCGCCCCTGGTTCCGCTCTGTTCCATCTCAAACAGGATCTCTGGGTCCATGAGGTTCTCCTTCAACATGATCCCTAGAATATCGAAGGTGATGTTAGCCGAGATCCATTCCCCCTTTCTAGTCGGGTTTTTGTAGTACCTCTCAGAGAAATCGTCGAAGTCGGTCCATTCCCATTCTAGTACCTCCCCGTGGAGTCTCTGATTTTCGGGGGTCATCACGCTCTGATAGGTTTGCATAAAGAACTGTGCTTGCCTGGTCTCCTGCTGCAGTTCTTGATTTCTCCTTATGTACCTCAAGTTCAGCATGTAGTATATCGCTGCCAGTCCGATGCTGAGTCCTGCAAACACAATTGAGACTGTCTGGTAATCAACCATGCAACTCACTGGCTAGCATTATGTTGAAGTGAAGAAAAGAGTATGGGAAGAAGAACAAGAGAACGCCTCATAAAAATACGTTTTACTACATTATTCTACAGAAAAATAAACCATCTAAACGGATCCATGCATCCTTTAAGTAAAAGGAGGATGAAAACAGCTCCCCGCTACAGTAAGGGGGGAGGGGGGTCATGCGTCCGTGTGTGAATAAACCTCAATTCGTCTGAAGGACCCTCAAAACAGCTCCATCCGGATCCTATTCATACCAAAAACACGGTGAATAGCGGACACGATCGGCACATCAAGCCACCGACGCGACCCTAAAGCCGATACTCCTCCCCCACGGCGGGGACTACCACACAGTCGAAGTGCTCCCTGAACAGCTCGGGGCTCTCAGTGTGGACGGGGAACACCCTCCTGGGCCCGATCCCCTCGATGGCCTCCACCAGCTCCCCCCTGCTCAGATGACCTGACGCGTGGAGCTGATGATACCGCAGCCCGAAGTGCCCCAGCCAGTTATGCATCACCCTCTCCTCCAGATCCTCCTCGTCGAAGGCCTCACTCATGCTGTAGACGAAGGGGGTCCCAGGCTCCGGACGGATGTCGATGAGCTCCGCGAAGCCGTAGAACCCCAGATTAACCACGAACTCCGAGGGACGGCTCCGCAGGTCATCCGAGGTCACCATGCAGTCCATGAACTCCCTCTCCCAGACGTAATAGTCCCTCTCCGCGTACTCCCCGCTCCGCTTCCGCTTATAGTAGACGCAGACGCCGTCATCCCGCATAGGATCAGGCAGGTCCAGGTGCTCGTCCTCAACCAGCCTGCTCAGAAGATGGGCGGCCCTCAGGTCCACCACCAGCCTCCTCCCGCACTCCACCGCCGCCGTGTAGAACGTCCTCAGCCGGTCCATATCCCGGGGCCCATGGCAGTAGAGCACCATCCTCCCATCGGCACCCCCGACGACCTCCCTCACCCCCTCCAGCACCTGACCCTCGGACAAATGCACCCGCTTCTCAGAACGGGACATCCGCGTCCCCTCTGAGATCAGCGTCACCCCGTCAAGCTCCCCAGCCCTAGCCAAGAACTCCTCAGTCATCTCCGCCCGGGTCCCATGGGCCCGGAGATCCCCCGTGTAGACCAGGGGACCCTCGGACGTGTGGATGACGTAGCCATACGCCCCCGGGATGGAGTGGTCGACGTGGATGGGCTCCACTTCCACATCGCCGATGAAGATCCGATCCCCCGTCCGGAAGCAACGATAGTCCCGGTCGCCGTATTTCGTGCTCCCGGTCCTCTCGAACGCCTCCATGAACAGCTTCGTGCCTGTACCAAGAAAGACGGGTATCTCTGGATCTAAAAGATCGATGTGGTTCACGTGATCCGAGTGGGCGTGGCTCACGAAGACACCGTCGAACCCCGCCTCCACACGCTCCATGTCGGTGCCCTCGAGATGCCCATGCGCGTACAGCCCCTCGATCCTGGGAACCAGACCGAACTCGAAGAGGTCCCCCAGCGGATTCTGGGAACGAGGCTGAAGCCACCCCGTATAGAAGTCACCACCCTCGCTGAAGGAGCGGCCGAAGTCCAGCCAGAACCTCACGTCCCCGTCCTCCACGAGGAACTTATTCCCGCCTATCTCGCCTACGCCGCCGAAGAACCTCAGGGAGACCATCACCACTAATCGACGGACACCCTATAAGAGGATTCGCGGGCAAGGTGAAGGATATAACTGTCCATCCCCCCGATATAAGCCAGCGATGACACCCGCAAAGGCAGTAGCCGTCGTCGGCTACAAGGACTCGGGGAAGACCCGGGTCGTCGAGGCTCTAGTCAGGGAGCTCACCTCACGGGGCCACAGTGTGGGCACCCTCAAGCACACCGCCGAGGACACTCCCCTCGACACCCCCGGGAAAGACACCCACCGCCACAGGGAGGCAGGCTCCAAGGCATCAGCCATCATCCACGAGAGCGGGGCGGCCCTATTCACCGAAGGCTACATGACGGTCAACGAGGCCATCGCCAGGCTGGGAACGCTCGACTATGTCGTCATCGAGGGCTTCAAGACCCTCACCACCGTGGCCCGGGTGATCGTCCCCAAGGAGCCCGGACACGTCGAGGAACTCTCCAACGGGCTGGAGATAGCCGTCGCCGACCTCATCGGCGGAGGCCTACCCAAAACCGGCACACCCATCATCCCCCTCAACAGGATAGACGAACTCGCAGACACGGTCGAGAGACGCGCATACCCCATCCTCGCCGGCCTCAACTGCCACGGATGCGGCTACGAGGACTGCCACGAGCTGGGGAAGGCGATACTCAGGGGAGACGCCGAGGCCGAGAGCTGCGTAGCCTACACCTCCGAGTTCGTCCTCAAGGTCAACGACGTGGACATCCCTCTGGGCCCATTCGTCCAGGACGTCACCAGGAACGTCCTCCTGGGGCTCGTCAGGTCCTACAAGGGCGTCTCCGATCCCAAGAAGATAGAGATAAAATTCGAGGCGAAACGGGATGGCTGAACCCCTCAACATCTGCATCGACAGCAACGAGGCCTCCGGCAGACGGGAGATCGTCAACTACCTCAGGCTCGCCGGCTTCGAGGTCGAGATACGAAAGCTCGACGTCTGCGACTACGTCGTCTCCGACAGGTGCGGCGTCGAGCGGAAGAACGTCTCCGACTTCCTGGGCAGCATGAAGGACGGCCGCCTATTCAAGCAGGCACAGGGCATGGCGGAGGCCTACGAGAAGCCCGTCCTCGTCCTGGAGGGTGCCATGTCCCGGGCATTCAAGCGGAGCAGGATGAGGCCCGCCTCGGTCTACGGCGCCCTCGCTAGCCTCACCCTGGACTACGGCCTCTCCGTGATCCCCACCGTGGACCCCGACTCCACCGCGATTCTCCTCCACCGCCTCGCCTACAGGGAGCAGGCCAAGGAGGACCGCCCCATCCAGCTCCGCAGCGTCCCCAGGGACATGCCCCCCCACATGCAGCAGCTATTCCTCCTCTCGGGCCTGCCTCAGATCGGGGTCACCCTCGCCGAGGAGCTCCTCCGCCACATGGAGACCCCCTACAGGGTCCTCGAGGAGCTCGCAGGCGCCGAGGTGAAGACCTCCGCCAGCGGGAAGACGAAGCGCCTCGGCGGCCCCCTCCGTGAGATCAAGGGCGTCGGCCCCGTCATCGTCGAGAGCGCCCAGAGGCTCCTCAACACCCCGTACAGCGAGCTCTGCGATGAGCCCTGACCCCCACCATAAGCCTCATCTAAATGGTCCGCCCAGCTACAACAGATCATAATGAGCAAGCGAATGATAAGCATCGGCGGAGGGGAGCCCGAGTTCGACACGCCCTCTCACATCGTCGACGCCATGAAGAAGGCCATCGACGACGGCCACACCCACTACGGTAACTTCGCCGGCATCCCGGAGCTCAAGGAGGCGATCGCCGCCAAGTATCAGGCATACGGCGTCGACGCCAACCCCGACCATGTCCTCGTCACCCCCGGCAGCACCATGGGGATCTACCAGTCCCTCTACGGCCTCACCAGCCCCGGGGACCACTTCATGACCATGAATCCCTGCTTCTTCGCCTACTACTCCACATTCGACTTCGTCGGCGTCAAGCCCGTCACCGCCCCCCGGTACAAGGAGGAGGGCTGGAAGATCCACCTCGACGACGTCGCCGAGGCCGTCACCCCCAAGACCAAGGGCATCCTAATCTGCAGCCCGGACAACCCCACGGGGAACGTCCTCAGGGAGGAGGAGCTGAGGGGCCTCGCCGAGATAGCCATCGACAGGGACCTCTGGGTGATCTCAGACGACATCTACGACATGATCACCTACGACGGCGCCCAGTTCAGGAGCATCGCCTCCCTGCCGGGGATGCGGGAGAGGACCATCATCCTCAACGGCTTCTCCAAGGCCTACGCCATGACGGGGTGGAGGCTAGGCTACATCATCGCCCCAGACGAGGCCACCTACAGGAAGCTCTTCGGCATCCAGATGTCCACCTACCTCGTGGTGAACGCGGCCGTGCAGAGGGCCGGGGTGGCGGCCCTCACCGGAAGCCAGGACTGCGTCCGGGAGATGGTGAAGAAATACGACGAGAAGCGGAGGTACTCCCTGGACGCCTACGCGGAGATGGGGGTGGAGTGCACGGCGCCGGAGGGGGCGATGTACGTCTTCCCCGACGTGTCCGCCTACGGCATGAGCTCCGTGGAGCTCTGCGACCACCTCAGGGAGGAGGCGCGGGTGGCCCTCACGCCGGGCTCCAACTTCGGCTCCCTGGGGGAGGGGCACTACAGGCAGGCCTTCGCCCAGTCCATGGAGGACATCTCGGAGGGGCTGGACAGGATCGGGGAGGCCCTGGGGAGGCTGTGAGGCGGCCCCCACTACAGGGTCGGCCGTCCATCCGCGCGACCTGCGTCTCGGGGAAATCCTTTAATGGGGTGGGCCTGGGTACGTTTGGTGTGGGCCCGTAGCAGAGTGGATAATGCACCGGCCTCCGGAGCCGGAGACCGTGGGTTCGAATCCCACCGGGCCCGCTTAATGCGGCTGGCTTAGGATAAGCGTTTGCGGGGTGTTGAGTCCCTCATGGGATTTAATGTTTGTAGACCGGATTTGGTCACTATTCCCCGTGTTTTGGCATGAATCGGATCCGGATGGAGCCGTTTTCAGGGTCCTTCAGACGAATGGAGGACTATTCACACAAGGACGCATGGCCCCCCCTCCCTCCATGGAGGCGTTTCCAGCTTTCTTTTAGCGAAAGGAACCATGGATCCGCTCAGATATGTGTTCTTTTGTAAGTAAAAGTAGAATAATGTATTTCTAGGTGGTGCGCGGGGGTTTCTGGGGGTATGTTCAGGTAAAAATAACGGGCGCGCGCGCAGCGTGATAGGCTACACCCAGATGGGGCTCAGCAGGGCGGTCCCCATCCTCGCCGTGACCGTCCTCTCCGCCTGGATCTACGTCTCGGTCCCCCTGCTCCGCAAGGACGTGAGGCTTAACTATGACTGGGAGGTCCTCCTCAGAAGGGTCTCACCGTTCCTCATGGGAATACAGCTTGTACCCCTCCTCAGCATGGTCCTACCACTCTGACCTTAGCTTAGGGAGTAATCTCACCTTCTCACCCTGACTACTTTTCCACCATTAGCCTTCACCAGCTCGGAGGTGCCCATCCTCACCAGGGCCATGTCGGATCCTCCTCCCAGATAGACCTCCTCCTTCTCCAGAACCCGGGGATCCACGAGGAAGACGGCGTCGAAGCCGAAGCCAGGGGTACCGCCCACTGGGAAGCCCGTGAGGTCCAGCATCTCCTCAGGGGAGGCGACCCTGGGGCGCGGAATCCCCAGGGCCTTGGCTACACGGCTGGTGCTGGCCCTGTCCTCCCCCTTCACGATTGCGACGATGGCTCGACCCTCCCCGTCCACCATGCAGATGCTCTTCACGAAGTCCTCAGGCTCCGCGCCCACCGTGAGGGCGGCCTCTGCGACGCTGTGGCAGGACCTGTCGAAGCTGAGGTGCTCCGCCTCTATGCCCTCCTCCTCGATGATGGCCTTGAGCTTCTCCTCGTACTCCCGCATGGACATGCAGTTGGGGACTCCGAAATATACGGTTTACGAGTGGGCCCATTGCGACGATGCAACTTATACAGGGATACGGGAGATGAATTGTGAAGGTGACCGGATTGTGGACCGTGAAGTCTGAGGCGGGGAGGCTCAGGGTGGTGGGGGTGCACGGGACATGGTACAGGGACCGAATCTGCACACCGGGGCTCCAGCCATTCCAGAACAGCACCCTATACGAGAGGGGGAAGGAGCAGATGGACGGGATGACCGAGGCCCTAAGGTCCCACGGCGTCAAGGTCTACGAGTGGAGCCAGGTCTTCAGGGAGATCCTCGACGACGCCACCCTCAAGGAGAGGGCCGCCATCATCGAGAGCGTCTGGGGGGACATGGAAATCAAGCCGACCCCAGAGGAGCTCAACTGGAGACACCTCAGCGACGGATACCCCCTCCACCCCTACTATGACAAGGGTAGGGACGAGGTGGTCTGGGGGCCGGAGCTCTCCGGGGCTTGGGCCGCCCCCAGGGACGACTCCTTCAGCACCCAGATAGGGATGGTCATCGCCAACATGAGGCAGTTCAAGAGGCAGCTGGCTCCCAGGTTCTCCAGGCTCATGTACCGGTGGCACCCGGACTTCCGGGAGAACATCGAGATCGCCTGGGACGCCCACGAGCACTTCAGGGGGCGCATGAAGTACCTAGAGTACTACGGCGTCCGCGGCGCCGGCGCGGCCATCGAGGGGGGAGACAACCAGCCCATAGACGAGGAGACCATCCTCTGCGGCGTCGGACTGAGGTCCAACATCTGGGGATTCCAGACCTATCTCGAGGAGATGTTCAGAGCCGACACAGACGAGCAGATCAAGACCATCTGCGCCGTGAAGCTGATAGACCACGCCGCCTCAAGGGTCACCCACCTGGACACGGTCATCAACTGGCCCGACAGGAGGAAGGCCATAGTGCTCCCCTACGTCCTGGAGAGCGAGCTGGCCCGCCCCAGGCTCCCGGAGAGGAGGCTCTGGGTCAAGCTCATCGAGGCGAGGAGGCGCTACCTAGAGAGACACCACCAGCCCATAGATCCCGCGACGGTGCTCAACACCAAGGACCTCCAACGGGCCGGGGAGACGGAGATCTACTCTAGGGGGAGTGACGGCAGGCCCGTGCTGGTGAAGAGGGAGAGGAACCTGCTGGACCACCTCATCAAGGAGGGCAAGCTGGACGCCGACGGCCTTATACCCGTGGGGGGGTGGCCGGAGAAGGAGGACGACGTCATGAACGTAATTGTGACCATGCAGCAGCAGGGGAGGACCGGGGTGAACGGCCTCGCCATAAAGCCCGGAACGTTCATGGTCTGGGAGAGCAACGTCCAGGCCGTTGACGCCCTCGAGGAGGCCGGCGTCCGCCTCGTCAAGCTCCAGGACGCGAACACCGTCGGAGGGGCGGGCCCCCACTGCTACACCTGCCCCCTCGACAGGGACGGAATCTAGCTGCCCCTACACTCTCTCCCAGATGAGGTGGGTGCTCAGCTGCATCCCGCCCACGAGCATCAGGGGGGTGCTCAGGGTAAGCCTGTCGCCCTCCAGCTCGTAGCTCCTCTCCTGGCTCTCCCCGATCCAGTTGGGGAACAGGCTGACCTCTATGTGGTGGACCACCCTTCCCCCCTCCACCTTGTACCTCCCGCAATAGGAGGTGTAACCGTCGACGGCGGCCACCTTCTCCTCCACTGTTCCTCCCCTGATGTCCCCTGAGGTGAATCTGGGGCGGCCCTCCCTCATGAAGGCCACCGACATGTACCCGTCCCCGCTGTACAACAGGTACCCCGTGCGCCTCCCCCGTCTGTGTACCTCGCCGTCCTCCCGCCGTGTCTCGACGGAGACGAGCCTCCACGCCCCGACGAAGTCACGAGAATCTCCTTCACCCATTTCGATCAGAGTACAAAGGGGGCTTTCTGAGGTTAAGAGTTGGTGGTCATGGGGTGTCATCTCTTCACCACTCGACTCAAATAGCGCACGGAGTTGTGGTTCACCCCACAAGGAGTAAAATCCGAGGGAAGGTCTCGTTCCATCACTCGTTTAGATGGATCTCCATGCAGATGAACTCCGAGGGCGTGAATCCGAAACCGTACTCCGTCAAAGTTTCCTCCACGTGAGACGCAGACGTCGGGAAGTCGCAGTTGAGGCGCGCCACCCCCCGCTCAAGCCCCACCTCCAGCGCGAAGTCCAGGCAGGCCTCAGCGTCGCCACCGAACACGCCGATATGGAGCATCCTCTCTGGCTGGAACCGTGCACCCAGCGTGATAACACTCCCGCTGTCCGGATCCTCGTAGACCATCCCCCGCTCGACGAGGTGGACGCAGAGGGCGGGGGACAGCTTGTAGAAAGTGCGGTTCACCACGTGGAACCCCCTCCAGCCCTCGCTGAGGGGCATCAGCAGCTCCGTAGCCCTCCCTGGATCCGTTACCTGCCTGAAGGACCTCTTCGAAGTCTTCTCTACATCGGACTCGCACGGGAACGAGGCGCCCCTAAACGTCTCCGCCAGCCTGAGGCCGTACCTCTCGGCCAGCCCCTTGCTCACCACGTTCCCGACGCCGGTGTACATCCGCATCGCCGGCACCCCGAGACGCCCGGCCATCTCGAGCCAGCGCTCATAGAAACGCTTGCCGACGCCGATGCCCTGCCGCTCCGGGATTACTCTGAGCGTCTCCAGCCATGCTGATCCATCCGGAACCACGGTGAACTTGCCGCAGCCCACGACCTCGCCGTCCACCTCGGCGACGCTGAACTCCCCCACATCGTCGGAGATGAACGTCTCGAAGACGTCCGGCACGTAGCTAAGGTTGGGTGTGGACTTAGACTCGACCCAGATGGCCTTCTCGCGGTCCTCGAGCCTCGCCCTCCGCAGAACGATTTCCGGGGAAACTGACATGACACCTGTCTAGGCGGACTCCGGGATAAAACTATTGGTTGAGGGAACTTAGCAGTTTCATCCCTCAGAGGACCAGCCTGTAAGCCTTTATCTGCCTGTCGTCGACAGCAGTCGAAAGGATACTAAAGGGGGGCACCACATAATACTCAGGATGAGCGAGCGCTACCTGATCTTCACAGGGAGGCCCAACTCAGGGAAGAGCAGCATAATCAGGAAGATAACCGGCATCCAAACCAAGTCGGGAAAGCGCCCCGGGACCACCAGGCGAGTCTCAGCCATCCCTCTGAGCCGGGGTCTCTCCATGGTGGACATGCCCGGGTACGGCAGGATCACCGGGGCAGACAGGGGGTTCACCGAGGACGTGAAGGACGGGATCACCGACTTCATCCAGGAGAAGTCGGGAACCATCGCCCTCGCCGTCCACGTCATGGACATCTCGACCTTCATGGAGGTCGCCCTGAGACAGGAGGATAAGGGGATCATCCCCCTCGACCTCGAGATGGTAAAATTCCTTCGGGAGAGCACGGGTAAGCCCCCCATCGTCGTGGCCAACAAGGTGGACCGGATCAGCGGTGACCGGGAGCATCTCCTAGACGAGTTGAGGCACCTCATAGCCGAGGGGGACCTGTCGGACCTCGAGAGCCCCGTCTATCCGGTGAGCGCCAAGACGGGGGAGGGGCTTGGCATGCTGAAGGACGCCATCCACCGCAAACTGGCGGCGGAGGGTTTCAGGACCCCCTTCAAGATGTAGTCGCGTATGTCTTCTGTTCGTGACCACCTTCAACGATCCAAGGAAGTCTCAACCATCTCCCGAGAAATGTAAAAAAGGCGGGTAAAAGGGGCCCCCGACCTGCCTTCTATTATGCTCTCTCGATGGCGTCCCTCTCGTCGGGGGTCACCTCGAGCCTCGTGATGCCCAGCCTCTTCATGGCCGCGACCAGCTCCTCCTCGGTCAGGTCCGGGGCAGGCTTACCTGCCTCCCTCTCTATAACGGTCACCCGGTCCCTGGGCATCTTGTATAGGTTCGACCCGAAGAGGAAGAAAAGGAAGCCGCCCATCAGGTACATCCTGGGCCACCAGAAGAAGGGGCGCCACATCATGGGCCAGAACATCCTGGGGCCGAACATCATCCTCCTCCTGAACCTCATCCCGCGCCTCATGCCGCGCATCCTCATCCTACCGCGTCTCATCATGTCACCTCCTTCACAGTCATCGCTACGTAGGCTGGCAGAAAACCACTTGACCCAGACTGGACGTCTCTTGCGTTCATCCTCTGAATCTCTAGCCTACTCTGAGACACCATCGACACGACGGGGCTTAAACTCCCCGCAGGTCCGTTGCTTTAGGCTAAGCATAGATGGCGTCGATGATGCATGGTTTCTTCGACGAGGGCGTCTGGCGGGGAGAGACGTGGGCTCAGTCCTTGGAGACCTGGACGAGGACGGAGTGGGTGCGCGATCCCTTGCTGGGCTCCGTCGGAACCGACGAGGTGAGGACGTTCGCCGAGCCAGCCGTCTCCACGCCCTCGGAGTCGAAGACGGGCCAGACCCCCTCGGTGAGGCATACTACGCCGGGCATGATGTCATCCGTCACGATGGCGCCGACGCGTACCCTGCCCTGAGGGCTGGTCACAAGGACCCGCCTGCCATCCTCTACACCCCTCACCTCGGCGTCGCGGGGGTTCATCCACAGCCCGTGGGGCTCACGCTCCCTGAACCAAGGAATGTTGGCGTTCTGAGAGTGGACCCGGAACCTCGACTTTGGGGTGACGAGCATCAGGGGGTGCCCGTCGTCAGCCCTGAGCCCCCTGTAGGTGGGCACAGCGGTGAACCCGAGACCAGCGTAGGCCTCTGAGTGGATCTGCACCAACCCCGAGGGGGTGCCCAGAGGGTGCGCCTCGGGATCGGCTACAAAGTCCGAGAGCCCCACCCTCATCTGATCCTTGCCCATGTACAGGCCCTCCCGCTTGAACTCCTCGTAGTCGGGGACCTCCGAGTCCGCGACGAAGCTCCTCAGCCAACCTTCCTCGTCCTTCCCCTCCGAGTACTCCTCCAGGAAGCCCAGCCTCTCAGCAAGATCGCAGAAGACGTCGTAGTCGTTCCTCGCCTCGTACAGGGGGGGCACCGCCTGGCTGGAGAAGAGGAGGTAGTTGCCCCCGTCGGGGACGACTATGTCGTTCCTCTCTAGGTATGTCGTGACCGGTAGCACGACGTCGCAGTACATCGCCGTCGGCGTCATGAAGCGCTCGTGGCAGACTGAGAACTCCACCTCGTTGTAGGCCCGGATGTTCTTGTTGACGTCGCTCCCCTGGACCAGGAAGTTGCCGCCGACGTTATAGATGGCCTTGATGTCGCTGGGGTATCCCCCACGCTTCCCCTCCAGGATCGCGTCAGGCCAATGGTAGGTGGGGATGGAGGCCTTAGTCGGGTTCTGGGGGATCCCGATGCCGCCTATCCTGGGTTTGGGTAGCCTACCCCATGTGAGGCCACCCGATGAGCCTCCCAGGACCCCCAGGTTCCCGGTCGCCACCTGCAGCGTGATGGCCATCCGGATGGCCTCCTCGCCACCGATGGTCCTCTGGATGGAGAGCCCGGGGATGAGGGCCGTCGGATGGGTCTGCCCGTACTGCCTTGCGAGTCTGATGATGACGTCGGCGGGGGTCCCGCAGATCTCCTCCACCCATTCAGGGTTCTTGGGCTCACCGTCCTCCTCCCCGAGGACGTATCGCTCAAGCTCATCGAAGCCGAAGCTGTATCTCTCCACGAAATCCCTGTCGACCAGATCCTCCTCGATAAGGACGTGGAGGACGGCCAGCATCAAGGCTGTGTCCGTACCGGGTTTTACGGGGATCCACTGGGTTCCCAGGGTCTTGGCGGTGGTAGTCCGCCTAGGATCTATTACGATCACCTCGACCCCCCGGGCCTTGGCCTCACGTATCCGAGCCTCCGTCATGACCTCCAGCCTCGTGTCAGAGATGTTGGCCCCCCAGAGGATTATCAGGCCGGTATGCTGGAGCGTACCCGGGTCGATCCCGACTGAACTCGTGCCGAGTACATAGGGGGTGACGTATTTCGCTGCCTGGCTGCTATAGTACCCTTCCGTCCGGAGGTACCCCCCGAACATATTCAGGAACCTCACCGTGAGAATGAAGGTGTTGTGGAAAGCTGCGTTCGCGGACCCGGATCCGCCGAGGTGGATGATAGCCTCGTTGCCGTACTTGTCCCTTATCTCCTTCAGCCTCTCGGCGACGAGGTCCAGCGCCTCAGGCCACCCGACCTCCTTGAACTCCCCGGAGCCCCTGGGACCTATCCTAATAAGGGGCCTCTTCAGCCTGTCCGGCGCGTGGAGCACCCGGTGCATCTGCAGCCCCTTCACGCATCCCGACATGTACGGGCCGCCCAAAGGGTTGTCCTCGATCTTCGTCACCCGTCCTCCCTCAACGTGGGCCTGAAGGGGACATCCACCGCCACAGTCCAGGTTGCACGACACAGGTACTACTGATCCCAAAACGCACACACCTTGCACACGATGTATGGAGTACCCCTATTTGTGTTTTTAAAGGAGGTAAATGGGGAACCAGTGGCGTTTAGACAAACTTAATGGTTGGCTACCTTCTGGTTAAGGGTTTACGAGTCTGCATGTGCTTCACTCGGTTCAATACTCAACACGGGGGTCAAGGACCAAGTACAGGACCTCAAGGATCATTCGGGCGATAACGTAGATTATCGTATAGATAAACGTCAGAGCTATTATCAATCCCTCATCCACGGTTATGATCGCATCGTAGAACAACTGCCCCATACCCGGCCATCCAAAGACCGTCTCTGTGATGACACTACCCCCAAGTGATGCTGCTAATCCCAAGATCACATTGGTAATAATCGGTGGAGCTGCTACTCTCAGTATATATCGCCTCATGACCATATTCTCCGGGAGTCCCTTAGCTCTGGCTACTTTCACGAAATCCTGCTGAGCGGTGTTAAAAACCATCGACCTAGTCATGTAGATATAATTGCCTGAGCGAGCCAGAACTAAGGTCAAGATCGGTAGGATCATATGCATTAGAAGATCTAGTGACCGGGCCAATGGCTCCGTGGGCGGAGGGGTGCTGTAGATACCACCTGGCGGTAGTATCCTCAGGATCTGAGAGAAGAAAAAGATGAAGATTACACCAACCCACCAAGTGGGGAATGCGTAAGAGATGGCTGAATAGTTGGAGAAGAACCTATCAAGTCTAGACCCTGGCTCCGTGGCGATTTTGGTACCAATGATGATTCCCAGCATGGCATTTATCCCAACAGACGTAGTGATTAGGAGTAGACTGTTGGGAAGCCTCTCTATGATGAGGTCCTTGATGTTGGTACTTCCTTTGAAGGTCTGAGCCGATTTCGACTGTCCCAGATTTAAGGTCAGAACACGCCAGATCATCTGGGGAAGCCTCGTAAGCCAAGGCGTATCCAAGCCGTGTGCGGTTCTCAGAACCTGCTCGTACTCTTCGACGATGCGGGTGACCTCATCGGGGTTCGATATAGTCCCTAGTAACCCCTGTCGATAGACCCGCACCTGCTCGTTGACAAGTGCACCAAGCATGCGATCGGAGTACCCTGTAGCCCCCAATACCACGTTCAGGAGTATCAAGGCGACAAAGACTACCATCAACATGCTCAGAACTTTCACGATGAGGGATCTGTAAAACCTCATTTTCATTGACCTTTACAGCAACCGTTACTCGCATGCAGGTATATATAGAAACAGCGATTGGACAAGCCTTCATCTGAGCGCGCTAGGTGGTAATTTTATTGCGTCACCTATACATAGTTTCTGATATACAAAGTTAATGGAGAGTCACGCTCACCAAGAAAACGAACGGGAGCACACCCAGAGGGCTAACGGGATCCATGTCCATAGGCTTCCACATCTAATCCTTATTCAAGTATTGAAGTCGCCAAAATCTAATAATGAACGTAGCGTCAGCATCTAGTCAGCTCAGGTTTTAGGTAGTCGAACCTTAGGAACTCTATATTTTCTTGACTGGTCGGGTCGCCATCAATGCAGCCACCATCCCCAGCAGAGGGAAGACCATGGAGACGACGATCGCCTGATTGTAGCTTCCGAAGACGTCGTATGCGAAGCCATAGGGTAAGGGACCAAGGGCTGAGCCGATGACCCCCGCCATCATAGAGACACCGCGTATACCTCCCAGGTGGAGGCGTCCGTAGTACTCAGGCCATATTACCCCTCCGGCGATTATCTCAAAGGACATGACCACCCCGATCATGGCACCATAGACGAGAGCGGTCTGCACGGAACTCGCGAGGAGCAGCACCGCCATGCCAACCATTAGCCCGCCCTGGGCCCCTGCGATCAAGAAACGGGGGGGCACCCTGTCAGCGACCTGACCTGCGACCAGGACCACGGGGAGTCGGACTAGCGCCATGGCGCTCAGGACCAGGGCCGCGGCCTCGACGGGGAGGCCCACCTCGGCCATGACGGAGACCTGGTGGAAGACGAGACCCGTGACGATAGCGGAGGGGATCATCCTGCAGAAGAGGAGGAGCCAGAAGCTCCGGGTGCCCATCGCCTCCCGCACGGTCCAAGCGTCGTCCTCGACGACGACACCAGCGGAGTCATTGGACGTCCAGCTCCTCTCCACGCCGTCAGGCCAGAGGCCCACGTCCTCGGGCCGGTCCCTGATTATGAAGTACGCGACGGGGGCCGCGACCACGATGAGGAGGAACGCCCAGGTCCGCCAGCCCATCTGCCAGCCGTAGTTCTGTATTATCCACGTGTTGAGGGGAGGGAGGAAGGCTGAGCTCAACACGCCCCCCACGGAGGCTAGGCTGATGGCCAACCCCCTCCTCGATATGAACCACTGGGGCGGAAGGGTGGAGCTGCTGAGGCTCATGGAGCCCTGGCCGAGGAGCCTGACCATTAGGAACCCGGCGAGGAGCATCGTAGAGCTGCTCACCACGCTCATCCAGAGGCAGGCTAGGCCCAGGGAGACGGCGACGACCGTCGTCATGACCCTGTGCCCCCGCCTGTCGAACAGGCTTCCCATGACCCCCATCGCTAGCCCGGCGGCCAGGGTGCCCATGGAGTACATCCCTGAGACGAGGGACCTGCTCCACCCGAACTCGGAGATGTACGAGTCGATGAACGTGGAGACGGAGTAGGTTTGCCCCGGACCAGAGAAGAAGAGGGCGAGGGCTGAGACAGCTACTATGACCCAGCCGTAGAAGAAGGGCGTCCTGAACGGGGGTTTCGTTTCCCCGGGGGGTGACGGGTCCATTGGACACATGAACGACCCCAGTGGAAAATAAAGGATTGGGATGCAGAGGAAACCCCACGTCCCCAGTATCACATATAAGCATCCTCCAGCATTCTCTACCATTCCGAGTGATGGATTATGACACAGCAGGAGACACCTCAAAAAGGCTCGTACCGCATGCTGGGCCTAGTGATCTTCCTCCACACCATGAACCACATGGCCAGCGGGGGCCTCCCCATCCTCTACCCTGACATGATGGACGAGTTCGGGATCACATACGTCCAGCTCGGGGTCCTGCGCTCCGCGACCACCTTCGCGGCGGGCTTCCCACAGGTCTTCGTCGGGTTCTTCAGGAGGTACGCCTCGGGGAGGGTCCTCGTCGGGGTGGGGAACCTCATCAACGCGGTGTTCAACATACTAGCCAGCTTCTCCCAGGGTTTCGTCCAGTTCTTCGTCCTGAGGGTCCTCGGGGGGGTGGGGAGCAGCACGCAGCACCCCATCGGGGCCTCGCTGATCTCGTCCACCGCCGATCCGGCCCAGCGGGGGAGGATGCTGGGGCTGAACCAGGCCGTGCCCTCCCTGGCTTTCACATTCACGCCGCTGTTGGCGGCGTACCTCATCACCCGCATGGGGTGGAGGATGACATTCAGCGTGCTCTCAATACCCGCCGTGATCCTGTCCCTCGGGCTCCTCATATTCGTCAGGGGGAGCGAGGCCGAGGAGGCGACCACTAGGGACGCCCTCACGTGGGGCAAGCTCAAGGATGCCCTGGGCAACCGGAACGTGATGTCCATAAGCCTGGTCAGGACCGTGATGGCGTTCAGGATGGGGGTGAGGGCCTTCCTCCCCCTCTACTTCATCGACATCCTGGGGTTGGCCCCGGAGACCTCCAGCCTCCTCTACTCGGTCTTGCTCTTCGGCGGGGTGCTGGGGCCCTTCTTCTGGGGCTACCTCTCGGACAGGATGAACAGGAAGCCCCTGATAATCGGTATCACGGCGGCCTCCGGCCTCGGCTACTTTACGCTCAACTTCGTGACCCAGTTCTGGCTCCTGGCCCCCCTCCTGTTCCTCATCGGCTTCCTGGTGCAGACGGTGATAGTGCAGAGCGTCCTCTCGGACTCCGTGGAGCGCTCACAGCTGGACCAGATCTTCGGCTTCTACTTCACCATCGGGTTCACCCTCGCCTCGATCTCCAGCGTCATATTCGGCTACATCATCGAGGTCTACGGATTCAACTGGGGATTCACATACATCGCAGCTGTGACGATGGTCTCGATCCTCCCGGCGCTGTTCATCAGGGAGCCTAGGACTCAGTCAACGGCTTAAGCCCTGATCATCACAAGCATCATCTTGAAGGGGGTGAGGGCCCTGAGGGCGTGGGGCTTGTCAGCAGGCATGACGATGGTCTCCCCCTCCCCGACCTCGTGGGGCTTACCCGAGATGACGACGCTCGCCCTGCCATCATAGACGTACACCAGGGCGTCGAAGGGGGCGGTGTGCTCACTCAGCCCCTCCCCCTCGTCGAAGGCGAACAGGGTGACGGTACCCTTCTCCTTGTCTATGAGGGTCCTGCTCACCACGGACTTGGGCTGGTATCCGATGGAATCCAGAAGTCTCTCTACCTCAACCATTCTACATCGGTATCACTGGGAAACCGCATTTAATATCGATTTAGGAGGCGAAATCCCTACAGAGTGCACGTGAAAAGTTGTATAGAGAGATCTCTATCCTCAGGTGCCCACCCAACTCAGAAGAGAATGGAGAGGCAGGTGAGAGCCCCGTCGCACTTCTCGATCTCAGAGACATCCAAGGGTACCACGTCGAAGCCGGCGTCCCTCACGAGCCTGTGCGCCTCCTCGTGTCCCTGAGCCATCAGGACTGTATCCCCCACGGCCAGGGTGTCCGCCGCGTACTCCTCCCCCTCCGGCGGGATGAGGATGTGGAGCCCCTCCAGGGCGGGATGGCGGCTGTACTTCTCGGTGGCGATGGCGATCCCCTTCCCCAGGTAGGTGAGGTAGCTTTTCAGGTGCATTATCCCGGGGTCGAATATGGTCGAGACGGGCACCCCGAGCCACTCCTCCATCTGGGCCACCCCGTCGGGGTTGGTCCTCTGTGTGATCCCGCAGATGAGCCTGTCCTCCAGGTGGACCACGTCGCCCCCCTCGATGGTCGCAGGCTCCTCCGCCCATCTCACAGGCATGGACTCCTCCAACTTCGCCGCGACCCCTGGCTGCTCACCCCTCCGGCTCTCCTTCGCCATCCGGCAGATCAGCACCCTCCCCCCGTGGACAACGGCGTTGTCCTCCACGAAGCACGCGTCCGGGTGCAGGTCGTCCCGGAGGACGTGGATCACCTCCAGCCCCAGCTCGGAGAGTGTCTCGCAGTAGCGGGCGTGCTGCTCCCTCGCCAGCTCGAGGCTGACGGTGGAGTGCAGGGGGTGGGTGGAGAGGCAGCTCCTGTAGCTGTCCCCGGGGGTCCGAACGAGGGCGTGTCTTGGCTCCATGGGTCACTAAAGTCCCTGGGAGTTGAAAAGATTTCTACCCGGTACGGTTACGGGTGAAGGAAAACCGTGAATAATGATGAGTGTCAAGTATACGACGTGCAATCACATGAAGGTCATCGTTCTAGGGAGCGGTAAGATCGGCTCGATCATGGCCAGGGACTTCGCAGGGTCCGTAGATGGCGCACAGCTGACCCTGAGCGACATAAGCGAGGAGAGGGCTAAAGCTGCCGCCTCATCCATCGAGGGGGCCGACTGGACCCTCATCGACACCTCAGATCAGGCAAAGCTGACGGAGACCCTCAGCGGCTTCGACCTGGTCCTCGGGGCCCTCCCCGGGGACTTCGGGTGGGTGGCCCTCAAGGCCGCCGTGGAAGCTGGCGTGGACATGCTGGACGTCGCTTTCACCCCCGAGGACCCCATGGATCTAGACGGGGCCGCGAAGGAGGCGGGGATCACCATCATCCCTGACTGCGGTGTCGCGCCGGGGCTCTCCAACATCCTGGTGGGCTACTCGGCTGGGAGGCTGGACAGGGTTGACGAGGCCCAGATAATGGTGGGCGGCATCCCCGAGGAGCTTGTGCCCCCCCTGGACTATACCATCACGTGGTCGGCGGAGGGGCTCATCGACGAGTACGTCAGGGAGGTGAGCATCATCAAGGACGGGGAGACCGTCCAGGTCCCCGCCCTCAGCGGCCTCGAGGAGATAGAGTTCCCAGGCGTAGGCACCCTGGAGGCGTTCTACACGGATGGCCTCAGGAGCCTCGCGAAGACGTTCCCCGAGGTCGAGAACATGTACGAGAAGACCCTCCGGTACCCGGGGCACGTGGAGAAGGTCAAGCTCCTCAGGGAGCTGGGCTACTTCTCGGACGAGGCCCTCACCGTCGGGGGCTCAGAGGTCTCACCTCGGCTGGTCACCGCGAGGCTGCTGGAGAGGAGCCTCTGGAAGCCCGAGATCGGGGACCTCCTGGCGATGAGGATCCAGGTCACGGGGGAGAAGGAGGGGAAGGAGACCGGGTACAGGCACCGGGTGCTGGACCGCTACGACCATGAGACCGACGTCTCGGCGATGGCGAGGACCACGGCGTACACGGCTTCCATCGTGGCGGGGATGCTGGCCAAGGGGACCTTCAACGTGAAGGGGGTCATCCCGCCGGAGAGGCTGGGGATGGACACCGCGTTCACGGAGACGCTGATCTCGGAGCTGAAGAGCAGGGGAGTCATCGTCGAGGAGACCGTTGTCTAGCTCAAAGAAAATAGACGTTGGTTCACTCGCGCGCTAGTTCTATCCCTCAGTAGAGAAGCACCTTGTCTAGGAGGTTCCTCAATGGGCGCCCGTCCAGATACCTCCTCAGGTTGTCGCAGAATATCTCCGTTAGCTTCTCGTTCTCCGTATCAGCCGTGCTGGCTGAGTGGGGGCTGATGATGACCCTTGGGAAGCCCCACAGGGGACTCTCAGGCGGGAGGGGCTCCTTAGAGGCGACATCGATAGCCGCGCCACCCAGATGGCCTGACTCAAGAGCCCGTATGAGAGCCTCCTCGTCAACCATGGAGCCCCTGGCGATGTTGATGAGCACGGCGCCCTCCTTCATGATGGCCAGCTCCCTCTCACCGATGAGCCCCCGGGTCTCCTCGCTCTCCGGGGCGATGAGCACCACGAAGTCGGCCTCCCCCAACATCGGCTCCAGCTCGGCGGGGCTGTAGAGGATGTCCACGTTCACCGACGTCGGCTCCACCCCGTCCACGTGCCTCTTCGAGCCCACGACACGCATCCCCATGCACTGACCCACTCTCGCCACCTCCCTGCCCACACTGCCTAAGCCCACTACCGCCAGGGTCTTGGTGCGGAGCTCCGTGGCGCATGTCCTCTGCCAGTGTCTCCGCCCTTTCTCCTCGGCCATGAGGAAAGCGTCCTTAACGAACATGAGCATCGCCATGAAGCAGAACTCAGCCAGGGGAGTAGCGTGCATCCCGCTTGCAGTGGTGAAATGGATGTCCGTCTCCGTCCAACCCAGCCGCTTGGCAGCCCAGCCTATGCCGGCGCTGGGAGACTGATTCCACCTGAGCCTGGGGAACCAGCGCTCGATCTCCCTACCGTAGCCCCTGGGGACGTATCCGAAGAGGACCTCGGCCTCAGCCATCATCCCCCTCAGCCGCTCTTCCTGCTCCCGCGTCCGCTCGATAGGACCCCCGTGCTGGTCGTTCATATATCGGGGCTCCCCCAGGAGGGATTCGTCATAGAGGATCTCAAGGTTCGGGTCGACGTCCCTGACCCGGTCCAGGAGGCGCTCCTCGATGTGGAATGAGACGAGAATCTTGACGGGGCTCATGATAGATAGGTTGACCAAGTGGATTTAGCGGTTTCCAACGTGGGTCGAGTGGAAGGAATAGAGGGAGCGGTTGAGGTTCTGGAACTTCCTCAATCGGAATCGTAACTCTCATTAGTCTCATATAAGCTCGGCTTAAGGGAACAGCCCAGAGCGGCTGACATGAGAAGTGAATGAGTATGTCGAACCCCCTCGCGAATCTGAGAGAGGAGTGTACGCGGCTCCTGGGGGAGGCCCTGAACGAGGCCTACCCGGGGACGGAGCTGCCCAGTTCCAAGTTTTCCCAGCCCCCCAGCCCAGAGATGGGGGAGCTGTCATCAGCGGTATCATTCCAGCTTGCGAGGACACTCAGGCAGAGGCCCGCGGAGATCGCGGAGAAGATCGCTGAGAACGTCAAGCCCTCCGGCCTTGTGGAGTCCGCCGAGGCGGTGAACGGCTACGTCAACTTCAAGGCGGACGCAGGGAGCTTCTCAGGCTTCGTCCTGGAGACCGTCACAGGGGAGGACGAGGAGTACGGATTCCTCAAGACCAGCCAGCCCGAGAGGGTGATGGTGGAGCACACCAGCGCGAACCCCATCTCTCCCCTCCATATCGGGAACGCTCGCAACTCGATCCTCGGGGACTGCCTCGCCAAGCTCCTCAAGAGGAGGGGGCACGAGGTGGCCATCCACTTCCTCGTCAACGACGTGGGCCGCCAAGTCGCCATGACCGGCTACGGATGGCAGCTCCTGGGGAAGCCCAAACCGGAGGGGCGCGCGGAGCTATGGGTCGGCACAATCTACGCCGGCGTCAACGTCGTCAACGAGCTGACCAGGCTCAGGAAAGAGCTCAAGCAGGCCGAAGAGAAGGGCAGGGTTAACGAGATCGCCGAGTACCAGGAGGAGATCGAGGACTACGAGAAGGCCGTCGAGGTGCTCAGGAGCCGGTACGCCGATGTCTACGACAGCCTCGCCGAGAAGCTTCCCGAGGTAGAGGACCCCGCTGCCGAGATCGTGAAGCTCAACACGGCCTACGAGAACAACGAGCCCGAGGCGGTGAAGGACATGAGGGAGGTCGTCGGCTACTGCCTCCAGGGCTTCGAGACCAGCCTAGGGGAGCTGGGCATCGGTTTCGAGTCCTTCGACTTCGAGAGCGACCTCGTCTGGAGGAGGGCGGCCGAGGAGGTCCTGGAGGAGCTCAAGGCCACCCCCTACGTCTTCAAGGACGACGGAGCCCTCATCTTCGACTGCGACAGGGTCGCCGTGGACATGGGCCTCAAGGAGCGCTGGGGGCTCAACCTCGAGCACGAGATCCCCCGCCTCGTCCTGGTCCGGAAGGACGGGACCACGCTCTACACCCTCAGGGACATGGCCTACAGCATCTGGAAGTTCGGCCTCGCAGACAGGGTCATAAACGTCATCGGCTCCGAGCAGAGGCTCGCCCAGCTCCAGCTCAGGATCGCCCTGGCAGCCATGGGGAGGCTCGAGATGGGGGACAACCAGTTGCACTACGCCTACGAGCTCGTCTACCTCCCGGGGGTGAAGATGAGCGGACGCCTGGGGAGATACGTCACGATGCTCGACGTCGTGCAGAGGGCCGAGAAGCTCGCGTACGAGGCGGTGGACCTCCGAAGCCCCCACCTGACCAAGGAGGAGAAAGAGGAGATCGCCAAGATGGTGGGGCACGGAGCGATCAAGTACACCCTCCTGGGCGTGGACCCTCTTAAGACGGTGACCTTCGACTGGGAGAAGGCCCTAAACTTCGAGACCAACAGCGCCCCCTTCATCCAGTACAGCCACGCCAGGGCGTGCAACATTCTGAAGCGGGCGGAGGAGGTGCCCGAGCCCGATTACGGTGGGCTCGCTCACGTCAAGGAGAGAGAGCTCCTCGTCGCCCTCGCGGGCTTCCCAGAGGTCTTCGAGGGGGCGGTGACCGAGCTCAAGCCCGGTGACATCACGGCCTACGCCAACAACCTGGCGGACAAGTTCAACAGCTTCTACGCATCGGTCCCGGTGCTCAAGGCCGATTCACCGGGCCTGCTGGGAGCCCGGCTCGCGCTGGTCGACGCCGTCAGGATCGTCCTGGGGAACGCCCTCTCCCTCCTGGGCATCAAGGCACCAGAGCGCATGTGAGTTCCAGGGAAACCCCCTTTTCGCTTTTCTTATATACCGCGATACAGCCGAGGATAGTGGGTTAGATCTGATGAGTTGGAAGTTGAGGTTCTCGATGGCAGGGACGGTGGCCCTCATCGTGGCGGTGTCCACCCTAGGGTTCAGCATGCTCCTCTCGTATATGGGGGTATTCAACCTGTACACCCTCGCAGCGGTTGTCGTCATATTCAACATCGCTCAGTGGCTCTTCGCCCCCTACATCATCAACGGCCTCTACGGTGTCCGCCCCTTCGAGGAGGGCGAGAGCCCCGAGCTCCACAGGATGATCGATGAGCTCTCCGCGCGCTCCGGCATCCGGACTCCCAAGCTCATGTTCTCCAAGATACCCATCCCCAACGCCTTCGCCTACGGCTCCCCCCTGACGGGGAACCATGTCGCCGTGACCCAGGGGCTCCTGAGCAACCTGGAGGGCGAGGAGGTGGAGGCGGTCATCGGCCACGAGCTGGGCCACATCAAGCACAGGGACGTCCAGGTGATGATGTTCATCTCCCTGCTGCCCAGCCTCTTCTACATGGTCGCCAGGTCGACGATGTTCAGCCGCTACACGAGCAGGGACAGGAGGGACTCGGGGGCGCTCGCAGCCCTGGGCAGCATCTCCATGCTCGTCTACTTCTTCCTCCTCCTGTTCAACCTCAACCTCAGCAGGCTCAGGGAGTACTACGCCGACCAGCACGCCGTCTCCGTCGTCCACGACGGCGCTCGGAAGCTCTCGGAGGGGCTCGCCAAGATCTCCACCTCGACATGGAAGATCCAGCAGGGCAACCGCGGGAGCATGGGGCTCAGCGGGTTCAAGACCCTCTTCATCTCAGACCCCGACAGGGCCGGCAGGGACGCAGTGGAAATCAACCAGATGCGTTACGGAGGCAGGGACGAGGACCTCGTCCGCAGCGTCATGGGCCGCAGGGTCTCTACCATGGCCAGCTTCGCAGAGATCTTCTCGACACACCCCAACATCGTGAAGAGGCTTCGAGCCCTCAACCCATTTTAAACAAGGTCTTAGCGGACTCGTCTGCCCACTTTCTTCGAGAGTGGGTTACACTTCCAATAGAACCTTCAGCGCAGAGAAGTCGTCTCTGAGCTCCTGCTCAAGCGTCCTGTTGTAGAGCACCGCGGCGGGATGATATAGGGGGAAAAGGATGACGTCACCCCAACCCGCCTCGACCCTGAAGGGGCTCCCGTGGATGTCTCCAATCTTCGCCCCATCCAACCCGAACATCCGCATGAAATATCCCACTGAGGAGTTCCCCATGGGCGCGATGACCTTCGGCGAAATTACCCCCAGCAGGGTCTCGAGGTGACCTGAGCAGGCTCGCACCTCATTTGCGAGGGGGCGCCTGTTTTTCGGGGGGCGACATTTCACGATGTTCGTGATGAAGAGCTTCGAGCGCTCCAACCCGGCCTCCTCGAGCATGCTGTCTAGGAGCTTCCCCGCAGACCCCACGAAGGGCTTGCCCTGCTCGTCCTCTTTCCTCCCGGGGGCTTCACCCACGAGGACGAGGGGGGAGTCCAGGCAGCCATCCCCGACCACCGGGTTCATCCTCCCCATATGGAGAGGGCAGAGGCTGCACGCTCGGACATCGGCCTTCACCCTCTTGAGTCGGTCCTCCTTAGAGACGCTGTCCAAGGTTGAGTCAAACCAAGATGGTGGCGGTAGGCTATATTTTTTCGTCCTCCCCCCACTTTACCTAAAGATGCAATTCGGGTCTCCCCTCAACTGTTAGAAGGTTTCGAAAAATATTGGAGGAAACAGGGGATTATGGGGGGTGAAACGAAAAGCGGAGAAAAAACGCCCTTTTTCCTCAATTAGCCCGAAAAAACCACATAATATTACGCGTATTACGGTATTGCCCGCCAGTAATATTTCGATATTATAGTCGGCCTTCGTAGTTTTAACCCATATTCCTTAGCACAATTGTAGGAACGAGTTAACTACAGGCAAAGACAGAGGTGCAAGAAAAATGGCGGATGAATCAAGCCTGCAGACGAAGACCGACGTCCTCGACCTCGTGATAAGCTTCGTGATGGAGCACGAGAAGAGGATGGACGAGATAGTGGAGAGGCTGGAGCATCTATCGGCAAGGATCGCGAGGATGAGCTTCAGGGGGAGACAGCCCGACTCATTTGACTCGATCCTCCGGAAGCCCGACGTCTTCACCCTGACGATCAACAACCCCGAGGGCTACGACAACATCAAGGGGATCAAGATCGAGTGGGAGGACGGGGAGAAGGAGTACACACCCGAGATCTCGGAGATCGACGCGATCCTTGACAAGATCGACTTCACGTTCCGAGACGACGACAGTCTGCCGCAGAAATAACCACCCCTTTTATTACATATCCTGTAACATGCGAGTATACATCAGGAATTCAGGTTTCTAGGATAGCCTTCACCTGTGAAAGATGGAAAGAAACGACGATGCAAATATTCAATCATTTTTTCGGGACTAGATCACACCTTCCCGGCGTAATCTCTCAAGCTCAGCCTCAGGCAGGCCCAGGAGCTCAGATAGCACGGAGCGGTTGTCCTCACCGAGGCCTGGAGCGGGCCCCTTTGGATACGGCCTGGTCTCGGACATTTTTATCGGGTTGCCCATTAGCTTGATCATCCCGAGGCCCGGCTGCTCCATCTCAACAGTCATCTCCCTGACGCCGCCGATGTGGGGGTCCTCGGCCGCCTCCTTCAGGTTGTAGATGGGGCAGGCTGGGACGCCGTGCTCAGTCAGGAGGGTAACGACCTCAGGCACAGTCAGCTTCGAAGTCCACCCCTCTATATGGGGGGCAAGCTCAGCGTGGTTCTCCACCCTCAGAAGGTTCGAGGAGAACCTTTCGTCATCCAGCAGGTGGAGCATCCCGGTCGCCTCGACGAACCTCCTCCAGATGGCGTCATTTGCGATCCCCAGTATCACCCATCCATCGACGGTCCTGAAGGACCCATAGGGGTAGACGAACTCGTAGCGGTTGCCTATGCGTGTCGGCACCTCACCGTCGATGAAGACCTTCTGGGGGATGTTCTCGGCGGAGGCGAAGACCGAGTCCACGAGGGAGACGTCGACGGCCTGGCCCTTCCCTGTCTGCTCCCGTACCTTGAGGGCGGAGAGGATGCCGATGCAGCAGAAGAGGGCGCTCAGGATGTCGCCGATTGCGGTTCCCGACCTCGTCGGCGGAGAGTCAGGCCATCCTGTGATGCTCATGAGCCCCCCCATCGCCTGGCCGATGATGTCGTACCCAGGGCGGGTCCTGTAGGGCCCCGTCTGTCCGAAGCCGGAGATGAGGCGAAGACCAGGCGGGGGTTCACCTCCTTGAGGGCCTCGTAGCCGACTCCGAGCCGGTCCATGGTCCCCGGCCTGAAGTTCTCTATGAGCACGTCCGACTGTTTCACCAGCTCCATGAAGATGCGCCTTCCCTCCTCGTGCTTGAGGTTCAGGGTTATGCTCCGCTTCCCCCTATTCAGGTTGACGTAGTAGAGGCTCTCCCCGTCCTTGAACGGGGGGAACTGGCGAGAGTCGTCCCCCCTCCCCGGTATCTCCAGCTTGATGACCTCCGCCCCCATGTCGGCGAGGAGCATCGTGCAGAATGGCCCGGCGAGGACGCGGCTGAGGTCGAGGACCCTCACACCAAGGAGGGCATCCGGATTTGACTCCATGACATCCTATCGACGGCCAACTCCTAAAAAGTGATTGGCCAGAAATTCATTGGAGAACCGCGATCCCATCAGGGGGCTTTATCATCCAGCGTCAAATGGAAGATCGACCCTCTTGACCTGCTTCGGTTCCTTGACCCAGATCCAGAAGATAGCAACACCCACAATCCCAGTAAAGGATGCAGCGTAGAACGGGTACTGGGGCCCCAGGTTCGTCCAGAGATAGCTCCCGAGAATCGACGCGGGGGCAGAGACGATACCAGTGACTGTCCCTATGGCCCCTTGGACGGTACCACGTCTCTGCTGTGGGACGATGTCGGCGACCAGTGCGTTCCAGGCGGGCCCCCCAGCCCTTCCTCTTCCCCCGCCGCCGCCTAGAGCCGCTGCCAGACTGTTGAGGCCCTGGACGATATAGTACTGGTTGAAGTTACCGCAGAGGGTGGTGAAGAACAGCGAGACCGGTGTCGCGACCCTTGAGAACAGGATCATGGGCTTCCGTCCGAACCTGTCAGCCATCATCCCTCCGGGGAGCGCGAGGGCGGCGGTTATGAGGCCCGCGGTCGTGCTCACCAAGCCCAGCTGCGTGTTGCTGAGCCCTATGACCTCCACGGCGTATATGGAGGTGAAGCTCATCACCATCCTCGTCCCGAAGCTGCTCAGGACGGCCACCGCAATCATGATCCATATAGTACGGGGCAGGTCGAATGTCTCCTGCATGTTCTCCTTGAAGGTCCTCTTCTCCCGGACCCTCGTCCTCCTCTTGGCGTCGCTCTCCTCAACCAAGGTCTCGGTTATCACCCGGTACCTCACGTAGGTCACAAGGATGTTGACGCCCAAAGAGACGTAGAGGAAGAGCCTCACCCCCTCGAGGTACCCGAAGGAGTCCATTATCACCCCGCCGATGATGGGGGAGAAAATCCGGGGCGTGGAGGTGATCATGCGGTAGGCCCCGTATCCCGCGCCCCTCTCGGTCTCTGGGAGGCTGTCGGCGATGATCGCGTTGAAGGCGGGCATGTAGACGCTCGTGGCGCCGCTGATGATGAGAGCCCAGAATACGTGGGTCCAGTGGGTGGCCCAGAGGTACAGGATTGGCGTGATTATCCTGAGGGCTGTCCCGTAGATTATGATCTTTCTCCTCCCGAACCTGTCGGCGAGGATACCCCCGGGCAGCTGGAACAGGAGCCTCTCCGAGGACTGGATCATGGAGAGGAAACCGACTGCCGCAATTGTGGCCCCGAGCTCGTTGGTCAGGTACAGCGACCAGAAGGGGCGCCATCCCATGTCGGAGAGAGTGATCAACGACGTCGTGACTGCGATGCCCAGGATGTTCCTGTTGGAGAAGACCTCCTTGATGGTCCTGAAATAAGAGTTAGACATTACTTCGCTCTCCGGCAGACATCCCGTGGGGGCGTGTGCACCTCTTGTCGAGGTTTTTACCCCACTCGAAATGTTTATAATGATGCATAGCGCTACGAAGTCCTGTAGCGCAATATAAAATTTTTCCATCCTAGATTTTATTGATGCTTAAAATTCTGGAAAAACACCATACATTTATATATAGCGTTACAGAGCTCTGTAGCGATAATATTGGGCAGCACAGAGGGGAGAAAACGTAGATCTCGTCGACATAAGCAACCAATTCAAGACGTAATGATAATCAAAGACCCCGAGGTCGCCAAGCTCTTCGCCGATAAGACCAGGCGCAGGATGCTCCACATGCTGGGACGCAACGAGTACTCTACTACGGACCTAGCTAAGGCTCTGGAGAAAACCCACTCAAGCATCATACATCACCTGAACCTCCTCAAGGAGGCGGACCTCGTCCAGGAGACCCACACCGAGAAGGTGAGGAACATGATGCAGACCTACTACAGAGCAACAGCCCGCCGTTTGATGATATCATACAGCCTAGGCGAGACCATGAACGAGGAGGGGGAGGACATCCCTTGGCAAGAGGGAATGGTGCAGTCCACTTTAGACGCCCTGGAGAGCTTCGGCTACACAATATCGGATGGCGAGGAGGAAACGGCCCGAAAACTGCTCAACAGTTTCTTCCTCAGAGATCAGAAAGCCTACGAGGAGACCATCGAGCAGAGGCAAAAAGATGTAAATCACGGGAGGAGGCGCGGCTGGCATACGATCAAACTCCTGAAGACCCTCAACCTATCTGAGGACCCCGAGTATAACAGGGTCATTGACGAGCTCAAGGATATTCTGAGTTCCATCGCCAGTGAAGGGAGCGAATAATAAAAGATGATGAACAGACGGGAGACTAAGGAGCGGAAAGGAGGCTCAAAGAGCTTCCGGAGAGCCCTCAGGTACGTTACCCAGTACTGGCAGCTCAAGGTAGTGGTGGCCCTCGTCGTCTTCAACACGGTCCTCACCATGTTCTCGCCATCCATAATAGGCAGTATCATTGATATCGTAAGGTCCGTCGCCACAGAGACTGAGTTCGTACCCACACAAGGAATGGGAGTGATCCTCTACGGGATTCTGACGCCTGTAGCCAACTGGTTCTCGGGGACCCTGGGCTGGCAGATCGACACGGCGATCCTCGGCGTCTTCGCGTTCGCCCTCATCTTCGTAGCGGGGGCAACGAGCCTCTTCTCATACGTCGAGAGGTACCTCGCGGCGTTTGTCTACCAGGGGGCCGAGTACAGCATCCGGAACGACCTCTACAACTCTCTCCTCGAGCAGTCCTTCAGCTTCTATGACCAGCAGAGGACGGGGCAGCTAATGTCCAGGGCGACGACTGACATCGGACAGCTCAGCAGGTTCTACAGGATGAGCTTCAGCATGATCATCTCGACGCTCCTCACGGCGATTCTCGTGCTCTACAACGTCTTCTCCATAAGCACCCCACTGACAGCCCTCTATCTTGTCATCGTACCCCTCACCATGGTCTCGGCTTACATATACTCGAAGAAGATCAGGCCCCTCTGGGCTCTGACAAGGAGTCAGTTCGGTGACATCACCTCGGTGCTGCAGGAGAACCTGATGGGACTGAGGGTCGTCAGAGGGTTCGCCATGGAGTCATACGAGGAACAGAAGCTATCTGATGTCTGTGAGACATATTTCAACACGAGGGTCACGACGGCCAAGATCAGGGGGCTCTACGGCCCCATGGGCACGTTCCTTACGGCCGTCGGGACCGTCCTCATCATCTGGTACGGTGGGATACAGATCATCAACAACGTCATGACGGTGGGGAGCCTCGTGGCATTCTACTTCTACGTCCAGAGGCTGGGGAGGCCCATCAGGATGATCGGCATGATGACCTCCAACATACAGCAGGCCGCAACGGCGGCGGACCGCATCTTCGAGATCATCGATGCCGAGGTGGATGTCCACGACAAGGAGGATGCAGTCGAGCTCAAGGAGATCGATGGCAGGCTGGCCTTCGAGGACGTCGGGTTCAGCTACGACGGGGAGCACCTGGTGCTCAAGGACATCGACCTCGTCGCTAAGCCTGGGAAGACCATTGCGATCCTCGGTGCGACCGGGTCCGGGAAGAGCACCATCATAAACCTCATCCCTCGGTTCTATGACGTCACCCAGGGGAGGATCACCATAGATGGCATAGACCTTAGGGATATAGCTATCAAGTCCTTGAGGAGCCATATAGGCATAGTCCGCCAGGACCCCTTCATATTCTCGACGACCCTGCGGGAGAACATCGCCTTCGGGATGGAGGACGCCAAGCTCGATGACATAAAAGCTGCGGCAAAGAGGGCGAACATCGCCGACTTCATCGAGGCCCTCCCTGACGGTTACGACACGACTGTGGGAGAGAGGGGCGTTACCGTCTCAGGCGGGCAGAAGCAGAGGCTGGCCATCGCGCGGGCGCTGCTGAAGAACCCCAAGATCCTTATCTTGGACGACTCGACCTCAAGCGTCGACACAGGGACGGAGTTCGAGATCCAGAAAGCCCTCAAGGAGCTCTTCGAGGACCGGACGACCTTCATCATCACCCAGAGGCTCTCCTCTGTCAAGGACGCCGACTACATCATCGTCCTAGAGGACGGCGTGATAGTCGAGGAAGGGAGTCACGACGAGCTCATGGCCAAGGACGGTATCTACTTCAAACTGTATCAGACGCAGATCGCAGAGGCGAGGGGCGGGGAGGTGGCACAGTAATGGGGTTCCACGGAGGCGGAGGAGGAGGCAGATGGCACCGAAGGGGAGAACAGCAGGAAGACTACGAGAGGCAGGTCTCCGACATGGAGCTGGCCAAGCGGCTCCTCCAGTTCACCTGGAAGCTCAGGGTAAAGGCCCTCATGCTGGGTCTCACAATGCTCGCGAGCACCGCTGTTGGCCTGATACCTCCATACCTATTCAGCCTGGCCATAGACAAATACATCGTGGACCTTGACGTACCCGGGCTGACCACGCTTGCCTACGCCTTCGCGGCCATCGCCGCCGTCACATATGTCATCAGCTACGCCCACACCTACCTCCTTACATGGCTCGGAGGGCGCCTAGAGTACGACCTGAGGATGGACCTGTTCCGCCACCTCCAGAGGCTCTCCCTAAGCTACTATGCCAAGAGGGAGGTAGGGAGCGTCGTATCCAGGGCGACGAACGACATCGACAGGATAATCTCCCTGGTATCATCGGGAGTCCTGAGTGCTATTTCGAACGTCATCACCCTCGTGGGTATCATCGGGATAATGGTCTGGATGAACCCTTGGCTGTCGGCCATCTCCTTCAGCGTCGTCCCCCTCATCGTCATCTTCGCCTACGTCTGGGGGAAGAGGGTGAGGAAGGTCTACAGGGAGACCAGGAAGACCATAGCCAGCGTCTCCGCGAAGATAGAGGAGAGCGTCAGCGGGATGAAGGAGATCCACGCCTACTCCCGGGAGCAGGAGAGCCGCCAGGAGTTCCAGGAGGTCAACGTCTCCAACATGCAGGCCAACGTGACGGCGAGCAGGACCATGTCGGCGTTCATGCCCCTGGTCACCGCGTTCAGCGCCATAGGCAACTTCCTCGTCCTCTGGTTCGGCGGCAACGCCGTCATGAAGGGGACACTGACGGTGGGCGTCCTATTCGCCTTCATGTCCTACATGGGCAGGTTCTTCTGGCCCATCCAGTCCCTGAGCGGGTTCTGGAACGAGGTCCAGTCGGCCTTCGCTGCCGCGGAGAGGGTTTTCCACATCATGGACACGGAGATAGAGATCTCGGAGAAGCCCGACGCCATCGTGATACCCCCCATAGAGGGGAGGATAGCCTACGAGGACGTTAACTTCAGCTACGAGGACGGCGTCCCCGTGCTCTCGGATATCGACCTAGTCATAGAGCCCAACACCACGGTCGCCCTCGTCGGACCGACGGGGGCCGGGAAGACGACGATGGTCAACCTCCTCTACAGGTTCTACGACCCCCAGGAGGGCAGGATCACCGTCGACGGATACGACCTCAAGGACGTCAAGATCGACAAGTACAGGAAGCAGATGGCCATCGTACTGCAGGACCCATTCCTCTTCGCGGGCACCGTCAAGGACAACATAAAGTACGGGAACATGGAGGCCTCCGACGAGAGGGTAGTCGAGGTCTCTAAGGCCGTCGGAGCCCACGACTTCATCATTAGGATGCCCGACGGGTACGACACCGAGGTCAGGGAGCGGGGCAGCAGGCTCAGCATGGGCCAGAGGCAGCTCATCTCCCTCGCACGGGCCCTCATAGCGGACCCCAGGATACTGATAATGGACGAGGCTACCTCCAGCATCGACGCCTACACGGAGCTCATCATCAAGGAGGCCATGGAGAAGGTCCTCCAGGACAGGACCTCCATCGTCATCGCCCACAGGCTCTCGACGGTCCGCAATGCGGACATGATCGTGGCCCTCCAGGACGGCAGGATAGTCGAGAAGGGCACCCACGCCGAGCTCCTGACCCACGACGGGCTCTACAAGAAGCTCTACGACATGCAGTTCAAGGACGAGCCCGACGAGGAGGAAGAGGAGGCGGAGGCCCCCCTTGAGGAAGCAACGATGCCTCCCAGACCCGAAATGAGGGAGCGGATGGCGGGGGCTAGTGGTGGCGGAGGGCGAGGATCCAGCGGGTCCCAGGGTGGGAGACCGGCGGGAAAAGACTCGGACGACAATTCCAGAGTCTAACTTTCCATCCTTTTTACCTGACAAACGATATCAGAGTGTGCCTCCCATATGGATCGAGGGAAGATGTCTGAACCTTCCGGGCTCAAGCCCATGTTCAAGGTGTGGCTGGAGACGGACGACGGATTCGTCTTCGGCCCAGGCGTGTACAGCCTCCTGAGGAGGGTGAACGAGACGGGGACGTTGAAGGCGGCGGCGGAGTCCCTGGAGATGTCATACAGGTACGCCTGGGGGCTTGTGAAGAAGGCCGAGGGAACCCTCGGGCAGCCCCTCCTGCACACCCATAAGGGAGGCTGGGCGGGAGGAGGGGGGACCGAACTCACTGAGATCGGACAGCAGTTCCTCGAGGAGTTCTCCAAGATAGGGAAGCTCTTCAACATGATCTCTGAGAGCCCCGAGATGCTGGACCTGCTGAGCGAGGTCAACTCCTTCGAAGCTGAAGTCTCCATGTTAGAGAAGCAGGGGGGGATGACGAAACTTAGCCTCGTGTCAAGTGGGCCGAATGAGATCGTATTCAGGGTCTCAGATGAATACCTGGCCAAGGCTGGCCTGGTGAAAGGAGATAGGGTAAAACTCGGTTTTAGGGCACTTGTCGGCTGTATCAGTAAACTGGATTAGTTTCAAAGGGGCAGAGATTGTCTCTGAAGAATCTTGAGATAGGGTTCATATTTCGTCTGCATGCCTCGACCTTTCTCGGTGATAGTGTATAGGCTTCTGGTGTCTTCGCTGGATTCATCGGGCTCCAGTTTCTCCAGGAACTCCATCTCACAGAGCTCCTTGAGGTGATGGTAGACGTTCCTCACGTCGCAGTCGTTTAGGTAGATGTGGAACCTCCCCTTGAGGGACTGCCAGATGTTGTAGCCATACGAGATATCATCAGTGTCACAGTTCAAGCAAACGACGGCCATTATCTTAAGCTTCGTAGAGCCGCAAGTACCCTTAGGCTTTGGCAAGTCTATCCTCGAAACCCTTATAAGGAAGGGCACTATATATAATTTACGAATGGGTAAAATATCCATAGTAGGATATTCTATTGATTGAGGCCGGTGCAAGGACCGGCAAGGAGAGAAAGCAATGATGCAGAAAAAAGAATCTAAAGGGTGCCCCAGATGTGGAGGCACGAACCTCATCAGGGACCTCGAGGTTGGAGAGGAGGTCTGCGGTGAGTGTGGCCTGGTCGTCTCAGAGGAGATAGTGGACGTCGGGCCGGAGTGGAGGGCCTTCACCAGCGCCGAGAAGGAGAACAGGCCCAGGGCGGGCATGGCGCGGTCCTACACACTATACGACATGGGCCTCTCCACGAGCTTCAACGGCACCAGGGACGGAAGAGGGAACAAGCTTGACGCCGACACCCAGAGCCGCATGAACAAGCTGAAGAAGTACGACAACCGCACGAAGCTGGACGACACCTGGGGGCGGAACCTGAGCATAGCCATGGCGGAGCTGGACAGGCTGTCAACGACACTGCACATCCCCAAGAACGTGAAGGAGCACGCCGCCCTGATCTACAGGAAGGCCCTCAGGGAGGACCTGATAAGGGGGCGATCCATAGACGCCTTCGTGGCCGCCAGCCTATATGCCGCATGCAGGTTCCTGAAAGTGCCCAGACCCCTGAAGAACATAAGCAAGGCGAGCACCAGGGAGCACTCCGAGATATCACGTTCATACCGCCTGCTATTGAGGGAGCTGAGCCTCAAGATGCCCGTGGACGACCCCATGAAGTTCGTCCCAGGGATAGCGGCAAAGCTGAAGCTGAGGCATGACACCGAGAGACACGCCATCGACATACTCAGGAAGGCCCAGGAGAAGCAGGGCCTCTCCGGCAAGGACCCCAGGGGGATCGCCGCTGCGGCCCTCTACATGGCATGCATCGAGAACCAGGACAAGAGGATACAGAAGGACGTGGCGGCGGCAGCCGGCACCACCGAGGTAACCCTGAGGAACAGGCTCAGGGGCCTAGAGGACGTCCTGAAGGCACCAATCCTGCCTACTGATGAAAAATTAACGGTCCCTCAGGCTAACTAGGCTAGGGGAAAAACGAGTTCGAGAGAACTCTCCTCTCACTCTTTCTTTATCAGTTTCTCGATGGACATCTTGTAGGAGTTGTACTCCCTCTTCCTACAGCTGCTGCAGAGATATTTCGACCTCCTCAACCCGATCCCCATGCGCCTCTCATTGATCTTCTTCTCCTGGGACGTAAGGGCTCTCCCGCAGACGACGCAGTTCACCTCAGACATGTCAATAGCCTTCAGACCAATATCAGAAGTAAGATTATAATCTGACCTCAATAAAAGGATACTAGAAGACCATGAATAAGATAACTGGTTTACAGGAGGCTTTCAAAGAAGCGAAGGCCGTCTACTTCACTACATTCCATGAGGGCGAGGAGCGTAGCCGCCTCATGACAAATTACAACAACGACCCCTACAGTATGATGTGGTTCCCCACGAAGAGGAACACCAGAAAGGCTGGAGATATCGAGAAGAATCCTAAGGTTCTTATAACATTCCCCAGCCTTGACGAAGGAGCCTACTACGAGATTGAAGGTCGGGCTGAGTTTGAAGACGACTCTGTCACCGCGGAGAAGTGGCGGTGGTGGTACCTATACTGGCATCCATCACAGAAACGGCGTTTCTGGTTCCCGGCTACACGAAAAGACCCGAATAGATTAATCATTAATGTCTACCCCCAGTCAGCAAGGCTCGTCCGTAAAGATTAGCATGGCGCTCCACCATTTTTTTTAATCACCACAAATCTAGAGAGCCTCCAGCGTATCGGTAAAAGTACAGATATTGGACGAGGACTACAACCATCGGGACTGGATGAGGAAGAGCCGACCGTTATTGCTTGCGGTGCCCGTCCTCCCCTTATTCGGAATTGTTTTCGGGATCGCCCTCATCCTGGGGAAGTCCCCGCCAAACGCCATCAGAAAATTGGAATTATCCCCGTGATCATGGTTCAGGATGTCCGCCCTGTACGATGGATACTAGGAAAATGTATAAGCTAATCACGTTGATGGTATCAACCTGTAAATTTTGTACTTAAACCAATTCGAAAACCTTTTTGAATAGATATAATTCTTAATGAAGATTCACGGTGAAGAGCCTCGAAATAGAACTTGATGACGACCTCTACAATTACCTCGAGTTCCTTGAGAGGATGCGGTTCATACGGAACAAGGGGGAGGCAGTCAAGAAGGCTCTGACACTCTTCAAGAAGCTCTCCATGCACGACTGGCTACCCGACATCTACCGCATCGGCGAGAACAGGATAGTCATCATGGATAGAGGTATGCTTCTTGACATCTTTGAGCTTCTCACCGAGCTTGAGACACATCGTGCGGGCCAGCTCACCGCCATGAAGAGGAAGGTCCTGAAACCCGAGTTCCGAGATTTGGATATCTCCAGGAAGTCGAACTGGATGATCGTCCTGAAGGAGCTCGAGAACATGGGCTGGGGAGTGTTCTCAATGATAGGTAACGAGATCAAGGTCGAGTACAACGCTGTCCCGAAGGCCTATCTGAAGGGCTACCTTGAGACGATGTTCAAGGTGGAGATGGAGGAGCACCTGACTAAGGTCGAGGGGCTCACCATCTTCATAGCGGGGAAGCCGAAGCTGGACAACTGGCGCTAGAGCCCCGTCCACGGGCACCTCTTGTAGGGGCCGATGACGATGGTCACGACGGTGCCGAGGATCCCGTCCAGGGCTAGCTCGGTCTCCAGGAATGTGTTCAGGTCCTCCATCTTCTCGAAGATCACCTCGAAGAGGAGGTCCACGTCTCCGCTGGTCCTGTAGAGGACGTGGACATCTGGGTTCTTCTGGACGTGTTCTACGATCGACTGGAGCTTAGCGGGCTGGACCTTGAGCCCTATGAAGGACTTGATCGCCCTGCCCAGCTTGTGGTAGTCGAGCATCACCGTGAACTTCTTGATGACCCCACTCTCCATGAGGCGATCGATCCTGTTCTTCACGGTCGCCTCACTCACCCCGGACTCTTCAGCGATGGAGCGATACGTACGCTTGGCATCGTCGCTCAGGCACTTTATGATCTTCATATCGAGAACGTCGATTGACATACAAGTGAATACTATTTTAACTGTATAAAAGGCTTGCAGTTTCTTAAATTATATTAAAGAGAACCATAATATGTCTGTTTAAAATAACATAGATATTAAAGAGATTTTTAACACATTTACATTTACACTAAAACTATAAAAATGAGGCGTTCAAGGAGACCAGGTTAATATTTTCGTACATTGAATTATTGACGCCAATATATTTTCTTTAATTTTCAATACATACAATATAATTTTCTTTAGTGAAAAGTACTTTTTTTCATGGTACATATACTGTTTATTCTATATACAATGCATGGAATATTAGATACCAGTGAACAGGAATGGAGAAGGTTACGGAGAAGATACCGGCGACGTTGCATGAGAACCTATCACAGAAACTGATCGATGTCGTTCTGGGTTCACAGGACAAGAACGCCGTCCCACCTGAGTTAGCGAAGAAGATAATATACCTCTGGCGCCAGGACCAGCTTGCGACGCCCACAGGGATATACAGCCTCACGGATGCAGCCGTGAAGGTGGACGCCAAGACAACGTATGCCATATATGATGAGCTGGGCCTCAAGGAGATCGTTGCTGGCTTGAGGAGCTTCGTCTCTGAAAGTAACTAGTCTAGGGCTCCAGATATACCCAATTTTTTATTTCAGTCGGAGATCAACAAGATTTTAAGAACGTGAGGAGAGTTGAGATCGAGATGATAACAAGCTATACGCTTGCACGGGTGCTTCCCGCCAAGGACAGGAACGTCTACACGAGCGTAAAGGCCTTCTCGGAGGTGAAGGATGTGATCCTCACTTACGGCGAGTACGACCTCATACTGAAGATCGAGTCGGACTCCCTTGAGGTCCTCGATGACTTCGTATTCAATAAGCTCAGGATGATCGATGGAGTGATTTCCACTACAACATTGCTCGAAGCGAAACCTAAAACCATCAAAGGATAAGAGGCGGAGATTGGGCGTGGAAAAGCTACCATCGATCGTGTCCGATATAATGAGCTCCCCAGTCATATCCGTTGACGGCGGCGTTAATATCAGAGATGCAGCAATCCTCATGAAAGAGAAAAGAATTGGCAGCCTGGTCATAGTCGAACGAGGGACGATAAAGGGGATAGTGACGAAGACTGATATCATTGAGAGATTGGTCGTCCCGTGCCTGGATCCATGTATAGTGACTGTGGGTGAGATCTTGTCCACTCCTGTAATCACAATTAACAAGGGTGCCGGTATACTCGAGGCTATGAGGAAAATGCGGGAGCACTCGATCACGCAGCTGGTGGTCACGGACGGAGATGTCCTCGAGGGGATCGTGTCGGAGCGGGACGTCACCAGGGGGATCTCTATAGCATCTATTGGCTCATTCAGCTCACTTCTACGTAAGCGCGAGTAAACGTGAAGCGAACGCATAATTTATCTACACGTACATGGGAGCTTCAGTGATAATGAGCAGCGAGTCCAGCCATGTAGATACGATAAAGCAGAAAAGAAACATGGTGTTAGCTATCTTAATGTTACCTGCTGTGGGGATGGCCATCTCGATCCTCCTCATATTATGGAGGTTCCCACACATGACGTGGCCCGCTATACCGATAATCATTGTAATCATGATCCAGTACGTTCTTTTAATCGGATGGATCAAGAAGAAGATCGACGTTTTATAGGCCAACGTTGTTCAGGGTTTAACTTTTCATTTATCGATCATATCCATGAAGTGTTCGCGCCATTTTGCGCGCGCCTTCACTAAAAAAACTTTAATATCAAACCCTTAGTTTGATATTGATTCACATTGATGAAGAAGTTCACGATCATTACTCCCCCGGAGTACGAGCACCAGATTATTAACGAGCTAGGTGCGGCGAGGGTTGTACAGCTGAAGGCCGTGAGTGGTGTGGATGTTGAACGGCTGAGGAAGACCGGGGAGAGGATCGTAGATTTCAAGAGCCTCTACGAGAAATTTTTAGACGAATATAAGGCCCTTGAAGATTCAACCGTATTCGATCTGGAAGGCACTGAACTAGAAGCCGACAAACTGAAGGAGTTTAATGAGGATCCTGTAGCTTCTGTGGATAATCTTGTCGCTAAAATCCAGGAAGTTAAAGAGAAAATAAAAGAAGTCGAAGCAAGGCGGGAAGAGGGAGAAAGGAAGCTTATTGAGACGAAGTTGCGGTTGGAGAGCCTGAAGGCTCTTGAGCCTGAGGAGCTGAAGAAGTGCCTCATAGTGGGGTTGGCCGATCTCAGCATCCAGAAGCGTCTCGATGAGTACCTCAAAAGGTTTGAGGACTTGAGCTCAAAGGTGGTGGAGTTCTCATCCGATAAGGGATACGTCTTCGTCTTCGGCCCCGAGGAGAGGAAGGAGTGGGTCGAGACCATCTTCCTTATTTTTGAGGTGAAGGACATCTTCGAGGTGCTCGACACACAGGACATCCTCCTTGCCATGGACACCGGCAAGCGTGAGGAGGCTATAAAGAAGTACGAGCAGGAGGCTAAGGGGCTCCAAGCTATCACAGAAGCCGAGGCGGACTACGAGCAGATAAAGACAGAGTATTCCTCCGTGCTGGGAAACGCAAAGTTCCTAGACCAGATGCTTGTGATACTATCCGACGAATCGGTCCCGTCTCTCAGGACGAACGTGATCAGCGTCGTTCAGGGATGGATCCATGAAGACAACGTTCAAGCCCTCGGTACGATCATGAGCGATCTCCAGAGGAAGACGGGCGAGCTATTCTACCTAGAGTTCGAGGACCCTGGACACGACGACCATGGAGTTCCCACCCCTGAACCTAAGATGTGGCCCTCGATCCTTCAGCCAGCCTTCAAGCTTACGTCCCTCAGAGGGTGGCCCTCTATACACGAGTTGAACCCGAGCTACATCTCCATCTTCATATTCAGCTTCCAGTTTGGACTGATGTACGGTGACATCGGCCAGGGGGCCATATTCCTAATTCTTGGCTTTTACTTGTCAAGGAAGTACAAGAGAGGTATGAGCTCGAAACTTGGCACCCTCATGATACCAATGGGAATCTCCGCGATCATCTTTGGCGTTCTATACGACTCAATATTCCTAATGGAAGGACTGCTGTTCCACCATCACCAGGTTATGCCTAACCCGGTCCACGACACAACCAAACTGATGCTCCTCATCTTCAAGATCGCGGCGATAGAGGTTATGTTCGGTCTCGCATTAGGCGCATACAACCAGGTGAAAGAGGGTAACTTGATAGGTGCCCTTGGCGAGCATGGTGCTGGCATGTTCCTCTATGTCGGTGGACTCTACATGACCGCTATGCATTTCATCGATATTGGAATGGATTTCATGGCTGCACTCGGTAGCCCGTGGTTCTTAGTGGCGGTCTTTGGGATGCTACTCAGCTTTATGGAGCCCGTATTACACGCGTGGCGTAGCGGACACGGAGTGGGCATGGAGGCAGTGGGGGAAGGTGTTGGTGGTCTGCTGATGACCTTCGTCGAAGGCCTAGCCAACCTCTTCAGCTTCCTGAGAATCGCGGCCTTCGCCTTGGCCCACGCTAGCTTGGCGATTGCAGCGGAGGCACTCACACACTCGCTGGGAATAGCGGGGATAGGTCTCTTGGTGATGAATGTCATTGCACTGAGCTTCGAGTTCATATCAAGCAGTGTACAGTCTTTGAGACTGCTCTACTATGAATTCATGGGCAAGTTCTACCATGGGGATGGCGTACGTTTCCAGCCTTACAGACTCAGGGTGCGGCGAAGATCGCCCGCCTAGCACCCTTACACCCCCATTTTCTACGTGAAAAAAGTTATATGCTTCTCGAAGTATTGTACTGAGAACCAAAGGAGAGGACATAACTTGGCCGATATTAGCTCGTACATTCCCGCTGCAATTGCATTAGGTACAAGTATAATAGCTGGAGCTTGGTGCATGACCCAGGGATCTACAATCGCGGCATCTGTAGCTGCGGAGAAAAAGCAGACTTCAGCCTGGGGCTTGGGGTTGAACATGTTTGGCGCACTTGTGATGGTCTATGGCTTCATAGCCGCAAACATGCTGATGGTGCCAACTACACCATCACTAATGACCTTGCTCGGAGGAATCCTGCTGTTGATAGGCTTCGTACTGATGGGATTCGTCGCGAAAAGCAGTGGAGATCCAAAATCAAACAAAAACGCACTTGGCGGAATTGGGGTAATAGGGCAGATCGCAGCTCTAGTTATGGCTTTAAGTTTTGTCTTCATGGTACTAACGGGAGGTGAAGGTGGCGAAATGATACCAGAAACAGCTTGGCCCCTTCTCATGGGAGCAATCACAATGATCGGCTCAGGATTTGCAGCAGCTGCATGTATTGTGGCAGCAGTGCGAGCGGGCTCTGAGATGCTTATCCAAAATGCGGAACTCTCTATCTGGTCGCTACTGTTCGTTGCTCTCGGAGAAGGCCTAGCTATCTATGGATTGATTGTAGCAATACTGCTAATAGGTGGATAGCTGCACAGCAGCTACCCGGAGATTTCCTCGTTTCACATTATTATTTATTTTACTCAAAGATCCTATGCACTATACACTTTTTCAGGTCCTGAAGTGGATTATAAGCATGATTAAGACCCAACTGGGCTAAAAAGAGAAATAGTAGCGATAGAAATTATTGGGGAATAGCTAGATACTTTAGTATATCCTCGGACTGGATCCCCTGGGTCTTGCCCCAGGCTATGCCGACGAGGTTATCCTTCTCTATCTCACTGAAGATGAGGTATGCCATTACGACGTTGAAGCCGAAGTCGTTCACTTCACGTCCTCCTGCGGCTATGTCGAAGATGTATTGACGGAGGCGGCTCCTGATTAGGGCTACGTCCCCCTCGTAGAGGGGGGATAGTATCTCATTGTACGGTGGGCTTAGGCTATTGATGACTGCCGTGAGGTCGTCCGCCATGATCGCCTCCCTGAGCATATCATAGCTTATATCATAAGTCGTTGGGAACATCTCCTCGGGGCTGCGGGCTTCTTCACGGGCGCTCCTCTGCTTAGCCGCAACGAGGAAGTTCTCTACGTCGGCCTCAGCCTGAACGATCCTCCTGACCAGCCCCCTGTCGTTCTGGGGGAGCCTCTCAAGGGACCTGAACACAACCATGGCGCTGAGGTAGTTCAGGGCTATCTCGACGGGCCAGAGGGCGTCATACTTCTCGGTGAGCTCAAGGCTGGATATGAGGGGCTCATACGGGGTGTCCTCAAGCCGCATGATGGCGTCGTGTAAACTCCCAGCCTCTACCAGTGCCTCGTAGCTCTCAACCTTGTAGGGCGTAATCGGGATAAGGGACTCCATGATCTTGGACGTGGAGAGCCCGCTATACATCCCGCGGATGATCCGCTTCAGGTTTATGACCTCGAACCTCAGGTAGTAGTAGGACTGTAGGAAGTCGCCTATATTTGTCGGCGCTAGATCCACCACACCCATCATCCGCTCGATGAACTTTTGATAGAAGATAGACTCCAGGGCTATGGAGGTGTCACCCTCAGCCGCTATAGATATCTCGCCGTAGGAGGTTTCAGCCAGCTGCTCCACGAAGCTGGCTAGGCTATCCCTCTCAGCCAGGTCGCGGATCTGCTCAGGGGATAGAAGCTCCGCCATCATGGCGTGGCTCCTGATCACCACATAGTCGAGCCCCGGGCTCACCCTCGTCGCCGTGCTAGGGCACCTCCTATCAGCTTCATCCTGACAAGCTCCTCCAGGCTCTCCTCGTCCAGCTTGTCCTCTATGAACTTTATAACACCCCTGTAGCTGGGGATTATCGTGTTCTCCAGAGCGTTAACCTTCCTGTTCGTCTTCCCAAGCTCGTCCGCTATCCTCTCAGCCCTGGCCTCGTACTCCGCCAGCTGGAGTATGTCGTCGAGGACGCTCAGGACCTTCTCCGCTGCTTCGCTCAGCGTGATATCGAGCTCCCCTGTGATCTGGGGCTGCTTATCGACTTTGATATAGGGGTAGCGGACACCCATGACGCTCCGTGGGAGGACCTCCAGCTCCAGGCGGCTCTTGATGGACTTGGCCTGGCTCTGAACCTCCGTGGGCCCCAGGGAGATGTAGGCGGCTGTCACGGCCCGATAGGCTACCCTGAGCTCCTCTAGGAGGCTGCCTCGGCGGCCCTTGAGGATGTCGATTGATGACGTGAGCTCCTTGGCGAGGTGATCCCGCTTCAGCTTGAGGAACTCGGTCCCCCTCTCGATGAAGCCTATCCGCCTCTTCATCTCCATTAGGTAGCCCTTGGTGGGCCGAACTCCCGTCGTGGCAGACAAGGTTAACTTTCACTCTTATGAGCCGGGTGATACTTGTTGATGTATGCCTCACGGATACGTATCAGGTCCTCTTCAGGGAGGATGGACAGCAGCTCCCAGGCTATCTCCAGGGTTTGCTCGATGCTCCTGTTCTCGTAGGGCCCTTGATTGACGAACTCGTTCTCAAACCTGTCGGCGAACTCCAGCCAAGTCCTCTCCCTCTCGCTGAGTCCCATCACCCCGACGATCCTGACGAGCCCCCTGGCTCTCGTCCCCTCCGCGTAGGCCATGTAGAGCTGGTTGGAGACGTCGCTGTGGTCCTCGCGGGTGGTCTCAGCGCCGATCCCGTCCTTCATGAGTCTTGACAGACTGGGGAGGGGATTCATCGGGGGGTAGATGCCCCTGAGGCTGAGCTCCCTCTGCAGGATGAGCTGCCCCTCGGTGATGTAGCCGGTTAGATCTGGAACCGGGTGGGTGATGTCACCCGCGGGCATCGAGAGGATCGGCATCAGGGTAACAGATCCAGATTTACCGGTGATCCTCCCCGCCCTCTCGTAGATCGTCGCTAGGTCACTGTAGAGGTAACCAGGATATCCTTTCCTCGTCGGTACCTCCTCTCGCGCAATGCTGATGGCTCTTAGGGCTTCGGCGTAGTTGGTCATGTCGGTGAGGATGACGAGGACGTGCATCCCCAGGTCGAAGGCGAGGTACTCTGCGATGGTCTGGGCGATCCTGGGCGTGACGATGCGCTCGATGGGCGGGTCGTCGGCCAGGTTCAGGATCATCACGGACTTGCTGAGGGCGCCTGTCTTCTCGAACTCCTCTCTGAAGTAGTCCGCCTCCTCGTTCTTGATGCCCATCGCGCCGAAGACTATGGCGAAGTCCTCCTCACTCCCTGGGATGGTGGCCTGCCGGGCGATCTGGGCGGCCATCATGTTGTGGGAGAGGCCTGACTCGCTGAATATGGGGAGTTTCTGCCCCCTGACGAGGCTGTTCATGCCGTCGATGGCTGAGATCCCCGTCTGGATGAACTCGCTGGGTACGTCACGGGCAGCGGGATTGATCGTCCCGCCGTTGACGTCCCTCAGGTCCGTGCTCAGGGGGCGGGGCATACCGTCCAGGGGCTCGAAACTCCCGCTGAAGACCCTGCCTATGAGCTCCGGTGACATGGGTATCTTAAGGGTCTCCCCCGTGAACTTTATGGTGATGTTGAGGTCCATGCCGCTCGTGTCGCCGAAACACTGGACCATCGCCCAGTCCCTGCTGACGTCCAGAACCGACCCTGTCACCTCTTCCCCTGTGGGCCTCCTGATCCTGACTAGCTCGTCGTAGGATACGCCCCTGATTCCCTCAACCATGAGGATGGGGCCCCGGATCTCGCTTGTAGTCTTGTAGACCAGGCCTGCTTGCTCAACTGTCATCTCTCAGTCACCTCGTACTCCTCGGCCACCTCATCGGCCTGCGTCTTAATCAAGCCCCGCACCTCGTCTATAGGATCCGTACCGGCGTACTCTTTCAGACGCAGCAGCTCGGTGACCGCGCCCATCTCCCTTATCCTCTCGATGGGCACCCCCTGCCTTATGAGGGGGCTCACCTCGTTGTAGAAGTCGACTATCACCTTCAGGAGGGCTGCCTGCTTCTCCGCCTCGCAGTAGGTGTCGACCTCGTGGAACGCGTTCTGCACTAGGAAGCCCTCCCTCAGCATCTCAGCCATCAGGAGGACGAGCCTCTGCTCATCCGGAAGCGCCTTCTCCCCGATGATGCGGGCGGTCTCCTCAATCTCGGACGCCTCCTCCAGGAGCCGGAGCGCCCGGGCACGGATATCCTCCCAGCCGGGGTCGAACTGTGACCACCAGCGGGACGCGACTTCCATGTACCGTGTAAAGCTCCTTAGCCAGTTGATGGCTGGGAAGTGGCGCCTATAAGCGAGCTCGGTGTCCAGCGCCCAGAAGGTGCCGATGTATCGGAGGGTGTGCGTGGTGACCGGCTCGCTGAAGTCTCCTCCCGGAGGCGAGACAGCGCCCAGCAGGGTCACGCTCCCGATCCGCCTGCCCTCACCGAGGGTAACGACACGTCCCGCCCTCTCATAGATCTGTGCGATACGGTCGGAGAGGTATGCGGGGAAGCCCGCCTCGGCCGGTATCTCCTCCAAGCGTCCAGAGATGTCCCTGAGGGCCTCCGCCCACCTGGAAGTTGAGTCAGCCATGATTGCGACGTCGTAGCCCATGTCCCTGTAGTACTCTCCCAGGGTGATCCCCATGTAGATGCTGGCCTCCCTGGCGGAGACCGGCATGTTGCTCACGTTAGCGATGATGACGGTCCGCTCGATGAGGCGGCGACCGCTCCTCGGGTCCTCAAGCTCGGGGAAGTGGGCGACGACGTCGGCCATCTCGTTCCCCCGCTCGCCGCATCCGATTAGAATGATGATGTCAGCGTCTGACCACTTGGCGATCTGCTGGAGGGTCACCGTTTTGCCGGTGCCAAAGCCCCCGGGTATAGCGGCGGCGCCCCCCTTGGCGCATGGAAAGAACGTGTCGATGACCCTCTGGCCCGTCATCAGGGGCTGTTCCAGGGGTAGCCTCTCCTTCGTAGGGCGCCCCATCCTGACGGGCCAAGTCTGCATCATCTTCAGGGGCACCACACCGTCAGCGGTCTCAAGCTCTCCCACGACCTCCTCGACGGTGAAGTCCCCGGACTTTATCGATTTTATCGTCCCTGACTGGTCGGGGGGGACCATGACCCTGTGCTCAAAGGACTCTGTCTCCTGCACAGTCCCGATTATGTCGCCACCGACGACCTTATCCCCTACCTTAACTTTTGCCTCGAAGGGCCAGACTTTCTCCCTGTTGATGGGGACTATGTTGGTTCCTCTGGACACGAAGGGGCCTGTAAGGTTCCAGAGTTCGGTCTCGGAACGCTCCACGCCGTCCACGATGGTGCTCATTATGCCAGGGCCCAACTCGGCGATGAGGGGGTGCCCCGTGTCCACGACGGGCTCTCCGGGCCGGAGGCCGCTGGTGACCTCGTAGCACTGTATGTAGGCGGTCTCCCCACTGAGGCGGACGATCTCCCCCATGAGCTTGAGATTTCCGACCTCGATGAGGTCGCCAATCTTGGGCTCCTCGTCGAACTTCGCCAAGATCAGGGATCCGTTGATCCTCTCGATGGTTCCTGTCAAAGACATCTAGATCACTCCCAGGACCTGGGCCACCTCAGCCTCGATCCTCGACCGGGCATTCTCAAGCTTGCCCTTGAGAGTATTGTAATATGTCTTGGTTCCGTCCTCGTTTCTGACGACAACTCCTCCAGTTATGTCAACGGGGTCGTCTACCAACTTGATCGTTACGTCCCCAATATCCTTCTTCAGATCCCTGATGATCGTCTTGAGGTTCTTCTTAATGTAGGTAAGGTCTCTCTCGTTCGCAGTCACGAAAAAAACTTCTCCGCCGATAGCCGATGCGGACTCGGATATGAGCTTCACCAGGATTGTAGTATATTCTGGTGTCATACCCTCCGCCATTTCATCGAGCCTCCTCTCAGCTTCCTCAAAGACCTTGGAGAGGAGCTCTTGCCTGGTCTGCATCAGCATCCTCCGGCCATCCAGCTCTGCGCTGCCCACGATCCTGTCACTGACAGCCCTCAGCTCGGAACCGACGAGTGATATGATCTGCTTCTCGGATTCGGCTTTAATCTTCTCGACCTCCTCCTCGGCAGAGGCCATGATCTTTTTAGTCTTCTCTTCAGCACGGGCCATGATGCCTTTTCGCTTTTCAACGATCTTCTCGATGAGCTGGGCCTCCAGCTCCAAGGTGTTAGTGCTCACTCCGGTAGCACCTCCTTCAGCACGAGCTCCAAAGCTCCCTGCATCTTGTCCTCTGGGAACTCTTTGAGCGCCTCCGCCTTCTTTTTATAATCCTTTAAACTCTTCTCGGCCTCGACATTGGCCTTTTCTTCCGCTTCACGTATCAGCTCGTCGATGCCACTTCCCCGTTGGGCCATGTTCCGCCTACGTTCAGCCTCGGCCTTGGCCTTTGAAACCATCTCGTCTGCCTTCCTCTGGGCTTCAGCTACGATTTCGTCTGCCTTCGTCTCCGCGCTATCCAGGAGTTTTTGAAGGCGCTCTCCCATTGATAATACTCTTTCCATACTCATTTTATCACAACTCTAGTCTGGTCCCTATCGCCAGAGAGACGACAGCCTGCAACTCCTCCATTCTCATCCCAGTCTCCATAGTGAAGTCCGGGATCAGTGCGAAGACAGGTGTGATATCTCCCCTGTTCATAACGCTCTCCCGAAGGGAGCGCGTCTCCTCAGCGAAGCGTTCGGGTATTATAATGAGCTGGAACCTCCCCTCTTCTGAGAGGTCTCTCACGGTCTCCACCACATCTTCCCCTGTCCCAGCGTCAAAGCCTTCGGCTCCGATAAGCTCGAAGCAAGTGATGAAGGAGGGGGGGCCTATGACGGCGACGCTCATTTCCTAAATTGTCAGGCTATCTGCACTAAAAAAACTTGTGTAAAGACTTTGAATGAAACCTACCCCGAAGAATCGCTGAGCGCCCACTCGCTGTCAACGAACATGGAATAGGAGTCTAATGTAGAAAATTAGTGTCCGATAGCGGCAACTGCTGCTTGGAGGGAGTTGGCGAGGAAGGGTAGGAGAAAGTCAGTGACAAACTTCGGGTAGATGCCAATGAGGACTGAGAACAGGGCGAAGACGAGGAGGGGTATAGTCATTGTCAGCGGGGCTTCCTTCACATCCTTCAGGTGCTCAGGGAGCGGTCCGAAGAAGATGCGCCTCACTGTCCAGAGAGAGTATCCTACTGTGAGGACTGTCATTATGATGGACACGACGGCTACAATTAGCTGAGTTGTCGAGCCAGCCAATGCAGTGCTGAAGGTGCCGCTGAAGATGAAGAACTTTGACATGAAGCCCATTGTCGGTGGTACGCCTCCGATGGTGAAGAAGCCAAGTAGGCAGAGGACCGCCGTGATGGGCATACGATCCGCCAGACCACCCATCTCCTTTATGCTCCGTGTGCCGACCTGAGACATCAATATGCCCGCGACACCGAAGAGAATGCACTTCCCGAAGCCGTGGGTCACGTAGTGGAATATTGCA